>Ga0209542_10005788_pt1 | contig 24434 bp, 22 predicted proteins | sample RifCSPhighO2_01_FD_184028 | JGI IMG/M metagenome (GOLD analysis project Ga0209542, IMG submission 184028) | Soil microbial communities from Rifle, Colorado - Rifle CSP2_plank highO2_0.1 (SPAdes) (version 2) | ecosystem: Environmental > Terrestrial > Deep subsurface > Rock core/Sediment ...
TATCGACCGTCACACGATATTGGCTGTCATTTTTATCTCTGGTGTAGTGTTTCAAGACAACATTGCCCGAAACATTTTGAATAATATACGGGGTAACATGTTCTTTTTGAAAATCTGTCATAGCATGTTGATATGCATCCTCAAGCAATTTAAACGAAAATATTTCAAAATTAAAACCATGAGGATATGTCAGCTCTACACAATTTGAAAAATGCACATATTCATTATTAAAGGCCAAATAGCGAGACACCGCGTCTTTTATCATCGCTCCGTCAATCAATGGGCAGTCCGAGGTAATACGTACAATTACATCAAGATTATTTTCTTTAGCGCACTCGTAATATCTGCTCAATACATTATTTTCGTCCCCACGGAAAAAAGCAATGTTGTTCTCTCGAGCAAAGGTCTCAATAATATCATTGCTCGGCGCGATACTGGTGGCAATATACAATGGAATACCACTTTTTTTCAGATTTTCCACAAAATACCACAGCATAGGCTTACCGTCAATCGGTAACATCACTTTGCCCGGCAAACGCGTGCTGACCATCCGAGCTTGGGTAATAATCCCTATTTTTTTATCTTTGTTTTTCATAAAAATCCTCAACGCTTTTTATCACATAATCCTGTTCCTTTTTTTTTAGAGAAGGAAAAAGAGGCAAGCTCAGACATTTTTCATAATATTTTTCAGCAACTGGAAAATCTCCTTTTTTATAGCCAAATTTTTTGTAATAAGGCTGTAGATGTATTGGTATATAGTGAACTTGGCAGTTTATTCCTTTTATTTTAAGATATTCATACAATTCTTTTCTCTTGTCCGTCTGGATTATATAAAGATGGTAAGCGTGTCCAAATCCACTATCTATATTGGGACACAATAAATCCGCGTTTTTAATTTTTTTAAAAGCTTCGTTGTATCTTCTTACAATATCCTTCCTTTTCTTTAAATTATTTTTCGCCTGTTTAAGCTGGCTTACACCCAAAGCCGCTTGAATATCGGTAAGTCTATAATTGAATCCAAGTTCTTGCATTTCGTAATACCAACCTCCATGACTCTGGACCATTTTCTCCGCATCTTTGGTTATGCCATGGTTTCGAAGTGAAAGTATCTTCTTGTATAAATCTCGGCGATTTGTTGTTATCATGCCTCCTTCCCCAGCAGTAATATGTTTTACTGGATGAAAAGAGAAAACGGAGAGGTCGGAAAACTTTCCGTTCCCGCACTTTTGTCTTACACCTCGGCTATCAATAAAATATCCTCCAGGCGCATGGCAAGCATCTTCAATAATCCAAAAATTATACTTGAGGGCTAGTTTATGGAAAGATTCCATATTTGCTGGATATCCAGCAAAATCAACGACTATTAGTCCTTTAATGTATCCTTTCGGCTTATTTTTGAGAAAATCTTCTAACTTTTTTATATCAAGAAGATAATTGTCAGGATTGATATCAATAAATTTTATCTCACCACCGCAATAAAGCACACAATTTGAACTTGCTACAAAACTTATAGGAGTTGTAATAACTCTGGTACCAGAATGAACACCTAGGGCTAAAGCTGAGAGATGCAGTGCCGCAGTGCCATTTGAGACCGCTACTGAATATTTTGAACCAACATAAGAAGCAAAGGCTTTTTCAAATCTTCCAATAATAGGTCCCTGAGTTAAGAAATCTGATTTTAAAACTTTAACTACGGATTTTATATCATTTTTTGTTATGTTTTGCCTTGCATAAGGGATCATTTTTTTGACATCATCGTTTTGATAACTCCCACATCTAGCCATTCGCTATTTGTGTTGCTGGAGTAGATAAATTGTTTATCAACCAAATGAGTATATTTTAAATATTTGGAATAAATTTTCGATTTGTATGATGAAGATGACAATATTACATAATACTTACCAACATTAAAAGTATTTTTTGCTTCTTCTTGAGTTATGAGTGTTTCATGAATTTTTTCACCAGGTCGAATACCCGTTATTTTTATATTACTATTGGGAATAAGTGCACTAAATAGATCAACCATCTTCATGGAAGGAATCTTTGGCACAAAAATCTCTCCTCCAACCATATTTTTTAAAGAAAAAGTTACCAGATCAGAGCATTGACCAAGATTTATAAAAAAACGAGTCATGTCTTTGTGAGTCAAAGATGGTGATTTCCCGATATTATTTTTAATGGTTTCCACTATGCTTCCCCTACTTCCGATAACATTGCCATATCTCACAACCGAAAAATCCGTACTCTTTTTACTTTTGCTTGAATTATAAACATTGCTGGAAACAAATAATTTTTCGGCACACATTTTGGTAGCCCCGTATAAATTAACGGGGTGAGCGGCCTTATCGCTAGAGATAAGCAACACTTTATTAACACCACAGTCCAAAGAAGCGTTTATAACATTTTGGCTACCAATGATATTGGTTTGTATAGCCTCAAACGGGTTATATTCGAGTGTTGGTACTTGCTTTAGAGCAGCAGCATGAATCACAATATCAACCCCCTGGAAAGCCCTTTGTAATCTAGACAAATCTCTTATATCACCTAATAAAAAACGTATGTTTTTGTGCTTGGAAAATTCTTCATGCATTCTAAACTGCTTAAATTCGTCACGACTGAAAATTACGACCTTTTTGGGTTTAAAATTATCCAGCAAAAAGTGAGCAAAATTATGCCCAAATGTTCCAGTTCCACCTGTTATAAGTATAGTCTTGTTGTTGTACATTATTTTTAAGTGTAGTATGACAATATCATAATATTGAAACAATTCAAACACCCCACACCATGTTGTATAAAATGATTAAATCTATTCTTAAAAAACCCAGGAATTTGCCATTCGTTGGATATTTCAGACAAGATATTCTGATTATATTAAATAATGGGGCCAGAGACATGCATGGTCTTTTTTTAGTCTACATGTATATAAAATACGCACTAAACTTGAAAGTAAAAATTAAATCTGTTCTTTCGATGAGAAGATACTGGATAAAATTATACTGTCCAAAAGTAGTAATACATATCTCTATAGATCATCCTTCTACAGTCGAAGACTATAAAATGCTGGGTGGTATGAGGAGCATATGTCTTATGTCCCCAACAGAAGTTTTTGCGACTCCCGATCCGAAAGATGTTATCAGCAAATATGATTATAAGGAACTTATTTATGGGGCATTGTTACCTGGAGAAAGAACCAAAGATATACTTATAGAAAACGATAAAATCTTTCCGAATCAGGCTTTTGTTGTCGGATATCCTACTCTTGATTGGAGTAATCCCGAATTGAGAAGATATTTTCTATCCCAACGTGATTTTAAGAGAAAAAATAATATTGCTGAAACGCATAAGATAATATTGTTAATATCATCTTTTTCGGTAGCAGACATGAATTTTTCAAAATGGGAAAAAGATTATTTTAACCTGCCTAAATCTCTCACTAAAAAAAGAGTTGAGGATTTCAGCACTGATGCTAAAGAAATGAGAATACGAGCTATTTCTGATATATCTCAATTGCTTGCTGATAACCCTAATTGGCACCTGATAATTAGAAAACACCCCTTTGAGAACAGCTCTGTTTATGAGAAAATACTGAGCGGACAAAACCAAATAACATATGCACCTGCTGAAATGGACATCCATGACCTTCTATCAGTAAGTGATGTTGTTGTTCATTGGAATTCTACCGTTTCGGTCCAAGCGTGGATTTTTGACAAACCAACGATACTCTTACACCTTGAAAAACAATTCTTTCTTAACAAAGAGGAAGAGGCGTCTGAAAATGGAAATTATATTTGTTTCAACAAACAACAACTAAACATAGCATTATCTGAAGCTTTAGACAAAGGTACTCCTTTCGAACAAATAAAAACCCGCAAGGAATTTCTAAACAACTGGTTTGATGGCGCAGATGGTAAATCATCGGTAAAAATAGCTAATTTGGTGGCAAGGTTAGCAAAACAAGATATCCATGTGTCCAGCAAATTAAGTGTAATTGATATTATCAGAGGAATTCGAGACTTAATAAAATATAAATCATTGTTTACTTTTATTAGAATACTAAGATTGTTGAATTTAAAACCAAAAATTTCTGCCTTTATGAAAACTCAAAAACAATACGATTATTTTAATTTGGATTTCTTTGGTATTAGAATGGAGAATAGACTAAAAAATATTGTTCCCGAGCTTTTTAATAAATCTTCATGAAAAGAATAGTCAGAAAAATTTCTTGGTATCTAAAAAGAATGTCAGGGATTTTTCTTTGTTATGGAGAGAAGTTTTGTTTGTTTGATCTAAGCAAAAAATGGAGTAAAGCGAACATATGTAGTGGACCAATTAAGATTCCAGGGTATTGTAGTATAGACATACAACCAACGGCAGATATATGCATTGACCTAGAAAATAGACTCTTGCCTTTTAAAGACAACTCTGTAGACACGGTAGTTTGTATTTCAGCTATCAATTATTTCTCTAGAGAGAGAGGTCATGAAATCATTGAGGATGTATATAGAATTTTGAAAAGAGGAGGAATCGCTAGATTTGCAACACAAGATCTTTTTGAAATTTCCAAGAAATATGTCAATATGGATAAAGACTTTTTCTTCCAAAGGCTATCGAATGGGAAAGACAGGTTTTATGGAAAAACAATGGCCGATAAAATAAATTCATGGTTCTATGGGTATAAAACAACAGGAGAAAAACGGTGCCGATATTTTTACGATTTTGAGACTTTGGCTCTAATATTCAAAGAAGTAGGATTTTCAAAGATAGAGAGAAAAAATTATATGCAAAGTGATATTCCGGAAATCAAATCTATAGACAACAGACCGGACCAGATGTTTTTTCTTGAAGCGGTTAAATGAAATTGTATGAAAACTAATATTTCCAACACATTGAAAAAATTATGGGATTCAATCAATCCATTCCGTCAGCTAGTTATTCGATCAATCAATAAAATAAATTACATTGAATACAATAAGCCGGTGTTTGACAAATTCAATGAACGCCCCGTTGAATATAGCTTCATTTTTGAACAAATTAAAGAATTGTATCCAAAAACAATTTTGGACGTAGGTACCGGAATAACCGCCCTACCCCACCTTATGGCCAATTGTGGCTGTAAAGTGACCGCAATAGATAACATCAAGGATTATTGGACCAATGGCATGTTTAATCGACATTATCACATCATAAACGACGACATTACCAACTCAAAATTAAAAGATACTTTTGATATGATCACGTGCGTCAGTACTTTAGAGCATATTGAAAAATGCGACCAAGCGGTCAAATCAATGTTTTCCCTTCTAAAAAATGGAGGAGTTTTAGCACTCACTTTTCCTTACAACGAAAAGATAGGAGTTCCAAACGTTTATTCTCTTCCAGATTCAACTGCAAAAAATCTACCTAAATATAAAACAAGAGCCTATTGTCGGGAAGATCTAAACAGGTGGCAAAAACAAAATAACGCCATTATTGTAAAACAGGAATATTGGAAATTTTTTACCGGAGAATATTGGACAATCGGTGATATGATTTTACCACCGTCAAAATCCAGTCGGGATGATAAACATCATATATCCTGTTTATTGTTCAAAAAAAGATAAAATGCTTTTTTTAAAAAAAATAGTTCGAAGAGCAAAAAAAATTAGGGAGACATCTGAAATATATTCAAATTTTCCTGAATTGAAGATAAAACATCCCATACAAAAAGATGTTGCTCATTTAGAAGCAGCTATGAAATGGCTGTGTTTGGCTCAAGATGAGACAAAAGTAGGCGGAGTTTCAGCATTATACAATTTACAAAAAAAGAAGTGGGGCAATGCCTATAGAGAAACTACCGGCTATATAATTCCGACATTTATAAACTACAGCAAAATAAGCAAGAATCAGGATTTTGAAAAAAGAGCTTTAGAAATGGGTATATGGGAGCTAAACCAACAGCTGTCTGATGGCTCTTTTGGGGAAGAATCAAAGGATGGAGGTATGAAAAGAAAAATTTTTAATACAGGACAGGTTATGCTTGGCATGTGTTTTCTTTATGATTACACCAAAGATAACCGTTATCTTTCTTCGGCAAAAAAATCCGCAGAATGGTTGGTGCACAACCAGGAAAAAAATGGCAGTTGGGAAAATCATACTACCAAAGGAGCACGAACTTACCATTCACGAGTAGCGTGGCCGCTTCTTGAAGTTTATAAAAGAACAGGAGAAAATAAATCCAAAATAAGTGCAGAAAAAAACCTACAATGGGTTTTAGGTCAACAAATGGAAAATGATTGGTTCAAAAATTGTAGTTTAGGAGAAGAAAACAAGCCGTGGACTCATTTGGTTGCTTATACGATACGAGGGCTTTTGGAAAGCTCAAATCTAAACGGCTCACGGGAAATATTTGACTCTGCATACAAGTCAGCCAAAAGAATGCTTGAAGAATATAACAAGAGAACATCCTTTAAATTTAATTATTTACCGGGGACATTTGATGAAAATTGGAAATCCAAAGATAAGTACAGTTGCCTAACTGGCGATATGCAGATGGCTATAATATGGCTCAAATTGTTTAATATAACAAAAGAAGAACCTTTCAAAATTGGTGCACAGCGTATAATAAATCAGGTCAAGGAAACCCAGATATTAAAGAGTGCCCATAAGGAGCTGGTCGGAGGAATCGCTGGGTCGTTCCCCATCGAAGGAGATTATGCTAGTTTTACTATACTGAACTGGGCAACAAAATTTTTTGCTGATGCCATAATGTTAAAAATGGACCCAGATATTTCACTACCAGCTTGAAAATAAAGCCTACGATTTATAAAAATTAATCTTTTCCTACTAATTAATGAGCAATTATAGACCCAAAGTAGCCTTTGATACTAATGTCATAGCACATTATAGAGTGTCATTTTTTGTAGAGCTTTCCAAATATTTTGATTTACTTGTAATTGTCAGCGACAACAAAGTAATAGATGGCCTCAAAGATGTGAGGGAGGGGCTTCCTTTCAAAAGTGTGCGCCTGCGAGAGGTGACTGAGACAAGCTTTATCCCCACGTCTAGTCTCTATCACCCAAATATATTGGAAACCATTAAAGATCATGGGACGGAAGTAATTATCTCTTTCAGTTCTTCTCTCGATAGAATGATGATAAACAAGAAAGCACTGTCTTACATAAGATTAAACAACATCAAAACTATATGGATGGGTTGTGATGGATATCTATCTCGAAGTTCATTGATTTCACTTATATTTGAAATATTGAACCCAAGACAAACTCTCAGAATCTTACGAAACATAATAGCCCTATCAAGAGTTGATTATTTTCTCCCCTACTCTTCTCATACCGCAAAATATTTACAATATAGCAGATTCATACCAAAAAACAAAATAAGTGTTGCCCAAAACACTATAGATTCAAAAGAACTAAATACAGTCTACAAAGAAATAAAAAAAAATCCAAACACAAAAAAAGATCCAATGAGAATTGTCTTTGCTGGGAGATTAACTCCAAGAAAAAAAGTAGACGTTTTATTGAAAGCTTTTGCCGAAATACTGAAGAAGTTTCCAAGGGCTAAGCTCGATATAATAGGAGGAGGTTCAGAAGAAGTAAACCTTAAAAAAATAGCTGCTGACTTAAAAATATATTCAAATGTGGATTTTGTTGGGCCCATATATGAAGATAGACATCTGGCGGAAAAACTTTACCGTTCATCACTTTTTGTAATGCCTGGACTTGGAGGATTAGGGCTAAACACAGCAATGTCAGTGGCTCTACCAATAATATATACTCATGCGGATGGCACTGAGGAAGATATTATGTTTGACACTAAAAATGGATGGTATTTTGATGGAAGCGTAAAAGATCTAACAGCCAAAATAGAAGTGGCTTTAAGCGACCCAAAAAGATTAGCTAGCATGGGAGAGTTTTCCGAAAAATTAATAACCCAAAAATTTACCATAGAGAATATGGCCAAGATTTATAAAAATGCCATATATAAGGTAATAGAGATGCAATGAAAAAAAATAAAATAAAAATATTAAATATTGTTGGAGCGAGACCAAATTTTATGAAAATCGCTCCACTTTTTAAGGAATACAGAAAAAATAAGACAATTGTTCCGGTTCTTGTACATACAAATCAGCATTCTGATGAAAAAATGTCAGGAGTATTTTTAAAATCACTTAATATACCAAGGCCAAATTATAATTTAAATATAAATAAAAAAAGCCCGATATCAACCATATCCAGTATCATGTCCGGTCTTGAACCAATTTTAAAAAGAGAGAGACCAGATCTTGTCGTTGTGGTTGGAGATGTTAATTCGACTTTAGCCGGAGCTTTAGCGGCAAATAAATCGGGAATAAAAGTGGCCCATGTAGAAGCAGGTTTGCGAAGCGAAGATTTGAATATGCCAGAAGAAATAAATAGGATATTGGTTGATCATATATCTGAAATTCTTTTTGTAACTGAAAAATCCGGACTTAAAAATCTCCAAAAAGAAAACGTAACAAAATCAAAAATATTTTTTGTTGGCAATACAATGATAGACAACCTTATTAATACACTTCCCAAAATAGATAGATCGAAGATACTCAATAAAATAGGTATTGAAGGAGATAAATATATTGTTCTTACGATGCACCGCCCTTCAAATGTAGACTCTCGGAAAAAATTATTGACTCTTATAGAAATGAAAAAAAGGATAATAAAAGATACTAGCATGAAAATCATATTCCCTATTCATCCGAGAACTTTGAATAATGTAAAAATCCACGGATTGTTGGGAGAATTGAAGAAGATAAAGGATCTGATTGTTGTGGACCCATTGGATTATTTAGATTTCATAAAATTGATAAAGAAAAGTTCTCTTATACTTACAGATTCTGGAGGAATACAGGAAGAGGCCGCTTATCTCAAAATCCCTACTATAACTTTAAGAGAGTCCACAGAGAGGCCGAGCACTGTAGAGTGCGGAGCCAATGTTCTTCATCAGATTGGAAATGTAGACGATCTTATAGAAAAAATAAAAATAGCGTTGACTGTCAAACGTAATTCAATTAAAGACATACCTCTAAATGACGGCAAGGCAGCACAAAAAATTGTCAAAACGATACTAAATGCCTTCTAACGTTGAACCTACCAAAAATAAATCTATTAGTCTATAATCAAAATATGTCAAAAATATTAGTAACAGGCGGATTGGGATTTATAGGCAGTCATTTTGTAGAAATGGCCTTAAAAAATGGTTGGGAGGTAATAAATGTGGACAAAATGACTTACGCCATAAGAAAAGACACTAACTTCACAAAACATCCTAAATACACTTTTATAAAAAATGATGTTTGTGATCTAAAAAGCCTCCCCGCGAGTTTAGATTTTATAGTAAATTTTGCCGCTGAATCCCATGTTGATAATTCAATAGAAAACAGTCACAATTTTTTCAAAAGCAATGTTTACGGAGTTTACAATCTTTTGGAATTAGTCAGGCAAACCCCCAAAGAAAAGAGGCCTGTTTTTATACAAATATCAACTGATGAGGTATATGGTGATATTTTAAACGGATCTTTTAAGGAAACTGATAGATTAAAACCGTCAAACCCATACTCTGCTACAAAAGCAGCAGCAGATCAGCTCATAATGGGCTGGGGAAGGACTTACGGGATTAAATATAGAATCTGCAGAAGCTGCAATAATTATGGCTACGGACAGAAAGAGGAAAAACTCATACCAATGAGTATGAAACTAGCCTTAAAAAATATAAAAGCGAAAGTACATGGGGACGGCTCATACAAAAGAGAATGGATTTATAATGGCGATAATTGCGCTAGTATTTTTGTCATTATGGAAAGAGGTAAAGATGGAGAAATATATAACATCTCCTCTGAAATAGAACTGACCAACATTGAAGTCGTGAAGAAAGTGCTAAAAGTCATGAACAAACCAGAAAATTTTTATGAATTTGTAGATGACCGACCAGGACAAGATATAAGGTATTCGGTTGATTCATCAAAGATAAGAAATTTAGGATGGAAGCCAAAAATGACTCTCGATGAATATTTGCCTATATGTAAAAATCAAAATGAAGAAAGAACCAAAAACTTGCCACTCGGAAAGAAGGAGAAAATAGTGAGGTTATTGAGGTTAAATAAATATGATTTTATAAGACAATTATTTAGTTAATAAATTAATAATATTAATATGGCAGAAAATTTAAAATTTAGACCGGGCAAGGATTGGGTATGGTATACGAGAGCGATATACGGCAAAAAAGAAATTGCGGCAGTTAATGAATCACTTAGTTCGGATTGGCTTGTACCGGGAAAATATTCTAGTAGATTTGAAGAAAAAGTGGCTAAAATATTCGGACAAAATTTTGGCTTGTTTTTGAATTCCGGCTCTTCAGCAAACCTTCTTGCTATTAAAGTATTGGGTTTACCAAAAAGAGGAGAGGTTATAACCCCAGCCTGCACTTTTGCAACAACTATTAACCCCCTTTTATCTGAAGGTTTAAAGCCTGTCTTGGTGGATGTAGAGTTAGATACTTATAATACAGACATCTCTATTTTAGAGAAAGCTATCACCCCAAAGACTGTTGCTTTCATGATTCCCCATCTCGTAGGTAATATAAATGACATGGTGAAACTCCGAAAAATCGCAGATAAACATAAATTAAAATTGATCGAAGACAGCTGCGACACGATAGGAGCAACTCTGGGCGGGAAATCGACAGGAATTTACGCCGATGCCTCCACTACCAGTTTCTATGCTTCGCATATCATCACCGCTGCCGGAGGAGGTGGAATGGTAATGTTTAAAAACAAAAAAGAAGCTGAACTCGCAAAAATTTATAGAGATTGGGGTAGAGCCCTGCCGGAACACTTTGATGAATCTCCGGAAAAACGTTTTGCTTTCAGTATAAATGATAAACCACACGATGGTAAGTTTGTTTTTTTGGTCCAAGGATATAACCTCAAACCAATTGATCTTCAAGCGGCATTTGGGCTGATTCAATTAGAAAGATTAAAAGAGTTTTCAAAAACAAGGGATAGAAATTTTAAACGTCTTTACAAATTCTTCGGCAAATACCCAGATCATTTCATTTTGCCCAGACAACTTCCGGAAACAAAGACTAACTGGCTGGCTTATCCGGTCACGATCAAGAAAGGCTCTTCAATAAAAAGAGTAGAATTAATGCGTTTTCTGGAGGAAAATAAAATACAGACAAGAGTACTTTTTTCCGGCAATATTATACACCATCCCGCATATAAAAAGTCCGACTTTAGAATATTCGGTAATCTTAAAAATGCTGATTATATATTGAGCAACAGCATGTTGCTTGGCTGCCATCACGGATTGAGTGATAGCCATTTAGACTACATGACTGATATGATTAAAAAATTCTTAAAGTCTAAAGGGATAGAATAAGATGATTTATATAGCCTCCATGTTTAATAAACCATTCCTTATTAGGACATTAGCTATGCGCAATTCTGTTATCAAATTTATGCCGGTAGAAGTTCAGTTTCTATTTCTCTTCACTGACAAAAAGTCTGGTAATATGATAACTGCCCTTAATTTTCCTGATACCAAAAACTTTAGCATCAATAATCTACATGATAAAGAATTAGTGGAATCAAGAAAAGATAAGACGAACTCGGAATTCGCCTGGGTGGCTAAAGTATCATTCATGAAATACTTATTTGACCAGCCTTGGATCAAACAAGGCGACGTCGTCGCTTGGATCGATTCCGATATAATGCTTTACAGATCACTTCTACCATTAATCGAAAAGATGAGTGCTAGTTACTCAATAGCATTAATGCCCCATTATTTTCCAAAGGAAAAAGAATCTTTAAATAATAAAATAGGAAGATACAATGCCGGCATGTTTATGTTCAAAGTCGATGAAAACTCGAAGCAAGCTTTTGCAGATTGGCGAAAGCAATGTATTGAGTGGTGTTATTACCGGTTTGAAGATGGGAAACTTGGCGACCAAATGTATCTAAATGCTTGGCCAGCCAAATATAAGGGTGTATACGAAGTCCCAGAAAAAGGGGTCGATATCGGCCCATGGAGAGTAAAGAGCTATAAAATTACAAACCCTAACGATGAAAATTTCTTGATAGATGAAGATCCACTGGTTTGTTTTCATTTCCATGGATTCAAATTTTATCTGGAAAACAATAAAATCAAGCCTGTGCCAATTACAGTGCATCACAAAAAAATCTACTCTATTTATACAAGAGAAATAGAAAAAGCTTGGAAAGAAGTAGTTGCAATCGATAAAGATTGGAAATATGAGTTCTCGGAAAAACCAAATATTTTAAGGCTTATAAAGCAGAGGCTCCATAAGCTGATTCTCGGCTAAGAGTGAAACTCCGGCAATAATTCTTTTATACCCTCTTCAATCGTAACTTTTGCTTTCCATCCTATTTTTTCCAAGGCATCATTTGGATTTTGAACTGTTTCCTTGACATCTCCCGGCCTGCTATCGGAATAAACAATAGGAACTTTTAATAATTCCTTGACGATATAATTTAAACTGATTCTCCTTCCTGTGCATATATCCAAGATTCCAGTATATGCAGAGTCCACTGCCGCAATATTTGCTCCAACAATATCTGATACGTGTATCATATCTCTTAATTGTTCACCATCCCCTGTAATTTGTATACGGCCGTTTTCTTTAAAACTTTTTTTAAAGGCTGCAAACATATTAGGATTTTTTCTGTTCTCATTTTGACCTTTTCCATAAATATTGGCATATCTAAGACAAGTATTAGATACTTTATATAAAGAATTATAAACGGAGGCTATATCTTCCATCGCCAATTTTGAGTATTTATAGGGTGTTTCAGCCCCGTATACTACAATAGAAGAAGATAAAACAACTCTTTTAACTCTGTGTCTACGAGAAGCTTCCAAAACAGCAACAGACCCAAGAACATTTGTTTTGTAACACAAAAAAGGATCTTCAATACCCAACACCGTCCCGGCTAATGCCGCAGTATGAAAAACCACATCTATTCCTTCAAAATATTTTTCTATATCTTCAAAATTACTTATATCTGCTTTTATATCTTTACAATTACCAATAGCTACCACTTGATGTCCATGCTCAAGCAAAAAATCAACTATATTGGACCCGACAAAACCACCCCCTCCGGTAACTAGGTATTTCATAAATACTTAATTTAATATATATTTAAGATAATATATGAATATTATAAGAAAAGCTATACAAAAGACTGGTTTTGACTTGCATAGATATAGACCTATACCAAATAAACTCTCTTACCTGCAAAATTTGGGCTTAAGAGTGATATTAGACGTCGGAGCTAATACCGGACAATTTGCTAAGGAAATAAGGAAAATACTACCTGAAGCTAAAATCTATTCGTTTGAACCAATTAAAGAATGCTTTGAACAATTAAATGAAAGTATGGAAACAGACAAAAATTTTGAGGCTTTTAATTTTGCCTTAGGAGATAAAAACGAAACCATGAAAATAAACAAAAGCTCCTACACTCCAAGCTCTTCCATTCTAGAAATGGCAGATGTTCATAAGACACTTTTCCCTCATACAAAAGAAAGCGGGCTGGAGCAAATAAAAGTGAAGAGGCTTGATGATATTATCAATCTCATATCTTTAGAAAAAGAAATCTTAATAAAGGTTGATGTTCAAGGATTTGAAGACAAAGTTATCACCGGAGGAATAGAGACATTTAAAAAAGCTAGAGTAATTTTAATTGAAAATTCTTTTGTAGAGCTTTATAAAAACCAACCTCTTTTTGATGATATTTATGAAAAGTTAAAATCTCTTGGTTTCGTATATAAAGGTGGTCTGCAAGAAAAGTTGGACAAAAAGACAGGCCAAATTTTATTCGAAGACTCTCTATTTATTAAATCAGATTGTTAAAAGATTGTTTATATAGATTCAAGTTTTGTTCCTGATTAGGTAAAGATAACGTTTCTTTTTTCGCTCTTTCACTAATTTTTTTGCTAAAATTTACATCTTCTATTAATTTCTTCATGGATTCTACCAAAGCTTCTCTGTCGCCAACTTTTATTACAATACCGCTCTCTTCGTTTTTTATTATCTCACCAGCACAACCAACATCGGTCATGATTATAGACAAGCCAAAACTGGCGGCTTCAATAATCACCATCCCCCAACCTTCGTAGTTTGAGGTCAATAAAAAAGCATTTGCTTGTTCATAAAACTCTTCTAAATTATCTTTCCATCCAAAAAATTTCACACTGTTGTCTACCTTTAATTTTTTACTTTCCATCTCCAACTTCTCTCTTTCTGGCCCATCACCCACAATCCAGAGTTCTGTTTTAGGATTACTTTCTATAATTTTCTCCATAGCTCGAATCTGTAAAATAATATTTTTTACAGCCACTAATCTTCCCACGGTTAAAAATATAAATTTGTCATTATATTTTTTATTTCTTACTGCTAGATTTTTATTGCTTACTGGCGCATAAATTGGGGCCACTATTATTTTTTCTGGAGTTACACCAGATTTGATCAAGCTTTCTTTGATTCTATTACTAACCACCCTAACTCCTCCGGCTTTTTTTATAAGCCATTTACCCAAATAATACCTTATACTATTCAGTATATTTTCTCTTCTCCAATAAGAAGAACTAAAATAATCGCCGTGAATTTGAATTTGCAATTTTAACCCATATTTTTTGGCTAAAAGCCAAGCCAAAAAACCCATTTCAAAAGGATCTTGAGCACTAATGATTTCATATTTATATTTTTTTATCATTTTTTTACCTAAAAGACAGGCGTCTATTAAGTAAAAAAATTTGCCCAGCGAATTGGTAGGCACAATGAGAACATTTTCAAATTCAACACTTTGATATCCCCTGCCAGATAAAATTATAAGATCAAACCTTTCAAATAATTTACCGTAACCAAATATTCTCTGCTGGGCTTTAGAGTTTTCTGAAAACAATTTTCTTTCTAAACCTATGCTTAATATTTTCATTGTAAAATGGCTAAAATATCTTTAACCGTATTTTTAGGGGTAAATTTTTCTTGATAAAGTTTGTAGCCATTTTCTGCTATATTACCCATTAAATCCGGATTGTTCTTTAACATCAATATCTTTTCGGCTAAATCTTTCGGGTCAGCCAAATTTACAAGCATAGAGCTTATACCGTCTTTTAGTATTTCCAAAATTGCTGGTGTGCCAGCTGTAACATATGGCAAATTCATCGCTAAAGTCTCATAACATTTATGAGGAATAGTTCTTTCTAGACGAAGATTGTTTTCAAATTGCCCGAGACTAATCTGACATCCAAGCATTTTTATGCGCAATTCATCAAAGGACAATTCATTGGAAATTAATTCAACATTTTTTAATTTAAGGTTATAAATTTGTGCCTTTATCTCTTTTTCCAAAATTCCAAAACCTATAATTCTAAAAAAAATATCCTTATCTCTTAATATATTAGCCGCTTCAAGTACATATTTTACTCCAGCTTCAGGGGTCAATCTCCCTCTAAACAACACTGTGAAGTTATAGAGTTTAGGAATAGACCCATCATTGAAGAAAAGAGTATCGTCCGCCCCTATATAAACAACTTTGTATTTATCCGGATGGCCACCAAACCTATTTTCAAAGAATTTCTTTTGAGCGTAGGTTTCCACTAGGACAACATCTGCACATTTTACCGCCAGCCAATCTATAATTATCATTTTAATCTGCTTAAAATAAGAAGCCCTATGAGAGAGAGTTTCTGATTCCCACATGGTGCAAAGAGCATCAAAAATGACATACTTCCTTGATACTATCTTTGCTAGTGGAACAACAATTTGACCAGGGTAGCCGACGATCATCGCATCATAATGATTTTCAATTTTTCTGTGTTTAAAAAAAAGTTTGAAAAATTTAGCAATCCCAGACGAGCGGTCCACACACTCAATAACATTAACACCATTTTCAATAAGGCCTTTCTTAAATATACGATTTCTGGAAAAATTTGGATCATGAATCCCAAAATAACATACGGTCAAATTTTTGCCTTTTGTTTTAATCATTGAAAATATTATTTTACTGCCTCAAAATAATAGCCTAATGGCATATATTTTGCTGTCATTTTGTTGTTTGGTTTCAAAATTAAGATTAGATGATCAAGACATCTGCAAATAAAAATCATAAACGAAACAAGCCACATCCATCGCATAAAACCAATAAGTATATTATAGATCACACTGAAAGCTCCAGAACCAAGCTCTTTAATTTCGATTGATTTAAAACCAGCCGACAATAAAATATTTTCAAGTGCTGATTTTGTGTACCTAAAATAATCGTTTGGAGTACCGTGGACATTAAGCATAAAAGGGACCACTCCAACAACCCTCCCCCCTCCTTTAAGGACTCTGTAAGCCTCAGTAACAGCCATATTATAATCAAATAAGTGCTCCAAAACATTTATGAAAAGTACGCAAGAAAAACTAAGATTATCAAACGGCCATTTTTTTTGGGCATCAAACAAGATATCTGCCCCATAAGACATATCTATATTACCTGTAACAATTTTATGGTTGCCCGAAATAAGTTCGTGATACCCTGACTTTTTGGAGCCCCCGACATCAAGAATATCTCCGTCAATATGAAGTTTAGACAAAGCCTCGTATTCTTCTACCCTTAAAAAAGATTTTGTCTCGTATTTCATAATATTATCGTATGGATTTAGCTAATTCACTCCCCAGTCTCGCAAGATTATGTTTTTCAATAACCAAATTTCTAAACATCAATCCTAAACGCTTCTCTTCATCTTTTTCCAGTAAAAACAGAGACTCTAGCTTTCGTCCTAACTCTGAAACATCATCCTGTTTCAAAATAAATAAATCATCGATTAAACCACGTAAATTTTCATTTGAGACCAAAACAAGAGACTGGCAAGCCATTGCCTCAAATATTGTTTTATCATACATTCCACTTGAACTCAAATTGACCGATATTTGGTATTGGTTGTATATTTTAACGGTTTCTCTATTGGGAACACCTTTATAAAAAAACACTTTTGAAGAGAGATTGTATTCCATAACTTTTCTTTTTAGGGAATTATAATAAATTTCATCTTTTGGAAGATGGTCCCCATAAAATCCGGTATTAAAATCAATTCCTTTTTTGTGAAGTTCCCACAGAGCTTCCAAAAGTATATGCGGTTTTTTTACCGGAGAGATTCTCCCTATAAACAAAACTGAACTTGGTTTTTTAATAATAGAATCGTCACGTTTAAACAGATTTGTGTCAATACCGACCGGCATAAGTTTTGTTTTTTTGTATTTGGATGTATAAGAATATCTTGATGTACAAAATATTCCGTCACAAAATATTGCCGCAATGTCTGTGAAAATAGAGCCAGAGTGGTGGTTCCTCCACATATACACTTTTTTTCCTAAAATTTTCCAAAATAACCCGCAAAAAAGAATATACTCCTGGTTCATGTGGACCAAAACAGCGTCATAATCTTTTCTTTTTGACCAAACATATCGCCAAAGTCGCAAAATGTATTTTAATCTTGACCTTTCAGATTCTTTGCCTAGTGATAAGACCTCAACCCCGGGTAGATTATAAGTGCCTCTCTTTAAACAGATTACAGTCGTTTTATCAAAATATTTTTTGAATTCTAAAACCCAATCATGAAAAAACCCCAAAAAAGAATCCTCAGTGTCAATAACTTGGCTGATAATCAGAATTTTCATAATTTATAATATTTCTGTTATTAATTTTAAATGGAAATCAAGAACTTTATTCCAAGTTTGATTCATATCAATACTACCTACCGTTTCAACAGCTTTTCTGTAGTTTTCTTTTTGGAGCAGATGTTCCAATTTATTTTCTAAATTTTTCTGGTTTAACGGGTCAAAAATAAATTCATCCGGCAAATCCACAGAAAGGCCATGCCCTTTGCTTAAAATAACAGGTTTACCAAAAGAAAGAGACTCCAAAATAAAATTCGGGTTAAATTCTGACAAAGCGGGACCAATAGCAATGCTTGATTCTTTTATTTTTTCAAATAATTTTTCCTGAGGTAACGATTCTAAAAACTCTATATATTGCTCGGAACTTAAGGATTTCTTCAGATTTAAAAGTTTATTTATTTCAGGCCCTTTGCCAATAAGCAGAAGTTTGCCTTTCCCCAATTTCCCTCTGACATTATCGAAAGCATTTAGGACCAATGGTAAATTTTTATATGTTATAAATCTGCCAGCAAATATTATTATTGGGTCTTCTGGTAGATTAGGATTAGCGTTCTCTCTTCTAAATACAGGATTTTTAACTACTCTTATTTTATCTAAAGGCAGGTCAAAATATTTATTGTAAAATTCTCTCCAAAACTGGTTGTAAAATACAACAACATCGGCATGTTTGAGAAGTATTTTAATAATTTTAAATAAAATTGGTTTATCTTGCTTATACAAACCTTGTTCGTAATAGGTTGTTATGGGCATTACTCGTCGTCCCATTTCAGCTTCTCTTTCCCAAATCGGATCGCCACCAATACGTATCATAAAAGGCTTTCTTAACAAACAAGAAACAATGCAGGCGGGAATACCGGCGGCAGTTGGATCAAAAGCATATATGACTCTAGAATTTAAAGCTTCTTTTAAAACGACAAAAAAATAAAACAGCCATTGCAGAGACTTTGGATATTTTCTTGAAATTCTCTTTATCTTGAAGGGAAACTGCCTATTTTCCAGGTCATCCCCATAAGATACGACAATAGGCCTAAAACCCTCTTTAAAGAGTCTCTCGGCTATCTTGACGACGTGTATGGCTGGCCCCCCGACATCCGGATAAAAAACCCCCGCTGCTAAAAGAATCTTCATATATTGAATAAAGTTAGATTTTATTATATTATCAAATTCTCAGTCATTTTAAAAGATGAAAAAAACCAAAACAGCAGTAGTCGGTGTAGGTCGTTGGGGCAAGAATTTGCTCAAAGAATTTGACAAACAGACGGAAGTAATTTGGTGTTGTCATAAAAACTCCATAGATTCAATCAGTTTTTTAGCGGAAAATTACCCAAATATTAAAACTACTTCTTCGTTAGAAGATATTTTGAATGATTCTTCTGTAGAGGCCGTCGTAGTAGCCACCCCTACAAAAACTCATTTTGAAATCGCCAAAAAAATTCTGGAGAAAAATAAGCATTTATTCCTCGAAAAACCAGGATGTTCAAAAGTATCAGAACTTGGACAACTATCCAAAGAGGCAGAAAAAAGAGACATCACTTTTGCTGTCGGGTACGAGTTTGCCCATCATCCGGCATTAAAAAAAATAAAAGAACTAATAAAACTGGAGAATATCAAAAGTATCTTTTTTGAATGGAATAAATGGGGCACATTTGAAGATCCTATTATCCCCCACCTTCTTTCCCATGATATTTCCATCATTAAAACATTGGGAATAGATTATTTAAATCAAAAAAACTACCGAGAACAAAAGATAATATCGAAAGCAGATATTATTGAAGTAACTCTTGAGAATAATAAAAATATCCAAATAACAAGTTACATAAACCGCGTAAGCGTCAGCAAAAACAAGAGGATAACTTTTGTCGGGGTTAGTGAAAGTTACATATGGAATAATGATAATTTATTTAAAATAGATATTAAAAATCAAACTTATCTTCCGATAAACATAGGAAAGAGTAGTTCAGTCGCAGAAGAAATGAAAGATTTCTTAGAAAGTATCAAGAAAAACAAAAAGCCGTTGATTGATGGTAAATTTGCCCTTGATGTCTGGGAGACAATAAATAAAATCGGTTATTAATTTTCTTTTATCATTCTCACAACTTCTTCTGCTGTTTCCACACAATTACCTATCTTGCCTGAAAAAACATTTATAATTTTATCATTTACTTTTTTAACGATAGTCGGCCTTTCGTCGGTGCTATCTACATTTGGCAAAACTGTGCGAATAGTATACATAGAACCGATATGTTTTGCTTTTTTTACTTTTGGCATAAATTTAGATGCCGCTTCAATAAACTTGGAAATATTGGTGATTGGAGGATTTTTCACTATTCCTCTGTTTAGAAGTGGTTTGAATTTTTCAGGAATTTCTGGGAGAAATCCTACATTGGTGGCATGGATGGCGTGAACCACGTTACCCATCAGATGCAAATCAGTGTCGGCATAAGAATCTATACAAAAAAACGGCCCGTCCATAACTACTACGCTTTTTCTTTTGAATGATTCAGGCAACTTGAGAATCGGTTTTTCGCATAATTCAAACTGATAATTTTCTATGAGCCCAGAAAAATTTTTTAGGATATGGTTTAGATTGGCATAAGAACAATTAATAACCAAATCATAATCATCAATATCTTTGCTGTAAAAAGGTCTGTTTAGAATTACATTCACTTTATTCAGATGCAATCTCTGCCACACAATTTCTCTGAGACGAATTGGGTTAATCAAAAACTCCTTCACTTTTATTGTAAGCTGAATCATACTGGGTTCAACAAAATCCAAATTGACTTTTTCATATTCAAGGTCACATTTATCACAAAAATTTAGAAATTTTTCTTTTGATACCTTACTTCCTTCTTTTGCGAGACAATAATAATGTTCATCTTTATCTAGAAGCGCTTCTTTGTATTCTGCCCTAAAAGATTTCTCTGCTCTTTTAGAAGAAAGGGCTGTCTCAACACTTCTTGGGTAGTGATAACCCCTATGAAGTCTGTATTGATTTATACCCGAAGCGGCCTGGAGTATATCCGATTCTTTTTCAAACAAATCTATTTTAAAACCACCATGTGCCAATTTTATTGCTATGGTAGAACCAAATATTCCAGCTCCAACAATTGCTACCTTCATAATTTTATTGTTTATAGATATTATAACTTCCCGTGTATTTTTTCCTTATACCATCTAACCTCATTGATAAGACCTTCTCTGAGAGAGACGGATGGATTGTATCCAAAAAACTTGCGCATTTTACTTATATCGGCAGCAGTTTCCTTTTGATCACCGACTCGATCTGGCAAGATTTTAAATTTAGCATGTTTGTTCATGATTTCTTCCAATATGGATATACCTTCTCCGGTAGTCATGGTTTTGTCTGTTCCTAGATTAAATATTTCTCCAATTGCTTTATCTAAATTTTCAAGAACCAAAATACACCCATAAATAATATCTTTTATATAAGTATAACTTCTGACATGATTTTTGGCGTTCTTGTAGAGAGGAAATTCTTTGTCTTCGTATATGGCTTTTATCAATTTGTGATAAAGTTTTTCCGGTCTTTCCCTTTCTCCATATACAGAGAAAAATCTGAGCACTACCACTGGAAATTTAAATTGTCTGTAATAGGACATCGCTAATTGTTCTGCTGCCAGTTTAGTTACTCCATAATAAGAAGCTGGCTTCAGTTCGGTATCTTCAGCTCCTTTTGCTTCTTTGCCATAAACAGAAGAAGTGGAAGCGTAAATAAAACCTTTTAAGGTTGAAATTTTTCTAGCTTGTTCCAAAAGGTTGTGAGTAGCAATTACATTATTATTTAAATAATCTTCAAAAGGAGTATTTGGGGAAATTCCAGGCTGGGCTGCTAAATGAAAGATTACATCCGAACCTTTGAGCAAATGACCAAAATCATCAGTAACTAAATTTAAAAAATATATTTTGCCACCATGTTTTTCAACATCTATGGCATTTATTTTTTTGATTTCCTGAGAATAATAAGGTGTCAGAGCGTCAATACCTATCACTTCGTGCCCTAAATCCAAAAGCCGTTCCGCTAAATGCGAACCAATTGCCCCTGCTACTCCTGTTACTACTATTTTCATAATTTTTTCATTCTATCAAAAACCTTTTCCATTTGCGATGCAACAATATCCCAGTCATATTTTTCTAAAACCATATTATAAGCGTTCTCTACAATTTGATCTTTATTTTGGTCAGAAATAACTTTTTTTACTACTTCGACAATACTTTCTGCGTTTTGTGGTTTACAAAAATAACCGGTTTGGAGACTTGCCTCGGCTTGAAGAGACGGGTCAAAAACAAAATCAACAATGCCTCCGACCGGTGTAGCGATCACTGGCAATTTAACAGCCATGGCTTCTATAAAAGAATTCCCCATACCTTCCGAGAGAGACGGTCTAATAAAAATATCACAAGCTTTCAGATATTTAGGCATCTCTGAATGGGAAACATGTCCTTTAAATAAAACTCTTTCTGAAACTCCCAAATTTTTAACAAGTTCTTTCAATTCTTTATCTAGATGTCCTTCGCCAAAAATCACGAATTTAATATTTGATGGTAAATTTGGCAAGGCTTTTATAACATCCCCTACTCCATTTTTTAAAACAAGACGAGAAGTGGTGACTAGCCCGATATCATTGTTTTTTAACCCGATTTCTTCTCTTATTTTTTCTCTTTCGTTAAAATTCAATTCAATATTAAAATTACTAATATTTACTCCGTTCGGAATGACTTTAATTTCTCTTTTATAACCAAACTTTCTTGCTCGCTCTCTAAGATAATTACTTATAACTGTTAAAATTGATGTCATTTTTAAGGCTAGTCTCCAAGAAATATTTATAAGCCCAAACCAGCGATTTTTAAAATGTTCCTCTGAATCTCCTTCCTGCAAAGTTAAAATCACACGGGTAGGCTTCCAAAAATGTATCAGGTTTGCAATATAAGCTGCCCCACTCCCAAAAGTTGCCATGATGCACCAAAAAAAATCGTAGTGGTTTTTTCTATTCAGATTTAGAGCTAATATCGCTCCCCAAAAAGGCAACAGCAATTTATCCAAAATTGGAAAACCTAGACCAATTCGGTAAACATTTACGTTTCCTATTTTCTGAAATTTTGGTAAATCTCTTTTAAATCTTGCTGTAATTAAGTCAAATTCTATATTAGAAATTCTGTCAGTAATTTCCTTTACCGCCACCTCTGCTCCACCAACAAACGGATAGTATGCGGTTGAAAATATGAGTATTTTTCTTGATTTTTCCACTCTCCTATGGTATCAAAAATCCAATATTTGAGCCACATACCTGCCAATAAGCAAACTATTCCAACAAATGAGAAGCAAAATGAAAATTCATTTTCATTTTATTCGAGTGCAGTTGGAACAAGAGCGTAGCTCTTATTCTCCTTTTAAGATCTTCCTGAGAACTTCTTCCGGTACTTCCTTTGCCTCGCTGGCTTGCCTAGCCGTAGCATCTTTGGAAGGCTGGGAACTTTTAGCGAAGGCGGGTTTTTTAGCTTTCTCAAGTGCTTCTTTTAGAGCATTTATGTGTTCGGGCGATGGTTCTTTGTTTTTATTTTTCTCCCCATGTTTTAATTCTTGCAGTGATACGGTTTCCCTTTTTTGCTCGGGCATTCTAATTTCATTTTTTGTTTCTTTTGCTTTGACAGCTTCTTCTATGGCTTTTGCCAAGATGTTTTTTGATGCCTGATTTTGAAATTCTTTATGAACTTCTTTGTGTTCCTCTCCCGACTGGCTCCCGCCCGCCCCGACGGCGTGTCGGGCAGGTCGCGATTCAAAACGTAAGGGTGTCTTTTTTTCCGGTAATTTAATTTGTTCAAATTTTGGCTCTATTCTTTGTTCTGGTTTAACTTCTTTCTTCTGCTCTATCTTTTCTTTCCTTAATTCATGATTTATACCAGCGGATTCGCTCTTTTGTTCTTGTAAGTGCCATTCCCTTATAACTTTTTCCACCTCAATTTTTAGATTAGCATAATTTTTTCTGGACATTTCCATTACTTTGTCTCTGAAGGAAACCTCGGGTTTTGGAAACGGCGGCAATCCTACCGCCGAGAAAGGCTGAGAAGCTACACCGTCTATCATCAATTTTAAATAAACCTGATACAAACCCAGATTGACGATGTCTTCCATGGTAAAGACCGGGGCAAATTCTTTTTCTAAAATTTCCGCATCATAAGAACCAACCCGAAAAGTTATCATAGTACCCACGTTGCCAAAAACCGCCGCCCTCACCTCTTCGGCCATCTGTTCGATATATTGATGAGTAATATTTAGGCTTAATTTATATTTTCTGGCCTCGGATAAAATATCGGCAAAACTCTTGTTGGCAAAAGATTGGAATTCATCAACATACAGATAAAAATTAGGGAGTTTTATAAGCTCCTGTGGAGAGACATCGGCTCGAGACATAGCTGCCAAATATATTTTAGTGACCAGCATCGCCCCTAAAAGGTTGGCGTTGCCTTCGCCCACCAATCCTTTTGATAGATTCACTATCAAAATTTTCTTCTCATCCATTATCTTCCTTACATCAAAAGAAGATTTGGGCTGGCCGATGATATTTCTGATGAGCGGATTGGAAACAAATTGGCCGACTTTGTTCTGGATGGCTGGGGTAGCTTCAGCGGCAAATCTTTCTGTATATTTGGCAAATTCTTCGGTCCAAAATGCTTTGGTGGTTGGGTCCTTTACA
>Ga0209542_10005789_pt1 | contig 24432 bp, 25 predicted proteins | sample RifCSPhighO2_01_FD_184028 | JGI IMG/M metagenome (GOLD analysis project Ga0209542, IMG submission 184028) | Soil microbial communities from Rifle, Colorado - Rifle CSP2_plank highO2_0.1 (SPAdes) (version 2) | ecosystem: Environmental > Terrestrial > Deep subsurface > Rock core/Sediment ...
GATTTCCTCGCAACCTTGCCGGTCATGGCGTAGGTCGGGCAATCCACGAAGAGCCGCATGTGCCGAATTTCGGGGTGCCCGGTAGTGGTGCAAAATTAGCAGAAGGACTCGTCATTGCAATAGAGCCAATGATGACTCTTGGAAGCGGCGAGCTTTTTATCGACAAAGACGGCCACTCCTATCGCACGAAAGACGGTTCGCGTACTGCGCATGCTGAGCACACTGTGCTCATCACAAAAAAGGGTCCGGAGATTTTGACGAAAGAATGATATAAAATGACGTCCATGATAGACGTCTTATTGGTCGGAAGCGGAGGGCGTGAACATGCGCTCGCGTGGAAGTTGAGATCATCGAAGCGATTAGGGAAACTATACATTGCGCCAGGCAACGGCGGAACGCGCCTCGTCGGAGAGAACGTACCCATCGGCGTAATGGAATTCGAGAAACTCGCGGATTTTGCAACTGAAAATAAGGTTGAACTGACCATTGTCGGGCCGGATGATCCGCTCGCAGGAGGAATTACCGACGTATTCAAAACCCGCGGTTTGCGTGTGTGGGGTCCCTCGAAAGTCGCGGCACAAATTGAGGCGTCGAAAGCGTTCTCCAAGCGACTTATGTCTGAAGCGGGCATTCCGACCGCCGAATTTGAAGTATTTTCAAACTATGCACAGGCCCTCGACTACGCTCGGGCTAAAGCGCCGCCTATCGTTGTGAAAGCGAGTGGTCTCGCACTCGGAAAAGGAGTGTATGTCTGTCAAACGCTCTCGGAAGCCGAAACCGCGCTCCATACGATCATGGTCGATCGTGCATTTAAAGATGCGGGTGACGAAGTCGTTATCGAGAAATTTCTAGATGGACCTGAGATTTCCATTCATGCACTTTCCGACGGTACAACGTACAAGTTATTCCCGCCGACACAAGATCATAAACGCGCACTCGAAGGAGATGAAGGCAAGAACACTGGTGGCATGGGCGTCATTGGCCCACTGCCATTTGTGAACGAGGAGCAAATGGTCGCTATCGAGAGTAGTGTCGTAAGGCCGACGCTTGAAGCTTTGAAGAAGAAAGGGATTGAGTACACGGGTATCTTGTATCCGGGGTTGAAGTTATCGTCTAGTGGCACAAAAGTGTTGGAATTCAACGCTCGCTTTGGCGATCCGGAGTGTCAGGTATACATGCGGCTTTTAAAAAGCGATATCTTGGATTTGTTCGAGTCGTGCGTCGATGGCAATCTCACATCGCAAACGATTGAATGGAATTCCGGCTTCGCGGTCAATATTGTGCTTGCATCCGGCGGCTACCCCGATGCATATGAAAAGGGTTTCCCGATATCCGGCATCGAAGAAGCGGAAAAAGACCCCGATATCGTCGTCTTCCACGCCGGTACTATGTTCGACCTCGTAGGTCGAACATTAGTAACGGCTGGGGGGCGGGTATTGGGAATTTCGGCGGTCGGCGACACTCTCAAAAATGCGCTTGATCGAGCGTATGAGGCGGCGGACAAAATTCATTTCGAAGGCAAGTATTACCGCCGCGACATCGGTGCAAAGGTGATATGAACTGGAATGAATTCGATCAAGAAATAAGAGGTCTTGGAAAGATCATTGACTACATACCTGATGTTGTCATAGGTATTGCGCGCGGCGGCGTTGTTCCCGCCGTTCTTCTTTCAAAGTACCTAAAAGTAAAAGATATGTACGTACTTAAAGTGCGACGCGAAGGGAACGATCGCCAAATCATGGCTGAAACAGTACCCGATGTCTCACATCTGAAAATATTACTTGTCGAAGATATGATCGAAACGGGCAAAAGTCTCATCATTGCGAAAGAGTATCTCGAATCCAAAGGGGCTAAAGTAAAAACGGCGTGTCTCTATACGATGCCGATGTCGGAAATAATCCCCGACTATTTTCTCAAGGAAGTGCCAACGCCACTTCCGTTTCCCTGGGAGTAATTCATCCTCAATACTCCATACCCCATACTCTATACGGTATACTTATTATATGCCTCCACTCTCAATGGAGCAGCGAATTCGCATGCCGGCAGAATCGCTGCACCCCAACAGAAATAACGGGCGTGCAGGAGTGAAGGTTTGAAGATAATTGTATTTATATGTCACCCAGCACACTAGGTAAAACTCTTGAAAAATTACGCCCTATTTCTGACGGGGCAGGAAAATTTAAATCTCCTGAAGAGGAGCTTACCTATTTGCGCAAGCGTGTGCGCGAGAAAGAGCGAGAACTTGAGTCGGAACCGAATCGTTTCGAAAAGGATCGCATAGCCAAGCGCGAAATAGTTGCGTATGCGGAAGCTCATCCTGCAACCTTTCTTCATGAAGAAGTCGTGATGCCTGAACATGACGTCATTCATAATGTCCTGAAGTTGGAGCCGGAAGCGCACGATGTGCAGATGGACGAACTTATCAGAATGATTGCCGGGCGCGGTATTAAAAACGTCTTGTCCATTGTTGCACGTCTCAAAAATCCGCATCTGGAGGATGATCTACATCGTGTTCTTGTGCGCTACATTGCCGAGGGACTCCCGCAAGGAGGCGCCCAGTTACCGAAGCGCGTTCGGCGAGCGCTGGACCTGGCTCTTTTCATAATCGATCCGCAGGCGCACGGCGAGCGTGGCAAAGAGGAATCACGACAGATGAAATTACCGGAAATTCTCTCATCCTCGGAACAGCTCTATGCGGGATTAGTTTCCCTCATCTCGAGGCACGAGGGTTTCTCTCTTGAAATAGCCGTTCCGGAAGGCACGGAATCAGCAACTCTGTACCTCGCTGTACCACGCAAAAAGAAAGATTTGGCGGAGCGCCTCATATCGTCAGTGTTCCCGAACGCGCGCATTTCAGAAGAACGCGGCGATTACAACATATTCAATTATGAAGGTGAACATGCGGCGGCATACGCGACTTTCGCCGAACATCCAGCATATCCTCTTAAGACACCAGAAATGTTTGAGCACGATCCAATGAACGTCACGTTAGCGGCGTTCGCAAAGATTGCGAAACATGGCGAGGGTGCGGCCCTGCAAATCACCGTTTCATCTGAAGACGACCGCTACAACCATCACTACAAAAAAATATTGAAGCGTCTTGAGAGGGGAAAGGTTCTCTACAAAGCACTAAAAGTCCCGGAGAGCGCTGTCGGTGAGATGCTCTATGATACGTTCGATGTGATGTTCAAATCGAAGGAACGGATACAGGAGGAGAAAGATCGTACGTTCCGGCGTCAACCGGATCAGGTCGCGACCGAAGCGATAGGACGCAAAGTAAAAAGTCGTGTCGTACCCACTCTAATACGGCTTGTGGCCTCCGCTCCGGATAAGGCGCGCGCCAACGATATTCTGGAGAATCTGATCGCGCCCTTTAATCAGTACGATGATCCGAAAGGAAATCGTCTCAGATTTAAAAAAGTTTCGAGTTGGAGCATAGCGTCGTTTCTACGAGATTTCAGTTATCGTGTTTTTGATTCATCGTACGCTATCCCGCTTTCTCTGGCGGAAATAACGTCCATGTTCCACTTCACGGCAGAACGTGTTACGACATCGCGTGAATTGAAGAGAAGTTTTGCGAAGCAGACACCAGCGCCTGTGGATATGCCGAACGAGGGTATCACGATTGGTTTGAATCGCTATGGCGCGGAAGAGCGCCCTGTGCGTTTTGATGCGGCGGACCGCCTGCGGCACTGCTACGTTATCGGGCAAACGGGAACCGGAAAGACGGGGATGCTCAAGAACATGCTCATTCAAGACATCAAAAACGGCGAGGGCGTCGCTTTTATAGATCCGCACGGAAACGACATAGAAGATGTTTTGGCAGCTGTGCCTCCTGAGCGAATAGATGACGTCATTTACTTCGATCCTGCCTACACGGCGCGGCCAATGGGTCTCAACATGCTTGAGTATGACCGCGCGCGGCCCGAGATGAAAACATTCGTAGTAGATGAGGTGTATGGGATTTTCCGTAAGCTCTACGCTGATGTGCCGGAAGCGTTCGGCCCTATGTTCGAACAGTACTATCGCAATGCCGTACAGTTGGTTGTCGAAGATCCGGAGAGCGGCTCGACTTTCGTTGAAGTTCCACGTATCTTTGCGGATCCCGAATTCCGCAATCTCAAGCTCTCGCACTGCAACAATCCCATTATTGTTCAGTTCTGGAAGAAAATAGCCGAAGCCGCGCAGGGCGACCCATCGCTTGAGAATGTGGCGCCGTATATAACAAGCAAGTTCGACGTCTTCCTTACGAATGACATTATGCGCCCCATTGTTTCGCAGGAAAAATCCTCGTTTGATTTTCGGAAAATAATGGATGGCAGGAAAATCTTTCTCGCTAATCTATCCAAAGGGCGCTTAGGCGACAGGAACACTGCGCTCCTCGGTCTTATTCTCGTCTCAAAATTCCTGCAGGCGGCGTTCTCGCGCGTGGATTCGCGTGAGGAGTTTCCCATCTTCTATCTATATATCGACGAGTTCCAGAACTTTGCAACGCCTTCTATCGGCACTATTCTCTCCGAAGCGCGTAAATACAAACTTTCTCTTACGATAGCACACCAGTTCATCGCACAACTGGACGAGAAGATACGCGACGCGGTCATCGGCAACGTGGGCACAAAGGCGGCGTTCCGTGTAGGTACAACCGACGCGGAATTTCTCGCCAAACAATTCGAACCGGGGTTTAGCGCGCCGGATTTGGAGAATTTACCTAATCGGCATGCCGTTCTCTCGCTTCTTGTTAATGGTGTTCCCGCGCGACCATTCTCAATACAGACGCAAAATCTGCCGGAATTTAATTACTCACGTGTAGATATGATGAAAAAGCTCTCTTACGAAACCTACGGCCGTTCGCGTGAGGAGGTTGAAGAAGATGTCCGTAAAAAATTTAAGGCCAGTTATGGATCTCGTCCAATCGCGGCGGATACTCCGTCACTGTACCAATAGGAAAATTGTAGTACAATCTTGCTCATGCAACATCCGAAAGAGGAGCGGACGCTCGTCATCGTAAAACCTGATGGTATCCAGCGGTCGCTTATTGGTGAGATCATTAAGCGCTATGAGCGCATGGGCTTAAAACTCGTTGGACTCAAATTGTTCATACCGACCGAAGCTCAGGTTGAGGAGCATTATCTCCTTGATTCCGGATGGAAAGAAGGCGTTGGAAAGAAGGCAATCGCGTCATACGAAAAGAAAGGATTGAAGCCCTCGACCACGGACCCTATCGCCGCAGGAGAGAAAGTGCTAGCCGGTCTAAGAAAGTACCTGACAGCCGGGCCGGTAGTCGCTAGTGTATGGCAAGGGGCGCATGCGGTTGAGATTATTAGGAAAGTTACGGGAGGAACTGAACCGCTTACATCCGACGTCGGGACTATCCGTGGTGATTTTGTTCTTGATTCTTACCAAATGGCTGATACTGACAGTCGCGCAGTGCGAAATCTCATACATGCATCCGGCTCTGTTGAAGAGGCGAAGAAAGAGATACTGCATTGGTTCAGCGAGGGAGAGCTAGTGAATTACCGGCTTGTGCAAGAACAAATTCTCTACGACGTGGATCTTGACGGCATCTTGGAATAGCGTTCGTCTGGTTTGATTGTCTTGAAGTGGTATAATGGCGGAAGCGGCCGGTACTTAAACCTGCTTGGTTCAAGATAGGGATTCTTATATTGCTCCGTGCATTGCGCTCGGGTGCTGCGGAAACCCACCTGGAGTCCAAACCCCAGGATTGCCGTACCAGCCGCATCAAAACACTTCGCTTTGGCGGAGTTTTTTGATGGAAGCAGTTTCCTGGGCCCACGAAAAGAATACCGGCTATCGAATTTACAAAGAAAAGAGAAAATCAATTGCTGTCTTCCAACACTCTCTTGATACTTGATGCCTGATATCTGATACTTACTCTGCATGTATGCTCACCGCTTTCTGCTTGCACAGTTTGTAGCAGTGGCCGCGCTCGCCGTGTTTCATAGCATTGCTTTGGAGTTCCATCTTTACTGGCGTTTTCTATGGCTTGACCTGCCCGTACATATGCTAGGCGGTATATGGGCAGGTCTTTTTGTGTTTTGGCTTCGCATTCTAATGCGCTTAACACCAAGTGTTGCATGGGGGATCGCCGTGGCCCTGGTATTTGGTGTCGCCTGGGAGATATTTGAAGTTGTCACAGGTCTTCCTCGTGAATCAAGCTATATGCTCGACACGAGTCTTGACCTCTTGATGGATGCTCTTGGAGGCGCAGTGGCGGGATTGTGCGCAACGTATTACGAGCGACGTAGAGCGAGAGAAATATGAAAGCGAGCTTTCGTATTTGGAGCGAGGTGCTCGAAACCAATAACGTCCTGCGATGTCGGAATGCATTGGTTTGCAAAAGACGTAAAAGCGCGCAAGAAACGATGATATAATACGCGACAATGTCCTCGAAACGTATTGTTCACCCCAATCACGTTGCAATACCGCGCAACTTTTGCCGTTTGCCGGGCGGCTATGGCGTCGTGAAAATCTGTGTCTCAGGCGCCGCAGAGACAGGTTATTGCGGACTAGATGCTTTTGAGAAAGCAAAAGAAGTCGGGAGAGAGATAGCGCGTAGCGGCGCTATTATAACGACGGGCGCTACGACTGGCTTCCCACTTTACTCTGCGATGGGTGCCAAAGATGAGTGCGGTTTTTCGATAGGATTTTCTCCGGCGGCGAACGAACGTGAGCATCGGGAGGTCTACAAACTCCCCCTGGATTATATGGATGTTGTCGTCTACACGGGATTCGGGTATACAGGGCGCGACCTTCTCTTAGTACGCTCATCGGATGCCGTAGTCATCGGCTGTGGTCGTGTAGGAACTTTAAATGAGTTTTCTGTTGCGTTCGAGGATCAGCGCCCTCTAGGTATCTTGGAAGGTGAATGGAAAACAGATGAAATATTACGGAGTGTCATTAAGGAGGCGCATCGTCCGAACAAAAAGGTAATCTTCGACTCCGATCCGAAGGCGCTGGTGGAGCGCCTAGTAGAAATGGCGTTCAAAGACAAGGAGGCCACGAATCTTGTCTACAATACCTCGGATAAATGGGACGTTACTGGGAAGAACGCTGAATACATCCTGTAGTGACCCTTCGGAGAGTGTATTTGAGAGACCTTGTGTTATCCTCCCTCTTGCGGTATGTTTTTAGGACCGCACGGAGCATGCCGCGCGGTATTCTCATGAATCCCGCCTTTTCAGAGATCTTCTGGTCGGACGGGTTGAGGTATAGCAGATAAACGTTTTTCTTGCACGGAGTTGTTATTAGTTTAGAAAAAGCGGGATGAAGACCAATAAATCCTACACGAAACGTCTGCGCGTCACACGCAGTGGCAAGATAGTCGCGCGACCCTCCGGGCACAACCATTTCAATGCCAAGGAATCTGGCACTGGTCGCCAGAGGCGCCGCCGTGCGACAGGATTTCATGCGGCTCTCGACAATACGGCGAAAAGTCGATTTTTTCCAGGTTAATCTCATATGGCACGTGCAAAGCCCCAGTACCACAAGTCTTACAGATTTAACTACGGGGCAGGCGAGGAACAATAATCATTTACAGAATAAAGATGCAGTAATATGTCCAGAGTTAAGCGTGGCACCACATCATTGAAGAAACGTCGCAATATTTTGCGGCAAGTTAAGGGATATCGATTTGGTCGCTCGAAAAAAGTACGGGTCGCAAAAGAAGCGATTTTTCATGCTGGCGCTCACGCGTTCCGGCATCGTCGCTCTAAAAAGCGCGATTACCGCAATCTCTGGGCCTTGCGTATCAATGCTGCCGCCCGCCCGAATGGCTTTACGTACTCAACGCTTATCGGGGCCCTGAAAAAAAGCAATATATTACTCGACAGAAAATCACTTTCGGCCATTGCGAAAGACTATCCCGATGTGTTTACGCGTCTGATGAAAAACATCAAAGCATAGTGCGGAACACCAGGAGGTCTCGTGCTACACGTCTTCCCCTTTGAGCTCGGCAGGAAGTGCCGGTTCCGTTTTTTGCGCGGTATTCTTTTTTGTAGTTTGCGCGGTATTCTTTGCGGCCGAAGGATTGCCTGCTTGTCGCGTTTGCGACGCAGGCAGGCGCTCTATAATGACGGACAATCCCTTTGGGCTTTTCTGTATATCTTCGGCAATGCGATAGCTTTCCGGAATAATGGCAAGAAAACGTTCTAACCGGCCCTTGAGAAATTCGAAATCCATGTACTTGTAACGTCCCCACAAAAAAAGGTCCACTTTCGCACGATGCCCTTCGCGTAACCATGCGGCGGCCTTGGAGGCCTTGATATGCATATCGCGCTCGGAGGTTCCTATCTTCACTTGCGTTACCTTGGTTTCTGTAACGTGCGCCTTCGATTTCACATCCTTTTCTTTCTTCTTTTGCTCATACTTGAATTTGCCGTAATCGGTTATTTTCGCAACCGGCGGCACAGCGTTTGGTGAAATCTCAATAAGATCAAGCCCGGCCTCTCGCGCTTTCAGTATCGCATCTGCAGTAGGCATGACGCCGATATTTTGTCCTTCTGGACCGATAACGCGCACCTCACGTGCACGAATACCCTCATTCATGCGGACGCGCACTTTTTCCGCCTGCGATGTGTATTTAGTGAATCCCATTAGAGGTAGGAAGCTTACGCTTCCAACGTGACTACGAATAATAATACGAATTTTGTTTTTTGTGAATACGGCACACACATAATATTTTCCATACTTCCGAGATCTCTAATGTGATCCATCAGCGAAGAGAACTATAGCACCGCGCTGTAGATATTGGAAGTTTTAAGCTCTCTTTGAATGGCTCACTGCACCCCGTCGCCTTCGTAGGTTGGCCTCCCGAATGACCCTAAATATTCAAGTAATCGTAAGACAACGGACTTCAGATCGGCAAGTACTCGTTGATATGTCCCATGCTGGTATTGTGAAGGTGTGAGCGATGAGAGGGAATTCCCCTGTAAATCGGGAGAAGTGAATGTCACTTGCCCGACGGGTGGTGAGAGAACATATATATTCTCAGCTTGGAACAGTATGGAGCTGGTCGAAGTACTGCTCTGCAGTGTCGCAACCTCGCGCCCTCCTATGACAACAGCAACGACAGATGTAGTAGTCGCAATGCTTGTCGATGTTGCCGCATAGAGATCCAGTAGTTCGCGTAAGGTGAGCGCGATACTTTTTGTTGAAGATGCGACATTTTGCTCGGGAATAGAAAAAAGCATTTGCGATGTTGGACTCTGCTGGGTTGAAGGGGGAGTTTGCTGTTGTTGGTATTGAGCAGGTTGTTGTGAAGCGGAAAAAGGTTGTTGTGGCGACGTCCCCAAATTCGCATTGTTGGGATAAGTTATGTTTCCCTGATTTGCGATCGAATTACACGGCACCACAAGGCCATCGGGAAGTACGCAATTTTGTACGGTTGGTTGAGTAAGTTGCGGGTTTAACCATTCACGAAGTTTATCGGACCAGCTTGTGGTTGGAGTGGAGGCAACCTGTTGAATTGAATTGGGATCGAATTTCGTTCCACTGCAAGATTGCGATACTCCCTGCACGGCACACTTTGCCGCCTCCCCAGTTCCCGTTCCGGCGAGAGCCATGTGCGGGCGATCACCTCCTTTATAAGGGAAACAAATTCCAAACTGCGGATTTTGAGAAGCAAAATTCCATATCTGCTCGAAGTCTCCGTTAGATGGATATACATCCATCGCGAGACCTCTCTGGTGATTGGAACCCGGTGCACCGCCAGCGCATTGATTAGCGCTTTTCCCATCTCCCTTTGGGGAGCTACCGGGCGTGCCGTCTCTGTATGCCGATGTAATAACTATGCCTCCATACCTGCTCGTATATTCTTTTAGGAAGCGAGCAGCGCACGTTGCAAAAGTGGAATTGAGGCGATCTATATTTTCATCACTCCCCGGAGGAGCACATATTGAACCGCCGACGGACTGCCTCGGGAGACTTTTCAGGTACTCTTTTGCTGCACCGCTTTCAGGAGTGACATTCGACAGTTGATAATCTTGCGGGCACACATAAGAGCCAGCGGGATACCCTGCGGCGATATCTTCCGAGGTCGCGATGTGTGGATTACTGCAGGGAATGCCGAGGGCCGCGTCTGTTTTGATTGATATGAATAGGACTCCAATTGTGAGTAGTGAGCAAAAAATCACAAAAACCGCGACCGCCACATCTCGCGAAGTTCTCTGCATACAAAAAGTATACAAGCATTGTGATATGTCGGAAGCTGAATACTGGGTATTACTGGCGAGCGTTGTGCGCCCCGCGGTATCGAAAGAGCCGATTTACTGGCGACATAGGGCGAGTGAAATGAAAATGTACTCATTTGCATTTCCGAGCCCAGCCCTGCCCACCAAAGGGGGCATGGAGCTAGAAACCGGTGTTTGCACCGGTTTACACTGTCATTGTCGGCGCCTCTTTTCGGCGGTACTATGCATCCATGATTGAGATAGTTCGACTCGATGGTGCCGAGCAGAGAACATTAGATGAAATTAATAAGCTTCTCTCTGCATTGTCGGAGAACATATCATCCTGCACGCCTGACCTCCTCCAACGCATTGTTGGAAATCCCACCGTAGAAATATGGGTCGCAAAACATGAAGGGCATATAGTCGGCATAGGGGAGCTCGCGCTTGTTCTAAAGCTCGAGGGCATTTCTGCATACATAGAGGATGTTGTGGTTGCAATACCAGAGCGTGGCAAAGGTATAGGAACACTCATCATGAAAAAATTGATTGAGCGTGCTCGTGTGCACGGTGCGCAAGAGATTCATCTCACGAGTCGGCCTGATCGCGTCGCGGCGAATAAGCTCTATAAGACACTTGGTTTCGAAGTGCGCGCCACCAATGCATATTGTCTGAAACTATAAATCCATGCGTCGCACCCTCATCATATTGACAGCTCTCGCGTGTCTCGCACTTGTGTATAGTGTTGCATGGTATATGCAAGACGCTACTACGCCTGCTAAGACGAATGGCGAGAATGAGGTGCAAGAGGAAAAGCGTATGTCAGTTGCGACCGCAATTGTAAGCGAAGAGACAGCGGAGTATGTTATTGACGCACAATATCCAACGTTTGATAACCCCGCGATAAACAATGCGATAGAAAAATTCATCAATAATGCCATAGCGCAGTTCAAGGTGGAGACCTCTGAAGCTCCACCACTTACGTCGGAGACGCGCTATGAGTTCACGAGCATCTTCAACGGCGTATATATCGGCGAAGATATTATGAGCGCACGCCTCATCGTTTCCATCTACATGGGCGGCGCGCACCCAGTGTCGTTCGTGTATGGTTTGAACTTTGATCGTGCGACGGGAAGAGAATTGACGCAGGAAGACGCACTTCGCATGCTCGATATGTCGCTGGAACAAGTGTCCGCCGAAGCGATTTCAGAGCTCAACGCGCAATTTGATGAGGGAGTTTTCTTCGTAGAAGGCGCGGTAGCGAAGCCCGAGAACTACAGCACGTTTGCGATAGACGAGGGCTCGGTCACTTTCATATTCCAGCCGTACCAGGTCGCGCCCTATGCGGCAGGTCTCCAGGAAGTAAGTTTTAAGAGGAGGTAAAACAGTCGTTATTCGGAAGCAGATCGAGCATCACGGCACATTCACTATGCGTCGGATATTCTGGACCGCGCTCTGGGTCGTCTAGTAATAAAACTGGGAATGGGAGGAGTTCCAAGCTCATTTCGGCACAAATGCCAGATCAAATAAGCGACGAACAGTATGAGCTGAAGCAAGAGCGCCAGCCCGGCCGCCTTCCAAAAGTGTCCGGTTGTTATCCAAAAGAAAACATTCGTTATAACGAATGCAATCGCCCTCCATTCTAGGGAAACGAGGAAGGATCGGACAACTCTATTCCGCATTAGCGTCATTGTACCTGTTTGAACAGAGTTTCTTCCAGTGGGATGTGTATATCGAAACGCAAAAACACTCCATCGTTGGAGTGTTTGCGCCTTTGCCTTTTCGCGGCGGCTTGCCACGAGCGAGTTTCGCCAAAGCGAAACGAGTCGAGTGGAGGTGCGGGGAATTGAACCCCGGTCCAGAGAAAAGTGTGTGAGTGTGTCTACGTTGCGTAGAACATCTGATTTTGTTTAAGAACGCTGCATAAGAGATGCACAGAAACACAGCGCCCCGATTCCGAAGTCTTAGACATTGAATGGACGTTCAGTGTCAGTGCTTGAGATTTTTACGCCCTACTGACCTTGATCAAGCATCGGGTCAGCGGACGGCGCTTAGGCAACGAATGCGTAAGCGGGCTGCAAATCTGCCATCTGTATAGGTGACAAAATTGCCCGTGCTACTTTGTTCGCACTTGAAGTGTTTGAACGGTTTGAGAGAGTCGTTCAATCTCGCAACGCGCAAACACACACCGATTTCTCTGTCGAAGCCAGTCACCCCCTCGTAGCGCGCTTCGCGTGCTGAAAGTTCGAAATTCTAAACTCGAAATCCGAAACAAATCCCAATATCCAAAATCAAAACTCAAAACGCGCTGGGAGCGAATGACTGGTTCAATATTTTGTTTTCAATGTGCGTTCTATCCGTCTTTTCTCCTCGCGCGCTCGAATGGTTTGACGTTTATCCTCTTTTTTCTTACCACGCGCTACTGCGACGGAAAGTTTCAACTTTCTTCCGCTATTGTACACACGAATTGGCACAATTGTCAAGCCCTTTTCCCCCTCTGCCGAAGCAATACGGGCTATTTCTTTTTTTGAGAGTAGTAGTCGTCGTGTTCTTTCGGGATTGTATGACTTTGGTGCATTTGCAATCTGCCACGCAGGAATAGATGCACCAACAAGATATGCCTCGCCGCCACGCGCGACGACACGTGAGCCCTTTAAGGAACCCTGGCCTGCGCGGAGCGATTTAACCTCAATGCCGAGCAATTCCAAACCCGCCTCCATCTCCTCAAGAATGGAATAGTCGAATCCGACACGTGCGTTCTCTATAAGCGACATTCTCTAACTATACTCTATGTATATCGGACGTCAGTGCTCACAATCATCTCGCAAGAGATAGGGTGTCAATGCGGTGAGGCAGGACGATGGAGTGCCGATGAGGTACTCAAAACCGTCGAGCGTACTTATGTAAAGCGGGTGATCGAAATCTGCGAGGAATTGTATTTGTAACTCGCTCGAAGTCGCGGCCCACAGCGCTTGCCATTCTGGAAGTGAATGTGTGTCGCGCAGCATCCCAGGTGCCGTGATATGTGACAATGTCCACCCTTCAAACCATGGCGCTTCGTTCGAACTTGTAAGTATTGTCGAGTCCGGCGGAACAAGCGTACCAATCTCTTCAATGTGTTCAATACTTTCGGGCGGCAAGAGCGGGACATTAGAGCGGATTTCAGTTAAGAAGTTGCCTGCGAAAAGGCCGAGTGAGATGCAGAGCACTCCCATATAGAGCCATGTACGTAAGGAAAATTCTCGATTTTGCATGTACTCCAGCATGTGATTGATCGCTGCTGCGGCAAGGATGAGAAGTGCAATGTCGGAAAAAAGAAAGACTCGTTCATAGAAAGGCAGGATAAGGAGAGGATAGGTCAACGTTACGATGCAGAAAGCTATGACGCTTCGCGGGAGTGTAATCTCGCGCAGCTTCAAGTTGACCGCCGCTAGTATTAGCAGGGAAGGAAGCACAAGCCAGAGAAATTGCTGCCAATCGATGAAGAGTGCAACTGGGCGGGCACCGGAAGCAACAGAGTGTATGCTCGAGAATGCGACAAGGGAGAGCACAACACCCGTGATGCCGATATGCATCAAAGTTTCCAAGCGGCGACCTTGTATAAAAAGCACAATAAAAAGTATCAATATATATATAATTGCCGTCGTCTTGTGGCTTAGCGCGATGAGGGCATCGAAAGCAATGAGCGGCAAGAGCCATCTGCGCTCTATCGCTATGAACGCACCGAGGAGGAGACACAATGCCCACGCGTTCTTCCAAAACATGTACCAGTACGCTTCGTATTGGATCGGCGATAGTGCGATAAGAAGGGCTGCGATAAACGCACCGCGCTTTCCCAAGGTCGGCACAAGAAGGACATATACAAGTAGTGGGATGGCGACAAAAAAAGCGACATAACTGCCGTAGAGGATCACATCGGGCGAGAGGTGCACAAAGCGTAATACGTCGAGAAGCATACGAGGCACGAGCGCATCGTCGCCAAGCCCCGGCACAGGCGCGTTGGGAAAGGAGATAAATGGTTCAAGCAGATAGCGGCGGTAAAAACCCGTGTCATAGCCGAATGGATGCGGGCCATACATCCTGAAGACGCGGAGATGCGTGAAGAGCGATACGTTTGTCAAAATGACGGCCGCCAACACATGCCCATACTGTTCACAGAAAGAGATAAAGCGCTGCATGGATAGGGAGCAGTGTACCGCGATTCCATTATCCCCACCCCTGGTTTTACAAATGGAGAGCGCTATCCAAAGATCTGCTACACTTCCCGTGTGAAGCGACGTAATATAGGATTTACGAGGAAGCATGTAAAACTAGGTGTAGGGGTAGTGGCGGCAGTTGTGCTTATTGGCGGTTCCTTTGCCGTCGCATCGGGAGCTAGTTTAGGAAATCCTGCGTCGTATTTGGCCGCAGTAGTTACAACTATTGCCGGAAGACCCGTCATAACAATTACAAAAAATCCCCAAAGTCCGAGCGGTAGCATCACAACAGGCGGGGAACGCGTTATTGCAATGTATGACATAAGCGTCAAGCGGGTAAGTCATTTTGCAAATGTGAACTTTATTACCATTGATGTTCCTATTACCGGTACGGCGGCGGCGCATTTAAATCTCAAGAATTTCTCTGCAACATACCGGTACTGTATTCCTTCGGGTGTCACGTATGGGTATGGGTATAAAGGCGGCTTATGTGGGAATATCCCGATGGAAATATCGTCGCCAATACGCGAGGGTAATACCTATAAACTTCTCGTAAAGGCGGCTACTCCTATTCCTAAGTTCCCGCTCTATCCAGAACAATCATCCGGAATTCTTACGATCAAAGCCGTTCCCCAATATGCTTCTGGGCTCTCATCTTCAGTCGCTTCAATCCGTACTGCCGTGAAGTCAATTTCTGCAAGCGCCGATCAATGTAAAATAGACACCGCAACTAATACAAAAGTCAATTGTGTTTCTATGGTACCGGGCGTTATTCTCGGTAAGTCAACCGTAGTGCTTACCGTTCAACGGTCGTATGGATACGGGTACTGTTTACTCTAAAATTTGCAATGTAAAATGAAGATACCTCGTAGCAAGCTGACGAGGTATCTTCATTTTGAGAACCTCTCGGTTCTCAACGCTTACCCAGCCGTAGTCTTGAAAGTTAAAACTACGGCTGGGCGCACTGCTCTCCTCCACTGGCAAACCCCCGACCCCCGCTTAAGAAACCAAAGGTTTCTTACGTCGCCCTGCTCCTATCTTCCTGACACGGGGGTTTGTGATTTTAACCAATAGGTTCCCCGACCTCCTTTCCTCGCGCATTCATCCCCGCAGCAGAGCTGACGGGGGATTCTGCGCTTTGATTAAACAGGTAGAATCGCCCCGTTTGACGGGCGATTCTCTCCTTTTTATAGCGCATTTTTTATGTATAATGCCCCGATACGTTAAGCGAACAATAAGCATGCAGGTCATCTTGCATGTTCTGCGAGCGAAACGATATTTGAGTATATGGCAATACCAGGAAACCAAGATACAAAGCTCCCAAAAAGGCGTAGCCCCGCGGGTCGCCCTCCGGGCGGGCCGTCCATCTGGATGCAGATGGCGATAGCTTTCGCTGTATTCCTTATATTGTCCGCCGGCTATTCTCTCGTGCGCGAGTACGTCGTCAAAGAGGACAACATGGTGTCTCTTTCGCAGATAGCTTCCGATATTGACGCAGGTCTCATTACTTCCATTGCCGTAGAGGGAACATCCATCACTGCGACATACGAAGATGGATCTGAGAAGACATCCCGCAAAGAATCCGAGGCGTCATTCACAGAGACGCTTGCAAACTATAGTCTCTCCTCGGAAAAGATGTCGGCGGTACAGATAACGGTGAAGGATGAGGGCGGCGCACGCTTCTGGTTTTTGACACTGGCGCCGCTCCTCATACCCGTTATCCTTATTCTTGGCATCATCTGGTATCTCTCGCGACAGATGCGGGGAGCGGGTATGCAGGCCTTTACATTTGGCCGCTCGATGGCGCGTCTGGTTAATCCCGATGATAAAGCACAAAAAGTAACATTCGCCGATGTTGCGGGTGCCAAAGAAGCAAAAGCCGAGCTGACCGAGATAGTGGATTTCCTCAAAAATCCGAAAAAATTCATTCAAATAGGAGCGCGTATTCCGAAAGGAGTCTTACTCATGGGAGCGGCGGGGACGGGCAAGACCTTGCTTGCTAGGGCTGTCGCTGGGGAAGCGAGCGTACCATTCTTTTCCATTTCAGGTTCGGAGTTCGTAGAGATGTTCGTTGGTGTCGGTGCGAGTCGTGTGCGCGACACTTTCCTAATCGCGAAAAAGGCCGCTCCCGCAATTCTTTTCATAGACGAGATAGATGCGATAGGCCGTGTGCGTGGCTCTGGAGCTGGCGGTGGCAACGATGAGCGCGAGCAGACACTCAACCAAATACTCGTCGAAATGGACGGCTTCGAGCCGAATGAAAAAGTCGTTATCATGGCGGCGACGAACAGACCAGACGTTCTAGACCCTGCGCTCGTGCGGCCGGGCCGATTCGACAGGCGAGTTGTCATTGATTTACCCGACAGAAAAGATCGCGAAGATATTTTGAAAATTCACGCGCGTAAGAAGCCCTTGGGTCCCGACATAAATCTTGCTGTTATCGCCGAGCGTACGCCGGGATTCTCTGGAGCAGATCTTGCGAATCTCATGAACGAGAGTGCGATTCTGGCTGCGCGTGAGGATCGCAAGGAGCTAGCACAATACGACCTCGTCCGCTCCATTGAAAAAGTAATGCTCGGACCGGAACGCAGAAGCCATATCTTGAACAAGAAGGAGAAAGAGATAACGGCATATCACGAAGCAGGGCACGCGCTTGTGTCATCCGTTCTCCCGTATGCCGACCCCGTGCACAAAATTTCTATCATCAGCCGCGGGCGCGCCGCGGGATACACGTTGAAGCTTCCGTTTGAAGACAAGAAGATGCAGTCGCGGAAGGAATTTCTTGATGACATAGCAGTATCTCTTGGTGGCTACATTGCGGAGAAAATGGTCTTTGGTGACATAACAACAGGTGCATCCAATGATTTGCAAGTTTTGAGCGCGCTTGCGCGTGATATGGTGACACGGTATGGCATGTCTGATGTCTTTGGACCGATAGCGCTCGAAACGGCACAAGGCCGCACGATTTTCGGTGCAGGTGTAGAAAGTAATGAGCAGTCCGAGGAAGTCGCGGCACGAGTGGATGCGGAAGTGAAGAAAATCATTGAAGGCGCACACAAAATAGCGGAAGCCGTGCTTAAAAAGCATCGCAAGGTGCTCGATGTTATCGCTAAAAGACTTATCGAGGTAGAGAATCTCGAACGCGATGATTTTGAGAAAATCCTCATCGCCAACGGCATCACGCCAAAAAAGAAGGAGGACATAGAACATCAGCCGCTGGCATAGCCCTGGTCCTTTTTCCGCCAGGACTCTTAGTTTTGAGATATTTGCCAGCGTATCATCTCGTTTCCAAGTCCGTGTTCTTTGTGGGCGACAGGCCAGATTTTTATACCGTCTTCCGTAATGACCGGTTCGGTAACCTGCCAGTCTTTTTTAATGAGTGTTATCGTTTTTGTGCTCGGTTCGAAGCCGAAGAAGCGCGGGCCGTTGACCGAGAGGAAACTTTCGAGCTTGTCGAGAGCGCCAATTTCATCAAAAACTTGCGTATACATCTCGACCGCAACGGGTGCATTGAAAACGCCGAATGCGCAACACGAGGAAAATTTCTTGCTCTCTGGGTGTGGTGCCGAGTCGGTACCGGCCGATACAAAGGTCAGACCTTTGCGAACCATATCGCGTAGACATTCCCGATCTTCACGTTTTTTGACGAGCGGTTTGCAGTGCAGGAGCGCGCGATAGCCGCCGGAGAAAGCGTGCCTGCGGTCATACATGAGATGATGAGGCGTTACGGTCGTTACCAACTGTCCCTCTTTGCCGTTTTTCTCCATGAAGTCTATTGCCTCACGCGAGCTCATGTGTTCAAGCGAGACCCTAAGCTTAGGATGGCTTTCTAGGAGTCGCGGCAAAGTGTCTTTTATGAACACCGCTTCGCCGTCGTAAGGGTCCTCCTCCTCGTCGCGCTCGTTCAGGTGTACTTCTCCATGAAGGAGAAGCGGCATGCCGACCTCTTCCATTTTTTTCAGTACACTCTTTGCCTCCAAGATGTTCCGGTATCCCCACTGCGAATTGGTCGTCGCGCCGAAGGGATAGGATTTGACGGCGTATATTTTTGTCCCGCCCTCTCCGCGTTGTCCGCGTTCTATCTCAGAAGGAGCGAGTTTTTTTGTGAGGTAGAATGTCATGAGTGGTTCGAAACAAGATCCTCGCGGCAGTGCCGCGAGGATTTCTTTTTTGTATTCTGCCGCTTGTTCCACCGTCTCTATCGGCGGCTCAGTATTTGGCATGATGATAGCGCGTCCAAAACGCTCCGCAGAGTAAGGTGTCACAGCTCGCAGTACCGTCCCGCGCCGCAGATGGAGGTGGGAATCGAATGGTTTTTTTATAGTTATATTCGCCATTGGCGCAAGTATACCCCGTGAATTAGAAAGTTCAGAGTTTCCCGTGGGCCCTCCACGCGCGCGAAGCTCCCGAGATCCTAGTGGAGAATCAGCTGTTGCTATCTCACGGAATGGTATACTTTCACCGATGCAACATTTGATAGAGACTCAACAGTTTGACCGAGAGGCACTCAATAGAGTCTTCGAGATCGCGACTTCGTATGAGAGTAAGCGAGATGAATCTTTACGGGGCAAAATACTTGCCTCTCTTTTTTTTGAGCCCTCGACCCGTACGCGCCTCTCGTTTGAGAGCGCCATGCTTCGGCTTGGAGGCAACGTACTCTCGATGGAAAACGCGAGCGAATCTTCTTCAGCGACGAAAGGAGAGACGATCGAAGACACCATCCGCATCGTGGACAATTATTCGGACGCCATCGTCATGCGGCATCCCGAAGCCGGAGCGGCGGCGCGCGCCGCAACGGTCTCCGAGGTTCCGATCATAAACGGCGGCGACGGCGCAGGACAGCATCCCACGCAGGCGTTTCTTGATCTCTATACCATCGCGCGTGAGATTGGCCGAACCGATGATTTTCACGTTGCCTTCGTCGGCGACCTGAAGTACGGTCGGGCCGCCCGCTCGCTTGCATACCTCCTCGGTAAATACGATAAGGTGCGTATGACCTTCGTCTCGGCACCTGCGCTCAAGATGAAAGACGACATTAAAGAGTATCTGAATGAGAGTAACGTCCGTTTCGATGAGACCGAAGACATTAAGCGCGCGATGGAAATAGCAGATGTCGTCTATCAAACGCGCGTCCAAAAAGAAAGATTTCCTTCGCAGGAAGAGTACTTAAAATTCAAGGGCGCGTACGTCATTGACCGTTCGATGGTGGACCATATGAAAAAAGGGGCCATCCTAATTCACCCGCTACCGCGAGCAGGGGAAATAGCTCCTGAAGTGGACGATTCTCCGCATGCCGTCTATTTCAAGCAGGCAGGGTATGGAGTATTGGTTCGTATGGCGCTCTTGAAGACACTCTTGGGAGAGGGGAAAAAGACCATCCGCGCATATCGGCGTAGAAAATGATATCGTAGAGCGGTGAAAAAATCCAACGTCTCTAAAGAAGCGCTCGCGCTCCACAAAAAGCTCGGCGGCAAGATTCGTATAATGCCTGCGTCACCTGTTAGGAACAAGGCCGATCTTTCTCTCGTGTATACTCCCGGCGTTGCAACAGTTTCCAACTTTGTTGCCAAGAACCCAAAGCGCGCACGTGAGTACACGATGAAAGGACGTATGGTTGCGGTTATTTCCGACGGCTCGGCGGTCTTGGGGCTCGGCAACATCGGACCCCTGGGCGCGCTTCCCGTCATGGAAGGAAAGTGCGCGCTTTTTAAGACGTTCGCGGGAGTAGATGCGGTGCCAATAGTTTTGGATACACAAAACCCTGAAGAAATTATCGAGACGATAATTCGCATCGCGCCCGCCTTCGGCGGAATCAATCTGGAGGACATCGCCGCACCGAAGTGTTTTGATATCGAGCGCCGCGTCGTGGAAGCTCTCGATATTCCGGTTATGCACGACGATCAGCACGGGACGGCGATAGTCGTTCTCGCGGGGCTTCTTAACGCACTTACGGTAGTCGGGAAAAAGCTCGCATCGGCGCGCATCGTTATTTCCGGCGCGGGGGCGGCGGGGACAGCGGTCGCGCACTTACTCAAGAAAGCAGGCGCGAGAAACATTATCGTACTCGACAGCAAAGGCATCATTGATTCGAAGCGGCGCGAGGCGCACAAGAAAGAGCTTGCGCGCTTTACTAATCCGGAGCATAAGCATGGCGGACTGCGCGAAGCGCTTAAAGGAGCGGACGCGCTTATCGGAGTTTCCGGGCCCGGCCTTGTGGGCGCGAATGATATCATCCTAATGTCTCCAAAAGCGGTCGTGTTTGCGATGGCGAACCCAATACCGGAAATTATGCCCGATGAGGCGAAGCTGGGAGGTGCCGTGGTCGTCGGCACGGGTCGTTCCGATTTTCCAAATCAGATAAATAATTCGCTCGCGTTCCCTGGAGTATTTCGTGGCGCTTTAGATAATCGGGTGCGCAAAATAACGGATGGCATGAAGCTTCGCGCCGCGCGTGCAATAGCCGCACTCGTCTCGAGCCCAACAGCGAACAAAATCATTCCCGACATGTTCGACAAACGTGTGGCGAGAGCGGTCGCTAAAGTCGTCTGTTAGTTCTATAATCGCCTTTGGCCGCACGTCCCAGTAGCCCAGGTATGATATACTCGTTGCATGACACAGAAATTGCAGAAACTTATGCGAAAAGCCGAGACGTGGCCGAAAGAAGTGCAAGACGCCGCGGCGGATTCTCTACAGCTTCTTGACCAGGCGTACTCCGGTACCTACAAACTTACGGCGGAAGATAAAAAAGCTCTCGCCCGGAGTGCGCGCGATGTGCGCCTCAAGCGATTCGCATCTGAAAAGGACATAGCGGCATTCTTCGCGCGGGCGCGTTCATGAAGGTTCGGATAACTAAGGTCGCGCTTGCAGAGTTGCGCGATATTCACGCATACATTGCAAAGAATAATCCCGCGGCGGCGAATGCAGTTATTGAGCAAGTCGAGCGCGTGGTCGGAGTTATCAGCACGTTTCCCGGAATCGCCCGACCCATCAATAAACGAGGACTGTACATGTTTCCGGCCCTACCGTTCCCATACCTCATCTTCTATACAGTCGGTAAAAGAGAAGTTATTATTCGCAATGTCCGGCACGCCGGACGCATGCGCCCATAGCTCAATGGTAGAGCAACCGTCTTATACACGGTTAATCCAGGTTCGATCCCTGGTGGGCGTACCAGAATTCATTCTATGGCGCCTCACATTCACGAAAAGATAGATTTCACAGCGAGCACTTATATTGTGTTCAGCAGTAAAGTGCTTCTACATAAGCATAAAGTTCTTGGTATTTGGCTGCCGCCTGGCGGACACATTGAACTTGAAGAGGATCCGAATGAAGCTGCGATACGCGAGGCAAAAGAAGAGACCGGTTTAGATGTGGAACTTATTGGCGAAAAAAAGACCTACAGTACGTCGTTTAGTGCGCGCGATCTCATACCACCGAGATTTCTCAATAGGCATTACTTTGATGAGACACGGAAGCATGAGCATGTTGATTTAGCGTATTTCGCGCGGGCGAAGAGTGATAACGCTCACCCTGAAGAGGGGGGCGGTGAGATCCGCTGGTTCTCGAAGGAGGAGCTGGAACAGAACGACGAGGGCGTCCTACCGGATGTGTGCCAGCACGCGCTCGCAGCACTCAAGGAGCTCTCGTAAGGAGTGTGGATTCGCGTGATTGCATCTCTGCAGACTCATGCGAGAATTACCTAATTATGATTTCATCCTCGCGCACGCCGTTTGTTTTAGTAGCTCTTGCGGCTCTTCTAGTGAGTTTTATCCCGTATGTAAGTGCGGCGGCACAGGTCAATGTTTCAATGACGCCGACTGCGTTCTCATCCGCGCACATTACCATCAATGCGGGAGATTCAGTTGTCTGGACAAACACTGATTCCATGCCGCATACCGTAACCGCGACTGACAGCACGTTTAATAGCGGCACGCTCCAGCCTGGGCAAGTATATTCGCGCACGTTCACAACACCCGGCACGTACTCGTACTATTGCGTTTTTCACGGCGCTCCAGGTGGCATTGGGATGTCAGGGACGGTGACAGTCGTCGCACCTTCACAGACGACCACAGTAAACTCCTCCAACCCAGCTATAGATGATTTACGTACACAGATGCAAGCGCTTCTTAATAAAATTACTCAGCTTCAACAACAAGCTGGGGTTGGCACGGGCGTGCCGGGGACGGTCGTACCTTCTGCCACTTGCCCTCTTATCGGTCGCGTCTTGCGGAAGGGAGACTCGGGCGATGATGTGACGCGGCTCCAGCAATTTCTCGCGCAAGATCCACTCGTCTATCCGGAGCGTCTCGTTACGGGATACTACGGCCCATTGACGGAAGCGGCGGTACGGCGCTGGCAGGTGCAGTTCAATATCGTGTCTTCGGGTTCCCCGGAAACTACCGGATATGGACAAGTCGGGCCGCGTACGGCCGCAACGATGGCGCAACAGTGCGCTTTGACCGGGGGTAGCACGGGCGGTTCTGTTGGCGGCTTTATAAAAGTAACGCCGATATCTGGTAATGCGCCACTTGAGGTTTCCGTAGAGGCAACGGTCAACACGGTTAACTCATGTACGGGTGCCTTGTACACTGTTGATTGGGGAGACGGTACTGCGCCCTCACAAATATCAGCGCCGGCGGGGAACTGCCAGCAACTGGTTCAGACGTTGCGCCACACGTACCAAAACGGCGGTACGTATCAGGTAGTGCTCTCGGCTGGAGCGCATCGCACGAGCGCGACAGTAATCGTATTTGGTTCAGTGCAACCTCCAACGACTCCTGTCTCAAGCGTGGACTCGATATCGGCTAGCCCGACTACGGGCGCGGCACCTCTTTCTGTTACGTTCAGCGGAATAGTAAACGGCTCACGTTCATGCGGTGGCGGCGTTTACACGCTTGATTTCGGAGACAATCAAAACGCAATCATTCCTTATCCCGCAGATGCGTGCCAAGCTCTCTCATACACTGTTGTGCATCAGTATTCCTCCGGAGGAAATTTCACGGCACGATTGCTACGCGGTTCGCTTTCGAGCGGTGCACTCGCGGCCAGCGCCTCTGTAAATGTTTCCGGTAATACTCCCGATATAGGGCCGTTCACTGTAACCCCCGGCATAGGAGGGAATGTGCTCTCCGTAGAAGTTGCATTCGATATAGCGACACCTTGCAGTGCTTACGATTTGAATTGGGGCGATGGAAGCGCGCACGTTGTGCAAACGCAGGGATATGGTTCGTGCGCACAGGTCATTACGACGAAGAAATTTACGCACACATACACACAGACAGGCCCTCTTACCATTACCCTTATACGCGGTCAGCGGACGGACACAGCCGCTATAACTATTTCATCATATTGAGGGAGTGAGAATAAACTACCGCGCAGCCCTAGTTTTGCACTCGGTACTCGGTGACTCCGATTACACGAACGCATGCATTTGTTTTCCGTGCCATAACAAAACCCTCACTGCAAAACTAGGGCTGGGCGGTATTTTATTTTGAGAACCACTCGGTTCTCAACGTTCACCTGATTACAGGCTCTCTGCTCTCCTCCACGGGGAAAACTACGTTTTCCCCGACCCCCTTTCCTCATGCGCATTCATCCCCGCAGCCAAGCCCCCACACCTATCTTGGCGAAGGCGCCCCGCACCGCACTTCGTGCATCGCCAAGATAGGTGTCGGGGGCAAGCTGTCGGGGAATTCTGCGCATGGATTAGAGAGATTATTCTCTATGCAATTCAGAGGACGATCTTTCGACGCGCTCGCGAAGTGTCGGATGCCTTGAAAGCGCAATGTCGGCCTGTATAAGGTGTTCGGCCTCCTCGCGCGCGGCGCGTATGAGCTTCACATTCTTTAGGGCCTCCATACCCAGATCGGTCACCCCCCACTGTTGCCTTCCATAGAGATCGCCCGCGCCGCGCGCTTCAAGATCCGCCTCGGCAAGTTTGAATCCGTCATTTGTTTTTTCCAGAGCGCGCAAACGCTTTGCCGCCGCCGCGCCCGATGTCTCCGGCAGGAGAAAACAGAATGGCGTATGAGTGCTTCTCTGGACTCGGCCGC
>Ga0209542_10005791_pt1 | contig 24422 bp, 26 predicted proteins | sample RifCSPhighO2_01_FD_184028 | JGI IMG/M metagenome (GOLD analysis project Ga0209542, IMG submission 184028) | Soil microbial communities from Rifle, Colorado - Rifle CSP2_plank highO2_0.1 (SPAdes) (version 2) | ecosystem: Environmental > Terrestrial > Deep subsurface > Rock core/Sediment ...
CCCCGCCAGTATTACATGTCACACCCAAAAGAATGGAAACTGCCATACGGGGGTGGCTTCGGGAGAAAAGATCGAAAGTTGGTGGTGCGACTTCAGGTGAAGTGGAAAGTTGACGGAGAAAACAACGACCGTTACTACTACGATCACACTGAAGAAGGCCCAATGTATGGTGATGAGAAGCTCCGCTTCTTCACTACCGACATTGAGATCTTTCCGCTCACATCTCAGCAAGCGGCATTCGTCGGGGCGAAGTGCCTCACCTCTGCCACCCCCAGTATCTTCTGGGGAAATCGAGAAGACGTGATGGAGATTCAGACCAAGTTTGCCATCGCTTAGGCAAGTTTGCAGTATCAAGCCGTGAGAAAGTCGCGTTTCTGTGACAACTCGCGGCTTTCTTCTTTTTATAAATTCAAGAAGCGAGAAATGCTACAACAAGCCATTTATTTATGACAAAATCCTAGGCTTGTGATAATATGGAGAAAAGGGAGGGGATTATTAATTAAATAGGACTTTCGGGTTTGAGCCGAATTCGAGGAAAAATCGAGGATTTGGCCGAAGGCGTAGTAGAACTACGTCGAGGTCAAACCGCAGATTTTGACGAAGAAGTCGGCCAAATGCTTGCCAGAGGTCGGGCTCTGCCCGACCGGAGCAAGCAATCCCGTAAGTCCTATAAGAAACAAACATGAACTATATCGCTGTGTTAGTCGCCGGTGTAGCCTCTATGGTTATCGGTAGCATTTGGTATGGCCCCTTGTTCGGGAAGCCATTCATGCGCGCAATGGGCATGGATAGCTGGAGCCCGGAGAGAAAAGAGGCCGAGAAAAAGAAAATGGTCAAGCTCTACCTTGTCCAGTTTATAGCGAGCATGGTGATGTTCTTTACAGTCTCCTGGTTAATAAGTGAGCTGGGCAAGATGACCCTCGCGGGCGGTTTGGAAATTGGATTCTGCGTCTGGCTTGGTATTGTTGTTCCGGTACAGCTAGGCAATGCCATCTGGGGAGGGAAGATGTCCCTGTTCTGGATCTCTGCAGGAAACATGCTTGTCACTTTGCTCGCCGCAGGCGCGATCATCGGCGCTTGGGTATAGGTATTCTTTTGTTTAGAAAAAAATCCGTCCGCCTAGGCGAACGGATTTTTTCATACTGACTTTTTCTAAGAAGTCCAAAAAAATGGGTTGACAATTTTCCTATAATCGGCTAAAATACCATAGCAATATCGAAGGGGGCATGAAATGGACGACAATGACAATGATGATTCCGATTGCGAACCAGAATCGGAAACATTCGATCAGTGGTTCAAAGATTGAGCACTCCTCGAGTGGTATTTTTAGCAATATTCCTTGTCGGTTTACTTGCGATCGTCATATTACACTGGACGACTTGAGCTGTTTCCGCTTCCACGATTGCCAGAGGGCGATGAATGACAGTTTTTTACGCTTTGCATGGAGTTCCACGCGACGCGTTTTTTTTATGTTCAAAAATATTTTTTGGGTGAGTTACCGTAATAGAATACGGATTTTTTTGTGTATTAGTCCAATTTTTGTTAGATTAAAGAGAGATCAAATTGTCATTGCGATAGGATAGAAGCAATCTAAATTAATTAGGTTAGAGATTACTTCGTCTTCCGACATACTGTATGAGCCCTCGCAATGACAAGAAAATTTTCACAAATGAAAGAAAAACAAATTTTACACAAAACACAAAATCATAAACAAACCGAAACACTTTGGTATCGGCTGGATTTTGCTGAACTCAAAACCAAACTGGCAACCGACTTCCAGCACGGCCTCAACCATGACGAGGTGGAGCGAAGAAGACAGGCCTATGGACCCAATCAACTACCCGATGAAAGAACCGATAGCGCTTGGATTATAGTTCTGCGTCAGATAAAAAGTCCTTTGGTATATATTTTGTTTTTTGCCTCCGTCCTTTCGCTGATTTTGCGACATTTTTCCGACATGATCATCATTATGTCTATTGTCGTCATCAATGTCATCGTCGGGTTTATTCAGGAGCGCAGAGCGGGCAATACGCTGGCTGAATTGAAGAAAGTCATTAAGCCGACCGCCAAGGTGATAAGAAACGGACAGCCTCACAAGATAGATTCCAGACAGCTTGTGCCGGGGGATCTGATCATGCTTGCCGCGGGAGATCGAGTCCCGGCGGACGCACGGCTTGTGGAAGCGGAGAATCTGGAGATTATGGAGGCGGAGCTGACCGGAGAGTCGGTGCCCGCCCTAAAGCATACCAAAAAGATCGAAGAAGACCGCGCGCTTGCCGATATGGACAATATGGTATTTATGGGCACGGAGATTTCCTTTGGCAAAGGGCACGCGGTGGTGGTGGCTATCGGCAACGACACAGAACTTGGTAAAATCGCGGAAATGTTGGTTTCCACAGACAATGAATTGACGCCTTTGCAGAAAAGTTTGGCTGCTTTTAGCAAGCTACTGGCCTGGCTGACACTGGGTCTGGCAGTCTTACTGATGGTGGTGGGGTTGTGGCGAGGTTTGGATTTTTTTGAGATTTTGGTAACTTCCGTTGCGATCGCTGTCGCGGCTATTCCCGAAGGTCTGCTGATTTCTCTTACCGTGATTCTTGCCGTGGGGATGCAGAGACTGCTACGCAAGCGGGGACTGGTTAGACATCTCGCGGCCGCAGAGACCCTGGGCTCCACCTCGGTAATCGCAACGGACAAGACCGGCACGTTGACACTTGGGGAGATGCGGGTGACCAGCTTGATTTCCGCGCAAGATGAGCTACATATCAAGAAGAAACTTTCCGAGGAGAGAAGAAGCGAGCATTTGTTTGATATTCTAAAAATTGCTCTGCTGGCCAACGAAGCGATTGTAGAAAACCCCGAGGATGAAATCTCCGACTGGAAAGTCATCGGCTCGCCGACTGATCGGGCGTTGCTGATCGCGGCGGCAGAAGCCGGCTTCACCCAAGAGGTTTTGGACACACAGTACAGAGTTCTGTCCGAGATTCCTTTTGATGAAAGGAAAAAATTCGCGGCAACCTTGCGACAAGACAAAGCCGGTCAGCAGACTTTTTTTATCAAAGGCGCGGCTGAACTTATTTTAAATAGCGCGTCATCTATCACTCTTGGGGGACGAAGAGAATCAACCGATCATCCGGCCACCAAAAAGCTACTCCAAAAGTTTGAAGAGATGACTAAGTCCGGCTTACGCGTGCTTGGAGTAGCCTACAAGGATGTCAGCGGGAAGCCCTCGGACTCACCCGTCCATGAAGAAATTATGAAGGATTTGGTTTTTGTGGGATTTGTGGGTCTCAAAGATCCGGTTCGCCAGGAGGTGCCCGAAACCATGCGAGTCGCAACTAAAGCCGGGTTACATCCCGTGATTATTACCGGCGATCACAGGTTTACCACCATGTCTATAGCGAAGGAAATCGGCTTGAAAGTTACCGAGGATCAGGTCATGGAAGGCAATCAGATTGATCAATTAGACGAAAGTGGATTATTGAAAAAAGTGGAAGATATAAAGATATACTCGCGAGTGACTCCGATACACAAGTTGCGCATTATCGACGCCTGGCAGAAAAAAGGTCAAGTCGTGGCCATGACCGGTGATGGCGTCAATGACGCGCCGGCGTTAAAAAAAGCCGATATCGGCATGAGTCTCGGGTCCGGGACAGAGGTGGCCAAACAGGCGTCGGATTTGGTTCTTCTGGATAATAATTTCAAAACCATCATTGCCGCGGTGGAGCAGGGCAGAATAATGTTTAATAATATTAGAAAAGTCATCGTCTATTTATTGTCAGACAGTTTCGCGGCGGCGGTGCTGATTGGAGGGTCAATCATCTTAGACCTGCCCATACCATTGCTTCCGGGTATGATACTTTGGAACAATCTTATTTCCGATGGTTTTCCCACTCTGGCCTTGACCGTGGAGCCGGGTGATGAGGATGTGATGCTTCAGAAACCGCGTCCGCGAGACGAAAAATTGGTGAACCGAGAAATGAAAATTTTGATTCTGGCGGTGGGTTTGATTACAGACTTGATTTTTCTCGGATTTTATTACAAGCTTTCCGGGATAATCGAACTCGAAACCTTGCGTACCCTGATATTTATTGCATTCAGTTTCAATTCGTTGATTTATGTCTTAGCTATAAAAAATTTACGCAGGCCTATTTGGAGAATCAATATTTTCAGCAACAAGTGGCTGGTTTTTGCGATCGTCGGAGCCATCGCCTTGCAGGTCGCCACTATCTATGTGCCTTTTTTGCAAAGTTTGCTTAGTACAGTCGTGCTACCCGCGGCTTTGTGGGTATGGATTGCCGGACTTTCTTTTATCAAACTTGCCGCCATAGAGATTACCAAGGCATTTTTTCGATTGACTGCAAATTAACTGGTTTTTTTAATGTTTCCGGACGGACGTCTACACGGCGTCGTTTATTTTTTTGACCTAAAGTGGGTACAAGGATAGAATAGAGGGACGGAATTCATGTAACAAGTAACATATAACATGTAACAGATTTAAGGCCTTAAACCCCCGTGTTACTTACTATTTGCTACTTGTTATTTGTTATATGAGTGATATCGAAGAAATCAAATCAAAGCTGAATGTTGTGGATGTAATTCAGGATTATTTGCCACTCAAGAAAGCAGGGGTTAATTTCAAAGCCCGTTGTCCATTTCACGATGAGAAAACTCCTTCTTTCTACGTCAACCCAGCCCGACAAATCTGGCATTGTTTTGGGTGCGGTCTTGGTGGCGATATTATTGAATTTGTAAAAAATATAGAAGCAGTAGAATTCCCGCAGGCGCTCGAGCGGCTGGCCGAAAAAGCGGGAGTGGAATTGTCTCGTCAATCTTTTCATCCCTCACCCTCTTCCGATAACAAGAAGATACTGTTTGAGCTGAATGATTTGGCGGCGAGATATTATAATAAAATTTTACTGGAAAGTAAGTCCGCGGAAGAGGCGCGTGAATATCTAAAAAAAAGAAAATTCAGTTTCGCGACGATCAACAGCTGGCAGATTGGCTACGCGCCGGATGAGTGGGAGAAGTTGTATCAGTTTTTGAACAAGAAAGGATACGCTGATAGTGATATTGTGCAAGCGGGGTTAGCGGTAAAAAAAGACGACCCAGCCTCGACTCGTTTTGCTCGTCAAGGCGAGGCGGGTGGGGGATACTTTGATCGTTTCCGCGACCGGCTTACTTTTCCTATTGTCGATATAGCCGGTCGTACCGTAGGATTTTCAGCGCGCATTTTGCGGCCGCGCGAAAATACAGGAAAATATATAAACTCCGCGGACAGTCCCATTTATAGCAAAAGTCGGATACTTTTCGGTTTGTATCAAGGACGGAACGACATTCGCGTGAAAAATACCGCGGTGATTGTAGAGGGAAATGTTGACGTGGTTAAATCAGCGCAAGCAGGCATTACAAATGTGGTGGCCTCTTCCGGCACAGTGCTAACGGAGGCGCAACTTGAAATGCTGAAAAGATTTTCGGAGAATTTAATTTTTGCTTTTGACACAGACGAAGCGGGGAGCGAGGCCCAGACCAGAGCCTTGGAGACCGCCCTGGGTATGGGTTTTGACATCAAAATCGTCCGTTTTCCCGAAGGCTACAAAGACCCTGATGAAGCCATAGATAAAGATCCTAATATTTGGAAAGAAGCAGTTGCTAAATCCGAGCAATTTTTGGATTTCTACTTTCGCAAGCTTTTTGATACAATTGATCTAAACGACGCTGTTTCAAAAAAGCACGCGGTCGCCAAATTTTTGACCTTGCTTGCCAAGGTTCCTGATCCTATCATTACGACACATTATACAAAAATGCTTTCTGATAGGATTCAAGTGAGCCAGCAGGTCATTTCAGGATTGTTGAAAGAGCATGCGTCAAAGAAGCCTAAGACAGAATCACCCAAGGCAAAGACTAGGGCAAAAATTGACCCCACTCAAATATTGGAACAAAGATTTGTCGGTTTGCTTCTCAATAATTCCGCAGAAATTGGCAAGATTATCTCAAGGCATCAACCTGATCAATTTTTGAATCCTGATTATCGAGAAATAATCTCGACTTTAAAAAAATCTGATCAGACCGATTTCTCCAAGGCTATCCAAACTCTGTCGCAATCCAAGCCGGCGATAGAAGTTGCCAGATTCGCGGCGCAAGAGGAATTTTTGCAAGAGGACCCGGTGGAGGAATTGTTGGTTTTGTCCCGCAGGCTGATGGATAATTATATCAACAGAGAGCAGAAGCGATTGGCCATTGCCATTGCCGGAGCGGAAAAAGAAGGTCGAGTGGAAGATAAATTAAAATACGCGCAAGAATATAATAATTTAGTTCAAACAATTAGCGATCATCAAATTTAAATGGTAAAACAATCCAAGAAAGATAAGCCGAATAAAAAATCAGTTCGAGCAAAGAAAATTTGGAAAGCAAAAAATAAAACCGGCAAAAAGTTTGGTGCCAAAAAAAATTCCTCCAAGTTGGGGAGGAAAAAGAAAGAACAAGTCATTCCCGAGCTAGACTGGGAAAAAGCCGTTACTACATTGGTATCCAGAGGCAAGCAGAGAGGTTTTATCACCGAAGCAGAGGTGCTACACATGTTGCCAAATTTGGAAGACAATATCGAAATTGTTGAACAATTTTTAGATCAGCTGGATAAAAAAGGTATAGAGCTCGTGGACCAGGAGGTGGCCTCTGTGTGGCAGCAGGATTATGGAAAAAAAGAAGAGGAACCGGTAAAAGCTTCGGTAAAAAAAGCGCAGGCCCACGCCAAGCAAGCCATGAATCTTGGTGATATTTACAGCGACTCGATTCAGATGTATTTGCGTGAAATAGGGAAGGCGCCACTTTTGAAATCCGCGGAAGAGGTGGATCTTGCCAAGCGAGTGGAAAGAGGGGAAGCAACAGCTCGCAAAAAATTAACGGAAGCAAATTTGCGATTGGTGGTTTCTATTGCCAAAAAATACATGGGCCGAAACCTGGGACTGCTTGATTTGATTCAAGAAGGAAACCTGGGCCTATTCCGGGCGGTAGAAAAATTCGATTGGCGCAGAGGATACAAATTTTCCACCTATGCCACTTGGTGGATTCGACAAGCGATTACCAGAGCGATTGCCGACCAGTCTCGAACCATTAGGATTCCGGTACATATGGTGGAGACGCTAAACAAGTACGCGCAGGCAGAAAGACAACTGGTGCAGGATCTGGGACGAGAACCGCTAGCGGAAGAGATCGCCGCTGAAATGGGAATTGAAGTCGAAAAAGTTTATCAACTCAAAAAGATTTCCCAAGAGACAGTTTCTATTGACACAACCGTAGGGGAGGACGATGAAGAAGACTCCAAGTTGGGAGACTTTATTGTGGATGATGATTCTGTAATGCCTTCTGATGTGGCTGGCCGGCAGATTCTAAAGGGATATGTGCAGGATGTGCTTCGAGACCTGGATCCCCGGGAGCAAAAGATTTTGAAAATGCGATTCGGTCTTGATGACGGGGTGACACACACCCTTGAAGAAGTTGGTAAGGAATTTGGAGTCACTCGCGAGCGAATCAGGCAGATTGAATCCAAGGCCCTTGAGAGAATCAAGGAACACGCCGATGTAAAAAAACTTCGAGACTACTAGCTAGTTTAAAATACAAATATCAAAAATCAAAATGACAGATTAAAATATAAATTTTTCCATTTTTATTTCCATTGTCATTTTACGTTTTGATTTTTAAATTTTTATTTTACGATGAGAATCGCATCCCTCGCCCCATCAGTCACCGAAATTATCTACGAACTAGGAGCCGAACAGGATATTGTCTGCTCCACGGTTTTTTGTGACTATCCGGAGCCGGCCAAGTCCCTGCCCAAGATCGGAAGCTGGACTACGATTGACATCAAAAAACTTGAGAGTTTGAACCCCGATATTGTTTTGACTTCTTCCGCCGTGCAGGGCAACCTTACTCGTAAACTGCGGGATCTAGGCATGAACGTGGTCAATATCAATCCCATGAGATTGCCAGAAGTTGTGGAATCTTATAATCAAATCGGGGCATTGGTCGAGCGGCGACAAGAGGCGGAAAATATTGTCCGGGAACTTTATAAAAAAATCATGGCGTATACCGTGACGGCACAAAATTCCGGGCCGAGAGTATATTGCGAAGAGTGGTCCGATCCTCCCATGGCCTCCGGCAATTGGGTTCCGGACGTCGTTGAATTGGCTGGAGGCGTGCCCGGCGTGGTAAAGGCCGGCCATCTAAGCCGGGAGTACCGCCTGGAAGATTTGCAAAGTTTTGAGCCGGAAATCATCTTACTTCATATTTGTGGAATGGGGGACAGGGTGAAAGTGGAAGAAGTTATGCAACGACCGGGCTGGGAAATCCTGCCGGCGATCCAGTCTGGCGAGGTTCATGTCCTCGATGATTCTTTACTCAATCGGCCGACCAGGCGACTTTTTAAAGGGCTCGAGACACTGAAAGAAATCATAGGTAATTTTAAAAGGTAGACTTGGACGTATGTACGGACGTTATTACGTTTGTGGTAATTTTTTTATTTGCTAATTAGTCGTGAATACTTTAGAATAGATTATCAGTAAAGGAAATCGAGTATCGGGAGGACAAAATGACGTTTTTGAGGACTGCTTTGTTTGCCGTATTGCTGGCAAGTTGTCTTGCGGCCCAGACCATTAAGATGGATCAGAAGGCCGACTACCTACTGGCCGAGATCCTTGACCCGGAAATAACAGCGACAGGCCTGCCTGGCCTCTTGGGAATGAAGCTCTATTTGGAACTGCTTGAGTTCAAGCTCGAGCTCGGGGGCAATGCCTGCAATATGAATACCAAGCTAATGCTGTCTGCCGAGCGACTCGCTGACAAATCCGGAAATCACGACGGTACGTTATCGATCGATGAGTGGTATTGTTTCGTCGAACAGAATGAGAACAGAGTAGGTTTTCTGGCCCTGCTGAAATCACGAGACGAATGTGATTCCCAGTCCGCGCGTAAAGCAATCACAAAATAACCAGAGCAGTCTCGATTCATTTACCCGCAGTTACCCTTTAGCCTTACCAAGGCTTTTTTTTTGATAACGTGTATACGAGAGTATCAAAAAAATCCTGATATTATCAGGATTTTTGAAGAGCAAATAAAGTCTAGATTATTTTTTTCTTATAAATTTTCCTTTAATGGTATTAGGAATATTTTTTAAATGTAACATCATCCGATGATGCGAGATTAACGCGACTGTATATAGAGCGAGTCCTGTAGAAGTGATCATGTAGAAAATAGTGAAAAGCTTTGAGCCCGGAGTGCTTGGTACGAAATCTCCTAAGCCAACCGTGGTAGCTGTGGATACGGCAAAATATAAGGAATTTATTAAACCCCAACCTTCAACAGCATTATAAAATATTGTTGCCAGTGCAATTATACAGACAAGAAAAGTAAATGCCAGTTTGAAGCGATGTTCGATTTTCACTTTGATTTAGGTTTCAAATGTTTATCTTTTTATAATTATACATGATATTCCTTTCTGAAGGCAAATCCATACTTGTTATTGATCGAGCATTCTATTATAATATTTTAGTCGCCTACTTGGCGATCGAAGCTTTGGTGAAAGCCAAAGCGAAGTAGTATTCCGGGGTAGCCCTCCTCCGCTTTCGCTTGTGCTCAAGCTTCGGAAGGACAAGTTACGTAATCCACATTGACTTGTACTTCGAAGCTTTGGTGAAAGCCAAAGCGAAGTAGTATTCCGGGGTAGCTCAGTTGGTAGAGCAGTTGACTGTTAATCAATTGGTCGTGGGTTCGAGTCCCACCCCCGGAGCCAAAAAACGATGAATCGTATGTTCATCGTTTTTTATTGTTGTGGGACGTGAAGTTTATCCGCCTGTTGGCGGAAGTCCCACTCTCGGAGTCAGAACTGCTATAATTACAGTATTGATGATTTTTTGTAAAATATGGTCAAATCCACAGTACAGAAGTCGCGCGAAAATATGAATATGAAAATGTCAAAGCCAAAAGAACCAGAGCCCGGTGTTCCATCGGATCTTCGCAGAGCCCTCACGGCTACCCCGAGGGTTGTGGCAATATGGAAGGATCTCACGCCGATCGCGCGCAGGGACTTTATTAGTTGGATAGACGGGGCCAAGAAACCGGAGACACATAAACGCCGGATCGAGAAAGCCTGTTCGATGCTTGTAGCCGGAAAGCGACGCCCTTGCTGTTATGCGATAGTCCCAATGAATCTTTACAAAGCCCTCACGGCTACACCTGCGGCCAAGGCTACATGGAAGGACCTCACGCCAATCGCGCGCAGGGACTTTATTGGTTGGATAGACAAAGTACAAGAACCGGACACTCGCGCTGGCCGGATCGAAAAAGTCTGTGTAATGCTTTCGTCCGGAAAGCGACGCCCTTCTGGTAAGTAAACTAAAACTAGGTTGGTGCTCGATCAGAGATGGTCGAGCTTTTTTATACCCATTAATATATAAAAGCGGTCGCTTCCTTTTGATATTAGGGTTTAAAGTCGTCCACGGTTTAGAGCCAAACAGGTTGAACATCAACAGAAACTGGTGTTTTCCTTTATTTAATGGCTCTTTTGGCTGTTCGAAAATAAAAACGAGAATAGCATTCATTTTTGTTTGTGCTTGAGCTTCTTGTGTTATATAATGTACTGGAAAAGACCTTTAAATTTTGAATTACGAAATTAAATATTCCCCTTTAATCTGATATACTTTCCTTTTAAGTGATATGTTTTCAACAAATTTTTACAAATTATTTAAATTTCCCGTCATCTTGATTATCTTGAGCGTACTTACGCTTGGATTTGTTTGCGCCGGAATGATTGGGCATGCGTCAATGCATGCTCCCGTAGAATCTATGAATGTAGCCGTAGTTAAGCCCGTGGATGATCAGCCGTGTTGTAACACCAGCATTTCCAAACATATCGAATCATGGGAAAGCGCTCTTTTAGTTGTACCGCGGGATATGCGCGATGGATTAACCCTGCTCATATTGGGATTGATAGTGGCAATGACCGTTGGACTAATCCGGTTTCGGCAACCTTTTAACGATCGTCGCTTGCTGTCGTATAGGTTGTATGCGAGAGACAATCCTGATCTCGCCCTCTTTAACCAGCTCAAGCTTGCATTTGCGAGAGGAATTTTAAATCCGAAAATTTATTAAGTATATTTTTACACCAGCATAGATTTGTGTTCTCGCACGGATCGGTCTTATGTTGACGTTTTTATTATTTATTCATTTAATTTCTAATCATCACTAATATGGACAACCATAACGAACACGAAACAAAGTCGCCCGAGGCGCAACCTCCGGCGAAAACCAACAATCTCTCGATTCCCATTGCCATCGTGATTGCTGGTGTGCTCATTGCGGGAGCCGTGTATTTCTCATCCGGTAAGACCCCGAGCGCACCGACAGTCGCTGGTAATGGTGTGGCCGTAAATCAGCAACTCCCACAAGGCGACGCTGGTTCGCTCGATCAGATGGCCACCATCTCGACAAGCGATCATATTCGTGGCAATCCCGATGCACCAGTCAAAATTGTCGAGTATTCGGATACCGAGTGTCCATTCTGCAAGCGATTCCACGGCACAATGCAAGAAGTCATGGATGAATACGGTAAAGATGGAAGGGTGGCATGGGTATACCGGCATTTTCCACTCATACAGCTTCATCCGAAGGCTCCCAAAGAAGCAGAAGCGACGGAGTGCGCTAATGAACTGGGTGGCCAGGATAAGTTCTGGGCATATGTTGACCGACTCTTTGAGGTAACCCCATCCGACAACAATCTTGACCCGGCAGAGCTTCCCAAAATTGCTCAATATGTAGGTCTTGATCTCACCAAATTCAATACTTGCCTCAACAGTGGCAAGTATGCAAAGCATGTTGAACAGGATACTCAAAACGCAACAGCTACCGGGGGCAACGGCACGCCATGGAGCATTGTTGTTGCGGCCAATGGAAAAAAATATCCGCTCTCTGGATCACAGCCATACGCTTCAGTTAAACAGCTGATTGAGCTTGCCCTCCAAGAGAAGTAACTATGGTCATTCAAGCTCTACAAAAGGTATTCCGGAAACCGCAATATGTAATATTCGCTCTCATCACAAGCGCGGTGGTATTTGCTTTTGCGGTTTGGCTTCCAAACCTTCCGCTCATCGTAAGGGTTATGGGACATCCGGGAGCATCTTTTTCGCAGAAGCTTGACTTGCCAATTAGTCTCTTGGGATCAATTGCCACAAACTTCTTCCTGCTCTCTGCTTCGCACACCATCGCCATCGCTATTCTCTTTGGAATAAATGTGTCGATGATCGTTTACTTCTTGCGGCGCAGAGTTGACGAGGTGAAACATGCTGGGGTGGCGACGGGACTATTTGGCATTACCAGCGGAGTTATCGGTATGGGATGCGCCGCATGCGGATCGTTTCTACTGACAAGTATTCTCTCGTTGTTCGGAGCATCGGGGATATTGGCACTTCTGCCACTTGCTGGCGGAGAGTTCGGAATCTTAGGAGTAATCTTGCTCGCCGTTTCTCTCTACCTTACCGTTAAGAAAATCCAAGACCCGACCGTCTGCAAAGTTAATCCTTAAAATAACCATGAATAAAAATATACAAGTCTCAATTTTCATTGCTGTACTCCTCATTGGAGGCGCGGTGTATCTTGGGACATCAAAAAATAATGGAAGTCCGCCACTCATTGCTGATACTGCACTTGCAGCGAAGTTCGATATTCTTAGCAAAAACGGAAATTCATCGTGTTCGGGCGCATTCAGGGATTCCATTGATAACATGCCAGACACCGGACGACTACAGGGTTCCTGTTGCAGTCCGATGGACATGCATCGTTACGAAGAACAGGTCACCGGGCTCAAAAAGTATCAGGATATTCCGGAGATTCCCCCCGATCCCTATGACATCGATGCTAGCTTGGCCAAGACGCTTAAGGCCTACTATGACGTAGAGCTTACCCCCGAGCAGCAGAAAGCATATGACTACGCCACGCAAAACTCGATGGAAAAGGGTCCGTGTTGCTGTAAATGCTGGCGATGGTATGTATATGGAGGCTTGGGAAAATTACTCATCCAAAAATATAACTTCACCGGAGAGCAAGTAACCGAAATCTGGAATCTTTCAGATGGTTGCGGCGGTGCCGGTGATCACGCTACTCACTAATATGGAGCCACAAATACCACTAACTAAAAAAGAACGTCAGGAACTTAAACGACAGGAAAAATTAGAAGCAAAAGATGCGACTATTCAAAGTCGCCAGACAAAGAAAATTGTTCGATGGATCGGGTGGGGCACTTTCGGTATTGCGATCATCGCAGGTCTTGTCTGGCTTGTCGCTTCGCAACCTAAAACATTGGAAAGTGACATTATTTCTCGCAGCGGATTTCACTGGCATCCGGAACTTGCCATCTACGTCAAAGGAGAGAAGCAGGAGTTTCCGGCAAACATCGGAATTGGAGCGGTTCATCAGCCGATCCACACGCATGATGACGCCAAAGATGGAATCGTCCACATGGAATTTCAGGGTCTTGCTAGAAAACAAGACACGACACTCGGCCAGTTTTTCAAAAACTGGGGTAAAGATATGCGCTCATTCGGCACGAACATGAAGATGACTGTAAATGGGGAGGAAAGTACCGAGTACGAGAATTACGTAATGAGAGATAAAGATAAGATCGAATTACGCTTCGACTAACTTGTCCACAGAAGTCTGCCTTGACTAATAGGGTATAGGGGTATATAGTAACTCCATAGACGTATGAAATCCTTATTTACGACAATTTTGCTCGCTAGCTTTATCGGCATCGCCGTATTTGGTGTTTTTGGCATGAGTCATGGACAGGCTCATGACATGGACCCGAATAACTGTATCGCGGCCACGGCTAAAGGAATGAATTGTCTTAAAGAAGCTGACCCGATTGATTTCGCTGGTTTTCACATTGATGCTTATAAGGGCTTCTCCCTCGCCACTGTCGGTGAGAACGTGATGAGCTCGCTTCTGCTCGCGTTCGCATCCCTGCTTTTTGTAGGCCTGGCATTTTTTTCGCCCCATCTTTTCAAATCGCCTCAATTCGCTTTTTATAGATATCGTTTTAGGGACTCTTTTTCTCCGCCTCAAAAACAACAACTTACTCGTTGGCTCGCGCTTCACGAGAATAGCCCGGCTATCTTCTAGGACGCCGACGTAAAACCGTTTGCCCTACTCCGTTAAAAACTTCGGATGGGCAAGTCGAACGGTTTTGTATCGTGCGTCCTCTCATCCCTCTCATCAAGGGATTTTTTGTATTCCTTAATTCACTAATCACATGAACAAAACCATTATCGGCGTCGTTGTCGGAATCCTCGTTCTTGGCGGTCTCATCTGGATCGCTCGGCCGGACGGACAGAGCAACAATGCTGTATCTGCATCAAGTAACGGATCGCTCACTGTAGAAGAAGCCAACAATTATGACTTCGGCTCCATCTCAATGGCCGCCGGAAAAGTAAAGCATCAATTCAAAATTAAAAATACAAGCGCGGAAGCTGTCACTATCAGCAAAATGTACACTTCCTGCATGTGCACCACCGCGACGCTCATGACGGGAGGCAAGCAGTTCGGACCCATGGGTATGCCCGGGCATGGCGCAATTCCCTCAATAAATCAGACAATCAATCCGAACGAAGAAGCGACAGTGGAAGTCGTCTTTGACCCGGCCGCTCACGGCCCCGCTGGAGTCGGTCGAATTCAGCGGACAGTCACCTTAGAAAACAATTCGGGCAAGCCAGTTGAACTTCAATTCGCCGCGATTGTTACTCCCTAAAACTGTATGAGTAAAAAACTTGCAATTCTAATTGGCATTGCCGTTTTGCTGTTTGGATCAGTGATACTGCTTAAAACCGGAAACATCGGTACGACCGCACTCTGGAATCTAAGCGATGGGGGCACATGGCTTCTTCCACTGGTTGGGATAGCGGCATTGATCGACAGCATCAATCCCTGTGCGTTCGGCATCTTGCTTCTCACGATCGCATTCCTGCTCTCACTGCAAAAGACGAGATCCAGTATCTTGAAAATCGGCGGCGTCTACATCTTCGGCCTTCTTACGGTTTACATCCTAATAGGCTTGGGAATTCTGCAAGCTCTCCACCTGTTTGACACGCCACACTTCATGGCCAAAGTCGGAGCGGCGCTTTTGATCGCGCTTGGCGGCATCAATCTCATCAACGAGTTCTTTCCGGCATTCCCGATCAAGCTTCGCATTCCACAGGTGGCACACGCTAAAATGGCCTCGCTCATGAACAAGGCCTCGCTTCCAGCGGTGTTCCTCTTGGGCGCGCTGGTGGGCCTTTGCGAGTTTCCGTGTACTGGCGGACCGTACTTGATGGTGCTTGGTCTTCTGCATGATCAAGGAACCTACCTTAGCGGCGTCGGCTATCTCCTGCTCTACAACCTGATCTTTATCTTGCCACTGGTGATAATTCTCTTAATTGCAAGCGACGGCGCATTGGTCAAAAAGGTGCAGGAATGGAAAAAGTCGGAAACCAAAAACATGAGGCTCTGGGGCGGTATTGCTATGGTTATTCTCGGCCTCCTTATATTCTTCCTCTAACCAATAACCACTATGATCACACAACAACAATTCGATACTCTGCTTGCAAAAGTGGAGGACATGAAAAAGTCCGGAAGCGTAGATCTGTCCACTGAAGAAGACTTAAGCCTCGCCATTATGAATCTCATTAGTCTTGAGGAGCATTTCTTCTTCACCGGAGTCAAAACAAAAAAACCGGAATACTTTGATCTCTTGGGCGAAGTCCGCAATACTCGCAAGGAACTCTTGGCCAAAATGATGGATAAAAACGAGGGTGAAACATGGTGTATCTCCAAGCACCTACTTGCGACCACCATGCGCCTTATCGAAGTCGGTACAAAGCTTCATTCGGACGGCAAACAAGCCGGAGCCAAAGAGATGTTCGACAAGGCATACAAGATGTATTCCGTATTCTGGGCTTTGCGATTAAAACTCGTTGACGTTTCGGGATTCAAAAAAATAGCGGCGAGCGACCTGCCCGCCGAGGCTTCGGCACAGGAGAAAAAGCCATGGTCGTTCGAGGACATCGTGGACAAGCTCGTCGACTGCTGTGATGAAAAATAAAAACGACCGTCCCGTCGATCCGACGCCGAGCGGGGGGTATTTGACTTCTAATAAATAACAAAACAAACTATGAATTACGAAACAGAAAATCAAACAAGCGAAAGCGTGCCAGAAATAGAACCAAAAAAAGATTATACACTTCCTGCCAGCATTCTTATCTCTGCGATCATACTTGCAGGCGCGTGGGTATATACCACCGAACTAAAAGCCGGGAACAATCCACAAAAGACGGACATTGAACAAAAATCCCATTCGGCACAGGTATCAGCACTGGAAGAAGCGGTCTTGCCCTCTAATGGCGTGATTCTTCCAGTCAGATGGGATGACTTGGGAGCAAAGTTGGTCAACGTAGGAGCAATTGACGCCGATAAGTTTAAGGCCATTTATGACCAAAGGGGTGCGTTTACTGATGAATATAAAAATCTGCTTTTAGGCCAGAATGAAGGCAATCTCAAAATCACTAAGGAGAATTCAGGATATCTCCTAAACTTGTTCTGGGCATTGGGCCTTGCGAGTAAAAATGAGATTCTCGAAAACGGCGAGATGACGAATCGTGCCTACGAAGGGGCTGGTAATTTTGCCTCTACCGGCGGTTGGACAATTGCTAAAGGCAATCCCATGGATCACTACAGCAAACACCGGTTCTTTAATCTCGTGCCAGAACAGCAGACAATGGTGGACAAAGTCTCACGCGGTATATACCGGCCCTGTTGCGTCAACTCAACGCATTTCCCCGACTGCAATCACGGCATGGCCATGCTCGGACTTTTGGAGCTGATGGCTTCGCAAGGCGTAAGCGAACAGGATATGTGGAAAGCCGCTCTGGCTGTCAATTCGTACTGGTTTCCCGATACCTACCTGACGATCGCGACGTACATGAAAAATAAAGGCGTTGATTGGAAAGATATAAATCCGCAGGAAATGCTTGGCATAGATTACTCTAGTGCTTCTGGATACCGAAGAATTGCCGCTCAAGTCGTCATACCGCAACAGCAGAATGGGAGTAGTGGATGCGGTATAGATACCGGAGCTCCGGCACAGCGTCAGCAGAGTGGATGCGGAATTTAGCTATCCACAGCTGACTCGCTTGACATAATAGGGTATGGGGGTATAAGGTATAGGTAAAAGGTCGAACTTAAACCTTAATTACACCAAAAACTATGTTGGATCAAAAGTTAAAAATGAGAGCATTGCATAGGGCAAAAATCATCCGCGGTCAGTTGGATGGACTTGTTAAGGCTATTGAGAAAGAGACGTACTGTCCCGAACTTTTGGGACAGTCGCTCTCGATTCAAAGGTCGCTCAAAAGCCTTGACGCCTTTCTTCTCGAAAACCATCTCCGCACTCACGTAAAGCATCAGATGCAGAGCAAGGGAGATGACGAGAAAGCGATCAAAGAGCTGATCAAGGTATACACCTTATCAAATAAATAAAAATCATCATGAAAAAGTCATCATTCATCCACGGAGTATCGATCGTAACGGCAATTTGGGGAGTCTTGGCCCTTATCGGAGCGTGGCTCGCCGGAGAAAACGGAACGATCTTCGGCTTTACTCAACAGCACTGCTATAACGATGCAATCGTGCTTACGCTCATCTCAATTTCTGCCGGAGTATGCGCCATGTATCGCCGACAGCTGGAGCGCGAAGGTAAATACTAAAACATATGCACGAACACTCTGCACAATCAAAAAGGTTCAAATGGGAATGGGTAGTAATCTGCTCTTTCCTCTTGGCGGCTGTTCTCATGCTGACAGGACACAAATCGCATTTGTTCGGAGCGTTGCCCTATTTGCTGATCTTGGCCTGTCCGATGATGCATTTGTTCATGCATAAAGGTCATAGTCATACCCATAATAATAGTCGGCATCATGATAACGACGAAAAGGAACAGGCAAAATAAAGTATATGCTTCGTTCATTCTTCAGTAAATTCAAAAAGAATACACCTCGCAAACGATTGGAAGATCCGGTTTGCGGCATGGAAGCGGCTAACGAAGTTAGTTTTGATTATAAAAGTCGAACTTATTTCTTCTGCTCTGACCACTGCCGGTCACAAAACGTTTTATAGCAAAATAACCATGTCCCGAAGTACCAAACCAATCGCATATGGATTTCTGGCCACCGCTCTCATGATTGGCGTGTACTTTGTGGCCGTTGGCCTTATATCCGAACCCGATTTTGCCGTAGAGCAGTTCAGGAAGTATTGGTATTTTATCGTAAGTTTGGCTGTTGGTTTCGGCATTCAGATAGGACTTTACTCGTATTTAAAGAGTTTGATTCAAAGCATGCACGGCGAAGGCAAAGTGCTAGGAGTAACCGGTACCACATCGACTGCCGCAATGATTTCGTGTTGCGCTCACTATCTCGCCAATCTACTCCCCATTCTTGGCACCGTCGGCATTGTGACATTCGTAGCGCAGTATCAGGTCGAACTTTTCTGGGTCGGACTGCTATTTAACCTCGGAGGCATTTTATACATTGCAAACAGAGTAATTAAGTTTAAACAAACATGAAAAAGTTTTTACTCCACATTTTGCTTATAGGTCTTGTCGCGCTTTTGCTGGTGTATTTCGGATTTTTTAACGGCGATAAGTCGCAACAAAAAAATAGCGAACAAGCAGAGCAATCAGCGAATATCGAACAATGGGAAACAAAGACTGACGATCAGTCGCCAGTAACCATCAAAATAACGCCAGTGGAGTTGGATAAAGGTGTCAGCAAATGGAAATTTGATGTTGCTTTTGATACTCATGCCGGAAGTTTGGATGACGATCCTGTAAAAGTAATTTCTTTGTCAGATGACAAGGGTAATACATACCAACCTATTTCATGGGAAGGAGCCGGGCCCGGAGGCCATCACCGCGAAGGCATCTTGGTATTTAATACCATAGTTCCTGCGCCACTTTATATAGAATTAAAGGTAAAGGATGTTGGTGGTATCCCTGAACGCTTATTTAGATGGAATTTAGAATAAAAAGTTATGACTCATCACAATCACAACAATCATAGCGAAGGAAGCCAAACAGTATATACCTGCCCCATGCATCCGGAGATCAGGCAGGATAAACCCGGCATGTGTCCGGAGTGCGGTATGAATCTTGTAAAAGCGCAAAGCGCAAAACGAAAGGCGCAAAATGGATACAAAGAAGAACACAGCCGGCATGCCGGTCATAGTACAGCGATGTTTCTCCGAAAATTTTGGATAAGTCTCATCCTCACCATTCCGGTGGTGCTCTATGCCGATGTTGTCGAGAAGATTTTCTCCGCCATAGGCGGATCCGCCTTGGGCGGAAAATGGTCTCTGCCTGCATTCCCTGGGCTTGAATATATGCCGTTAGTGTTTGGTTCTATCGTGTTTTTCTATGGCGGCTGGGTGTTTTTGGCCGGGGCGATACGTGAAATACAAGGCCGAAGCCCAGGCATGATGACGTTGATCGGTATTGCCATTTCAGCCGCTTACCTTTGGAGCGTCTATGCCGTGTTCGCTCACGCAGAAACTTTGTTCTGGGAGCTGACAACGCTTATTACTATTATGCTTCTCGGCCACTGGCTTGAGATGCGCGCTGTGTCTGGAGCGCAAGGCGCGCTTAAAGAATTGTCGAAACTGCTTCCCGATACGGCCGAGGTGATCCGTGACGGCAAGACAAAAACCATCGCACTCTCCGAACTTAAAGAGAACGATATCGTTCTGGTCAAACCAGGAACAAAAATTCCTGCTGACGGCACGATTATAGAAGGAGACTCCGATGTAAACGAATCAATGATGACCGGTGAGTCAAAGCCGGTTTCCAAAAAAGAAGGAGATCAAGTGATTGGCGGAGCGATAAACGGAGACGGCGCTTTGAAAGTTAGAGTTGCAAACATCGGAGAAAAAACCTTTCTTGCCGGAGTCATGCGTTTGGTCGTTGAAGCTCAGGCTTCTAAATCGCGGCTTCAAATTCTTTCTGATCGCGCCGCTTTCTACTTGACCATTGTCGCCGTTGGCGGAGGTATCATCACTCTCATTGCATGGCTTCTCTCCGGAGCGGAAGTCGGATTTGCTGTCGCACGTCTTGTAGCCGTTCTTGTCATTGCCTGTCCGCACGCTCTTGGTCTTGCTGTTCCTCTTGTTGCCTCTATTTCTACGACTAAAGCGGCGTATAACGGTTTCTTGGTAAAACAGAGGATTGCTCTGGAAGCCGCGCGGACGATTAACACCGTGCTTTTTGATAAAACTGGCACCTTAACCAAAGGCGAATTTGGGGTTATAGATATGTGGAGTACTTCCGATCACACAACTGATGAGGTTTTGGTATTGGCGGCCTCTCTTGATGCCCTGTCGGAACATCCGATTGCAAGAGCTGTAGTTACAGAAGCTAAGAAAAGAGGACTATCACTAAGAGAGACCAAGAAATTTGAGGCGTTAAAAGGCAAGGGCGTGAAGGCAATGGTGGAAGAACCCGCCTTCGCCGAAGGCTCCGGCGAGGCGACGAAAGAAGTTATGGTTGGTGGGCCGGCTCTTCTTGAAGGTATTGGAATAACTGTGCCGAATGAGCTTTTGAGAAAAGTGGATGAAGCCGGAAAGAAAGGTCAGACAGTGGTATTTACTGTTAGAGACAAAACACTGCTCGGCGCTATCGCTATGGCCGATATCATCAGGGAAGAATCACGGGAAGCAATACAAAAACTCAAGGAGATCGGAGTCCGTACCGCCATGATCACTGGTGATTCCGAGGATGTGGCAAAGTGGGTGGCTGATGAACTCGGTATCGATGAGTATTTTGCCAGAGTTTTACCTCATCAAAAATCTGAAAAGGTAAAAGAGTTGCAGGCTCGGAATATGAGGGTTGCCATGGTTGGTGATGGCATCAACGATGCCCCGGCTCTTACCCAAGCTGATCTTGGTATCGCAATCGGCGCAGGCACAAATGTGGCGATCGAATCAGCCGGAATCATTCTGGTCAGAAATGATCCTCGGGATATTGTGAAAATCATCAATCTTTCCAAGATGACCTATACGAAAATGATCCAGAATCTCTGGTGGGCGGCAGGCTACAATATATTTGCTCTGCCTCTGGCGGCCGGTGTTCTTGCTTTTAAAGGAATACTCTTGGATCCGGCGGTCGCGGCTGTACTTATGTCGGTCAGTACTGTAGTAGTCGCTATTAATGCAGTTACGCTTAAACGTAAACAGTTATAATTAATAAACTAAAAAACCAATATAATGCTATGTAAAAAACATCTCGCAATGATACTCGCCATTCTAGGCGCGGTATGGTATGTCGTGTGCTTTTTTTGGGGTTTTGTAATTGCGGAGGAAATACGTCAATTCCACGCGGATTTTTTAAGATTGTCTGTGCTTGGATGGACAGGGATGAACCTCATAAGCCTTTTACTTGGAATTATTCAGTGGGCTACATGGGGCTGGCTCATGGGTTGGAGTTTCGCCGTAGTTGGTAAATGGTGCGCAAAGTCTTGTTCACTATTAAAGCAAGGTTAATTAATATGAATAAAAAGTATTTTTATATCAGTCTTAGTATAGTTGTCGTTTTAATGATTGGAGCGATCTTTCTTTCCCAGAATGAATCGCAGACAGGCGCTGGCCGCGAATATTCTAGTGCCGACACCGCCGGATTGACCCCGTCGAAGCCAACTGAAACGGTTGAACTGAAAAATGGTGACACTTATGATCTCTCCGCGAGCTATGTCGAAAAAGATATCAATGGCACGAAATACCGAATGCTCGCCTACAATGGCTCGATTCCGGGACCGCTTATAAAATTGTCGCAAGGGGCGGAAGTCACCATAAATTTCGCAAACAACACGGATATGAAAACCCTGCTTCACTCTCATGGCGTTCGGATGGACAATGCTTTTGACGGTTCGCAAACAACACAGGAAGAGATGGAGCCGGGAGAAACATTTTCCTACAAACTAAAATTTCCCGATGCAGGAATGTTTTGGTATCATCCACATGTTCGGGAAGACTTTCAGCAAGAACTCGGGCTATATGGTAACTTTTTTGTTGTACCTAACCAACCGGATTATTGGAATCCGGTCAACCGTGAGATCCCTTTATTCCTTGATGATATTTTGATTGAGAACGGCAACATAAACTTGAGCAAGCAGGACGCTGATCACACACTCATGGGGCGTTATGGCAATGTCTTGCTAGTAAACGGAGAAACCGACTATATGCTTTCTGCCATGAAAGGCGAAGTGACCCGATTCTACATTACCAACTCCGCGAATGCTAGGCCATTCAATTTCGCCATTGAAACCGCAAAGCTCAAACTCGTGGGAGCGGATGGTGGCGCATACGAGAGGGACCAGTGGGTAGACTCGATAATTCTTGGGCCCTCAGAGCGAGCTGTTGTGGAAGTATTGTTTGCTAAAAGCGGTGAATTGGCTATTCAGAACAAAACTCCGGATCAAACGTATACGCTCGGCTCAATAAATGTTTCCAATGAGCCGGTGGCCGTATCCTATGCAGAAGAATTTGGAGAGCTTAAGATTCATGATGCGACCATGCAAAGCATTGATCCTTTCCGGTTATACTTTGACAAAGCGCCTAATAAGCAGATTAAATTGACGCTCAACATGAGTGGCGAGCCAATGCAAATGCAGATGGGCGGCGGTCATATGATGCCCGACGGCACCATCATGGGTGGCTTGATGATGGATTTAAGTCCCGACGGTATTGAATGGGACGACACGAACAAAATGATGGGTTCCATGTCCAATACTGACAATGTGGAGTGGAAGGTCGTAGATCAAGCAACCGGGTTGGAAAACATGAAAATCGATTGGTCGTTTCAGCGCGGTGAGCCGGTTAAGATTCGCATTTTCAACGATCCGAATTCCATGCATCCGATGCAACATCCAATGCATTTTCATGGCCAGCGGTTTTTGATTTTGAATCGCGACGGAGTTGAGCAAACTAATTTGGTATGGAAAGACACAGTTTTGGTTCCAGCCGGCGAATTTGTTGATATTTTACTGGACACCTCAAATCCCGGGATTTGGATGGCTCATTGCCATATTGCCGAGCACTTAGAGGCCAGCATGATGTTTGGTTTCAAGGTTGAATAATTAAAATAAAAACATCATGAATATAAACGTCTTCACTTGGACACGTTTCTAGCCTTATCAGACAGGAGAGCTTGCCGACATCCTTAAATACTTGCTTGCCCTGGCGGGGGCAGTAATGTGAGGATGTTGTGAATAAATAGTATGCGTAGGATTTTTGCGTTTAGATCCCATTATCAGATAATAAAAACATTCCTTCAAAAGTATGAGAGGTGGCTAATGCCCGCGACCTTGGTATTCGGCTTTGTCGTCGACTACGTTACCTTTATCAATATCCAGATCAACACAGCTCTCACTATCCTGTTTGTCCATTTTTTTGTTTGCGCCTGCGCGATTGCTTTTACCTACGCCTATGACGCCGGCAAGATTTCATCAAAGTTGAGATACGTCCGCCTGTTCGCCCCGTTTTTGGTGCAGTTCAATTTTGGCGGTATGCTTTCCAACGCCTTTATTTTCTATTGGTTTTCGGGCAGTCTGTGGGTGAGCTGGCCTTTTATCCTCCTTTTTGTGGCTCTCATGGTCGCAAACGACACTCTACGACATTATTACGTGAGGTCCACTGTTCAGATAAGCGTTTTCTTTTTTGCTACTTTTACGATCGTTTCGGTCAGCTTGCCTTTTATCTTTAATTCTATCAGTCCTCTTTTCTTTCTTTTGTCAGGAGTTCTGGCTTTGGGTTTTATCAGCGGTTTTGTCTGGTTGCTTGGAAGGATAGCGGGCGGAGGAAAAATTAGCCGGCAGAGCTTGAGTATTTCGATTGTCGCGATTTTTCTAATTACCAATCTGTTTTATTTTGCCAATCTGATCCCGCCCGTGCCTTTGGCTATCCGCGAAACCGGCGTTTACCATAGCATCGAAAGACGCGATGGACTGTATGTTTTACAAGAAGAGCGCGAAAGCTTCTGGGAAAAAATGCTACCCAAAAAAACCATCCATCTCGAGGCCGGCCGGCCGGCGTTCGTGTTCAGCGCGATCTACGCTCCCAAGGCGCTCAATACGGCCATCGTCCACGAGTGGCAATATTATGACGAAATAAAAAGTGAGTGGGTACAGAAGGACAGACTATCTTTCAATCTAATCGGCGGGAGACGCGAGGGTTTCCGAGGATATTCCCAAAAGTCCACTCTACCGCTCGGCTCCTGGCGAGTGTTTATAAAAACCCAGCGAGGCCAAATCCTTGGGCGGGTAAGATTCGACATCACGAGACCGACGACCGAAGTTGAGCTA
>Ga0209542_10005792_pt1 | contig 24418 bp, 26 predicted proteins | sample RifCSPhighO2_01_FD_184028 | JGI IMG/M metagenome (GOLD analysis project Ga0209542, IMG submission 184028) | Soil microbial communities from Rifle, Colorado - Rifle CSP2_plank highO2_0.1 (SPAdes) (version 2) | ecosystem: Environmental > Terrestrial > Deep subsurface > Rock core/Sediment ...
TAAACATCCAATTTAAAAATTTAGTTTATGATTGCAAAAGAAGAAAAAGTAATTTTAGTAACAGAAAATGAGCTGGAAATATCCTTAAATGAGGCTTTTAAATTATTTAGCCATAAAGTTAGAACCTTAGCAAAAGAAGCAGGATTCGAAGGTTTTAGTCCTAGAATTAAATTATTTTTAATAAAAGAATGTCTAGTTTATAATAGTGAACAAGTTACAGAACAACCAACAAGAGAAGATTTACAAAAATATGGTGAATTAAAAGAAAAAGTTAAATCTCTTGTAGATAATCCAAGTGAATATGAAAAAGTAAATTCTTATATGATTAAAGTACTTGGTATTTAGTTTCATTATATATTTTCTAGTCAATAAATACTTATATATGTTTTCTAGTTAGAATTCTGCAGTAACAAAAGAGGATCTTAATCAGATTTTGATTAAACTTTTCCAAAAAGTTTAGGGGGATGAATGAACAAGAAACTCTTTATTATAGTTATTTTCTGCTTATTATTAACTCCTTTTGCAAGTGCTATTACAGGCTCAATAGGTAATGCAAAAGCCATAGTAACAGTAGATTTATCTAAATCTAATATTTTAGAAAGAACAGTTCTGGTAAAAAATGTAAATGATTTTGCTATAAACATAAAATTAGAGCCAGCAGAAGATATTGAATTTATAACAGAGATAATTGAAAAGGAATTTGTGCTTGGCCCAAATGAAGAGAAAAAAGCAGCATATAAGGTGACTATACCAAAAGAAGGAATATATAATGGAAATATTGTAGTTTTTTTTAGCCCACCAGAAGGAGGAGGAGCTGGTGTTGTTCTTCAATCTAATTTAATAATAAAAGCAGTGGGAGAAGGCTCCGGAATTATTGAAGATGAAGAAGATGTTGAGGCAGAAGAAGAAAATATCAATGGAATAACCAAGTCTATAGTTTCAGAAAAATCCTCTCAATTGTCTAACTTGGATTTAAGTCTTGTTTTGTTTGTAGTCTTGGTTGCAGTTATAGTAATTGCTGGCCTGACTGTCTTGATGAGAAGAATATAAAATGAAAAAACTATTTTTAATGCTTGCTGTATTAATTTTGTTAAGCACTTATGTAAATGCTCAGCAGAAAGATGTTGCTTATGTGGTAAGGACAACTGCAAACCAGGATTTTGTTGATGTTTTAAATGATCTTGCCTTAAGTTTTGATGTTGTTATGGAAAGCGATGTTGTTAATACAAACTTTTCTAATTACAGGATGATGTTGGTTGGAGATAATTTTTTTAACAATCCTGATTTAATTCCTGTAAATAATCTTAATTCTTTCGTCGTTAATACCTTTCATTTAGAAGATTGGGGTTTAATCAGCAGCTCAATAAAATTAGGGGTGACAGCAGCTAATCAGCCTTTAAATATAAGGAATATTGACATTAACCAATTTGTTACAAATGGTCTTAGCAGAGTTTTGCAGGTTTACACACAAGGAAATATTCCGCTTTATTCTCTAAGCAGGGCAGAATCTATTTCAAGATATATTGTTTCTGTGGAATATAAAGCAGACAACAGCCCTACTGCTGATCACGTAATTGCTGTTAATATGCCAGGCACGAGATTATCTAATAATAAAGGAATAAGTCAGGGAAGAATTACTTTTTTTGGAATAACAAAAAGTAACTTTTGGACAAGCGGGGCAGAAGAATTGTTTAAGAGAAGTTTGCTTTTTACTTTAAGAGGATATGATTCAGACATGGATGGTTTTGGAAATATTTTGACTGGGGGCCAGGACTGCAATGACAATGACAGCACAATATATCCAGGAGCAATAGAAATTCCTTATGATGGCATAGACCAGAACTGTGACAACCTGGATTTGGTTGATGTTGACAATGACGGATTTAACATGACTTATGACTGCAATGACAACGACCCAGGCATAAATCCAAATGCAACGGAAATTCTTGATAACATAAACCAGAACTGCAGAAACGACGCACCTGTTTTAATCTCTTCTATACCTGACCAGATTATTAACGAGGATTCAATAAATACAGGTCTAATTAATTTAAGCAATTATTTTATTGATACTGACGGAGACCAGTTAATTTTCATAGTAACTGGAAATTCAAATGTAATTGTAGAAGTAATCAATAACCAGGTAGATGTAATGCCTGATAATAATTTTGTTGGCCAGGAAAATATTATCATATCAGCATCTGATAATATTGAATCAGCTTCAAGCAATGAATTTTTGCTGACAGTTCTCAATGTAAATGACCTGCCTGTTTTAAAAGCAGATATACTTGATTTGATATGGGATGAAGATGAATCAATTTCTTTAAATTTAAGCAATTATTTTGAAGATCCTGACAATGACGAGTTGATTTTCACTTTTAGAAATAACCTATTCATAAATACCCAGATATCAAACAGCCAGTTGCTATTGTCATCACCTGAAAACTGGCATGGTTCTGATAGTTTGATAATATCAGCTTCTGACTCTTTATTAGCTAAGGATTCAAATAATATCAATATAATAGTAAATAGCATAAATGATAACCCAGTTATAAGATCAATAAAAAAAATAGACATTGAAACAAATCTTGCTGCAGAAACATTCTACGAAAATAAGTCTTATTTGTTCAGGGCAGATGCAGCAGACATTGAAGACAAAGTTTTAATTTATGAATGGTACTTAAATGATAATTTAATCGGGTTACAAAATGAATTTGTTTACGCATTTGATTTCAATAGCCAGGGAAATAAGATATTAAATCTTGTTGTAAAAGACCAAGTATCTGAAACATCGCTGGAAGATCAGATTTTTGTGAATAATGTCAACAGGCAGCCTTATTTTGAAATGCTAGATGAAATTTCAGTAAATGAGGATGAAAATAAGTTAGTTGATATACTTGCTGTTGATCCTGATAATGATAATTTAATATTTAATGCAGCAAGCTCGGAAAATATTTTATGCAGGATAACCCAGAATAAGCTTGAAATTATTCCAAAAAGCAATTTTGCAGGAAAGGAAACTTGTATCTTAACAGTATCAGATAACCTTGACACAATAGAAATAAGTATTTTAATTGATGTCTTGGAAATTAATGATGGCCCATTGATCTTAAACACATCTCCTTCTGGCAGCCAGAGAATTCTTCAGGACACAGAAATAAAATTCAATGTAGAATTTGAAGATATTGACAGTCAGGAAATATTCTATAACTGGTATTTTAATAATAATCTGGAAAGTACAGAAAAAGAACTTACTTATTTGTTTTCCCAGCCAGGGATAAATGAAATTAAATTAATCTTAAATGATAACTGGGGAGAAACAGAAGAACATACATGGATAATTAATGTTATTGAAAATGTAGATGGCAGTAATTTTGACGGGGAAACAACAGACTTTTTCAAAACAGATTTAAATAATATTCAAAATTTAATCTTGGAAAAAACACAGTTTGGGAAGATCTTATTCATGGAAACAGTTTCTTTTGGTCAGAATAAAGACATTAACAATAATGTAATAATAAAAGAAAATGTTGTTGCAGTCAACTCAAATTTATTGCCTGAATTAAATAAAAAAGCACGAATTACGCTAAAGCATCAGGAATATATTACTGAGCCGAAAATATTTGGCTCATCACATTTTACAAATGATATTTCTTTAATAAATGATATTTGCGAAGAATGCAAAATAATTAGCTTCTCTCAGGAGCCAACAAATGACGGCACAGTAATATTTGAGGTTGCAGGATTTAGCAGCTATGCTGTGAAAAGTATTAACTCAAACGAGGATTTTGAAGGTCTTTGTGAAAACGGGGAGAAAGGTGACATAAGCTTGAGACTTGTTGAGCCCCATGATAAAGTGAATGTAGCTGAGGGCTTGAAAGTTGAATTAAAAACAAATGATGATAACTTAGTTGCAAAAATTATTCTGGTTGATGAAGATGGAGAGGAAATTCTGGAGAAAACAGAGGACATTGATGATGAAGAATCAGAATTTACTTTTGACTTGGAAGATATTGATGAAGGTGATTATACTTTGTTTGTAAAAGTATATGAAGAGGATAATGAAGAAAATAAATGCAAGGAAAAGTCAAAGCAGATAGAAATTGAAAGACCTGATCATGGGGTTAAAGTTAACAGCTTTTTAATAGTGCCGAATGTATTGGAATGCAGTCGCAACACTATTGCAACAGTGAGTCTTGAAAACCTGGGAAAAAAATCAGAAAAAGTCAGTCTTAACCTGTGGAATAATGAGTTGGGTATAAACTTGAATCAGAAGATAATTCTGGACAAGTACAGTAAAAAAGACAGCAAGGAAAAGGCCTTTTTTAATTTTAATTTGCCAGATAATCTTGAAAAAGGATCTTATGAATTTACATTATCATTAGATTATGAAGACAGGGAAGAATTAACAAAATTAGTAAAAGCAAACAAGTGTTCAACAATTAAGCAAAATAATCTTGTTGTTGAAAATGAAGTTGAAACCATAAGTCAGGATATTAAAAAACAGGAAAATAACTCAGTATTTTTAGTAATCAATATTATATCTTTGCTTATTATGATTTATATGTTGGTTATTTTGTTATAGATTTCTTAGCATAATAATGTTTATATAAGAAATATTCTAATGGTTTTATTTTAAAATGTCCAGCCTTGAAAACATAACAAATGAGGAAATATCAAGAAGAAAATTTTTAGCTTTAGCTTTAGTAGGAGCCTTAGGTTTAGCAGGATGCAAGGACAAAAAAAGCAGGCTTCCGCTTCCAGTAGATACTCAAAGACCAGAAACTCCAGACACTAGCCCTGAGCCTAGTCCTCAGGAAGATTTTCATCATTTTTCTGGTACATTAATGGACACAGAAGGCAATCTTGTTCAGGGAGCAAGAGTGAAATTGAGAGTCAGGAATGACTTCAGAGCATATGAAGCAGACTCTGATCAAAATGGAAATTATAGGATATTAAATGTTCCAAATGGAGACTATGTTTTAACTTTGGAAAATATACCTGGTTTTTTTAATTATGAAGACTCTGTAAAAATAATAAGCGCGCATGGTGACATTTCAAGGAACTTCTTTTTAATAGGAAAGCATCCAATTTTAAGCACTGAATATGGAGATTTGCTTGAAATGTTAAAAGATGTTACAGGAAACAGAGATGGAAGATCTGGCACAAGGCCAGATTCAGTTCAAAAAGTTAGGAGATTTGATTTAGCAGGTAGGGTAAAAGTTTTTTTAGACAGGCAAAATTCACCTTTTGGCTCAGCAGGTTATGCTGGCTCTGTAGAGTCAGCCTTAAACGAGTGGCAGTCAGAAACTGGTTTGCCATTGTTTGAGGAAACAAACTTGTCAAGAGATGCAAAAATCAAGTTTGCATATTCTGGTATTGGTCCAAATGGATTTACACAGGTTCTTGAATATGAATCTAGGGATGGAGTAAGCATAATAAAAAAAGCAAAAATCTCAATTGACAACAATTTAAGCCTGACAGATGTAAAGAAAGTTGCATTAAGGGAAGTAGGTTTTGTTTTATTCAGTGCTGAAAGATATTCAAAAGATGACATTCATGCAATATTTAAAGACCCACGTAATCCTAACTCAATATCATCAACAGGAATAACAGATGATGAAGCAAGAGTACTAATTGCATATTATGGCCTGCCTATTGGCGAAGATTTAAATCCTTATAGAAGCTGATTACCAGTTGATTTTTGGAGGCTCTTTCAAAAGCCTTTCCAGAAGCTTTATTGCATTCTGAACATCATTAAAATCAACTATGCCTATATTTGAATGAAGATTTCTTACAGGAACACTGACTACAGTACTGGGAACTCCTCCTTTTGAAAACATTATGCTTGTTGCATCAGTTGTTCCTATGTCTACAACCTCTAATTGTAATGGTATTTTGTATTTTTTTGCAAGCTTTCTTATATATTCATTTAATTCTCTGTTTGCAATTATCTCTGCATCTTTTACAGTAATGACAGGGCCTTTTCCCATTATAGTTTCTGTTTCTGAGTCTGCTGAATTTGTAGCATCAATGGCAATGCCGAACTCAGGATTGATATTGTAAACAGAAGTTTTTGCCCCATATAATCCAACCTCTTCTTGGACAGTGAAGACAAAATAAGAATCAAGATTTATCTTCTTTATCTTTTTAATTAGCTGAATAAGGATATAAACTCCAACTCTGTTGTCAAGGGCTTTTCCAGAAAGTATTTTGTCATTTCCCAGGTTGCTTGACTTGTGTTTTGTGACAATGTAGCTTCCTATTTCTATGCCTTTTTTTTCAAGCTCTTTCTTTGTTAGTCCTGTGTCAATATAAAGATCCTCGATTTTTGGAATATTCTTTATTTCAAGTGCTTCATGAAGTTCATAAAAACTTATTACTCCTTTGCATGCTTCTTGATTGTCTTTTTTTAATATGCTTACAGTTTGTCCAGCCAAGGTAATTGACTCAATTCCTCCTAAGGCAGAAAATCTCAAGCGCCCGTTTTTTTCTATTCTGTTAACCATCAAGCCAATTTCATCCATGTGGGCAGTCAGCATTGCCTTTCTTCCATTTCCCTTTACTCTTACAACTAAGTTGCCCATTTTGTCTACTTTCATTTCATCAACATATTTTTTTATTTCTCTAGAAATAATCTTTCTCACATTCTCTTCATTGCCAGAAGGCCCAAGAGTATCCATTAATTCAAAAAGCAGTTCTTTAGTCATAATGCCTCTTTTTCCTAGAATTTAGAAATATTTATAGTATAAAAATTTATTTATTAATCTCTTTTAAGCTCTTCTCAAATATCTTTAATCCTTTCTCAGTCTCTTTTTTATTGATAATTAAGGGAGGACAAAACCTTATAGCAGATTTTCCAGCACCAAGGCAAATTAATCCATTATCCTTTAATTTATACAATAATTTGTCTCGAAAATAAACATTATACCATTTATTCTCATCAACAAATTCATTTCCTATCATTAATCCAATTCCTCTTACATCGCCTAATTCTTCACATTCATTCTTCATTTTATTTAATTTCTTTAAAATAAAATCCCCAATAGAATTTACATTGTTCCAGATTTTTTTCTTTTTAAAATAATTTAAAGTTGCAATTCCAGCAGAACAACCTAATAATGAACCGCCAAGCGTAGAATTAGAAACTAAAGCTGTTGGGATAAAATAATTATGGTTATCTTCAACTTCTATATCATATAATTCATTACTTCTTTTTTGAGTATTGGATTTTATTATTTTTAATACTTCGCCAACAGTTGGAATAAATTGAGAATTTGAAAAATCATTTTTAAAATTTTTCCATAAAGGATTTTTGCTCCTAAGTTCAGGTCTAATTTTATAATTCATACAATCTATTATCCAAGGAGCTATAATTCTCATAAATTTCTCAGAACCGTGCTCTTTACTTAAATTAATTCTAAAACACCATTTTCCATCTTTTCTCTTTTTTATTTTTTCTTTCTGAAAAATTAAACCATATTTTTCTTTAAAAAAAGAAATAATTAAATCAACAGATTTTTCATCAAAACAAGCAGTTGACAAACTAATCATCCAATTATTTAAAGATCCATCATCCATATACAAAATAGCAAGTCCTAATGGATCTAATTTATTTAATATTTCTTTAGTTACTCTATTTTTTATATTGTTAACATATATTTCTTTTCTATATTCAGAAAGATAAGAATGATTAATAGTTCTGAAATAATAAAAAGCCTGTCTTTTATATCCTAATTCATCAACAAAAGCTTTTTTAGCAATTTTGATTTTTGATGCTGTTAAATTTTCTAAGAGTTTAAATTTAAATTTTAAATAATTAAGTTGATCTTTTTTATGGCCCAAAGTTAAGTGAGGAAATTTTCCATTTTGTTGTTTTTCTTTTATTCTTGATAAACCCCCATCACCCAAAATAGATCCAATAATAACTTGCTCCTGTATTTTATTAGGATAAGGAATAGGAATTAAGATTTTATCTCTAATTTTTAAATCTTTAACTTGAACCCATCCTTTATCAACAATAAAATATTTATGTTCCTTCGTAACATTTGGGGCTTGAAAACCTCTTTTAGAATTAGTAGTAATTATTTTGAACCATTCAACATCTTTTGAGTTTCTTTTAAACCAATTTATAACTTTTTTGAGTTCTGTTTTTCCAGTTTTTCTATTATAACTTAAAACATTTACCTTTAATTTATTATTTACAATTTTACCAATTTCTTTTCTTGATCCATCAGCAAGTATAACTTTGGCTCCGCTATAAAAACAAGCATGAGATCCAGGAACCCAGTCCATTACCTCATTAGAAGCTAAAGTTGCTCCAATTGGCAGTCCGCCGCCAATAGCTTTGCTTAAACAAACAATATCTGCTTTTACATTGTAATTTTCCATGCAAAGGAACTTTCCAGTTCTATAACAGCCACTTTGAACTTCATCAGCAACTAATAATATGCTATATTTGTCACAAATTTCTCTTACACCCTTTACAAATTCAACAGGCGGCACAATATATCCCCCTTCTCCTTGAATAGGTTCAAAAAAAATTGCTGCAACATCATTCTGCAGTCCAGAAATTGTTTTTTCTAATTCTTTCAAGCAATAATTAACACATTCATCTTTGCTTCCATTAAATCTGAAAACATCAGGATAAGAAACATGTCTTACAGGCAAAAAAGGCTCGAACCTGTCTTTATGCACTTTCTTAGAGTCAGTCAAGCTTAAAGATCCATATGAATTACCACACCAAGCTGGATAACCATTTCTTCTTACATAAATAACGTGATTAGGAACTTCACAACAATAAACTTTACCTTCATAGTTCAACTTTCTTATTGAATTTTTCTTAGTCCATAATAAATGATTTTTTCTTTTTCTTTCTCTAACTTCATAAAAAATTCCTTCTCCTTTTCCAAAGGAGGTTTTTCGCTTTCCCCAATAAATACGAGCATTCGAACCAATTTTTAAAAAAATTTCTTGTACATCATCAGCCAATTTCTTAGAACAAGTAAAATATATGTTCTTATTCGACCTATCTATTGTTCCGTCTCCAAGAAACATCCAATCTAATAATAATTTTAAATAATTTGGTGATAGAATTTTTATTTCTTGGGGAACAAATTTGCTATGAGAATCTCCAAATTGGTTCAAATAAGACCATAGTTGTTTGCCTTCTTGTATGATATATTCGTAACAATCTCTTTTTTTCTTAGTTTTGTTATACTTAAAACCAATTTCATTTAATAATTTTTCAAGTTTATCACAAACAAAAGGATTTTTTTGAGCTATTCCAACATTATAGCTCTCTTTATTTACAGAAGCAGTCCACCCATCGGCAAGCCAAAACCCAAAGAAACTTACCCATAAATCCAAAGAAACTACTCTTTCTTTAATTTCTTGAATAACAATACTTCCATTTCTGGATGGTCTTTCTATTTTTATAGATGGAATTATAAACTCTTTTTTCTCACATCCCGTCCAATTTCCTAACCTAGGTATTTTCATATGAGTTCTAACCTTATTAGCTTCAATTAAAGAAAATTTTCCATTAAGATTAATTAACATATTGTGGTTTGGAGTGACTAATAAATCTATAGATGAACTTTTAAAATAAATCATTTCTCCATTATAATTATAAGAGTAGATGCTAACTGGCTTCTGATATTCAATATTTTGATTGTTTAAATTTAAAGTTAAGACTTTTTCATCGTTATTTAATTCTTTAAAAAATTTCCAACCCCTCTCTGTTAAAATTTCTGTTTGTTCATCATAACATCTTCCATGAAAACTATTATGAAAGCTGATGCACCATTTTCTTCTTGTATGCCATTTTGCTAATTTCATTGCACACTCAACACTTTCAGTTCCAGAATTAGAAAAAAATACTTTCTGAAGATTTTTAGGTACAAATTTCAATAACAATTCAGCAAACTCAACTGGTTTTTCACAGTAAAAATCACTAAATCCAATATGAATTCCCTTGTTCAGTTGTTTTTTAATAGAATTCAAAACAAATTTGTTATTATATCCAAGGGCATTTACAGCAACACCAGCTGCAAAATCAATATATTTTTTGCCGTCTAAATCAAATAAATAAACTCCTTTCCCGTTTTTAAAAGCAAATTCATATTCTCTTGTCAAAGAAGGGCTTATTACTTTCTTGTCTCTTTCAATTAATTTTCTTGTTCTGTTTCCTGTTTTAGTCTTAAATTCCATCCTTTACTCAAAAATTATTTCTCTTCTCTTTTAAATTCAATTCCCCTATGCTGTCCACCCCTTTTATATACCCTAAACCTTCTCTTTAGTTTTTTTTCTTTTTTGCTTTTTCGAAAGCTTGGTGTTCCATAATCATCTGACATTTTTTCACTCCTTATTTAATCTTCATCCCTTATTTTCAAGATTCCATCCAAAATTAATAATATAGACGCGAATAAGAAGAACAAATCAAAGCTGTATAATATTATTTTCAGCAGCATGATTAAAGAGTCAGCTAAAATAATGATGTTTTCAGAGTCGATAGCAATTTCTACAAAGTTTAAAATTGGGCCTGAAAAAGTGAATGCAAAGTAAAAACTCATAATAGAAACCATTAAAAGAAGGCCCCCCAAAATTGTTTCTACAAGACCGAATATTGTTTTTAAGTCCATTATTTAATTCTCACAAGATCTATTTGAGCTTTTTGTAATTTTCCTGAATAATCTATATATACTGTTTTTATTTCAGAAAATTCATCTATTCCTAAAAATCCTCCCTCCCTAATCCCGTTTCCTGTACCTTTTACACCACCAAAAGGCAAATGAACTTCGCTCCCAATAGTCGAGCTGTTAACATAAGTAATTCCAGCCTCAATTTTTTCAATAGCTTTAAATGCATTTTTTATATTTTCAGTATAAATTGAAGAACTTAGTCCATATTCTACACTATTGCAGATATCAATAGCTTCATCGAGGTTTTTTACATTTATTAAACTGATAACTGGACCAAAAATTTCTTCCTGTGCAATTCTCATTTCTTTTTTGACATTGCTAAAAATAGTTGGCTCATAAAAAAATCCTTTTTTATTTATTTTCTTTCCGCCGCATAATAAATGTGCTCCCTCTTTTTTCCCAGAACTTACATAAAAATCAACTTTAGAAATAGCCCTTTCAGCAATTAAAGGTCCAACATCAATTCCTTCTTTTAATCCATCTCCTAATCTTAATTTTTTTGTTCTCTTAACTAGTTTATCTTCAAATTCTTTTTTTATATTTTTATGAATTATAACTCTTGAAGCAGCAGTACATCTTTGTCCTGTTGTTCCAAATCCGCCCCATATAACTCCGTCCAAAGCTAAATCCAAATTAGCATCATCCATTATAATAATTGGATTTTTCCCCCCCAATTCTAAGCCAACTCTATGAGTGTAAGAATTTTTCAAGATATGTTCTCCAACTTCCCTTGATCCTGTAAAAGAAATTGCGCTGATATTTTTGTTTTTTATAATTTCATTTCCTATTTCTTCGCCTTTTCCAGTTATTAAGTTTACAACCCCACCTGGTATTCCAGCTTCATCAAATATTTTTACTAATTCATATGCACATAAAGGAGTGTCAGAACTTGGCTTGAAAATTACAGAATTCCCACAAATTAATGCAGCACTAATCTTCCAAGATGGTATTGCAATTGGAAAATTCCATGGGGTAATTAAAGCGCAAATACCCAGGCTTCTTCTTGTTGTCATGCAGAATTTTTCTCTTAATTCACTGGGAGTTGTAATTCCAAATAATCTTCTTCCTTCTCCCGCCATATATTCAAAAACATCAATAGCTTCCTGCACATCTCCTCTAGCTTCTGAGATTATTTTTCCCATTTCCATTGTTAAAATTTTGCTTAATCTCTCTTTATTTTCCTTTAATAATTTAGAAATATTCAGTAAAATATCCCCCCTTTTTGGTGCGGGTACATTATTCCATAATTTATATCCTTTCCATGCACTTTTCACAGCATTATCTAAATCTTTTTTATTGCTTTCTTGAAAATACCCCAATACTTTTTCATTGCTTGGGTTTATACTCGGAAAAGTTTTTTTAGATTCAGAACTGATAAATTTCCCATCTATATAATTATTATAAATACCCAAAAACTTATCACCTCTTTTAAATAAACTTAATAGCCCGAATTTTAAATAGTTTTTGTTTTAATAAAAAATAATCATAGACAGATGTGTAAACTACTCAGACCTAAAGAGTGAGGTTACTTGCCTATTTAATCTTAAAAGAAGTTGAAAAGATCATAAAGTAAATGCAAAAATAATAGAAGTTTTTATTTAACTATATTTTAACTTTTTCAATCCCTGCCACCATTTATTAGAATCAGCATTCTTTAATTCATTTAACAATTTTTTTCCAGATTCTGTTAACAAAGCTTTAGAAATATTATTTATCCAGTCTTGAGCATAAGAATATCCTTTCTCTATATTTTCTTTTGCAGTTATAGCTAATTCGAGCATATCAGCTTCTTTTGCAATTATTCCTGCTTTAGTATTTCTATCTTCTACTTGCTTCCACATATTGAAAATATCTCTCCCAATTTCTCCCAATTTTTCAGTTTGCTCTTTCACTGCTATTTCTTCATCCACATTTATATATCTGTTTGCAACTCTATGAATATCTCCAATTCTGCACTCTCCTATGTCGTGAAAAACTACCATAGTGCAGACTTCTAATGGATTTTCGTAGTTTTCTAGTTTAGCTAAAATAAAACCTATCTGACTTGCTCTTAAAGTATGGTCAGCAACACTTTCTAAGTTGTCCATGCCAATTAATCTCCAGCCCTCTCTCTTTACTTTTTTAAGCTGTCCAACTTCAAATATAAAATTTAAAATATCTTTTTCCATAAATCTACTTGAATAACCAAAAACTTTAAAAAACTTTTCACACTTGTATTTATGTATTAAAATGGCAAAGGTAAAAGTAGCAAATAAATCAGAAGTCAAAGAAGACCAAGGCAAATTAGTAAATGTAAATGGAAAAGAATTAGCCTTGTTTAATATAAAAGGAGAGTTTTTTGCAATAGAAAACATCTGTCCACATAGAGGCGGTCCATTATCAGAAGGTTTTTTAGAAGGAAATAATGTTAATTGTCCTTGGCACAGTTGGCAGTTTGATGTAAAGACAGGCCAAAATATAATGCCTGGAATTGGAAAATTAAACACCTACAAAGTACTAGTAGAAGGTGAAGAAGTTTTTATCGGATCTTAATCTATTTTTTTAATTTCCTTACACTTACAAGTATTAATAAAACCAGCTCTATAAAAACAACCAAAACCCTCAGCCATTTGGTCATGTCAGAAGAATAAACCATAGTAGCATAAGCAATCAACAAAATCCCTGAAAACATTAATCCTGTCCCTATAACCTCATACATTAAAAACAATCCTGTAATAAGCAAAACTACTCCAATTGGTGCTATAATAAAGAAAACATTTCTATTATATTTTGCCTGGGTATCTTGAAATTTTTTATCACAGAAATTACATTCCTTAAATCCAGTCTCACATCCTTTCTCATCATAATTAAATTCAGAAAATCCTCCTTCTTGATAACACTTATCAATCTCTGTTTGTTCTGATCTTATAACAAGTGATTTACAATCAGCTGAATAAGGTCTTGGAAATTCTTTTCTATCTGGACAAAAATCTTGATAATCTGGTTTTTCATATAAAGCATCTACAAATAACCCAAAGAAAAATGAAGTTAAAATTGCTATTCCAATAACCATTGCAATTTCTTTTGCTTTCATAAGTATTAACAAAATAAATAGATTAAATAAATTTGCGTTTTTTGTACATGTTTAGCTCCGAAAAATTACTTTGGTGATATGAGGCTTATAATTACATTTTAATTTTTTTCATCAAAAATGCACACCTCATAAACACAGAATTTTACACTTATAGGACTAGCTAAACACGTACGTTAAATGAAAATGGTTATAAACCAAAAGATATACTTTTTGAAATATTAAAAGAATTTAATATAGGAATTCATCCAAGAAGAATATATACAGTTTTAAAAAGAAGTGATTTGTTTGATAAATAAAAAAAGAAGAATTTTGTGCGCAGGTGCCGGAGGTCGCGATAGAATTGAAATTTCCGCGAGTTCCATAATTTCCTTGTTTATTTCAAGGATAATCCAGCATACGAAGTAATTTGTTTTACTGCAGCACAAATTCCAGGAATTGAGAAAAGAAAATTTCCCAAAGAATTAGCTGGAAAACTATACAAAAAAGATATTCCAATTTATAGCGAAAAAGAACTATCTAATCTAATTAAAAAATTTAAAATTGATGAGGTAGTTTTAGCTTATTCTGATTTAAGTCACCAAGAAGTTATGGAAAAAGCCTCTATTGTTCTAGCAAATGGTGCTTCTTTTAGATTATTAGGTCCAAATGATACTATGTTAAAATCAAAGAAGAGAGTAATTTCAGTATGTGCAGTTAGAACTGGTGCTGGAAAATCTCAGACTTCTAGAGCTATAGGTTTAATATTAAGAAAGCACAATAAGAAGATTGGAATAGCTCGTCACCCGATGCCTTATAACTCTGATTTAATGAAACAGGTTGTTGAAAGATTTGCTTCTTTTGATGATTTAAAAAAATATGAAACAACTATTGAAGAAAGAGAAGAATATGAACCTTGGATTAAACTAATTATCCCAGTTTATGCAGGAGTAGATTATGAGAAAATTTTAAGACAAATGGAAAAAGAAGCTGATATTATAGAATGGGACGGTGGAAACAACGACCTGGAGTTTTTTAAGCCAGATTTAAAAATTGTTGTTGCAGATCCACACAGAGCTGGACATGAGATAACTTATTATCCTGGTTTTGTAAATTTATTAATGGCTGATGTTATTATAATAAATAAAATTGACTCTGCCTCTAAAGAAAATATAAAAATTGTTGAAAATAATATCAAAAAATATAATCAAAAGGCAATAATAATTAAGGCTAAATCTGAAATATCTGCTGATAAACCAGAATTAATTAAAAATAAAAGAGTATTGTTGATTGCGGATGGTCCGACAATTACACATGGTGGAATGAAATTTGGTGCTGCCACTCTTGCAGCAAAGAAATATGGAGCTAAGGAAATTGTTAATGCAAAAAAATATGCTGTTGGAAGTATAAAAGAAACTTTTGAAAAGTATAAACATTTAGAAAAAGAACTACCTGCTATGGGATATTCTAAAGAACAGATAAAGGATTTACAAGATACAATAAACAGAGCTGATTGTGATGTTGTTATAGATGGAAGCCCTGTTAATCTTAAAAATATTTTAAAAGTCAACAAACCAATAATTAATATTAATTATGAATTAGATAATGAAAGTGTTAAAAAATTAGAAATTATTTTAAAGAAGAAAGGTTTTATTTGATAATTGTTTTTTTCTTAATGCTATCACCAACTTATCTGTAAAAATCTGCAAATATAAACTTTTTTATATATCTAAATATTAGCTTATAATTAATGGTTCATCATATTCTAGGAATAAGGGATTTAAGTAAAAAAGAAATACTCTCTTTAATAAAATTAGCAATAGACATAAAGAAAACTCCTAAAAAATACTCTAATAGTTTGTATGAAAAAACATTATTGTTGTTTTTCGAAGCCCCATCCCTGAGGACAGAAATATCTTTTGAAACTGCAATTTTTCAGATGGGTGGAGAAGCTATTGACTATCATACAGAAACATCGCCTTGGAAAATTGGAAAAGAAACATTAGAGGATGTTGCAAAAGTAATAAGTCAATATTGTGATATAGCTGCTTTAAGAATATACAGCCATGAAGAGCTTCTTAAGTTTGCTAAAAACTCCACAATACCAATAATAAATGCAATGGATAATTTTGAGCATCCTTGCCAGATTTTAGGTGATTTAATGACAATTTTTGAGAAAAAAGGAAATCTAAAAGATTTGACATTGGCTTATTTAGGGGACAGTAATAATAATGTAACACATTCTTTAATGTATGGATGTAGCAAACTCGGAATCAATATTAATATAGGTTGTCCAAACAATAAGGAATTCTCGCCATTGCCAAAAGTTCTAAAAGAAAGTAAAAAACTTGCGAAAACAAATAAATGCTTTATGAATATTTATAATAATCCCAAAGAAGCTGTTAAAAATGCGGATATTGTTTATACTGATTCGTTCATGTCTTATCATATTAAAGAAAATGAAAAGAAAAGAAGATTAAAAGTATTAATGGCATATCAAGTAAATAAGACTTTAATGAATCATGCTAAAAAACATGCTTTGTTTATGCATTGTCTTCCAGCAACAAGAGGGGAAGAAGTCACTGATGATGTAATTGATGGAAAACGGAGCATTATTTTGCAACAAGCAAAAAACAGGCTTTATACAGAAAAAGCAATCCTTTTAAAATTACTAAAAAGATAAGTTATTTTTTAATTAAAGTTCCTGCTTTCCCATTTAACGCCTTTTCAGCATTTTCTATACTAGTAATGATTACTCTTTTTCCACCAATCTCTAAAAAATTAATAGCTGCCTCTATTTTAGGTCCCATAGATCCGCCTGGAAATTGACCTTCTCTTAAATATTTTTTAGCTTCTTCAACACTTAATCTTCTTAATGCTTTTTTATTTTGTTTGCCATAGTTCAAATAAACTCTATCAACATCAGTCAATATTAATAATAAATCAGCCCTAATTTCTTTTCCTAAAACACTAGAGCTTAAATCCTTGTCAACAACACACTCAACACCTATTAATTTTTTATTCTTTAAAACAACAGGAACTCCTCCACCTCCAGCTGCAATCACAATGTAATTTTTATTAACTAATTCGTTTATGATATTTGATTCAATTATTCTAATTGGTTTGGGACTTGGAACAACTCTTCTATAGCCTCTATTAGAATCTTTTTTAATAATAAATTTATTTTCTAATTTTTTAGCTTCTTTTTTTGTATAAAAAGGACCAATAAATTTTGTAGGGTTTTGAAAGGCTTTATCTTTTTTAGAAACTAAAACCTGTGTAATAATAGTTGCAGTATTTTTTCGTAATTTATTAGTTAGCTCCTCTTGTAACATATACCCAATCAATCCCTCTGTTTCAGCATCTAAAACATGCAAAGGCATCATAGGAACTCGCTTTCTTGCTATTTCATTTTGTAATAATAAGTTTCCCACCTCAGGCCCATTCCCAAACGTTATTACTGTTTTATTATTTTTAATTATATTGTTTATTTTAGAACAAGTTTTCTTAATATTTTTTAATAAATTTTCATAAGTCTCTTTTTCATTTCTTTTTATTAGGGCATTGCCGCCCAAGGCAATAACAATTTTCATTTTAATAATTCTTTTTTAGATAATTTTCAATCCTGTCTAAACCTTTTTTTATGAAATTTAAATCAGTTGCATAACTAAATCTTATATATCCCTCTCCATAACTTCCAAATTCAGTTCCAGGAACAACAGCTACTTTAGTCTTTTCCAAAATTTCTTTTGCAAATTTATAGCTGTTATTGCTTAAGTGTTTGATATTTGAAAAAGCATAAAAAGCGCCATATGGCATTGCAGTTTTTAACCCCATTTTATTTAATCTAGGCACAATATATTTTCTTCTTCTGTCATATTCTCTTCTCATATGTTCAACATATTTATTTGAAATCTGTAAAGCCTTTACTCCCAATAATTGTGAAATATGAGGGGGGCATAATGTAACATAATGCCCGCTTTTTGTAATAGCATCAATGATTTTTTTAGGGCCGCAGGCATATCCAAGTCTAAAACCGCACATAGCAAAACTTTTTGAAAAACTCTGCACAGTAATTATATATTCTTCCATACCATTTAAGCTTCCAATAGATATGTGTTTTTTATCATAAACGAGTTTTTCATAAGCCTCATCACTAATAGCATATATATCGTTTTCAACAACAATATCAGAAATTTTTTCCAAAATTTTTTTGCTTAAGACATTTCCTGTTGGATTTGCAGGAGAATTTAAAATCAAGACCTTTGTTTTCTTCTTGTCAATAACTTCTTTTATTTTTTCAGGATCAATTTCAAAACCATCTTCTTCTCTTAATCTTACATAAGCTATACTGCCATTTAACAATTCAACAGCAGGAACATAAGCCAAATATCCTGGATTGGGAATTATTACTTGTTCGCCCGGATCAATTGTACTGGCTAAAGTCATAAAAATAGATTCCTGGCTTCCAGCAGTAACAACTATATTTTTTGGATCTGCATAACTGATTTTGTTTTCTTTTTTTAATTTTCTGGCAATAGCTTCTCTTAATTCTAAAACACCTTGTGGATTAGAGTAAGCAGTTGATTTATTAATAACTTTTTTCGCATAATCTAAAATTGGTTTCGGTGTTTTAAAGTCAGGTTGCCCTGCACCCATTGAAATTATGCTTTTGTCTTCTTGTGCAATCTTGATTAATTCCCCAATTACAGAATCTGGCAAATCAGATTCTCTTTCAGAAATATGCCTCATTATTCACCATTTTTTTATTAATGTAAATATTAATACTTTAAATAATTTTTCAAAAATCTTAAGGATTTTCTTAATTTTCCATAAACTCTTTTTAGGAGATCATAAGAACCTAAGGTTCTTATTTAGCCTGTCTTCTTCTCTTTTCTCTTCTCATCCTTTTACGTTGCCATTTCCATCTCATCTGACCCTTTTTCTTCCAACGTCTTGAGCTTCTCTTCATTTATAAATTTAGGTTTTAAGTTTATTTAAAAAGCATTTGTTATCATTATTAAGTAAATAAAAAAGTAAGTTTAAATATTGTAAATTAAGAAAATAATATAGCTGTTTTAAACAAGCCTGGGGAAATCAAGCTTTCTTTTAGTGGACAACCTATTAATTCAAAGAGAATTTTTTAATTTATATTATAATGGTTTTGAAGAATTAACCTTCGGAGATACTGTAACAAAGTAGATTAATAAAGAACTTAACCTAAGGATTAGAAGATATATACTATACTCTTTCTGGACAATCATCTTTTATTATGTCACAAAACCTACAATCATCACCAGGATTTTTTGTTGAAGGTTCTGCAGAAATTAGCCTATCAACAAAAAAATTGAAGTTTTCTTCAAAATTTTCAGGCAGATCTTTTATCTCAATTTCTTTATCTTTGTATAAAACTACACCTTTAATTTTCTTTTCACTAAATTCCCCTTTTGATAAAAGATACATATATAACTTTATTTGAACTTGATCAGAATCCCTCTCTTTTCCAGTTTTGCAATCATATACTATTACTGTATCTTTGTTTTCTATAACACAATCTGGTTTACCGCATATAACTGCATCTGAATTTGGAATATTATATTTAATAGGCTTTTCAAGTATAGGCATATATTTATCTTTAATTAATTTTTCTTTAAGTTCAGTTAGCATTTTGGTATGATTAATCTTCCAATCAGCTAAATCAAAATTATTTGGTTGTTTTTTAGTTAATTTATTTTGAGTTAGAAACCACCCTTGCCATTGGCAAGTTATATCCCCAGACATAATTTTTGCTAACCAAGTTACCCAAATATAAGGAGAATCTCTTTTTTCTGCCATTGTTTTCTGGTTAAAATTAAGAGTTTTTAAAGCTAATTGTCAAAAGAGCGATTTAGGATAAACTATAGTATGTAAAATATATAATGGAAAAGTATATATCTCTCTCTTCTTTTTATCAAAAAGTTATGTTATTTGAAGTGGAGGTATAAAACGTCAAATTACACTAAAATATACGAAGCTGGTTCATGGGATATCGCTTTTATTTAACTGAGCAAGACTTTAAAGATTTAAAAACCCAATCTCCGTTACTATATGATAAGGTAGGAAAAAAATTAAAGTTCTGTGATGGCCAAAAAGTTAGAATTAAATGGCCAAATGGTAAAAAAACAACAGAAACTTTAAGAGTAAGAAGAGAAACCGAACATGTAAGCGATCATGGAAAATCTGAGTCAGTTACAAATGAAATACCATATATTTTAACAAAGGTTAGTGGTAAATCTGTAGAAACTACCTTGGGCGGTTTAGAAATTTGTTTAGAAGATATTAAGAAAGAATAAAATGTGATTTTTATTTTTTTCTTATTATATTATTGGTATTTAGCAAAATCTTCTTCTTTAATTTTAGCCAATTCAAGAACATTTTTTAATGTGTCTAATTTTAATTATGGATGATTTGGAACTACAGTACCAATATTTTCTTTTTAAAAATTTCTTAAAAAAGAGCATATAACAAAATATATCTGTTCCCGCCGAACTTACTTGGAGCATTTATTTCAGAAGAATTATTTATCAAATTTTTTCTTTATACTTAGTATTTGTTTTTCTAAAATAGGCAAGTCTTTTCTGATTATCTCCCAAATAATATTTAAATCAACACCAAAATAGTGATGGATCATTTTGTCCCTTGTACCAGTAATCTCTTTCCATTCAATTTTTCGATTTTTGTTCTTAAGATTCTCAGAGATATTTTTAACAGCCTCTCCAATAATTTCTATTTCTCGAACTATCGCACTCTGCTTTAACCTATTAGAAATTAATTCTTCTTTAGGGATATTTTTAGAAAACTCTTTTATTGCATCTATGCTGTCTAAGATATGCTTAATAAAAACAAGATCATCTTTATTATTCATATTATTCTTATCTCTTGACTTAAAATTTTTTCTTTTAAATAATTACTTATTCCATTATAACTAACTAAATCAACTTTTTTCTTTAATGCTTTTGTTAATTGAATTTCAAGTCCCGCAAATTTAAAACCCATATTCTTTGCAGGTTCGATAAGAATATCTATATCACTATCTTTCTTTTGTTCTCCCCGAGCATAACTTCCAAATATTCCTGCTCTTTTTATATTATTTTTCTTTAAAATTTCTATTATTTTAGGTTTTAATTTTTCTATAACCTCTTTTTTCTTATTTTTTCTCATTAAATTAAATACGTTGTCTGACTCTTTCTTTTTCAGAAATAAGGCTTCTTTAGATAAGTTAACGCCCAGATATTTTCTGTTTTTAGAAATTTTGTTCCCTTTTCTGACAGAGAGAACTCTATAATAATACTTTTTTCCATTCCTTTCTTTAATTTCAGTATAAACCATAAGCATTATACGTCTACATAATTTATAAATGTTTCTATGTAGACGTATATATTTATAAGATTAATTTTAATTCATCAAAAAGATAATCTGCTCCTGCCGGATAGAATACCATTGATAACCAATTAATGGGATTTTTATTGCCTTGTTAAATATTATGTAATAGCTCGTTATTTAAATAAATTATTGTGATTGCCTTATAATTATCAAATAAAGTTTAGTTGAAAGTTATGTAATCCCTAAACTAGAAAAGTTTATAAATATGTAATCCCTAAATAAATTATGTTTATTGAGAAAAAGATAATAAATGGGAAAAAATATTATTACTTTAAGCAGAGTTTTCGCTTAGGAAACAAAGTAAAAACAAAGACTATAGCTTATATAGGAAATAAAAAAGACAAAGAGAAAATTGAAAATATAAAAAAAGAATTCAACAAGGAAAAATTGGAAAATATAAAAAAAGAATTATTTGAAGTAAAAGATTGGAACATACTTTTGTCTAAAAAAGACAAAGAGAAAATTGAAGAAATTAAAAAACAATTTTCTTTAAAACTTGAGAATTTAGATGAGAAAACAAAAAAAGACATGTTTGATGATTTTTTAACATATTTTGTTTACAATACAAATGCTATAGAAGGAAATACATTAACATTAAAAGAAACAGATCTGCTTTTGAACAAAGGAATAACCCCACAAGGAAGAACATTAAGAGAAATAAATGATCACTTAAATTCAAGGGATGTTTTTTATTATTTATATAATGAAAATTTACCAATTACAAATGAAACGATAATTCTGGTTCATGATAAATTGATGAATAATATTGATGAAAGGAAGGGATATAGATTAAGCAATGTTAGAGTAATCGGTGCTAGCTTTAAATCAACGCCTTTTCAATATGTTCGCATAGATATGAATCTTTTAATAAGATGGTATAATAAGAACAAAGATAAATTAAATCCGGTTATTCTTGCTTCTCTATTTCACCACAAATTTGAAAAAATCCATCCTTTTTATGATGGGAATGGCAGGACAGGAAGAATGTTAATGAACTTCATATTTTTTAAGAATAACATCCCGCCAATTATCATTAGTAATAAACAGAGAAAGAGATATTATGATGTTTTGTCCAAGGCTGACAAGATAGGGCTATTAGAAATAACAGATGAGTTTAAGCCTTTGGTTATGTTTATTTCAACTCAAATCTTAAAAACATGGAATACAATTTTTAAACACTGGTAATAATGTAATCCCTAAAAATAAGTCATTAGTAATAAATGTAATCCCTAATAATTACAGCGCTCATAGATAATTAAAGTTTCAATAGAAATCTTCAGAAGCTAACAAATTATATGCTTTAATTTTATCGCCTTTTGCTAATTTCTAACTTTTTCAAAATCTCTAAGTCCAGACCAGGCTAATTTTCTGCCTTTCTTCTTAAAAGTTCTTTGTTCCTGTAAGAAATGTTTTTTACAAAGATAAGACCACCATTTTTTATGATATATTTCTCTAAAAGCTTTATTTTTGCATTTTCCTTTCCAGTCACAAGTAGGTAAACAATAATTCTTTATCTCATCAAAAAATTCCCAAGCTTTACAACACCAACACTCTTTAACATAATCAGGGCACTTAGAGCCATATGTTTCGTTTATTGTATTTTCAAGCCATTCAATATGTTCTTTAGTTTTATCTTTTACCATAAATTATTTTTTTATCCTATTTACAATAATCTCTATTTCAGAAATAATTACAAAATTATTTGGGAATTTTTTGGCAGTTTTTGATTTTAATGTGGATAATAATACATTTAAAACATTTTTAGTTGATTGATTTCTAAACCTTAAGAGAATTATACCACAATGTTTTATACTTTTTAAGGAAGAATTGCGCTCAAAATCAGTATCATAAGTTATAAGAATGCGCTCCTCTTTATTTGCTAAATTAAGGATTTCTTTATCACTAAGGCTATACAGCTTTAGCTCTTTTATATCTTTGGTATCATAGCCATCTTTTCTTAGGGCTTTACAAATATGAATATCAACATTTTCGTCTATTAAAAATTTCATTATAAATTTATGCAGTTAAATAAATTTCTTCATGACTTAATCTTTTTGCAGCATATTCTAAAGCAGCGAGAATGTCTTCTCTTTTTAAATGAGGGTATCCTTCTAAAATTTCTTCAATGCTCATTCCAGAGGATAATAATTTTATAATTAATTCTACTGAAATACGAGTACCTTTAATTATTGGCTTTCCAGCCAATATTTCTGGATTTATAATTATTCTTTCCATATCAAAATTAGATAATATTTTAAGATTTATATGTTTTTTGGCTTATTTTCCGGAGATTTTCTGATTTTTAACATCTCTTAAAAAAGAGCATATAACAAAAGATAATCTGCTCCCGCCGGATAGAATACCATTGATAACCAATTAATGGGATTTTTATTGTCTTGTTAATAGTATGTAATAGTTTGTTATTTAAATAAATTATTGTTCTTGTTCTTAATTAATGATAAATGAAAAGTTTTGTTGAATAATACGCTATAGCAAACTAAAATAGAAACATAAATCTTATATATGTTTAGCTCTTTACATTAATAATGTTGAAAGGAAAATATTATCTTGATATTGTAATAGTGAAGGAAAAATTAAGCAATAAAGAAGACGTTTTTGTAGCCCATTGTACTAGTTTGGGGATTACTAGCCAAGGAAGCACAATAGAAGAAGCTACTAAAAACATTAAAGAAGCTATTGATCTTTATTTAGAAGAATTCCCTGAAAAACTAAATGATGTAGAACAAAATAGTCCTCCAACTTTTTCTTTTGTAGAGGTATAAATGCCTAAATTGCCTGTTGTATCTGGTAATGAAGTAATCAAAGTATTAGTAAAATTAGGTTTTCAGCATGTTAGAACAACTGGTGATCATGCAATTTTAAAAAAAGAAGATGAATCTGGAAAAAAAGTAGTTCCGGTTCCATTGCATAAAGAACTTGCAAAGGGAACTTTGCTTAGTGTACTGCATCAATCAGGACTTTCAAAAGAGAAATTTAGAGAATTACTTAAGTAGAAAATTGCTTAATCTATATTCTTTTCAAAATTAATTAAAGCTTCATCACTTAATAAGTCCCATTCAGCCATCTCTTTTTTTAGATCAGAATATTTGCTAATAGTATCTAAATAAACCAAGATGGCCCTATCTACTAATTTGTCTTTTTCAATTCCCAATATTTTGGAAGCTTCATCAACTTTCTTTGATGTGTCTTTTGGTATTTCAATTGTTTCGCTCATATTATTAAT
>Ga0209542_10005793_pt1 | contig 24416 bp, 25 predicted proteins | sample RifCSPhighO2_01_FD_184028 | JGI IMG/M metagenome (GOLD analysis project Ga0209542, IMG submission 184028) | Soil microbial communities from Rifle, Colorado - Rifle CSP2_plank highO2_0.1 (SPAdes) (version 2) | ecosystem: Environmental > Terrestrial > Deep subsurface > Rock core/Sediment ...
CAGCTCAGAATGGAACCGTGGAAAGAAGCCATCGGGAAGACCAAGAGAAATTTTATGACCAGAACAAATTCAAAAACTTTAAAGACTTGCAAATTAAATTAGAAGGGTGGAATATGTATTACAATAACCTAGAGCATTGCGGTTTAAATGGCAAAACACCAAATGAATTTCTGCTGAATTACAAATTAATTAAACCGCCAAATGTCTGTGCCTAAAACAAACGGTCTCCACCAATCTACTAAATGGGTAAATTGACTTATTACCCCGCCCCATCCAAAGAAAAAACTTATAAAGAGCATATCTTCTCTTAAATCTTTGCGGTGTAAAAAAAGAATCAGCCAAATGGTTAAAAAAATTAAAGACCACAAAAAGTAGAAATACCGATAGTCCATAAATATATTATACACTATGAACTTTGTGGAGATGGGGGAAATTGAATCCCCGTGCAGAAGGTTTTTGCCAAGAAATCTACATACTTAGCGCGCTTATTGTTTTAAATTAAAAAATTAAGAAACGAGCCAAATATTTTTTAATCGAGTTCCTTTATTTCGGAAAAAAGTCAGAACATTCTTTCCCCTATCCCGATAATATTATGCCTCATCTTATATATCGGAAGTCTAAAAGAGAGACATCAGTTACGCGTAAGCGGAAACTGAAGCGAAAGCGAAGCTCTCCCCACCGAAGTAAGGAGAAACTAGCGCTTTAGCTTTGGAAGCTAATTTTGCAATTAAGCTATTGAGCGAAGTTTTACGAGATTACGCTCATTCTCGGTATGCATCGATGACAAAAGGCCTACTGTCTACGCCTTGCATCCCCCTAAAACTTTTTACTTTGTAAAAAGTTCGGGCGAACAATTCTGAAAGAATTGTTTTAGCCATGAATCAATCATGACTTATTTTATTTAGATACTCTTTTAAGATTTTTCTCTTAAATCTTCCGGACCACAAGCTCTTCAAAAATCTTTCTTTATTAAATGCTTCGGCTTTATCTTTAAATTTTTCGGAGTGAATTAAAACTAAAGGAATTCGATTTTTTGTTGCTGTAACTTTTTTAGAATTATGTTCTTTTATCCTATTTTCTAAATCACTACTACAACCCACATAAAGCTTATGGTCTTTTTGACTATAAAGTATATAAACAAAATAAGTCATGATTGTATTGTCAACGTTCTTTGTATTCACGCCTGATCTCACGATCAGTTTCGCGTTTTTTTATAATCTCACGTTTGTCGCGTTTTTTCTTGCCCTTAACTAAAGCAATTTCCACCTTGATTTTTCTGTTTTTATTATACACTGAAATTGGTACGATTGTCAAACTCTTATTCTTCCCACTTCCCGCAAGTTCAGTAATTTCTTTCTTGGTCAGTAAAAGTTTTCTATTGCGTAATGCGTCATAATCTTTTGGCGCATTTTTCGGCTGATATGGAGGAATATTTGTATTTATTAAAAAAGCTTCACCTCCGCGCACAATGACAAAAGAACCTTCCAGAGACATTCGTCCTCCGCGTACAGATTTCACTTCCACGCCCAAAAGCTCAACACCCGCCTCGTATTTTTCTAAGATTTCGTAATCAAACCGCGCTTTTCTATTTTCCGCATAATGAGTCATAATTTAATCTTACCATAACTTTATTTATTTTTTCTTCTTGGTTTTTTGCCCTTTTTGTGCTATCATCAGCGGATGGATTTTAATTTTTTTAATCAAAAAGGCGAAAAAAACAACAGGAAAAAGGGAAAAGGAGAGAATAAGTTCTCCGGCAGTATTGCCGGAGCAATACTTATTTTCATGCTTATTACTGCATTTTATTTAATGGTATCCGATACATCAAAAAATACGCCAGAAATCTCTATTTCTGATTTAGCGAAAAGTGTTAGCGCGGGAGAGATTAAAAAAATTTTAGTTGAAGGAGATAAACTCACCATTACTTATAAAAATGACGAAACAAAAACAGCTAAAAAAGAAACTGGGTCCTCTCTTTCGCAAACATTCTTTAATTATGGCGTGAAACCTGAAGCATTCTCTGAGACAGAAATAGAAGTAAAAAACGAAAGCGGTTTTGGATATTGGCTCCTCAACATCATGCCATTTCTGCTCCCGATTCTTTTTATCATAATTTTCTTCTGGTATCTTTCCCGCCAAGTAAAAGGCGCGGGCATTCAAGCGCTTTCTTTCGGTCAATCTAAGGCACGCATCACCGACCCTAATGATAAAAATAATAGAGTTACTTTTAAAGACGTGGCTGGTTGCAAAGAGGCGAAAGAAGAATTGAAAGAAATTGTGGATTTTTTAAAAAGTCCAAAGAAATTTTTGGATATTGGGGCGAGAATTCCAAAAGGAGTAATATTAACCGGCGCCCCGGGGACGGGAAAAACATTGCTTGCCAGAGCCGTCGCCGGAGAAGCCAGCGTTCCATTTTTTCATCTTTCTGGAAGCGAGTTTGTAGAAATGTTTGTGGGGGTTGGGGCCTCTCGAGTGCGAGATCTTTTTAAAATGGCTAAAAAAGCGGCACCGGCTATCATCTTTGTGGATGAGATAGATGCTATCGGACGGACTCGTGGAGGGGGATTTGGCGGGGGCAATGATGAGCGAGAGCAGACCTTAAATCAGATACTCGTGGAAATGGACGGTTTTGAACCCAATGACAAAGTAATAGTAATGGCAGCCACCAATAGGCCTGATGTGCTTGACCCGGCGCTTATTCGCCCCGGCCGCTTTGACCGAAAAGTGTTACTAGATTTGCCGGATCGCGCTGATCGCGAAGCGATACTGGCAATTCACGCCACGATGAAACCTTTGGCCGAAGATGTCAATTTAAAATTAATTGCCGAACGTACCCCAGGATTCTCCGGCGCGGATTTATACTCATTGATGAACGAAGGCGCGATTCTGGCGGCCCGCGAAAATCGTAAAAAAGTTTTCCAATTTGATTTAATTCGGGCGATTGAAAAAGTGATGTTAGGACCAGAACGTAAGAGCCACTTGCTTTCAAAAAAAGAAAAAGAGATTACCGCTTATCATGAAGCAGGCCATGCTCTGGTTGCGTCAGTTTTGCTTTACGCGGATCCAGTACATAAAGTGTCCATTATCGCCCGGGGAAATGCCGGAGGTTATACTTTGAAATTACCCCTTGAGGAGAAACGACTTCAATCTAAAAAAGAATTTATAGACGACATTGCCATGTCTTTAGGTGGTTATGTCGCAGAAAAAATAATTTTTGGTGACATTACCACAGGACCTTCAGGCGACCTGCAAATAGCCACAAATTTAGCTCGCGCTATGGTCACGCGCTGGGGAATGTCGGATACTATCGGTCCGATTGCTTTGGTGGGCGCTGGCGGAAGAACTCAATATGGTGAAATAATGGAAAAAGAATATTCGGAAGCGGTTTCTACAAAAGTAGATGCTGAAGTGTCTAGAATAATTAATGATGGATTAAAATCCGCAGAAAAAGTTTTAACTGAACACAAAAAAGCATTCACTGCTATCGCACTTAAATTAATAGAAGTTGAAACGCTGGAGCAAGAAGAATATGAAAAGATTTTGACTGCGCATGGTATTATGTTAAAAAAGAAAGAAAAATCCGTCCTTAGCTCAGCTGGTTAGAGCACAGAGCTTATACCTCTGGGGTCCTTGGTTCGAATCCAAGAGGACGGACAATGAAAGGAAAATTTTCAAAAGAATTTGAGCAACTTATTGATTTCGTAAATTTCACTCACGAGTTTCGTGAAGTAGTGCGTATTGCGCGTAGTCCACACGCAGAAAGATTTGAAAATGACGCAGAACACAGTTATCAGCTTGCCATGGTTGCTTGGTTTTTGATTGATAAAGATAAGCTAAAATTGAATAAAGAACTGTGTTTTATGTATGCGCTTGCCCATGATTTAGTAGAAATATATGCCGGAGATACATACATTTTTGATAAAAATAAAGCGTCTTCAAAGCGCCATAGAGAAAAGAGCGCTTTATTAAAAATAAAAAGGCGATTCTCTCACTTTAAAAATCTTGTTAAAACAATAGAAAAATATGAAAGCAAAGAAGATGAGGAAAGTAAATTTATTTTTGCTTTAGATAAATTTATACCACCAATTCAGATTTATTTAGAAGATGGAAAATTATTTCATGAAAAGAAAATATCCCTAAATAATGTGATTGAAAGTAAAGAAAGAAAAATTTCTCTTTCGCCATATATAGATAAATACTGGCAAGAGCTCTTAAAAGAATTTACCAAAAATAAGAAAAAATTATTTTATAAATGAAACTCAGTAGTGTTATCAATACTTGACGGCCGTCTAAAATTGATAACAATATCAATTATTTCTTTTTTGTTATTTTAAAAGTTTTAATATTTTTCCTAATATCCAAGTCTTCTAGACGTTTTAAAAAAGAATAGGGAAGAGGACCGGGACCAATCCACAAACTTTGCTGTAACATTTTGTAGCTAAAAATTTTTATCTGATTTCGGAGCCAGTTACGCATAATTCTATTTTTCTCCGGGATATCAAAAGCAATAATTGTATTATTATTATGTGAATTTTTCTCAAAAGGGGATTTTATATAATCCAACAAACGTATATTTTTAATATGTATTTTACCCTTTTTGGTTATTGACCAGCCTGAAGCAGAGTTAGTTAAATAACCTTTTGCATATAATCGAGAAAGTCCGACTCTAACACTTTCTTTTTTATATCGCCCGAATTCTCGTTCTCTAATTATGGCATAAAATCGACGAGTACTTCGTGCACTTCCTAATGTTGCCATTAAGAGATCTCCTATACTTGGCGCATGATATAACATTTTTATATATTATCATATTTGACGGCCGTGTAAAAGTGATAATAATTATTCAAAATGGAATTCAGAAACTTTTGATTTAACTTTTGATTTGAGTAGAGGATAGCGCGTGAGTTCGGGATCTTCTCCTATTAAACGAACAGCCTCAGTGCGGGCGGCTTCCACCATTTTTATATTTTTTATTGCCTCCATGCCGAGATCGGTGATGCCCCATTGCTTGATTCCTCCAAGCTCGCCCGCGCCACGGAGCGACAAATCTAATTCTGCTAATTCAAAGCCATTTTCGGCAGTTTTTAGGGCTTTTAACCGAACTATTGTTTTTTCACTTTTCGCTTCTGCGAAGATATAACAATATGCTTGGTGCGAACTTCTAATTACGCGCCCGCGAAGCTGATGAAGTTGGGCTAGTCCAAAACGCTCTGCTCCTTCTATTATTATAACAGTGGCATTGGGGATATTCACTCCGACTTCCACTACCGATGTAGCGCACAGAATATTTAATTTGCCATCCACAAAATCTTTCATTACTTCTTCTTTTTTAATTTTACTCATTTTGCTATGAAGTATGCCGATTTCATATTCTCTAAAAACTTCTTTTTTCAAACGCTTCGCTTCTTCTACCGCCGATTTTACATTCAGAGCAAGTTCTTTTTCTGGATCCGCCTCAAAAATTCTTGGACAAATGACATAGAGCTGTCTGCCATTTTTTAATTCTCGCTTTACTCTTTCATAAGTTTCATTACGCTTGTTCGGCGTGATTATTTCTGTAATTATTTGTTTTCGTCCCGCTGGCATTTCATCAAGGAGAGATAGGTCTAGGTCGCCATAGATTGTAAGCGCAAGTGTGCGAGGAATAGGAGTGGCTGTCATTGAAAGTAAATGTGGAGCGATGTTGTCTTTTCGAACCAATTTTCTTCTTTGGGCTGTGCCGAATCTATGTTGTTCATCTATCACGACTAACGCCAAGTTTTTGAATTTAACTGTTTTTTGAATTAGGGCATGTGTGCCTATCAGTATCGGTATTTCTCCATTGGCCGTCCATTTTAAAAGTTGCGCACGAGAAATAGTGGTCCAACTGGCCCCGCCTTCGGCGTGGCCGACTGTTTTTGCTGGGAATTTACGACAGCCAGATCCGGTAATCAGTCCGATGTTAATAGGCAGATGTGAGAAATATTCTATAAAAGATTCAAAATGTTGAGTTGCTAGAATTTCAGTCGGCGCCATATAAGCGACTTGAAGGTTTCCAAAATTTTGTCCATTGGGATGTTGTTGCGTTGTCATGTAACTTGCCGTAGCGGCTACGGCAGTTTTTCCGCTGCCAACATCGCCTTCTAGAAGACGAGACATAGGAAAATTTTTTGCCATATCCTCTAATATAATTCTAATGGATTTTTTTTGAGAATTAGTCGGTTCAAAAGGAAAACGTTTCAAAAATTCCTCTACATTTTCTCCCCCTTTTTTTATTTGAAAAGATTTATTTTTTCTATATTCAAATTTATCATGCTGACGCTCCAACTGAATACAAAAAACTTCTTCAAAGGCGAATCTCTTTCGCGCCGACTCCGCATCTTTCGCATTTTTGGGCTTATGAATCCAAATCAGCGCGGTTTTAAGTGTTGGCAGATTGTATTTTTTAAAAATATCTTCAGGAATATAATCTGGAATAGTATCTAGTGTTTTTTCTCTTAATATTTTTTCTATCGCATGATAAAACCACTTGGAAGTTATCCCACGAGTTTCAGCGTAAATGGGATATGAGAATCCTGTATTTTTTTCATTTTTAGCGGAAAAAAGCGTATCGCGCATATCAATTGGCATATTGGGCATTTTTTTAAATTCTGGGTTGGCTAAATAAATTCTACTTTTGCCTTTTATCACTTTGCCGGTTAGCTTTACATTATCACCCTCGTGTAATATTTTTGCCAGGTAAGCTTGATTAAACCAAATAATTTTTATTTTCCCCGAAATATCTTCAATAACTCCTTCGGCCATAGGCACTCGGGAACGAAAACCTTTTTTGGTTTTCAAATTTGAAACTTTTCCATAAACTGTCACATTGTTGCCCGGAACCAATTCGCTAATTTTCATAACCGTGCTGATGTCGCTATATCTAATGGGAAAGTAATATAAAAGATCAGCAATAGAAAAAAGTTTAAGCCGATGCAAAGCTCTTTTTTGATTTGTATCTAAGCGGAATTTTAATTCAAGCTTGTCGCCAAGTTCCATCCCGTTAGAAGTTATTCCAATTCTATTTGATCTTAAATAGTGTTAAATAACTCAAATTAAAATTAATAATATAACCCGAAAGTTAACTTCTAACGGGATCCATTAAGTTAACGAGTGACGCAAATCACCGTACTTCCCGCAATAGCTTCCTCTATGCTACCCGGAGCACAAACAGTAATTCTTCCCGTAGTCGTGTCTTTTGTAACCGTATATTTGGTATCATAATCCGTTGCACTAGTAAAATGACCCGCAGATGGATCAAATGGTATTTCAGGTATATAAATTGGCGCGATGCAATCTCTTAGATCAGTCTTAAGATCTGTTGCATTTGCAAGATCCTCAATATTTCTTGCGGTGTTGTCAATAATAGCATTACCTGAAGTACAAGTGAAAATACCTTTATTTTCGACCATATTTTGCCCAATGGCATTAAGGATTGAATTAACATTACTTATTCTTTGGCTGTTTCTGGCTTGGGCAAATTGTCGAGCCGGATTAATGGCGACAATAACGATTGACGCTAAAATTGCGATAATGCCAATGACAATTAAAACTTCAATGAGAGTAAAACCCTCGGTCATTAATTCATGGGCGAGGCCCTTATTTTTAGTAATTTTTTTAAAATTCATAAATTTATTTTAGCATAGTAAATAATAAATTACAAAAAATAACTATGGGGAAATCGCCAACTCTTTAAAAGAAATTATTGGAATAGTTTTTATATTCGTATTCACCACAGCTTCATAAAATGTGTGAGCGTTTTTAGCAACACCATGGGCCACAATCTTTCCTCCGCTTGAAATTTTATAATCACAAATTTCGATGCCGACATTAACTGTATCATTTCCTATAAAACTGTTGTCTGTTGCAAGGATTAACCTAGCTGATTCTATGCAAGCTTCTGCTAAAGCAGAACTTTTTTCCTTGAGTTCAGAATCCAAAACATTGGAGCGACGATAAAACCCCGTTAGGCTTAAATTTGTCACGATCAATAATAGAATGGCCGAAATAATAATGGCAGACATCAAAGCAATAAATCCAGTTGCAGTTTCTTTTTTTGTTTTTATTTTTAAATGATTCATTGGCGGATGTATTTAGTGATAATAAAATCAAGCGGGTTTGTATTTAAAGTTTTAATTCTAGCGACCACTGAAACGCCAATTAAATCCGTACCAATTTGTTGAAACTGCAAGTCCGTTACTTGCACATTATTAGTAGTGATTGGTACGAATGACCCCGTATCATCCATCAAAATTTTTCCGGCATCAGCGCCTGAACCCAATTTTATTTTTACCGTAATGCCATCGTATTTATTTATCGTAAGCTCTGAGCCAGATATGGAGAAAGTTGAAGTTCCAATCATTGTCCAATTAATTTTTCGCAGAACAAAATTTCCTTCTCCTTGAGTGGTGTTTTTTATGTTCAATTTACCAGAACTATCAATCAACTGATATACAGTCACAAAAGCGGTTCCTATTAAGAGAGAAAAAAGAGCGATGTAAAGGATTGTTTCAATGAGTGTGAATCCAGAATTTTTTCCAGAAGAAGTCATTAGTTTGAAGAAATTATGTTTAATCCATTAGTGGGATCCTCGATGGTAACATACATGGTTTGCCCTTCGCAGTCGATTGACGTAGCTTTCCCTGTCAGATCTAAACTCGACGTAAAACTAAAAGATGAACTACCACCCGAGAGCTTCCATACCTGAAATTCTTTTGTAGTATCCGTGGTTGCCAGAAAAACCAAATTACCCATTGTCGCCATTGCCTTGATGCTACTGTCTATATTCTGGCTGGTCAATGCTCCATTTTCCATGTTGTTAATATCCAAAACATATAATTCAATGTTACCCAAAGCTCTGCCCAAGAAAATTTTATTATTTTTCCGGGCAAGACCTTCGCCATTGCCATTAGATCCGGGAGCATCAAATCCTGGCAACAATTCAATATGCGCTGGATTACGCACGTCTAAAATTTTTAATTCCTCATTATTGTCCGGTGTGGCAAGGAAAGCGTAGCCATTGCTCACATAAATATTGTTGACCTTTAATCCTAATTCAAATGTTCCGATTTCATGAATGTCTGAAATGTCCCCAACATCAATTATATGGAATTCAGCGATAGCGCTTGTTGCCGTTCCCAAATAAACCTTGTGATTGTAATAATAAATACTGCTGGTGTTGCCATTTGTGCTCCCGGGCAGTTTATAAATTTTTTTAGTGAGAGAATTTAAATCAATAACTTGCAATTGGTTGCTACTGCTAGTATTTGCAACATAGGCATAATCACCGGAAACTCTGATCCCCACTAAACCGGGACCAGTGTCTAGGGTATGTAAAATTTGCGGTGGATTAGAAACAACATCAATCACAAAAAAGTCCGGAGCGGTGCCATCGCCATCAGCCGTTACATAAGCAATGCCGTCTTTGACATCGACGCCAGTAGCCGGACCGGTGATTCCTAAATTTACTAAACCCGCTATGGAAGGATTTGCCCAAGTGTTCTCGGCAGTATCTGCGCAAGCACCTTGAGTGGAGGCATTCTTCCAATCTGTGAACATGCTGGATAGTTCTACATTATGTATTCGCCCATCAATCTGCCAGCTTACTTTGCTTGATACGGACTTTATGAAATCATCCACATTTCCAATTTCTAAATCCTCCGTATAGAAGTTATCGCTTTGTGAAAAAGAAACCACTTTATCCCAATTACCACGGGAACTTGCTCGGGCATCTTCTAACATTTTCTGCGCTTTAGAAATTGCTTCACTATTGATTTGAGAATCCACAGCCACAGATTGATTACCAAATGCGACCATGATAACGGCGCTGATGCATAAAATAAGTACAGCAAAAGCAATGAGTATTTCAAGAGTTGCCATTCCCTCGGTCGTAGCCCTACGGGTGAGACCTTTTTTATATGTGTTACCAGTTAATTGCGCCTTCATTGTTTATCATTATATCTGCTGATTTAATGCCATCTGTTATATGGATAGTAGCGCCAGTTGTATTTCCGGAAAGTTGGTCAAAGATGATAATAGGGAAAGTGGTAGAAAAATTAGAAGCTGTGGCTACAGTCGTATTTGCAGGAATAATTTCATCAGTTTCTGTTGTGGGTTCGCAAGTCGTTCTTCCGCGAAAAATAACATAGTTTGGCGCGATGTAGCATACGCCGTGAGCGGATGTAAACATATTGCTCATTGAGCGACTGCGGGCTTTTTCCAAAGTGGCAACGATGGTAGATTGTTCGGCTTGAAGAATGTTGGTTTTAAAAACATTTAAATCTATAATCATTCCAAAACTTATAATTATACCCATAATAGCTAATACTATTATTATTTCAACAAGAGTAAATCCTCGCTTTGTTTTATAATTATATTCGTTCCACATATTCTCCGGTTTCGGTATTTATACTTACAATATCGCCTTCATTTACAAACATCGGAGCGTTTAAAGTTGCGCCATTTTCAAGGATAATTACTTTTATGCCTCCTTTTGATGTGTCTCCGCGAACAGCCGGTGGAGCTTCTTTTACTTTGAAATTCATTTTGATAGGCAAGGTTATTTTTATTATTTTTCCTAGTCCTGAGCTTTTCAAAGGGTCTTCGTTCCCATCATCCCAAACGAGAGCTATGACATTTCCATTTTGTTTCAAAAATTTCGCGCTATTTCCCATAAGCGCTTCTTCTAATTTGAATCTATTGGCTTTATTTTCTGGATCACAGAACCAGTATTCTCCCCTGCCCGCATCGCTACGCGAAGCGTTGCGGGCAGGCTTATTGGAATATAAAAATGTCACATCTCTTTTTTCTATATCTGCTTCGTGTGCAGAATCTGACACATGGAAGGTGGCAGGGAAGACCTTGCCGGAAATCAAACTCTTGAGTTTCACTTGATTTTGCGGTTTTCTTTGTTGGGTGCGCGCGATATGAGACTCTACCACTTCACAAGGCTCATCATTATAAATTATTATTTTTTTTTCGCGAATTTCATTATATTGGAGTTGGGACATAGACGATATACTAACAAATACAGATCTTTTTTGCAAACTTGTCGACGTGGCAGGTTGACATGTTTTTAGTTTTTTGGGAGAATGTAAATATGGTCGGTGATATTTATCATATTTGCAATAGAGGTATTAGAAAAGAAAAAATCTTTGACAGAGATTCTGATTATTTTAGATTTGTTCTAAATTTATATCGTTTAAATAATAAAGGCGAGAGCTTAAGAATGAATCAGCATAGAAAATTCATAAATTCTTTCCCAGAGCAAGACAAAATAGTTGAAATTTTAAAGTGGACATTATTGCCCAATCATTATCATCTTCTTTTATATGAAAAAGTTGACGGTGGGGTTTTAGAATTTGTCAAAAGACTGGGCAATTCATTTACTAAATATATAAATATCAAGAGGGAAACCAGTGGCTATTTATTTCAAAATTCTGCCCGGATAATTCAAATTAAAAATAACAGGCATTTTCTATATATTCCATTCTATATTGATCTTAATTTATTAGATTTAATTTATTCTAAAGATGAGCATAAAAAGATGAATATAAAAAAATCATTAAACTTTTTCAAAAATTACAAATGGTCTAGTTTTCGTGATTATTTTGGTGATCAAACTTCACCATTTTCAAAAATTATCAATAAAGATTTATTTTATGAATTTTTTGATACTAATCAGGAAGATTACCATGAGGAGCTTTGTGAGTTTTTAAAAGGAGAAGAATATAAAACATTAAAAAACGAGCTTATTAAAGATAAACTTGTCGACGTGGCAGGTTGACAAGTCGTCCTGGATTAAAAACTAGAGTTTTTTGTTATCCCCAGAATTGGATTTTGAATTTTTTCAGAATGATGTATAGTTCTTTTGTGGATGAAAGAAAATTTGGTGTTCCGCCAGGTGACGCAAAAAACGAAAAACCTCCCATCATGAAAGATGGTGAGTTTTATGATCTAACCCCCCCCTCTAGGCGTACAGGAAAAACATTCCACCGTGTGCGATGTGAGTATAGAGTTCCTAATAATCCTAATGAGTATGTTGTTGAAGGCATTCCAGAAGGCGGTGATAAGCCAGAGTCATTTGTGTTAAGATTTACTGGTCTAGGAATAGTGAGGATTAATCGCTCCAAGGAACAAAATTTTTAGCACAAGTAAGATCTTTTATCTCAGAACTTGTCAACCTCGCAGGTCGACAAGTTTTTGCTAGACTTCCTCAGTAAATTTTTTCTTAATTTCTTTTAGGATATGATCTGATATTTTTTTTTCCTCTTTTAAGAATTTACGGGTGGCGTCATAGCCCACGCCCAACTTAACTTTTTCACTTTTTTCACCACTGGGGGTATAGAAATAGGAATTGCCGCTTTTTTCTATAATTTTGAATTTTTCTCCGAGCGCCATAATTTCGCCCTCTCTGGAAATTCCCTCATTATAAATAATATCAAACTCAGTTTGTTTAAATGGAGCTGAAACTTTATTTTTTACTACTTTGACTCGAGTGCGATTGCCGACAACCTCTTCTCCTTTTTTTATCTGAGCGATTTTGCGAATATCTAGTCGCACTGAAGTGTAAAATTTCAAAGCTTTTCCACCCGGGGTGGTTTCCGGATTGCCGAACATTACTCCAATTTGCATTCTGATTTGATTGATGAAAATTACCACTGTTTTAGAGCGCGCGACGATGGCTGTAAGTTTGCGAAGCGCTTGCGACATCAATCGAGCCTGTTTGCCGACATGATACGCTCCCATATCGCCCTCAATTTCATCTTTCGGGGTGAGAGCGGCGACAGAATCCACAACGATTACGTCAATCTTGCCTGTGCGCACCAGGCTCTCCACTATTTCTAACGCTTGTTCGCCATTGTCTGGTTGTGAAATGAGCAAATCATTTATGTTCACGCCGAGCTTTTTCGTGTATTCCGGATCCATCGCATGCTCGGCGTCTATGTAAGCGCAAATACCTCCTAACCTTTGCGCTTCGGCTACGATGTGCAATGACAAAGTGGTTTTTCCAGAGGATTCAGGGCCAAATATTTCAATAATTCTACCGCGCGGTATTCCGCCCACCCCCAGAGCCATATCCAGGCCGATGGAACCTGTCGGAATTACGTTGACATCCACTTTTGGCGAATCACCGAACTTCATTATTGATCCTTCTCCGAATTTCGTTTGGATAGATTTTAAAGTATCTTCAAGCACAGCTATTCCTACGGTTTTGTCCCCGCCCGCATGACTCGCGTCAGCGTGTCGGGCAGGTTCTTTTTTTTCTTTTTTCTTTATCATAATCTTTATTAAACAAGATTTTACTTTTTTAATATATTAACTTATAATTTTTTTCATCACTATAACCAAATTTGTCTTTGGCTTTTATGTTTATTATATTATACCCTCCGAGCAGGGCTATTGTTTCGTTAAAATTTCCTTCTTGGTCTATTGAAATTTCTCGGCCATTCAGAGTTAAATTTATAGCATTTTTTGCATTGCCTGTCACTCTTAGGATACTATTTGTCACTTTTGCTCCATCTACTATATTTACATTTTTTATTTGTACTCCCAAAATTAAATCACGAGAACGGAAAAAGGCGTAAATGACGATAAATAGAAAGAAAACAAAAAAGGTAACTATTTTTAATATTTTTTTTACATCTTGATTCATTTTGTTTTTAGCAGAATTTACTTTTTTGAATGGTCTGGGGATTTTTTCCGAGGACCTGAAAAAAAGAAAATTCTGCGATAAACCTATATTATATTTTCTCCTTTTTCATCATGTTGAATTTTCTCTAGCACCTCTCTTGGCTTGGCGCCGTCCCCGGGTCCGATTACTCCCCGTTCTTCCAATTTATCCATCAATCGCGCGGCGCGAGCATATCCCAACTTTAACTTTCTTTGAAGATAAGAAGTTGATGCCTTGCCCGCTTCCATCACACAGGCGCGGGCCTCTTCATACATTTCATCATCAATTTCTTCATCGTCATCAAGAGTACTTTCAAAAATACTTTTATCGGCTGAAATAGAACCTGAAGTTAAAGTTATTTCTTCGGACACTTCATCTCTATATTCATCGCTCAAATACTTTACAACTTTTTTAACTTCGGTCTCTGAAATAAATGCGCTCTGCAAACGTTCTGGTTGAGCTTCCCCCGAAAAATAGAGCATGTCGCCGGCCCCTAAAAGTTTTTCTGCTCCACCAGCATCCAATATCGTGCGTGAATCAACTTGCGAAGAAACTTTCAAAGCGACTCGCGCAGGAATGTTGGCTTTTATTAAACCGGTAATAATGTTGACTTCTGGTCGTTGAGTGGACAAAATTAAATGAATACCTACCGCTCGAGACATTTGCGCCAAGCGAATAATAGCGGATTCCAGCTCTCTTGGATATAAGCTCATTATATCTGCCAGCTCGTCTATTATTATAATAATGTACGGCAAGCGATCCATGTTGTGATTTTTACCCCATACACTATTATGATAAGATTCTATATCTCGCACGGACTCCGCTTCCAGTATGTCATAACGACGGTCCATTTCCTTGGCTGCCCATTTGAGCGCAAGAATTGTTTTTTTTGCTTCAGTGATAACCGGAGTTAATAAGTGTGGAATGTTATTATAAAGAGTAAGTTCTACGCGCTTTGGGTCTATCATTATAAGTTTTAAATCATCCGGGCCGTTTCTGTATAAAAGGGAAGCAATCATAGAATGTATTGCTACTGATTTTCCAGAGCCGGTCGTTCCAGCCACGAGAACATGTGGCATTTTAGCGAGGTTCCCAAATACTGATTTACCAGAAATATTACGCCCCAGAGCTATTGTGAGTGGTTTTGCAGAATTTTGGAATTTCTCATCTGCCAGCAAGGTAGCCAGACCGACCAGTGACTTTGTTTTATTTGGAATTTCAATACCAACCAGAGATTTTCCTGGAATCGGCGCTTCTATTCTGATGGGGTGCGCCGCCAGCGCCAACGCCAAGTCATTTTGCAGACCGACAATACGGGAAAGTTTTACTCCTTCCGCGGGTTTTAAGGCATAACGAGTGACAGTTGGTCCGATGGTTACTTCATCCATCTCCACTTCAATCCCAAAATTTGCCAATGTCCGTTTTATTATATTTGCATTAGCTTTTATGTCGCCGGTGTTTGGCTTGCCTTTGTCTTCTTCTAATAGAGAAAGTGGGGGAGGTATGTATGTCGAAATTAATCCTCCTTTTCTTTTCTTGATTGGCATTTCTTCTTCGCCCGCAGGTTCTTCTTTTTTTTTCTTACTAAAAAACCCCTCCTGCCTCCCCTTGTCAGGGGAGGTTTCGTTTTCCAGTCCCCCTGATAAGGGGGATATAGGGGGTTGTTCTTTGTCTTCTATTTTTTCTTCAACTTCTTCTTTTTTCTTTTTTATCCATGACCAAATATATTTAAAAAACGAGCCGAAATTAATTTTGGCGTCAAACATCATCAAAATTGAAATTATTAAAATTGCCCCGAGAAAAATTATACTGGCAAAATTATCAAAAAGATAAACGAAAGGTGTTGACAAAACTTCTCCCAATAATCCGCCAGAATGCCTACCCGCCGTGGAGAGGTTGCCGGAGGAGGCGATGTCTATCATGCCCAAACCGGAAAAAAGAAACATTGTCGCGCTTATCGCGCGCGTCCATCCGATGCTGGGGGTTTCTGATTTTACAAATGAAGACCCAAGTAAAATAAAAAGAGCGGGAAGAAGAATGTAACCGACCCCAAGCAAGAGATGCAGTTTTTCATAAACAAATTCACCGGCAAATCCCGCCAGATTGAATTTAGAAATTAAAAAAAACAATGCCAAAACAAAAAAAATAACTGCCATAATTCCGTGTTTGGTTTGACTTTTTAATCCCCTTAAATTTTCCTTGCTGTCTCTATTCCTATTTCCGTTTTTTGCCATGCAAGTATTTTAGCATAAATTAGGTGCTAGGGACTAGGTTCTAGGTGAAAGATAAAAAGCAAGAATAATTTTTTAAATGCCTTGCGCAGGAACTTAGAAAATAAAAGAGGTATTCCGATTATTATTTTCTTGAGTGACGAGCAGTTCGCTGGCGAAGCTTCGCCAGAGACAGATTGCATTTTAAAAATCGATCCTTGTTTTTTATTTGACTTCATCTGTCCTTTATATATAATGGACAAATGTTAGGTGAAGATAAAAATCTAAAGGACTCGGACCTCTCCCCAACCCCTCTCCTTGATAAGGAGAGGGGTGAAGGGGTGAGGTGGTTGTCTTATACAAAAACCAATAAACTTATTATTGCGCTTTATATGGTAACGGACATCATAGATAAAGAAGAACCACTTAGAAATAAATTAAGGACACTTGGCACAGAAATCATATCGGACATATCTTCCATACCCTCACAAGCTGGGCAAAAAATCATTGAAATAATGTCCTTTTTGGATATTGCTTCAGCTATTAATTTAATTTCTGAAATGAATTGTAATATTCTCAAAAAAGAGTTTCTTGAATTAGAACGATCTATAAAAGAATATGGACAAAAAAAATCAATCTGGCTTGAAGAATTTTTACCAGAACGACAGTCTATAGGACATAATAAATCTTCAAGGACAGAACCAATAAGGACAAGAATAGGTGTCCAAAAGGGAAGTACTTTACTGAAAGCCCTATCTGGCATAAAGGACATGCATAAAAATAATCCTATCTTGTATAAAGCCGAAGACTTTCGTTCGGGGTTTGATTCATTAAAGAAACAAAGAAGAGAATCAATTTTAAAAATTATAAAGACCCGCCCGTCCTCTAGCGTGGATAAACCTAATGGTGTAAGTATAAAAGACATTGTACTTGCCCTTCGGAACCTTGGCGAAGAGAGGGGTGAAAAAACACTCCAAAGAGAGTTGGCGTCTATGGTTAAAGACGGTGTCCTTTATAAGACAGGGGAGAAGAGATGGAGCAGGTATTTCATTAAATAACCCCACCCCAACCCTCCCCAAAGGGAAGGGGGAAATTTAAGGCCTCCCCCTTTGGGGGAGGTATGGAGGGGGTTATACTTGCATTTTAGATTAAAGTATGTAAATATTGGTATATGGAATCTACTCGCCCAAAAGCGAGTTATCCACATAATATATTGCCGTATTTTGGGAGTATATTATAATGTCTTTGTGTCTATGCGTTACACATTTTTATGTGTATTGCATATTCGCAAATTATATTTGTTTTCGCTTTTATTTTCGTTTGCGATTTCGTCGAAAAAATCTCAAATGATGTTTAGTGAAAATAGATGTCCATTGAAAACTGAATAGTCCTGAGAGATTTTCTCGAAGGATAAAATGTTTTCAATGTTTAGTTTATATCTGTTCATTGTTTATTTATCCCCCACATTATTAGTTATTATTATTTTATTGGCGGATGAAAAATAGTGATAGGAAAAAAATACGCTTTTAGTCAAGTCGAAACTAATTAATGGCGTAGTAATTAAAAAAATATTATGAGTAATATATTAAAATTAAAATATCTTCTCGGGGTGATGATTGCAGGGGCTGTTGTTGCTTTCGCAATGTTTGCGACTGTGGCTTTAGCTTACACGCAAATGGAAACCTTGAGACAAGGTTCAACTGGTTCTCAAGTTGCGTCACTGCAACAGACCTTGGGAATAACTGCAGACGGTAAATTTGGTCCTATAACCAGAGCTACTGTTGTGGCTTTTCAGACAAGCGCAGGATTAGTAGCTGATGGAGTAGTCGGTCCGATGACTGGCGCAGCGCTTGGCGGTGGTTCAGTTGCAATGGTTCCCGCAAGCGGTTGTCAAGCAGGCTGGGCATATAATCCAACTACTGGTCAACCATGTACTGCTTCAACACTTCCAGCAGGATGTTTGCCAGGTTACTTGGTTAACCCAATGACTGGCGCATCATGCTCCGGTGGAACAACTACAACCACATTTGAAGGCACAGAAGAAGGAAAACTAACTTCGTTTGAGGAAGATGCGCCAGATACTTCGGATGTGGATGAAGGTACAACTGGACAGGAAGTTCTAAATGTATCTTTTGAAGCAGACACTGCTGACCAGAAAGTTACCCGCGTTGATGTGGATTTCCAGGCGGCTGATTCAACAGAATCATCAAAGCCATGGGATTACTTCAAGAAGGTTTCCTTGACGCTTGGTGGGGATGTTATCGCTACCAAGACCGTTACAAGTACAGATGATTGGGACAAAACTGATGAGTCAGGTGTAACTTATGATACTTACACAGTCAGATTCTCCAATCTAGACTTTATCATTAAAGACGGAGATGAAGTCCAGCTTGCGGTAGCCGTTGATGTTATAGACAATGTTGATGGAAGTGATGAAGGCCAATCATGGGAAGCTGCAATTCCGGTCAATGGAATTCGCGCAATAAGTCCTAATGGATTGACTGAAACATATCCAGCGACAGAGTTAAATGCTGATTTCACTGTAGCGGGTTCTGATACAGGAACACTTTCTTGGTCGCAAGATTCCGATAATCCAGACGCAATGGCTATCACTCTTGATGATGCGGTAGATACCAATAATGTGCTTTTGGCGGTGTATAACTTGGAGGCTGATAATCAAGACATCTTCGTTGAGGATATCTTGATTGAAACCACTATAACAACAGGTGGAACGATGAATCAAACAAGCGACCTTGTTCAAACATTCCGCGCGAAGGTATATGATGCGGATGGAGATTTGGTAGCCACCAGCACTGCAGCGGGCAATGCGACGGCTGACCTTACAAACATTGATCACACATTCAGTAATGTTGATTTGACTATTCCGAATGGTGATACTTATACAGTCAAGTTTTATGCCGACTTCCAGCCGCTTGATGGAACTATTGTTATCGATACGGACACAATCGTTCTAACAATGGATGCCTCAGACACTGTTGCGGAACAGGCCTCAGGAGGCAATGATGGGGATGCGGTTGTAGCAACAGGAGATATTACCGGAAAGACACACGCTGTCTTTGCGAGCGCTCCGTTGATTACTTTCGTAAGTTCAACTATTGTTAAGACGCTTGCTTGTGACGGTGTATGCGCTGCCGGAGAAGCGGAAAGAGCGGAAGCTACTATTGTTTTCACAGTGAAAGCAGTTGAGGCCGATGTTTATGTTCCGGATGAGTTTGTGGAGGATACTGATGAGACTGATACCACTTACGGGTCAGGTTCAACTTATTTCCTTGATGAACACGCAGGCACCGAGCCTACGCCAGTTGCGTTAGCTTCGTCTGATGCATCTACATCAACCAATGGTTGGGTAGTTTACAAAGGACAGACAAAGACCTTCACTTACAAGGTAACGCTTACCGCCTTAGCTGATGGCTACCAATCAGTTGGTATGTCTACAGTTGAGTGGGGTCTAACTAATGTTGGTGGTGGTAATGCTGCCAATGAGGACTACACATATAGCTTGCAACCAGATTGGGAAACACCTTCCATTTATCTGGAGTTTACAGCGGCTTAATTGTTGTAATCTAAGTTCAATCTATTCTGGTTAATACGCCTTAAAAAGTATTCCAAAAACCACCCTGAGCTTCTTGCGAAGGGTGGTTTTTAGTTGTGTGAGATTATCCCTTAAAGTTAAAAGAGACTGAGTTATCGTATCAGATGGTTGCATTAATCGTATCAAAATGATATGATTAAGAGGTTAAAATGATACGATTATGGATAAGTTAAATGAGAGGCAACTTAATATTTTAGAAGAAGTAACATTAAATGAAGATTTTTCTTCTTCAGATGTTTTAGATTTGATAAATAAAAAACAGAAGATTTCTTTAGTAACAATAAAACGCGATTTGGATTACTTGACTGATTTTGAATATCTTAAAAGAAAAGGCAAAGGACGCTCTACTGTGTATCAAAAAACAATCAAAGGAACTCTATTTTCTCCAGCCAATCTTTCAGAGTATGATAGCGTAGAACCAGACCAAAGAAGGGGAAGTGACAGTTTTAATTTTCGTTTGTTTAAAGAATTTCCCCTTAATATTTTTTCTGCTGACGAAAAAAATGTTCTTAATTCTGCCACGATTCAATATAAAAAAAAGATTAGAAAAATAACACCGATGATACATTCAAAAGAATTGGAGCGTTTTATAATTGAATTATCTTGGAAATCTTCAAAAATTGAAGGTAATACTTATACTTTATTAGATACTGAAAGATTGATTCGTGAAGGAATTCCCGCAAAAGGTCATTCACAAAACGAAACAACGATGATTCTTAATCACAAAAAAGCCTTTTCTTTTATTTTAGATAACATAGAAAATTTTAAAAAAAGGGGAGTTACTGTCGCTTTTTTGGAAAAAGTGCATGAAATAATTATTGAAAAATTGGGAGTGTCTCGTGGTATTAGAAATGGGTTGGTTGGAATTATTGGTACAAAATATAAACCGCTGGACAATAGATATCAAGTTAAAGAAGCATTAGAATCTCTTTGCCAATTGGTTAATAAAATGGAGAATGTTTATAGTAGCGCCTTAACCCTTTTGATTGGTCTTTCTTATATTCAGCCGTTTGAAGATGGCAATAAACGTACCGCTCGTCTGCTTTGTAATGCCGTTCTTTTATCAAAAAATTGCGCGCCCTTATCGTATCGTAGTATTGATGAAGATACTTATAAAAAATCAATTTTAGTTTTTTATGAGAAAAACTCCTTAATTCCCATGAAAGAAATATTTATAGAGCAATATATTTTCTCAACTCAAAATTATCTGGTTAATGCGCCCAGCTCGCCAGCCCGCACTAGCTAAAGCAAAGCTTTTGCTGGCAGGCATCAGCTACGCCTGCCCGAATCGCTACGCGAATCGTTGCGGGTGGGCTTCAAGCGTTGCTGGCAGGCTTAAAAAGTATTTTCAAAACCACCCCGACGGGGGTGGTTTTTTGTTGTGGAATTTATCTCATAAATATGCTATAATGTCCTAATATGAAGTTACGGCAAACATTATTTTGGGATGCTGATCTCAAAAAAATTGATTTAAATAAAAATAAACGCTATGTGATAGAGCGCATACTTGACCGAGGGCGTTTGGATGAATATAAGTGGCTCAGGGATACATACTCTCCAGGAGATATCAAAAATACTATTACACGAGAGAGGAGCCAGCTGGATATGAAATCAAGAAACTTTTGGTCGAATTTTTATCGATTGGATTCAAATGCACGCCGAGACTTTAACTAAAGAAACCAGGGAGGTTTTTGACTTGCTTAAAGACTCGGTTTCTGGTTTTTATTTAGCGGGTGGAACGGCGCTTGCCTTGCAGCTCGGGCATCGCATGTCAATAGACCTTGATTTCTTCAACCAAGAGCAGTTTATTACTCAAGAAATACTGGGGATGTTGAGCACTAAAGGCCCCTTGGAAATTGATTCCCAGTCGGAAGATACTATAAACGGCTCACTTTGCGAGGTAAAGATAAGTTTTTTCAGGCTACCATTTGCACTTTTGTTTTCGCCAAAAGAATTTTTCGGGGTACAAATAGCTGATGAGCGCGATATCGCTGCGATGAAAATTCTAGCTATCTCGGGTCGCGGCAGTAAAAAGGATTTTATAGACCTGTACTTTCTACTAAAAAAGTATTCCATGAAGGATATACTGGGTTTTTTTCATAAAAAATACGCTTTGTACAACTACAATACAATGCATATATTAAAAAGCTTGGCTTATTTTGCCGATGCGGACTCGGACGCTGAGCCAGTTTGTTTGTTACCTGCGAATTGGCAAACAGTGAAAAAGGAAATTCAAAAAGAAACTGACAAGTATCTTGAGCTAGAATCGTAGTCTTAATAAGCCCCAAGTTGCTTGTGGGGATTGGCTAGATTAATACGCCCAGAGCCCGCCAGCCCGCACTAGCTAAAGCAAAGCTTTTGCTGGCAGGCATCAGCTACGCCTGCCCGAATCGCTACGCGAATCGTTGCGGGTGGGCTTCAAGCGTTGCTGGCAGGCTTGAAAAGTATTCCAAAAAAACCACCCCGACGGGGGTGGTTTTTTTGTTTTGTTTGTGATATAATGAGGTTATTGTAGTTTAATTATTAATTAACTTTAAAGTTATATGTCACAAAATAAAGTAAAAATCTTAGTTGTTTTAGTGGTAGTTTTGGTTATTGGGCTTGTTTTTGTTTTATTTAAAGATAAATTAAAGGGGATAGTTAATAATAATAATTATTCCGTAGTTTATTTAACCTCAGGAGAGGTGTATATAGGCAAATTAACGACTGTTCCTGATTTACAGCTTAAGGACATTTATGCTCTGCAAATTACTAAAGACGAAAAAGACCCGACGAAAAATGGTTTTCAACTTCAACCTCTAAGGGACACACTTTGGACGCCGAAAGTTTTGCATTTAGTAAAGGACAGTGTTGTCTTTTATGGTCCACTTAGCCCTGATAGTAAAATTGCTCAAACTTTAACGGAACAGGTAAAATAGTGGAGCTTGCCCCGTACCGAGCTTTGCTCTGGTTCGGGGTTATCCCCACTTTTTGTTTTCTATCTTGAATTGTTATTGGTATAATTATAAATACATTAGAGTGTCGAATACTCTTTTGGCGTCTTTTATTATCTATCAGTGCGTTCTTAAGGGCATTATTAGGTAATTAAGGAATATCGTTTTCATTATTAGTGTTTTTTTTATTAATCATTATTAGAAATTATAAAGTATGAAAAAAATATTTAAAGGTTTAGGTTTAGGTTTTCTCGCTTTAGCCCTCGTCGTGGGAGTGGGAGCAAACAATGCTAACGCTACTACGACGTACGCAGTTAACGCGATCACAGAAACCGGCGCGCTTACAATTACTTCCGCCGGCACATTGGGGTTGGTGGCGGGAGCAAACACTATCAACATCGGTGCTGATGCAACAGCTAAAACTATTGCCATCGGCGGAGCGGCTGCTGAAACAATAAACATCGGCGCAACAAATACCTCCGGTGTTATTACACTTGGTAATTCTGCTCAAACTGGCGTTACCACTATTAGTGGTAGTACATTAGCTGGAACAAATAGTCTTTTTGCTGCTTCCTCTACTTCTGCAATTACTATTGGCGCTGGTCTAACTACTGGCAACTTGACTCTTGGTAAAGCAACCCAATCAAGCGGTATAACTACTATCCATGGTGGTACGGCTGCCGCTAACACTTTGTTTGATAATGTTACAGGCGGTACGATAGCAATCGGTGTTGCAAATACTGGTGGCATTACCATCGGTAATGGCGATACTATTAAAACTATAAGTATTGGCGCTGGAGACGCAGTGAACACAATTAAAATCGGTGATAATGCTACGCCTGCAAACGTCATTACAATCGGTGGTGTAGCATCTGGAACGACTGTTAAGGGAACACTTACTGTTGGTGCTGATGATACAGGACATGATGTTCTTTTGTATGGAGCAACAGCTTCGTCTAATCTATTATGGGATGAAAGCGCAGACGCGCTTGAGTTGGCTGGAGTTGCGCGACTTGATTTGTCCGGAGCAACTGTATTAGCTGCTAACACTGATGGTGGAGTTATAAAAGCTGGAACTTCAGGATCTCCAATCACGGAGGACACTGCTGATATGAAATTTATGTCAGCGTACTTTGACAATGGTGCTACTTCCGGCACATCCGTCGGGGACTATAAAAGATTATATGTAACCGGAGCAGGTGGTAGCGGTCAAGCTCTCCGCGCCTTTGGATCGGTGACAGATGTTGCGGCAGGCAATATTTATGGCGCGCACATTTCAGCTTCTTTTGGCACAACCGGTTCTATAACTGGTCTTGGTAATGCCTTGGCAACCACTCTGCATATTCCTGGCGCTATGACTGGTGGAACTTACGCTTCTCAAACTGCTGAAATCTGGGCAGATGCGGCAGCTTCTGACCTTGCTGGCGCAACTTCCAAATCATTCTTTAGAGTTGGAATGGGTGGAGATGCAACAGGTATTGCTCTTATGGATGACACTATGAATCTTTTTGACTTTTATGGAATTGCCGCAGGAACAGGAAATACGATTGATACAGCTCAAACAGGATCAGCAGGAGGAGCCGCTTATGCTGGAATTAGAGTAAATATTCCAGGAGTAGGAATAAAGTATATCCGACTTTACAGTGCTGATTCTGACTAATTTAACCAATTCTTAATTAAAAAAAATACTACAGAAAATTATTCATAACAGGTCGGTTCTGTAGTTAGTTAATAAAAAATAAAACCCGGTAGTGAGACTTGGCGAAGCACAAAGTGCGCTTTGACTAGAGTCAAAGCATCGCCAAGCTCTACTATCCGGGAAAACAAAATGATTAAAAAATTAAAAATTGGTTTATTGGTCGCTGTCTTGTCTGTCTTTAGCTTGGCAGGTTCTGCGAGCGCAGTTGACTTAACTTGGAACAATGACACTACGGTTACTATAGGATCTGCAGATTATAGAATTGAATCCA
>Ga0209542_10005795_pt1 | contig 24412 bp, 20 predicted proteins | sample RifCSPhighO2_01_FD_184028 | JGI IMG/M metagenome (GOLD analysis project Ga0209542, IMG submission 184028) | Soil microbial communities from Rifle, Colorado - Rifle CSP2_plank highO2_0.1 (SPAdes) (version 2) | ecosystem: Environmental > Terrestrial > Deep subsurface > Rock core/Sediment ...
GCTTTTTCAGCCGCGTCAATTTGCGCGCGCACCGCTTTGGCGTCATAAAATATCCCAAGGGACGAATCGGAGCTCAAGTCAAAATCCTGCAACCAAGGACGCAGTTTCGCGTCGCTTATCTTTTTAGGGGATGTGGTTGCGGCCGTCGAAGAAGTCGAGGCGCCCACGAACTTCCCCGCAAGAATGTCGCTAGCGGCATTAAGCGACCGAAAAACTACCTCATAAGGATTCGCGGAAGCGGTCACTGAAATATTTTTCGCCCGATACGGCATGGAGATAGCCGCTAAGTTTCGTACCGGATCAGCGGGGACATAAAAACCGCTGTAAAAGTGGCTGGGGTAGAGCATGAGCGAAATGTAATCAAAGTAATTCCCAATGTCTTCGAGCCGCTGTCCGATGCCAAGATCCTCGCGCTGGATCGCGGCATACCCGAAAAGATCGGCCGAAAGAATGATCTCGGGTTTATGTTCCTTCAGCCCCTGATGCAGAAAGGAAAAGAAATCCGCAAGTGCTTTGTGCTTCGGCGTGGTGCTGGCTTGATAAAAAGGATAGACGATATTGGCCGTGTCGCCGTCCGACGGAAAACGAATGTAGTCAAACTGCAGTTCATCAAACCCCAGATCCGCGACCTCCTTGGAAAAGCCCATCATATAGTCGCGCGCGCCGGGACTCGCGGGATCCATCCAGGCGTTTCCCTTTCGGTCGCGCCAGATCTTGCCATCCGTGCGCTTCAAGTAATAATCCGGATGCGCCGCAATTTGCGAGTTGTCGCGAAATGTCGCAATCCGCGCGATCGTCCAAATCTCCTTGGCTTTCAACCGCTGAATCAGCGGATACAGGTTTTCGGTAATTTCGCGGCCTTCGGTTTCTTTGACGTCAATCACAACACCGTTTAGCTCTGTCTCATCAGTGAGTCTCAAAATCTTTTCGCGCAGGAAAATCGCGGCCTGCCCCTGGTCATTGGCAACTGCCGCCGTCATATATAAGCCCTTAACATTTTGCGAACGCTCTCTGGCCTCGTGAATGCGCTCCTCCAACGACTTTTGCGGGGCATCGCTTTTTTGATTGAAAACGCCGCGTGAAATTTCGCCGAGAACAACCTCCTGCGAGGGGCGCAGCAACTCAAAACCGCCGTATAAAGCGGCAGTAATAAAAATCGCAACAATAGGGTATGAATAGCGGCGTTTCATTCCACCAATCTATCAGTCATGATTTTCTGCGCAAGTCAGCGAAGGCCTTACCCATCTTACACAGCATCGAATTATGCGAGATACGAGAATCCTCCTTCTCCGCCAGTCTTCGATCCTGAGGTCTCAGACCGAAGGGCTGGCGGATTCGGACGGACAAGTCGAACTCGTGCCTTTTGCTCTTGCCCTCCCATCTTTGAAATTTGTTTGATGCGGGATACGAGAATCGAACTCGTATTTCCTGCTTGGGAAGCAGATGTTCTACCATTTAACTAATCCCGCATGAAAAGATGGGAGGTGAATGAAGCAAACATACTGCCACTATACGAATCTCGCGTGTACTGCTACGGAGGATGGAGGAAGTTAATGTCCTGCCTCTAAACCATGACCGCGCGCTGTGTTCCGCTAAGAGGAAAACGATCTGCAACCGAATTATTGAATTCCCTTAGCCCCTGCAATTGTATTTAACTGCTTCCTGGTCAGCGGCCCGACCTCTCCCACAGCTTCCAATTTATATTTAGTCTGGAAACGCTTGACTGCCCGAAGCGTGGCGGGGCCGAAGTAGCCGGTTACGAGCCCCTCCGGATAAACTGCGGCGTCTGTCGCCAGAATTTTCTGCAAAAGCGTTATTTCCGATCCCCGATTGCCGTAGCGAAGGCGCTTCGCCAACTGGCCGGCAGATTTTGCCGCGGCAGTAGAAGCGGCCGCCCCGACAGATTGGATGGACGTGGTGGCGGTAGCGGTTGCGGTCGGCGGCGTAATGCCTGCCGGGTTCCCAAGCACGATAATTCTTAACGTTCGCGCGCGCACGCCGTCAAACTCCGTTGATGTGACGGCCGGAATCAGCGTAAACAATAGCTCCTGCGGCACATTGGTGGGATTTTTGAGCGAGATGATAAAAGTCCCCGACTCGCCTAAGATGTCGCTAAAAATCATCTGACCGCATTTTAGCGTAGAAGTGGCTGTCAGCGAGGAGGTTGCGGTCACGCCGTTGGGACATGTAATTTTAAAATTCGCGCCGACGCTGTTTTGGATGTCCCAGGAAACTTTTGTCTCCTGATTGGGTTTTAGAGTTTGTTCACCAAGCTGAAAAGAAATGATCGTGGGATTTCGGGTATCCGGCTTAGGTTTCACCGTGACTTGAATTGATTTTGAATGCGTGCCGTCGAAGGCGCCCGACCCGGTTTTGGGCACTAAGCGAAAGGTGGCGAACGACGACTCGAGCGAAGATGTTAGGAGCTGGAAGGTCTGTGACCCAGAACCTGATAAATCGCTTCCGAACAACGGCTGCTGATTACAGGGCACGCGCGGCCGCGAATCGTCAACGATCGTAGGCGTAATCTCATCGGGACAATAAAGCGTCATGTTCAGCTTATCAACCTCGGGCGCGACCCAGGTGAAGGTAAGCTTATCGCCGGAAACCACCGTGGTGCTTGAGACGGAAAAATCGGTGATGGGGTTGGGATCGGCCCCCACGGTAAAACTCGCGGTTGATTGGCCGATGCTTTCGCTGCCGTCGGAATTCAACGGGATCAGTTTCGGCGAAAGAGTGACGGGACTGCCGCTGGTATTAGTGGCGCCGATAATCACGCTGTCTATGGTGCCAAAACCAGTAAGTTTAGTGTCGCAGGCGATAAGCCCGCCGCTTTGATTTTTGTAATGAATCCCGCTACCGGAACCGACACAAGGCAGAAGCACCGAGGCCCCACTCGAATTAGTAACTTTCCATGACAGCGTAACGGTTTGGCCGGAATTGATGGAAGAGGGCGACACCTCAAAATATTGCGTTACCGTCTGCGCCGACGCCATCGCCGGCAGGCCTAGAGCGAGAAATATAACAAACTTGAAATTTCGAAAAAAGAATGGGATCATTATTAAGAAATTCTATGCTTCCCGGAGTTCTTTTTCAATCAGGGTGCGAAGCATCGCTGGGTTAGCCTTTCCCTGCGACAGTTTCATGGCCGCGCCGACCAGCGCCTGAATGGCGTTGGTTTTGCCATTTTTGATCTCGGCTGCGATGGCGGGGTTTTCAGCAATGACCTGTTTGGCAATCTTCCCTAACATTTCCCCCGAACTTTCCTGGCCGAGATTTTTATCGCGGATGATCTCTGACGGGTCTCCGCCTTTGCGAAACATAATTTCCAAGACTTTCTTGGCGGCAGCCGACGAAATCTTATCTTCATAAACAAGCGCCGCGAGCTCCGCAAAATTTTCCGGCGTTATCAGCGTGTCGGAAACTGCGCTTTCGGTCTCATTGCGCAGTTTCTGAAAATCGGAGGTAAGATAATTCGAAGCTAGCTTTATAACTTTATCGCGTTCGACGCGATCCCCCATCGATGAAATCCACTCCGCCATTTCAGAGACTACTTTCTCAAAATATTCCGCCAACTCCCGATCATTGATAAAAAGCTCGATGGTTTTTTCGTCCAGCTTGTATTCTCCCGCAAACCGCTTTCGTTTCGCGCCCGGCAACTCGGTGAGTTTGGCGCGAATTGATTGGAGCCAGGCTTGATCAAGCACCAGCGGAGGAATATCCGGCTCCGGAAAATAGCGGTAGTCCGTCGCGCCTTCTTTCGCGCGCTGGGAAAATGTAACCCCCTTAGTTTCATCCCACCCACGTGTTTCCTGAATCACCTTCTCGCCTTTCTCCAAAACTCCGGTTTGGCGTTTAATCTCGTATTCAATGGCTTTTTCGGCAAACTTAAAAGAGTTGATGTTTTTCACCTCCACCTTCGTGCCGAATTCTTTCATTCCCTTTGGCCTCACCGAAACGTTGGCCTCCACGCGCATCTGGCCTTTTTCCATATCTGCGTCCGAGGCGCCTGTATAACGCAATACCAACTGCAGTTCCTCGCCGAAACATCTTGCCTCTTCAGCGCTTCTTATATCCGGCTCGGTGACAAGCTCCATCAACGGCACGCCTGCGCGGTTAAAGTCAACGGCGCTCGATTGCGATTTCGAGTCATGCGACAGCCTACCAGTATCTTCTTCCAGATGCACCCGCGTGATTCGTATATGGCGGATAGAGCCGCTGGAGATCGCAAATTCCAAATATCCTCCCTTCACCAACGGATCCTCGTACTGCGAAATCTGGTAACCCCTGGGAAGATCGGGATAAAAATAATTCTTGCGATCGAAATGCGACCGCTCGGGAATCTCGGCGTGCAAAGCCATGCCGACTAGAATCACTTTTTCAATCGCGTCTTTATTCGGCACAGGCAAAGTCCCCGGGTGCGCGAGACACACTGGGCACACGTTTATATTCGGATGTTTTTCGTCCGGATCATTTTTGCAATCGCAGAACATCTTGGTCTGCGTTTTCAACTCCGCATGTATCTCAAGTCCGATGACCGGCTCATATTCCATACTCGTCTTGTTGATTATCTAGCCGCATTTTATCTCTCCGCCTCATCTGTACCAATAGACTAGTCTATCGGTACAGATAGAATGATTGCTAAACTTGCGTCTCGCGCCCGTCGGTTGTGGCGCGTCCTCCTTGCCATTGGCCGCGATACGCCGCGGCCTCCCCTTTAATTTCAAAAAACATAATATTGATATAACGCGCGCCGAGCTCAATTTCAACGGGTACACCTCCGGCGTTGTAGATTGCGGGGTGCAAGGTGCCGGAATATCCCGGGTCGGCTACCGACACCCGAGTGATGATGCCGGAGCGATGCAGGGTTGTGCGAGGCTTCGCAATCACCAGAAGATTTAGAGGCACGTTTAAACGCTCGATGGTTTCGGTCAGATAATATTCTCCGGGCCGGATCGTAACGGATTCTTTTTTCGCCGAGTCATATTCTGCCGCCAATTCCACCTCCGGCGTCTCGCGCTCCGCAACTCCGAGGAATCCTTTTCCCTTTAAACGAAAAAGTTTGCCGAGCCGCAAATCAAATCCGGCGCCTTCGGGATTAGTTAATTCCCTCTCCGAAAGATTTTCAACAAGTTTAATTTCACGCACCAATCGCAAAAGTTCTGAAACTCCAAGGATCATAGCAAAAGTAGGTTAGCATAATATATAAATATGTCATATCGTATCCTCCTTCGTCTTGCGGGCCGGAAGCCGCGGCAGGAGTTGTAGTAAGATCGTGTCAGCGATTGAGTCGAGAGATCGAGAGGCATCAACTACTGCGCAGTTCGCATTGACGGTTTGGCAAAGAGCGAGATAATTCTTGCGTACTAATGAGAGTTTATCAATCTGTTCAAAATGGTCATTCCCTTTCGAAATATTTTTCAGTCTTTCAAGCGCCGTATCCGCCGGCAGATCAAAAATGAACGTAATGTCGGGTTTCAAGAAGTCTCCGTTGAAAATTTCGTTATGCAGGTTTATTAGGTCATCCAACGCGTTCGAAATCATTCCGTAGGCCAGCGTGGAAAGCCAGTAGCGATCAGCCAAGACGATTTCTCCGCGACGTAGCGCCGGCTTAATCTCGTTTACTACGTGATCATATCTGTCTTCCACATAAAGCTTCTGCAACTCCAAATTACTTATCATGGGCAGTTCGCCGTGCAGGATTTTATAGATTTTTCGGCCCCATGGGCTCTCACGCCGCGGTTCATGCGTTATTAAACATTTAAATCCGGACTCCGCTAGCCGCCTTTCCACGAGCGGCAAAACCGAAGATTTGCCGCAGCCATCAATGCCCTCAAAAGCGATAAAGTATCCTGTGTTTTCTGGCATGCTTCTCGATTGTACAACATTCGAAAAAACAACCTGTGGATTTCTATAAAATCAGCCTGTCCCAGATGTACATCTGGGACAGGCTGGCCGCGCAGGCGCCGCTACGCCGCGCGGAAGTGCTTCGAAAGTCGCGGCCCCCTCTGGCTCACGTAGTGAGAACCGGTCTTTCCGTAGAGTACACGCGGGACTTCGCGCATGCGCTCGTACGATATCCGGCAAACTGGCGCCCCCTCGGTGATGATTTCATTTCGGCCAAAGGGGCGAACCTCTAAGACAAGTGCCACGCCCTCTGGCTTCCCATCTTTCCACCCCCACCCCGGATCAATAAACCCGGCGTAGTGGGAGCGAAATTCGCCTCTTCGGTGATCAACCGCGGCCATTTCACAGGCGAATTCCGGCGGGACACAAACCGCCTCCCGCGTCACAAAGATGTAGAATCTCCCGTTCCCCAAGACCAAGCGGCCGTTCTTTGGCTTCTCGATCGGATCGAAAAAGCTGTGCGGACTATGCTGCCTTTTGTTGAAAACAAGGACTTTCTCTTGCTGTTCGAGTGTCTTCGCCCTCCACGCCACGACATCCAAATTACTGAAGTCTGCAGTGAGACCGAGCATCCCGTCACCCTCGGTTGTGGGGATCTCTTCATAGGGAACGGGGCTGCCGCTCCTCCGCAAAAAGCCGTACTTCTGGTAGGCGATCTGCATCTCCGTTTCGTCGAGCTTGGTATCACGATCGAACAGCCGAAGCTGTGACAACTGATCGCCAGGTCCAAGTTGGACGAGGAAATGTCCCGATGAGATCATGAACCAGAGGTCACCGCAGAATCCATGCGGCATGGTATCGTAGCTTGACACTCCATCGGCGACCAGTCTTGCGTGTATATCATTCCTTCCAGTGGAGCTTTTGGCATTAACATGGCCATAAATCGCTTTCGGAAATTTGACGGACTGCCCCGCCTTAATCAGATACGTGGCGCCGGGCTCGAGGGGCTGATCCAGATTATGGCGAAACATAGTGATTTCTTGCCGCAGCTCTTTGATACTCTGACCTGGCCGCGGCAACGCTGAGCCGCGAACACGGTACGCATCTTCTGCGATCGACATGTCGGCGCTTGCCGGCTGAAGCTGACCTGTAAAACCCCGAAGCTGATCGGATTCGATCATTGCCTCCATCTCCTGAATCGGAAGCGCACCAGCCTTTCGCATCTGCCTTCCTCCTCGTTAATTTGTTATTTATTCTTAGATTGTCAGCGAACCAAAACGAAAACCGTGCTATTGGTATAGCACAGTGTTTTTTAAGCGTCTAGTTGAAAAAAGAGGCCTAAATAACTTCCTTTAAAAAGGTCACGAGCGAAGATAGCTTTTCCGGAAACCTGCCTGCCGCTTGCCTGCTGGTGGGGCAGGCAAGCGCTCGCGCAATATTCCAACGTTCTGCAGAACGTTGGAATATTCTTAGAATACCTTCTCATCTCCCACACCATTTGGTGGAAGGAAGCAATGATAAGCGTGGCAAAGCAAAAAAATCCGCGCTCGCGGATTTTTTGCTGTTTTTCAGAAAGCTGTCAAGCTACTCCACCTCGATCCCCATACTTCTAGCTGTTCCTGCAATGATTTTAGCGGCTTGGTCCACGTCGTTGGCGTTTAGGTCGGGCATCTTGCGCTCGGCAATCTCGCGGACTTTCGCCATCGAGACTTTTCCAACTTTATTTTTGTTCGGCTCACCTGAACCTTTTTCCACACCCGCAGCTTTTCGCAATAAATCGGAAGCCGGCGGCGTTTTTAAAACAAAGTCGTAGGTACGATCAACATAGACCGTAATTTCTACCGGAATAATATCCGCACCTTTGTCAGCGGTGGCTTCGTTGAATTTCTTTACGAATTCGCCGATGTTTAGCCCATGCTGACCCAAAGCCGGGCCGATGGGCTGGGCCGGCGTGGCTTTACCTGCGGGGATTTGAAGCTTGACGATGGTTTTTATTTCTTTTGGCATGTTTGTTTGACTGAAGCCGAAAGACAAAAGTTAAAAGCTAGATTAATCGACGGCTTTCGTCGTTCAGATTTGGACATTTAGCCTACGCTATAATTTTCGTATCTGCAATGAATCCAGTTCCACCGGCGTGGACCTGCCAAACATATTGACCAGCACCTTGATTTTGCCTTTTTCCTCGTCCACCTCCGAGACCTTGCCGTCAAAATCCTTAAAAGGTCCGTCGGTGATTTTGACCGCGTCTCCCGCGCTAACGTCAATTTTAAACCTCGGCTCGTCCACCCCCATGCGCTTTTGCAAAATCTCCATCTCCTCCGATAAAAGCGGCGTCGGAGTCGTGCCGGAGCCGACAAAACCCGTGACGCGAGGTGTATTTCGCACTGCATACCACGAATCATCAGTTACGATCATCTCGACCAAAACATACCCTGGATAGATTTTTTCCTCCACGGTTTTGCGCTTGCCGTTTTTGATCTTGATCTTTTTTTCAGTCGGCACCAGCACATTGAAGATCTTGTCCCCCATGGCCATGGAGTCTATGCGCTGACGCAAATTGCGGGCAACAGCATCTTCATACCCCGCGTAAGTATGAACTGCGTACCAGTTTCTGCCGAATTCTCCGGTTTGCTTTGGCATAATGCGATCTGAAAGCTAAAAGACTAAAGACTAAAGCTTGAAAATGAAAGACGAATGACTAAAGCTAAAAGACGAAAGCTTAAAGATAGAATCATTATTTGCGATACAATTTTTTTGCCAAAGCCTTAAGCTGTGCGGCAAGATGACCAGCATCTTGATATAACTCTTGGAATTTATTATCGCGTATTAGATGAGTATCACTTGCTAGATATAAACTCGCGACCGTTTCATTAAGCGATCCGATCGCCATCTGGACAAATCTTCGAAAATCTGCGTCCGATTGTCGTTCACTGCCTTCTGCGATATTGAGCATGATTGAAACAGCAGAGCGACGGACTTGGTTTGTTATTCCGAATAACTCTGATTGCGGAAACGTATGTGTGATAACATAAATCTCGTTTGCGAATTTCCGCGCGCGCTGCCATACGTCAAGTTTCTCAAATTTGAAATATATGCTTTCGGCGTTCGTCATTTGTCTTTCGGCTTTTATAGAACAAATCTATTAAGCAAAAACGCAAACACTAAATCGAACCCGCCGAGAAAAAAGGCTACGGCCAGCGACACGAAAATTACGGCGATGGTGTATTTCGCCGTTTCTTGCCTGGTCGGCCAGGTAACTTTTAGAAGTTCGATCCGGGCCTCTTTGATGTAGTTGACGAAGCGTTGGAACATAATATGACCAAGGCCGAAAGCTTAAAGACTAATGATAAAGGACAAGAGCTTTTGTCGTTTATCATTCAGCTTTCATAATTTATCTTTTAGCTTTTGTCCTTCAGCTTTTGACTTTTATGGGTTTTTTAAAAGGCCTCGCGGCCCCCCAATACTGATACCATCTTAGATGCGAAACTCGGCCGTGTCAATAGCATGCATGGGAGAAAACTCGCGGCCAGCGGTCGGCCTGGATGACCGCCGCCCTTAGCCACATACCCAAGCATATATCATAAAATCGCGGCTAAGCGAAAGGATGCGAATATAAGGGAGGATTTTCTGTGGGGATGAACCCGAATTTTATAGGAACAGACCTAAGTCTCTCGCCGTCGGTGTATGGGAAACATTCGTCAACATAAAGCGGCTGCATCTTGGGGATCGAAACAACGACTGCGGGTATATTCAAAGGTTTTAAGTCGTCGCGCGTGATATCAACCCAATACGTTGAAAGCTTTAATTCCTCCAATTTATTTTTTAAAAAGTTGAGGCGCGCAGCCGTACTATCAAGAGAAAGTGCGGACGAAAACCTATCCTCAAAATACGCAAGTGGTTTCCGCTCGCCACGGATCAGAATTTCTATATCTTTTATGCGCTCCCGCGGCCACCACCAAAAAACACGTGTTTTCAGCGCGATATGACCGTGCCTTAAGAGCTCATCGCTGGCCCCACGTTTTCTCATGAGAGTCCGCAGATAAATAGCATCAGCGGCCACGCCGTCAACTATATCATTGATGTCAAAACCAGCTTTGGTGCCAACCGTGACCGCCGGCCCGATCCCGGTTCTATCTATCGCGATCCCAAGAAACGCAGGTACATTTATGTCGGTTGGCAAACATACCAGATACAGCTCAAGCCGATGTCGTTTAAACGCCCTCGCGATCATCCGCAGTTTGGCTGACGGCGCATCCTCAAAATCTAAGAGTTCGGGAGCAAGCTGATTAAGCCAGGTTATCATATATGCATCTCTCTCTACGACCTCAAGAATCCCTGAAAGGATTGCGTCATCAAGGGTCTTGCCTGCGGCGGCTCCGGTGCTCAACAGAAAACGCAATAATGGTTCCTTATGGTTGGTTGGCGAATATGCAAGCGAGACAAGCTGCAAGGGAATATAGGCGCTTTTATCATCGAGGAATGAATTTGCTCTCGTCCACCTGAATTCTGATTGCTCTTTGAAACTTAACGCCGCTTGTGGATGATATTTTCTGAATGAATCGGATTTCTCGATTCTTGCCCGGGTCGCAGTGTTCACCCCGCTCAACTCATCCAATGAAACGGCCGTATCGCCTAAGTCTTTTGGGGAGGCAGTCACCGCATTTGGCGGAGAGAATGAGAATAGCGACATACGCTCAACCGTTTCGCCTAGGGCTTTCGCTAAAGCGGCCCCTTCATCAAAAAACGATTTACCAACACCCGATGAGCCGAAATTCCCGTCCATGTCTTTTTGCGGAACAACAGATAGCGCAACAAGTCCCGGCTCATCGTGGAATTGAGCTATGCGATGTTCGACGCCGCGAGCGAGGCCGTTTTTCTTCATCCAAATGATTTTTTTAAAGTGACTAACGAGATCAAGCGACAACTTCTTTGCGCCAGCAAAGCGGTTGAAAATCTCTGGAAAACCGCCAAACAATACCATCTCCGCGTATTCCTGGGATGAGTATGGACGTGACGTCGGAAGATATACATTGGCTTTTGCTAGACCGTCTTTCATACTATTTCCCGACCGCCAAAGAGTGAACGAATGATTCCTCGACGCCGTCTATGCCGATAAATTTCTCAACAACCGTGTCCCGTATCCCGCTTACGGCGACGCATTTCAAATTAAGCGCCCCCGCCGCAAGGTACACGTTCTGCCCGATATGCCCGGCTTCAATTAAGATATGGCGGTAGCCGCGCTCGCCGTATTTATTCTGCATGCGCCAAAATACCGCCGTCAGCACCAGAAGCATGCTCGCATTTTTGCAATTCGGCAAAATGAATATCCGGCTCAATTCCTCATCTGTAAATGCGTGATCCAATAAAAAATCGAGTTGATGCGTTTCCGGATCATAGTGATATATGCCGCTTTTTATATTTTTACCCGAGCGCAGGATAAAGGGATAAATTTCTATGGGAAATCTCGCACCTGCCGAGGGGTGGGCGCGCCGCTTTCTATTCTCATCCATCAAAGACGTCTCGCCGCATGAGAATCGCAAAAGATTCGACAACTCACTAATTGACATGGCTTCGGACGAAAAATCGCTTCGGGAGAGTCGTTCTGCAATGGCGCTAAAAATAGGGCGCGAGGACGCGCTGGTATCCTGCGGCAGAACAATTTTCGGCGTTCGCGGATACTTTTTATAGTACGTCGTGTGCCATTCCTGCGGTTCTGTTTTAATAGCCCCCTTCTTGGGGGGCATAGCATCCGGGGAGTTCTTAGAAGCCAGATGAAATAATTTGGAAAATGAGATATCTTCTTCTTTTTTCATTGTTTACTTTGAAACGACGATTATTTCATTCCGCACTGCCACAACAGCTGCAACAACTACCGCCGCCATCTCCACCACCTCCGCCTCCTCCATCACCAACACACCCGCACGAAGCGCCTGCGGCATCACCAGCCGCAGCGGCATCAGAAGCCGCGGCTGCAGCAGCGGCGGCAACGCCTGCCGCGGCAGCCTCTCCAATATCCGCTGAAGTTTCTCCAAGACCAATCGCTCCTACGGCTGGAGATGCCGATGGGGCAGCAGCATCGGCAGCAGCTACGCCTTGTAGCCCCAACGTTACATCTTGAACATCCACTGGATTCACGTCGGGAACAGTTACGGTACCCACCGTTACATCAACGGTTTGATTGGTTGTATCTTCATCGGGCGGATTTAGGTTATGCGGAATATTTTGACGCATAACCCTAAATGCTTCATTGAGTTGAGCTGGAGTCAAATTGGGATTAAGACTTGCCAAGGTCCCCCCTTGGGGCGAGCTGATAGTAAAAGACTGCCCACTGCTAAGGGCGCCAACCTGCCCCCCAAGAACGCCCGCGCCAAAGCTTACATTGCCGATCTGGCCGGGACCGGGAATGCCTCCGATAAACGAACCGCCCATCGCAGCAACAGCGGCTGCCGGGGTCGTGATAGTTGTGATATTGGTATTTACTCCGGAATCAGACGCCATTGTTTCAGCAGCAATTACATTGTTCACAATCGCCTGAAGCTGGTTAGTCAACGCGTTCATGTCTGTCTGTGGATTAATTTCTCCAGCTCGATATCCTTGGTAGGCGATTTGCGTCGCGATATTCTGTTGCATCGAAAGCAACGATGCATTCGCTTGAGACTGATTGAATCCCCCCATAAAAGCTGCTGACACAATACCGATCGGGGCGGGTGCAGGTAAAGCGAGAGCTGCGATTCCGATGCCGGCCGCCACCACGGTTTGCGTCGTAGAAAGATTGGATTGCCCAAAAAGCCCAAATGTCCCAAAAGAAAGCGCCGTATTAAAAGCAGCGCCGAAAATACTGCCTTGACCGGCGCCTAAACCGCTTGCGGGTATGCCGAAAGACGTTACACTTGCTAGCGAACTATCTGATGACGCTACGGCGCCCGCTCCAGATGAAGAAGCATCGCCTCCTCCCCCTGAACCAAAATTCGCTGCCGCCGCATCAGCCAATATTCTCTGATCTAATGAAGAAAGTGCGCCGGCCGCTTCTATCGCTAAAGCCGTAGCTGCCGCCGCGCTTGAAGAATTGGGAGCAACAACATTAGCGATAACCGCGCCGGAAACTGCCGATGCGGCTCCCATAATGCTCCTATTAGCATCGTTACTTGCTACGGCACTGTTAGTTTCTGCCGCGGCGTTTGCAGTCAGGTTAAGAGCCGCATTGCCAGCCGCAATACTCCCCTCCGAGGTAGATAAAGGGATGGCTATAGAATCCCTAAGTATACTAGCCGCTGATGTTATAAGAACTTCCAGTTCGCTGGGGAGAGTCGCATTCGCGGTACTAGTTGAACTGCCCGCTGTCTGACTAAGTACGGCAGCCTGCATGGCAACAACCGCCGCGGGCGCTGTAACAATCGGAGCGGCTGCTAAGGATGTAACGCCCGAAGTTTGCCCCGCGGCATTTACCGCACCAGCAGAAACTACAGCAACCGGCGCAGCCGCCGAAGCGCTTGCGGCAGTTGCTTGCGTTCCTGTTTGCGCTTGTGCCGTTGTTTGAGCTTCTGCTGTTGCCTGCAACTGTGCCGTTGCTTGCGCTTGTGCCAATGGGGCCGCTGTTTGTACTCCGGTGTTTGTTGCCATCGGCGCGCCGGTCGAGGTTTGGTACACTCCGCCGGGATAAAGACTTTGAGCGCCTCTCGGAAGTTCAGCGGCAGCGATTTGGCTGACGGTAATGGTCGCGTCGCGCGCAACATCCAGAAGATCGACAACGGCGTCAATCGTCTGGGTTTGGGAAGAGGCGGCAGCAATCCTGATTGAGAGCTTTTTGGCCTCGGCGGCGTAAGACTTAAGATGTTTCGTATCTTCCCCTGATACTTTCGCGGCCTTTTGGTTTTGGGCGTACTGATTAACCGATACCGCAAGCTGGCCCAGCGATACGGAGAGCGCGTCAATCTGCGGCTGGATTTTATTCTTTAAAACTTGGGTGTTTTTGATTGTCCCGCCGGCTTCTTGAGTTCCCGCTCCAGCTTCAGTTTTTGATTTCGCAGTCTTCGATTCTTCCGAAACCTGCGGAGCTTCTTGGATTTTGACTACCCGCATCGAAGGCGTTACGTCTTTCACCGATACGCCGGGACGGGCGCCTGACTCGCGGTGCAGTTCCACGTCGGGGAGCATAAACTCCTGCCCCGGATAGATAAGGTCAGCCTCGGCGATCTTGGCATGATTAAGCCGCCAGATATCAATCCAGCGCTGGCCGCTGCCGTAGGCCTCTTTGGCGATACCCCAGAGCGAGTCGCCTTTAACCACTGTATGCGTTCTTGAGGCGATAGCCTCGGGAGCGGCTATGACCTCACTTTCTGCTGCCCGTATCGGCTGGGGGGTTGTGGCGGCAACCGCCTCCTTCAGGCGGACGCGGTAGTAAAGAGGCCTGATGAATTGCGGGAGTTGTGTTACTCCGATAGCTCGCGCGCCGCCGAAGATTGTCAGAACGTTAAAAAATCCCAGAAGGATGCGGCGCCACAGCGGCTGCGTGGTCTTGAGCTCGGCTTCTTTCCAATGAGGGCGAGGAACCGGGGGCATAGCATTAAAATTCAAAATTAAAAATTAAAATCTTGGAGATGGAAGCTCCTGTCGTTTGTCTTTAAGCATTCGCCTTTAGTCTTTATATCAATTTAAGTATAGCCCGAAGGGTGGCGAGGGCAAAATCGCGGCGCATATCATGGAACATCCGGTCGGCGGTGCGCGCAAACTCGATGTAAGGGTCGCGCCCGGCGGCGGAGGTCATAGAAATCCAGTCCATAAGCCAATGAGCGCTTTCCAGATACCTCTCCCAGCGCGAGTCAATTACGCGAATAATCGCCTTTTTGGCCTCCTCGTACAACTGTGGATAGTTGGACCGGGAGCGGCGCGGCTCGAGCGATCTATGCCAGAAAAGAAAGCTGGAAAGTTTTTTCTGCAGATCAGCGTCCAACGAATTCCAATACAGAATTTTTTTAAGATCGCCCGGCCGCACCGCCGAATGCTCTTCTACGATAAGAATGCGGCGAATCGCATCCGCAATGAATTTAAAAAAATCGTCCGTCTCCAGAATCCGCTGGCGCAGCCGATAGGTTGCCTCGCGGTGCGCGTCAACCACGAGATCGAACCGCGCCAAAGACGAACGCATCTCTCCGTTAATCTTCTCCGCTTCGTCTTGGGCGTACAAAACCCCAGCTTGCAGAATTTCATCGCTCATCCCTTCGGCTGGCCAAGGCATCTTCTCGGCCCGGTCCCAAAAATCGTCATCGCCGTAGGCTTGAAAAAGCTCGTCTTCCAGCGACGCGGCAATAATCGTCTCTCCCATCTGTCCCTGCCTGCCGGCCCGGCCGCGCAGTTGCTCGTCCACCCGACGCGAGAGATTGTGTTGAAGTCCCAAGACGCGAAGCCCGTTCTCGTAGCGAAGCGTCTCGTCAATCACGATGTCGGCGCCCCTCCCCGCCATGTTTGTCGCCACGGTAATCATACCGGGCCTGCCGGCGGCCTGAATTATCGCCGACTCCTCTTCGCCGACTTCAGCGTGAAGCAGTTGGTGCGAAATGCCCTCGCGCTCCAGCAAATCGCTTGCCTGTTTGGCTGCTGCGATGGATCGCCCGACGATAAGGAGCGGCGCGCCCTGGGCTTTGGCGCGAAGTGATTCCCAAACTACGCGATCGAATTTTTCTTTCTCGGTGCGGAAAAAAATCGTGGGCTTGTCTTTGCGGAGCACCCCGCGGTGCGGCAAAAGCCGAGCGACCCGAAGCCCGTATAAATTATAAAACTCCTCTCTGGCGGCAAAGGCCGTGCCTGTCATGCCGGAAACTTTTTTAAACCGCTGGAAAAAATTGCGATAGGTAATTGAGGCAATGATGGAATGATCCTTCGAGGGAGGAATGCCGGCTTTGGCCTCAACCGCGCGCTGGAGCCCTTCTAAAAGCACCCGGTCCGGCATAGCGTGCCCCGTAAACTCATTTATCAGAACTACCTTGTCGCCGCGAATGATGTAATCCTGTTCGGGCTTTAAAAATACCGAGGCGTAGAGCGCGTACCACAGGGCGTCCATTTCATCTATATCCCGCTCTTTAAAAAAATCACGGCCCAGCAAATGCACCAGCCGATCGGCGCCGGCGTCCGTTAGCGCCACCGTGCGCATGCGGTAGTCAATAGTATAATCCGAGCCGGGCGACAGTTGCTTTACGGCAAGAATCAGCTTTTTTAATTCTTGGTACTCCCTACCCGCCTCATCCCCGAATTCACGCGGCTCCGTGATGATAAGTGATGTCCGCGCTTCATCAATTAAAATCGAATCCGCCTCATCGATAATCACAAAATCAAAAATGCCGGATACTTGATCGGCGACATTCGTTTCAAGGTGATCCCGAAGATAGTCAAATCCCAACTCCTGATTCGCAACATAGGTAACATCTTTCTGATACTCGGCTCTCCTTTCGGGTCTTGGCGTCGTCGATATGACCAGCCCAACCGAGGCCCCCAGGAAACCGAACACCAGCCCCATCCAGCGCTGATCGCGCGTGGCGAGATAATCGTTGGTGGTGGCGATATCTGTGTGATGCCCCAGCAAGAATTGCCAATAGGCGGCGAGTGTTGCCACTACGGTCTTCCCCTCGCCCGCGTGCATCTCTATGATATTCCCGTGAACCATCAAGAGAGCCCCTATAATCTGGGTGGAATTCGGCGCGAACCCAAGCACGCGCTCTACCGCCAGCCCGCCAATTGCAAGAGCCCTTGGCTGCAATTTAACGGCATCCGCCGGGGAAGCTCGCAGACGTTCCCTCAAGCGACGGCTCTCCTCGGCGATCGCCTCCGGCACAAGATGGCCGAAGCTCCGCGCATATTCCTTCGCCGCGTCCGCGATCTTTTGCAGTCGCTTAATTTCCCTCATTTGCGTTCGAGAGTCAATCCAGTCGTCAAGTTTAAGAAGAAGCTTTAGCATGCAAAAGTCTTATGTTTCCATTATAGCAATAAATTATCCGCACGCCGCATCTGGAAAAGCAGCAAAAAACATTCCAATATTCTTGAGAATATTGGAATGTTTTTTACGTCTTATAAGCAGGTCGGGCTTAATCTTCAAAGCCGATTCACGTAAATCACCAGCGCCGAGCCCAGCATGATCAGAATTCCACCGATAACGGTAAGATAATGGATGGGTTGGCGCAAAATATAGAAAGCAAATATAACGACAAAAAGCGGGAAAGTAATTTCTATCATGGAGGCAACAGTCGCGCCGATCTGCTGCACCGAACTTAAAATAAAAAAATTTCCTAAAAATGTTGCGAGCATCAGCAAGATAAACGGCACAGTAAGAACCACTTGGTAATCCAAGCGAGAGAACCGCGAATCCGGATTTTCTGAATAAAGCGCAATGGGCAAAGCGACTAAGAACATAAATATGGACTCAAAAATCAAAAATTTCGCCACAGAAAATTCGGTTAGCACTTTTTGCTCCAAGACATACACCAAGCCCCATGAGATTGCGGCACTAATTGAGAGCAAGACTCCGTAAAACATTAAGAAGTGAGGGTTAAATATTCAGATTTTCCACCGCTTTAGCGTGCGCCCGCCAAAACGGGCGGGCAAGCGGATCTACTTTAAGCTTACGAGAAAATAAAAAACCTTGTTTAAATATCCAGGTTCTTAACAGTTTTCGCATGCGTCTGGATAAACTTTTTTCTGGGCGCCACCTCATCTCCCATCAGAATATCGAAGATGCGGTTTGCCGCTTCGGCATCGGCAACCATCACTCGCTGCATCACGCGATTTTCCGGATTCATAGTGGTTTCCCATAACTGATCCGGGTTCATCTCGCCAAGGCCCTTGTAGCGCTGGATATTAATACCCTTTTGTTTTCCTTCGCCTTCTGTTGCGGCATCAACTTCCTCGCCAGCATCCTCGCCAGCATCCTCGCTTTCGTCTCCAAGTTTTCCGCCTTCATCTTTCGCCTTTCGTCTTTCGTCTTTTAACTTCTCGTTTTTGTCTTTCAGTTTTTGGGTCTTGGTTTTCTGGAATTCCGAAACAATTTCCTCCCGATCCGCTTCGTTATAAGCATAGTGCGCTTCTTTCCCCATCTGAATGCGGTAAAGCGGAGGCTGGGCGATATAAAGATACCCCAACTCGATCAAACGCGGAAAATATCGGTAGAAAAGCGTCAGAAGCAGTGTCCGAATATGCGCCCCGTCCACATCCGCATCCGTCATTATCATAATCCGGTGATACCGCACCTTGGTTTCATCAAAGTCGTCACCAATAGCGGATCCCAGGGCAATAATCAGCGCGCGGATTTCTTTTGATTGGAGCATTTTGTCGAGCCGCGATTTTTCGACATTCAGAATCTTGCCGCGAAGCGGCAGAATAGCCTGGAATTTCCTGTCGCGTCCTTGCTTGGCAGAGCCGCCGGCTGAATCTCCCTCGACAATATATAGTTCCGATTCCTCGGGATTTTTCGAACTGCAATCAGCAAGTTTCCCCGGCAGCATCAAGCCCTCAAGCGCGCCTTTGCGCAAAACCGTTTCGCGCGCGGCTTTAGCGGCTAGTCTTGCTTTTGAGGCAAGCAGGGCCTTCCCGATAATCTCGCGCGCTTCATCGGGATTTTTTTCCAGAAACTCATCAAGTGTTTCGCCGACGACCAATTCCACCGCGGTTCTCGCTTCCGGCGTTCCGAGTTTGGCCTTAGTCTGCCCCTCGAACTGCGGCTCGGGAAGCTTAATCGAGATGACTGCCGTCAGCCCCTCCCTAACGTCATCACCCGTCAGATTTTCATCGTCTTTTTTGAAATACTCGTTTTTCTTGGCGTAACTGTTGAGACTCCTGGTGAGCGCCGTGCGAAAGCCCGTCAAATGCATACCGCCCTCTCCCGTATAAATGTTGTTGGCGAACGAGAGTTCATTAGCCGACATATCATCGGTATATTGGAACGCGACTTCAACCTGGATTTTCTTGCCGCCGTTGACCTCGATTTCTTTATTAGCGTAAAAAATTGTTTCGTGCTTCGGCGTTTCGCCGGCGTTCAAGAAACGCACGTAGGAAACTATGCCGCCCTCGAAATAAAACGAATGCGAGAGCGCAAGCGATGAACCATCCTTGGCCGCACCGCCCTGCCTTTCGTCGCGAATAACAATCTGAAGCCCCTTGGTCAGGTAGGCCTGTCGGCGCATATGGTCAAGAATCGTAGGAAGACTAAACTCCGGCATCCTGCCCCCGCCCGCCGGCTGGAATATTTCAGGATCGGGTTCAAACGAAACCGTTGTCCCGGTGGCGCCGCACTTCCCGATCTTTTTCACCGCGCTCTGCGCCTTGCCGCGCTTGTACTCCTGCGCCCACAAAACTCCTTCGCGGCAAACCTCGGCGCGAAGCCACGAAGACAGCGCGTTCACCACCGAGACGCCGACGCCGTGAAGTCCGCCGGAAACTTTATACGACTCGCCGCCAAACTTGCCGCCGGCATGGAGCGTGGTCATGACGGTTTCGAGCGCCGATTTTCCCGTCTGCTTATGCCGTTCCACCGGAATCCCGCGCCCGTCGTCTTTTACGGATACGCGATTATCGAGAAGCAGCGAGATTTCAATTTTCTTGGCGAACCCCGCCATCGCCTCATCAATTGAATTATCGGCAACTTCCCATATCAAGTGATGCAAACCATCGGCGCCGGTTGTGCCGATATACATTCCCGGGCGCTTGCGCACCGGTTCCAGCCCCTCGAGTACATAAATATCCTTGGCCGAATATGAGTTGCCATTGGAAACTGCGACGCCCTTTTTGCTTTCTTTCTTTGCCATAACAAACCTGTTCTAAACGCAATGCCGTCTCGGATTTTACCGGACGGACACGCAAATTCTCATAGTATCTAAGCCACTTCTTGTGTATTTAGTACACCTTAATTTTAGCAAATTCTACCATCCACAGCAAGTAGAAAAAATCATCATAGTCTCATACTAAGTTTGACATAAAACCATAAAAGGTATACAGTCGGAGCATTGCTTTTAGTAGCAGAATCGGCTCTTTCCCACGCCCACGAGACCCTCAACTCATCACACGAAAGGAGTAGGCCATGTCCACGACCGAGCAGATTACCGTGACGTACGAGCAGTACCGTAGCCTGCAGCAGCCGGTCACGTTGCCGTCGTCCGAGGAGCTCTTTGAGTTCCAGCGGGCGGTGCTGGCAGACAAGGGACTCGCGCGACCCGAGATGTTCGATCAGTTCGCGACGCGTCTCCCCTCCGGCCTCTTCCTCCTCGTCCCGTCCCAGCCCGACCCCGCCTCGTCCCTCAACTGGAACGACCTGATGGCGCGGGTGGAGCTTGGCGGCAAGACCGGCAAGAACTACCTCGACCCCAAGTACCTGGAGGATGGGATCGAGGCACCGAAGGTGCCCACGATGCTCGTCTCCGTGATGGATGGGTATGACCGGCTCAAGGTGAAGCCGGCCGACTCGCGCAAAAACATCGCGCGCGAGGGCCGCCACGCCTACACCACGTGGCGCGGGTATATCCACATCGTCCTCTTCCCCGAAGTGCTCACGCATCACGGAATGGACATCGTCGGCTCGAGCTGCGGCTTGAACTTCGCCCCGGGCTTCTGCCTCGACGACAAGCTGCCGACGCTCAACTACTACTGGGGGCACGACGCCCTTCCGAGGTGGGGTGCGCCGTCCTGCGGGAGCGTGGGGGCCTAGGACCTCGGACGCTCGGGGCATTTGGAGTCCACAAGGCGATTCACCATCAGCACGCAACGCTGATTGGTGAATCGCCTTTTTCAAAATGATTTCTTATCGCACCCCCCAGCCCTTCGCCTGCACTGCCTTCATGATTTTATCAAACTCGCGGTTGACTTCGGCATCCGTCAGCGTTCGCTCATCGGATTGAAATATGAGATGAAAGGCAAGGCTCTTTTTGCCTTTGGCCAATCCCCCGCCTTCGTAATAATCAAAAAGATCCGTGTCCGCCAGGAACTTGGGCGCCGCGCTCCATAAAACATTCTCCACTTCTTGGATGCGCGCCTCTTCGGGGACTATGAGCGCGATGTCGCGCACCACCGCCGGGAATTTGGCGATGGGGCGAAACTCTTTTTCGGCCTCAATCGCGCCCAACAGCGTCTCGACATTGAATTCGGCCATGACAATCCGCGCTTTGGATTTCAGCGCTTCTTGAATCGAGTGCGAAAGTTCTCCAATGATGCCTAAACTCTTATCGCCGAGTTTAATCGAGGCCGCGCGGTAGGGATGAGCCCATTTCATGTTTTCCGTCAAGGCATCGTCATACCAATAATCGCTAACGCCAAACGATTCCATGAGACTGTCCAGTGTCCCCTTAAGCGCGTAAAATTCTTCGCGCCCGTCTTTGCCTCGTTCCGCAAGCCCGAGAAACAAGCTTCGCCATTCCTTCGGGCCTTTAGACGTTTTCAAGAACCCGCGACTGACGCCAAAAATCTTGACTCGGTCGAAGTTCCGCAAATTCTCGGCGATCGAGCGAAGATACTGCAATGCCGGCAGATGAATCAAGAAAGATGTTTCTGGGCTTGTCGGATTTTGCAGTTCGTAAAGCCATGCGGTTCTAATGCCGAAAAGCGCCAAGGCTTTTTCGCCGATGAACGACGAGAGATGCGATTCGGTAAACCCGAATCCAACCAACCGATCTTTTATCGCGTCTTCAAATATTTGCCGCTCGCTCTTTTTGGGCACGCCGCCGCGAAGCACCGGCATTGAGGGAGCGATCTGCCCGTAGCCTGTAATCCTGCCGACCTCTTCAACCAAATCTTCCTCAATGGAAAGATCGCGGCGATACGGCGGCGGAATCACCTGAAAAATTTCCTTGCCGCGTTTTTTCACCGCGCACCCAAGCCGTTTCAAAATTGCCATCGCGCTCGCTGGCGAGATTTTTATTCCAAGCAGGGCGGAGGCGCGCAAAACAGAGAAAGGGATTGCCGCGGGCGATTGTTTTTGGGGGTAGGCATCCACAATGCCTTTAAAGATGGTGGCGCCAGCCAGCTTTTGCAAAAGCTCTGCGGCCCGGTCAAGCGCGTCAATCGTCAGTTCGGGACTGATGCCGTGCAGAAACCTCACCGAGGCATCGGTGCGTAAGCCAATGCGCCGGGATGTCCGGCGGATGAAAACTCGATTGAAATTTGCCGATTCCAAAACGATCCGCGTTGTTCCGGCATGAATTTCCGACCCCTTGCCGCCCTTGATCCCGGCGAGCGCGATGGCACCCTTGGCGTCCGCGATCACGATATCGGACGGCTCAAGCTTTATTTTTTGCGAATCATCGCCTAGCGTCTCAAGAACTTCTCCCTTTTTCGCGGCGCGCACGATAATCTCCTTGCTATTTTTCGTGCCTCCGCGCAACCGATCATAATCAAAGGCGTGCAGGGGTTGTCCGGTTTCAAGCATCGCGTAGTTGGTAACATCCACCACAACATTTATGGGACGAAGACCGCAAACTTTTAGCCTGGACTGCATCCAGGCGGGCGACGCGCCGATTTTTACATTCGAAAGAACTCTCGCGCTGTAGCGCGCGGAAGCGTTTTTTGTTTTAATGCTCACTTTAACCAAATCTTTGGCGGCAGTTTTGGCATCTTCGCGAAAAATCGGGAGCGGCATTCTAAGTTCTTCTCCGTTAATTACCGCGAGCTCCCGCGCCACGCCGATATGCCCCGATGCGTCGGCAATGCGGTTCGGCAAAATGGCTATATCGAGTTTCGCGTCATCCACTATTTTTTCAACCGACTCCACTTGGAAAGCATGGAACGTAAGAAGCTCCGCCGCTTTTTCGGGCGATTTAATTTTGGGATACAGCGATTTAAGCCAGTTGTAGGAGAATTTCATGCTTGTTTTTTCTCTCGCATCTCACGCCGTATGATCGGGAGTGTGGCGCGATTGTTTAAAAGCGAAATCATGCTGGACAGGGTTAATCGAGAAGATTCTTCTGATGTCATTCCCGCACCTCCGGCGATTTTTTTAATTTCCGAACTGGCCCGCGCGCTAAACCTTCCGAGCTCTTCTCTAGTAATCGTCCCGTTCTTAATTTTATCCCAAATCTCCACCATCGCTTTCTTGTCTTCTTCGGTGATTAAGTCAAAGTTCGGGGTCTCCTTAGAATGCCCGGTAGGGCTAACTGTTTTGGGATCTAATTCGGTTTCCGCAATATTTTGCATCTCTTTCTCGAAGCGCGAAAAACGCTCTCCGAAATTATCGGAATCCGATTCTTCGTGATTTTCTTTATGCTCGTTTCCTGGCTTTTCTTCCATAATTAGAACTGGTCTAAAAACCTTAAGTCCCCCGAGCGCATCAAGCGAATATCGGGAATCTTGTATTTCATCATGGCGATCCGGTCAAGTCCCATGCCGAAGGCAAATCCCTGCACTCCGCCAGCCAGCGGACTCGGATTATAGCCGACCGCCTTAAAAACATTTGGGTGCACCATCCCCGCTCCCATCATCTCAAGCCAGCCGGATTGGCCGCAGATCGAGCATCCTTTTCCTTTGCATTGCGCGCAGGAAATATCCACCTCGAACCCCGGCTCGACGAAGGGAAAATACGACGGGCGCAATCGTATGGACACGACTCTTCTGAAAAGTTCGGAAAAAAACCGCTCAATTACCGCCTTAAAATTGGCGGCGCTCACGTCTTTATCCACCATTAAGCCCTCAATCTGCCAAAATTCGATGTCATGCGAGGCGTCTGTCGCTTCATAACGATAAACAATCCCGGGAGAAATAATCCGAATTGGCGGCTCGTGTGTTTCCATGTAGCGAATCTGCACCGGACTTGTATGAGTACGCAACAATAACCGTTCATTATTTTTTAATTTTGTCCGCCGGCCGGCGGATTGAATTTTTATTTCATTTTGGCGAAGCCAAAATGTGTCCCACATATCCCGCGCCGGATGCTCGGCCGGGATATTCAGAGCGTCAAAGTTATAATGCTCGGTCTCGATTTCCGGCCCCTCGGCAACCGTAAACCCCATGCGAAGAAAAATATCCTCAACCTCGCGAAGCACCCTCGTAATCGGATGCAAATGCCCGCGCGGCAGGGGGATCCCTGGGCGCGTTACATCCAGCCGCTCTTTTGAAAATCGCGGATGTTTTTCATCGGCTTTTGAATTTTCCAGCGCTTCCCCGATTTTCGATTCGAGCGCTGCGCGAAAGGCGTTCGCCTCGGCGCCCAGCGTCCGGCGCTCCGCGTCCGGCAGGTTTTTTAGCCCGCGCAAAATCAAATTAAGCGCGCCTTTGCGCCCCAAGTACTTAAGCCGCAGCATCTCGACATCCTCGGCTGTTTTCGCGCTCTCTAACGTCTCAAGAGCGCTCTTTTTAATCCGCTCAAATTCGTTTCTCACATTAGTCATTCTAGCTTATCGGAAACTCTCCCGACAAACAACCGCAGCCCCGCTGACAAAACCGACATGCAAGACGCAAACCACTTGCTATTATAATACGCTATAGCGGCCTTGACTGATTTAATTGGTTGATTTTTGCGGCACGCAACGGATCGTTTTGCGTGTCTTGATGACACAGGAAACCCATTCATCGAACGCGCTGATCCTCTTGAAGCCGCGGGCGC
>Ga0209542_10005796_pt1 | contig 24412 bp, 17 predicted proteins | sample RifCSPhighO2_01_FD_184028 | JGI IMG/M metagenome (GOLD analysis project Ga0209542, IMG submission 184028) | Soil microbial communities from Rifle, Colorado - Rifle CSP2_plank highO2_0.1 (SPAdes) (version 2) | ecosystem: Environmental > Terrestrial > Deep subsurface > Rock core/Sediment ...
TATCACGAAAACTTTAGCCGCTTGTCATTCCCGCGCAGGCGGGAATCCAGCTTAATGCTTATGGCTCATCTACTGGATTCCGGGTCAAGCCCGGAATGACAGAACAGGATTAATGTTAAATGAGTTCTATGAATTCTATTGTACAGCGGCTTGCCCCAGTCAGTCAATAGGCTGTCCTGTCACCTATTTTTGCAAAAATTTCCAGTAATGGACTGTTTAAGCCGCTTTGGTGACCTCGTCTTACGGTTTCCGTAGTAGCTGTTTTTTCCTTAATAGATGACGGGATAAACCCCATCCCATAATATCAGGCATGTATTTTTCCTATTCGTTCTTTCGAGAGAAACTTTCGACAAATGCTCTCACCCGCTGTTCTTCAAGAAACGTATACAAAAGACCGAGCGCGAAGAGCGCCAGTACGGCGCTTAAGAATATGCGGAACGTAAACATAACCGACGCCGGAATATACGACACGATAGCGGCCAGATATCGGCGCGGGCCGCTCTCTGGCCCCTGAACCAGTCCCGGCTCCTGCAGCTGTACCTGATTGGTAGCGGAGAAGTTTATTTCCGGAGAATCAAACGGCGAAATCCCCCAGATATCCAAGAGAGCCCGCCGCGTCTCATCAGACTGCCTCACCTCTGCGGCAAGGGCGATGTTGTATATGCCGCCGACCGGTTTGCCAGCTGTGAAGCTGATTTCTCTCGGCCCGCTCTCCACTACCGCTTCTCCATCTACCATCCACTCGCGCTGCGAGATGTCGCCGAGGAAACCCGGGATGAACGTGGCGCGAAAACCAAGCGTGCTATCAGGAAACGCCTCGAACATCGACGTGCTGTAATCATTGCACAGTCCGCCCGGACAAGCGGCCACTTTGCCCGTGATGTCCCGATATTGCCCAAGCAATTTTGGCCAGACAATATTCCTATCCAAGGATTCTAGAGTGACTGCCGGCGTCACCACGCCGAAAGTCCGCGAGAGCGTCAGCGCATTGCCCGTATTCACATCATTGGCTGTCACCGTGACCGTATAGGTATCGCCGGGACTGCCCGCCACGGGAATGAAATTCACGTTATTCTGCTGTGTATCGCTACAATCACCAGAGACTTTCTTGGAACAGACAAACGGAGCGCCATTGACCGTCCAATGGAAATTCAACAGACCCGAAGAATCAATCCTCAGCCCGATGATCTCGTTTTTGATCACCCGGCACGCGGCTCGATCAAGAGCATCGTCGTTGCAGATCAAAGTCGCTCCCGATAGCGTCGCCTTCCTCACTCCTGAAATGAGCGCTGTCTCAGCCTTGTACGCGCTGATTTTTTTCCCGGTAGAAGTGAATTTCACGATAACATCGCTCGTTCCTTTGCGGATAGCGCCGCCCGAAAAATTTTCTACCACGGCAATCTTGAAACGCAGATAGCCGCTGCCGCTGCTATTCAGATAGTCGGAGAGATTATTCCCGCCGCCGAGACTGCTCGGGATATCGAGCTTCAGCCTCAGCGTATCGAGCGCATTCCCCTTGGTATTTCCCAAAAGCCCCTCGCTCCTGAGCTTCGCAGTGATATCGAGCTTGTCATTGAAATTGATATCCTTGCTGATTTCCACCTTCCAATCAAAAAGCATATCCGTCACATTGTGCTGGGCGTTGTTCACGCTCGCCTGTACAACGACGACATCGCCGCCCTTATCAGACGTTTCATCGTTCACCGGATTGTCCGGGGTCGCTGTCACACCAACCTCGAGCTTCGTCGCTTGTCCGCCTTCGGTCGGATTGATGAGGTTTTTATCCACCTCTTCACCATCATTGTTGAGATAGGCAATACACTTATTGAGAGGGGAATCCAAGTCCGCATCTTTTACTTTTATTGCCGGAATGTACACCGTGTATCCAAGAACCCCCTTGGCATACGAACCAATATCTTCCGCCAAATCTCTCGCGGAGCAATCTTTTTTCGGAAACGCCCACATAATCATATATGAAGAATCATCGTGCTTGGTTGGGATCATCGATGTCCCCTCCACCGCGACACCCACCTGGTCACCGCTGTCATAATTCCATGTAAATGTCGAGCTCCCCAGTCCGACTATGTTGGCCTCATCTTTGTTGCCGTTATCCGCTGTACTAGGATCCTCTGGGTTGGTTCCCCAGAAGTCCTCTTCTCCCGTACCAAAAGATCCGTTGCCAGGTGTATTCCCGCTGGAGTTCGGAAAAAAATGAAAACAGTACGGGTTTGCATCAGCTTCCGAGATGATGCTACAAGTCGTTCCTGCCGGAGCCGTGAAAGTTGCGATGCTACTCAGACTGTCAGCACAGCGAAGTACTCCGATAGAGCAAGAAGAAATATCTGAAGAACAAGTGGGATATCCGGAAATGTAATATTCTCCGGTTCCGCTCGGATTGAACCCTTGTACGCCGCCTTGCTCCTCTAGGGCTACCGAAATCTGTTCTGCTACGCACACAGCAGTTTTATCCGCGCAACCAAAATTGGAGTCCGACAACGATTCGACAAATTCATAATTCGTACCCGATTCCGTATCGTGAATATAGCAATGATTCGGAACATTGGTCTTATTGTCTCCCCCATACTTCGCTACGTACCCATCATTATCATTCGTATTCGTAGAGTAATTGGCATCCGCCTTATCATAGCCATTCTGTGCCAGAATTCGCGCTGCTACAATCTTCCAGTCCTCGACAGTGATATCTCCATCCTCATCAACATCGCAAAGGTTGTCGCTCCCGACATTATTTTCCAAATCGCAGCCTTTTCGTTTCAAATACCACGAATAATAGAGAGTCTCTTCGGGATTGGAAAAATAAATAGGAAAGGCCTTGGCCGAAAGCTTCTCCCCCGGCTTCGGATCACTCGGGCTGAAAAAAAGCGAGACCTCCGGTGCCAGCGCTTTATTGCCAGCTACGTTGAATCCCTCGCCCTGATCCCGGATGCTCCCCAAATTCAAGTGATAGCGGTTTTCCAATTCGGCAGCCATCTGCGATGCAGACGGAATGCTGAATCCTCCCCCAAATAAAGCGATGGCAGGCAAAGCGCTCGCCACAAAAAATTCCAAAACAAGAAAAAGGCTGAAGGTAGATTTTAACAAAGTTCGTCTTTTGAACATAGTATATTCAACGAAACACCAGGAAAAAAATATCGGTCAAGAAAAGGAATGTCCAGCTGGCCGCGAAAGAATACCAGAGAGACCCTGAGCGGTAAGCGATGAATCCCGCGAGCGGGCAGAAAATGAGAAGCGGCACCACAGCCCAAGAAATATCCTGGCTTAAGTATGCAAAACTGAAGAAAAGTCCTGCCTGGATGAAGACGGCCCATAGCCCGCAGTCTCTCAGCCACAGAAGCACTACCAGTCCGCGGAAAAATACTTCGTACAAAATAACCATGAAAGAAACGAGCACGAGTTCATAGAGCACGAACCAGACGAAGCTCGTTTCCACCAATGCCGGGAGCGCATACTGCGCGCGGAATTGGGGGAATGCGAGTGCCAGCGTTATCACTATCGCGAGGGCGAAGACGACAGAAGCGATGGCGATCAGCACGCCCGCTTTGAAGCTTCCCCTCTGCAGGCCGAGATTTTTCAAGGACTCTCTCAGCACCATTTTACTATACAAAAGAGGAATAACCAAGAAAAATACGACGCTCACGATGAGACCCTGAAACACCGGGCTCAAGCGGTCGCTCTCGGAAAAAAAGCCCATAAAAAAGAGCGAAAAGAATACGAGTAGCCCCGTCACGACAAACCGCCGATTTTTCGAAAGTGTTTCGAGCATATTTCTAAAAGATTATACTCTTCTCCTATTATTCACTAATCCTTGCTGCTGCGAGGCCATCTGCTGTTCATACGTGGCATCATTCGCCGCCTGCTGCTGATAAGAAGCGTCATTAGCTACTTGTTCCTCTTCCATCCTCGCTTGACGCGCTTCTAGCATGCGCTCTCTTTGCTGTTGTGATTGTGAAATGCGCTTCTCTTCACCAGCTTCTTTTTCTGCCTTTTTCCATGCACGCCGAGCCATATAATAAACCACAATGACCATCACCGTTTCTATAGGTAAGAAATTCAATCCAAAACCGACTGCCTCAACAAGCCCAAAAATAAGAACAACAAACCCCCGCGCTAGCTTTGTATCTTTCTTACCTCCTGAATGATCGAATATGGTGAGTAGAATCCAGATAAGGAAAGTAAAACATATGGTGACGACAGTGCCTACCCCAGGAAGTGATCCCACCCCCACGAAATCGAGCAGATCTTTGAGAAGCGCAACCATTGCTACTCCCAGGTACAGCATCGCCGATGGCTTTTCTCCAGTAAACTTCATTTTGGGTGCCACCTTACGGATGGCCCGTCTCGCCCGTTGTGCCCTTCTTCGCAAATTCTCTCTCATACCAACCCGTGGGGAAGTGGCAGCGGCTGTAGGTGCCATACGTGTACATGCTCAATAATTTTGCTTCCTTTCTTTCTGTAATTCACAATTCCTGACTCCTAATTCTTGATTCCTAATTCATAAATCATAAATCATGATTCTATTCTTCCCCTCACTGTCCCGCATCGAAGTCCTTCTTGGCTTGTTCGATCTCGAGCAATTGGCGCGGGTCGGAGGTGATGATCTGGTCTTCACTATAGGAGGCGATCACTTTGATAGCCGCGTGCTTGGATCCGGCGAAGAAAATCCCCTCTCCCACATTGCTCTCGAGCAGGAGGAATTTCTCATGATCCGTGAGATAAAACGTTTCCGCCACCAGATCGATCGAGGACGGCGATTGGCGCAGGAGGAGCTGCATCGAAGAGTTGGTGATGATCGGCTTGCCGTGGCGCGAAGAGGCGAAATCTCCGATATCCTGGGTAATGGTCGTCAGCCCCGTATAGTATTTGCGGCAGCGCTTGGCGATCCCGAAGAGAAAAGCCGCAGCGTCCTCGTGTTGCATCATCACCCAGGCCTCATCCACCACGATGATGCGCTTTTTCATCTTGGAGCGGATCTCGTTCCAGATGAATTGCAGGATGATATACATCGCGATCGGCCGGAGCTCATCTTCCAGGTCGCGGATATTGAAGACCACCAGCTGATTGTCCGTTTCTACATTGGTCTGTTTGTTCAAGAAACCGCCGAAGATCCCCTCCGTGTAGCGCTCCAAGCGGGCCGCCAGCGACTCCGCTCCTTCCATATTCTCCAAGACCGCGTAGAGATCGGACATCGTGGGAAATGAGTTCGCGGTGAAGAGCGAGAAATCGCTCGCCTCGGTGATATCGCGGATAGCATAGGCCTCGCGGATAGCGCGATCGAGAATGGAGTCTTCTTCCGGCGTCACCGAACCGAGCATCAGATGGAGGAGCCCGATAAGATTGGCGATGGTGTTGCGCAGCAGCCCCACGCTGTCTTCGTCTTCGATCGACTTCGGCAGATCGAAAGGGTTGAGGTGGACGTCGGAATTGAGCGACACCTTGAGAAACGCCCCGCTCACCGCCTCGCACAGATGTTTGTACTCGTTTTCCGGATCAATGATGATGACGCTCGATCCGAACATCATAGCCCGGAGCACTTCCAACTTCACAGTATAGCTCTTGCCCGCTCCGGATTTGGCGAACACCACCATATTGGCGTTTTCCATTTTGAAGCGATCGAAGAGTATCAGGCTGTTGTTGTGGCGGTTGATGCCGTAGAGGATGCCTTCGTTGGAAGAGAGGTCGGAAGAGACGAAGGGGAACGTGGTCGAGAGCGGCTCCGTATTCAGATTGTTGGCGACATCCAAAGCGTCATTCCCGAGCGGCCTGGTCGCCGCAAAACCCTGATCCATCCGCATTACCGCCGGCTTGGTATAGACGAGCTGAGCCTCGAGAATGGCTTCTACCGCTTGACACTTTTCGTTCAGATCCTTGTCGTCTTGCCCATAGATGGTCATATAGAGGCCGAAGCGGAAAAATTTTTCCGTGCCCTGCTGCAGGTTGTTGCGCAGGCCTTCGATGTCTTCCAGCGCGGTTTCCAGTACGGGATCGCGCACCTTCCCGCTTTCCGTTTCGATGCTGATCTGCGATTGCACCTGCGTCGACGACTTGCGGAGCGTCTTCAGGATTTCCGCCGTCTCTATGGGGTGCACGAAGAACGCGATATCCATCGAAAAATCGATGTTGATGATCGGGGAAAACCAGTTGGTAGAAAGAAAGCGCGGATAGGTGATGACGAAATACGTGCGCGACATGATCTCGCCGATCTGCATCGTATTGGGGTTGAGCTTGATGGCTGGCGGAGCGATCAGATCCCGGATAGTGGTGATTCCCCGCTGATAGAGCACCTCGCTGGCGCTCATTTTTTTGGGACGATGAAAAACATCGAACACGCTTTTCTTCTTGGAAGCGTCCATTCCTTGCGCCTCTATATCGATAATGGGAATTCCTTGTGCCATTTTTGTTAATTTAAACTGTAAAAATCAAAATGCAAAACCACAAATAATAATTCAAAATTATAAATACATTCTAAAGTTTTACATTTTGCATTGTCATTTTGATTTTTGATTTTTGCATTTTTCATTTGCTTGGCGCCAACTCGATGCCCTCGACATTCTTGATGACCGCCGCCGTAAAAAGCGACGGGTTGTAGCTGTTGTAGAGCAGTTCGATGATCTCCTCCGTGTTGAGCGGCGTGGCGTTGACGCCGGCCGCTTGCAGGGCTGCCGTGATATGTGCGACGCGCTGGAAAAGCTGCGCCTTATAGGTCTCGAAGAGGGCTCCGTGCGCGCTGACGGTCTGCTGGGAGCGAAAAATGCCGAGGAGCTTGTCGAGGAGGCCGCTTCGCTCATCCTCCGCGGAGGAGAACGGCACGACGACGTAGAAATATTTCGACATGATATTCGACACCTCCGTCAGATTCTTGATGAAAGCTTTGTACTCGGAGATTTGGAAGCGCAAGAGCTCGTTCTCCTGCTGTTTCTCCTCATCCACGAGGAGGTTCAGGTACGGCTCGATGTTGAAACGGCGCGAACTGATGACGATCTGGACGGGAAAGTCGAGCGAGTTCAAGAACTGCTGGTACTGATGGATGATGGCGTCCTGTTCTTCCGTCGACTTAAGATCGAAATTGAGCGATGAAACGAGCACGACCGCGCGCAGAGCGCCATTCTTCAAGACGATCACGCCGTCGCGGATCTCATCCGCATCCACGTACTTCTGCGTGCTGGAGGCGACCCCTCCCTTGTTTTTCGGCTTCAAAAATTCTATCGCCATAGTCTTTTCATTTGTTTTCTTTTTATCTTCTTCTCTTCCTCCTCCCCTGCCAAGGGGAGGGTAGGGAGGGGTAATTCAAGATTCCTGCCTGCCCGCCAGAGCCTTAGCGGCGGAGGGATTCATAATTCATTTTTCATTTTCCTGCCTGCTAGCAGGCAGGCAGGGATTTTTTATTTTTCCATCAGCTATCCTTTATCCAAAATGCGCGCCAATTCCGTCAGTTTCTCCTGATCAATATGCTTGGCGCCAGTATCGGCTACCTCTTTTTTCTCTACCGGCGCTTTGGCCACAGGCGCCTGCCTGAGTGGCCGCTCCCACACGGACACCTTCGGACGGAAAATAAAAAGGACAGCATAAAAAATAAACGTCGTCAAAGGAAATCCGTTGGGCCGATAAAAAGCCAGCGCCACAAAAATCAGCACCGTCGGGACAGCCATGATGAAAAACAAAGCGGTATCGAATATATTGAAGAAAACCAGGAGCGTCGCCCCCATACCGATCATCCAGAGAAGCTGTCTCCAGGTGAGCGGTCCGGCTATCTTGTCTTCGACATCGATAAATTGCGGGACACTGAACATCATATTTGTCTGCAAAGGAATAGCGAATTGAGAATTGAGAATTGAGAATAAAAAAATACCATCCACTCCTACATATTATAGCATGCCCCTTCTTATTTCTTGATTCCTAATTCATAATTCATGATTCTCTCTTCGCACCCATTCCTGATTCCTAATTCATAATTCATGATTCATGATTCTCGTCTGCGCCCCTTTCCCAATCTTTTCTGCCCAGACTGACTGGACGGATACGAAACGAGTTCAACTTCTGCAGCAAAGTACGGGAGCGTGAGGAGACGGGATTTGGCTCTCCTCGCGCGCCTAGACTCCCGTCTCGACTCGATCGATCCGAGGCAGACGACGAGGCTGGCTGAAACGTTGCGGAGGCGGGTTGCGGCGCAGGCACCGGAGTAGAAACAGGTTTGCCTTGTTCGGCTGCCGGCGAAACTGGCTGAAATGCCAATGTTGTCTCATTCTTCAAAGGAGCATCACGGCTTTCGACCGCCTCTTTTTCCACTGGAAAAACATGACCGGTAGAAAAACTGACCTCGCCCGTACCGAAAGGTACGTTCGGGCGGGCGCTCTTAGTTTGAGCGAGATCGCCTCGCTGAAGCATTGCGGAAGCGGGCGTGCCTCGCTGAAGCATTGCGGAAGCGGGAGCGGCAATATTGAAAGAAGTCCCTCGACTGATGTGCAACCCGCCCGAATCGCTACGAGGGCTCATTAGCGAATCGTTGCGGGCGAGCCCGCCGCTTTCGGAAGAAGGTGAGGCACCAGGCTCGCCACGCTGAGTCGGCGAAGCGGATATTGCAACATCATGAAAAGCAGGCTTGCCCGCCGAAGTTATGCTGAAGGCGTTACTGGCGGGGAAAATAATTTCCTGATTCTTGGGATCGATCGAGAGCGGCAAATTTTCTTCCACTGATTTCAAGATAAGACTGATCCGTTCCCGCTCTTCCCCCGAAAGCTTCTTGCCGTTTTCCGAGCGGAACAGGAAATCTCCACGCTCGACGCTCGAGTGCTGTCCGATGCCCAGTTCATCGCGATAGTACTTGAGCCAATAGAAAAGCGACGGCCTGACCGGCTCCGCCTGCGATTTCACCTTGATGCGCTCCCGAGTGATCAGCTGATTGCCCAGGTTTTTGTACTTGGGGAGAGCCTGAAGGAGAGGAAGGTAAACTGTTTCTTTCTGACCTGGTCCGCCACTGGATAGCGATGCTGTTTGATCAGGATTCTTGGAGAGGATCGCTATATCGAATTCATCCAAAACCTCATGCACTATATATTGGTCGTACACAGAGAGTATCTGGCGTAAAATTGACTGTTCTGTTTTTCCAAGTGATGCCACTTCGCTCGTTTGAGTGAGAAAAGCTGCAGCAGACTGTTTGTCGCGGGTTTCTGGCTTAAAACGTTGATCAAAAAGCTTCATCCATTCACTCAGAGTAAACTTTCCCAGGCGCTCTTGATTTTGTGACAACGTCTCTCGCAAATGTTTGCGCTCTTCATCCTTTTCTCCATAACCGACAAAAGTATAGCGCGTCAGGAGCCGTTCTTTGAAATCCACATCCACCTGAAAAAAGTCCAGAATATGTTCGCGAAAAAGCTTCCCGGCTTCTTCTCTCGGCAACGCTGGGAATCCCGCCACAAGAAGGTCACGTTTGAGGGTCGCGACTCCCTTATTAAGCTCTTGCCCTTGCCCCGCTGGCAATCCCTCAACGAACTTTTCCAACTCACGGTAAATACTCCAGGCCGACACGGCATCCCAATGGGCGACAGCCTCCAGCGCCCGTGCGTGGATATCTTCGTATTGTTTTTGTAAATTCAACTGTACCATAACTCATTTCTTTTATATCGCCCTTTTTCTTGTTTCTAACTTTTTATTTGATGGAAATTTCTACGCACCTTGCATTGCCTTTGGATCCATTACATCTCCTGTTTTATAATTTTTCCCAGTACTCAATGCATACATACGTTCAAAGTAGGCTTTGACAACTTCATTTTCATCCATTATTTTTTTCATTTCTTTCAGCTGGTCTTTCTGCTCTTGAGTACCAGACTTCAAAACGTCCATACGCGCCGCAATTTCCCGCTTCAAATCATCCCTGGATCGATGGGCTTCCCGAATGTCTGAAGCCGTAATGGTACCAAGGACACTCTTTCCAACCAATCCATTGATATCCCCGTACTGCAACTTGTCTTCATAAACAGTATTACCGCTTGCATCTGTCGTTGCAACTTGCTCATACAGAACCTTGCCTGAAGCATCTTTCATAACGCTTCCATCAACGTTTCTCCTCTCAATTTTTCTCGGCATTTCAGCAAATACGGCGTTGTGGTGAAGCGTCCGCTGACGCGCTTGGGTTTCCAGATTTTGCAACTTGACGGCGGCAATCATGGCTTGATGCTTTTCATCAGAAACTTCAAATTCCCCCGTATTTTCATTAAACCTGGCCGACCCAGCCATACCGACGTTGCCCGCTGCTATGGCCGTATTGGAAATATTGAGCATCGCCTTGGCAGCCAAGTCATCTGATGCTCCTGCCTGAAGCATCATTTGTTTGAGGGCTTCCTTGGTATCTTCGCTGGTCATAACGGAAGGAGCATCCACTTTCCCATCTTTTCCAAATTTCATTCCGGTTTCTTTTTGGATCCGCTCCATGACAGCCATCATATCGTTGAAGTCATTGTTGGAAGCAAGTATCTGGAGCGCACCGATGACCTTTTCATCATCCTTGCTTTCTAGGGCGTCAATAAGTTCATGAATAACATAGTCGGAGTTGGTACTGATGGCAGCAATTTCTTTCTGTTCTTTGGAAATTTGTCCGGCATAGTTTTTGAAAGCGTGATCGGTATGTTCCCGAAAAGGTGTGATGGGCCAGTACTTCCCAAGCTCATCGGCAAACTTAGCTCCCGCCTGTTCCACTGGATTCCGATCTTTCTCATGCGAGTGTTCTCGCCACTTCTCCCAGCCTTTGTAAAGTGCCGTCGGAGCCAAAAACCTCGTGAATTTCGAGTATTTCCCGGCGGTCATGGCTTTCTCATACTTTCGTCCAAGAAAACCAAGAGGCGTAAGTGTTGAATGTTTTAAGACAAACCCCCCTACACTTTTGGAAACTTTCTGTCCCAAGCCGACGATGGCGCCGGCGCCGGCGATGGACATCGTATTGCCCAGCGCCATCACCATCCACAGCATAATGATCGGGATGACATACAGTGTCATTGCGGCAATAAATCCCATCTCACTTGAAGAAGTGGCAACTTGACCTGCAATATTTTTTACGCTTGTCAAAGTTTGGTCTTTACTTATTTCAGCAAAAAATCTCGTGGAAATAAGAAGCCCCAGCATCGCCGCCGGACCGAAGATGGCGTTCTTCCAGAAATGCTCCCACCATTTTTTAGACCAATCACCCATCCCGGGAAACACAAAGGCGGCAAAACCGATGGGCGAGAATATGAGTAAGATAAGCAAAATAATCACACGGTTGGCGAAGAGAATAGCCAGAACGAGAAGTGTGACAGCGAAAAGGAAGAGAAAAACAACTGAGCCCAAGAGGCGCGACATAGGCGTATCCGTTAGAGACTGAGTATCCGGTATCAGAATCTCTTTAAGTTGCGAGGCGCGCAAAGCGGTCCCAAATGATTCGCTTGGCTTACTCGGATCAGTGAGCATCTGATTGGCAAAAAAATACATCGGCACATTGGTCATATCGATAAGCGCGCGCGTGACCGGAAAACTGAAATTGATATAAAGAGCGGCTAGTAGCAAACTGAGGAGCATCTTCTTGTAATCCTTATCAATTTGAAAGACTATCTTGAAAGCAACGTAGAGCAGGGTAAGAATGAAAAACAGATTGAAAAAATCACGCACAAACTGCCACATCTCATAGACGCTCTGCCTATTGAGAAGGCCCATCATAGATGGATCTATATACCAGCCGAACAGCGTCACCGCCACAGAAACTATCCATCCCAAAAAAACAAAAACGGCATACAAAAGCACCTTAAAGGGATAGGCAAAGACATTCATAGCAACGTCTCCGACACCGGCATATACAGCGTGTGTCTGCGCAAGAAAAATAACGCCGCAAAAAAAAGTCAGCGCCAATAGCGAAAAAATCAGATTTTTTTTTCTTTTTTTATCCGTGAAAAACATACTACTCCCGGACATTCGTAGAGAAGAGATTATCTGCTGATAGTATACCCCGTAAAATACGTTTACGCTAGTACAAAATTACTTCTAAAAGAGGCTCTACTGCCTTCCAGCCCGCCTCGCCGTCGAGACTAGCTTACGTTGCTTTTCTTAAATCGATATTACTTTTCTTGCAATTGCAAGAAAAGTACTACGCTCGGGTAATAAATGTCTTTGGTAGGCCTCATATAACTCAAAAATACCGATATCTTTTCTGCCGCTTGTGACTTATCCGCCTCCGAACCGCCTAGACGTCGAAGCTGGCTTACATCTTATCGTTCTCTTTCACTATCTCAGAAAAAAGTTGTACGGGACAAGCCGTAAAAAAACTAAAAAATAGAAAAGAAAATACACCTCAACACCCTCAAACATCTCGCGCCAATCCCCAAAACAATCTCCTCCAAGCACCCCGTCATAGTACTTTTCTTGCAATTGCAAGAAAAGTACTATTCATCGTTGGTTGTTTCGTTTAAAGCAGGAAGAACTTCTCCCGTACTCTCTTCTCATGCAAAAATCTTTCTACCGTAAGGATCTCTATGTATTGCTGAACCTTGAACACCTCTGCAATAAAGAGCAGCTCATCTTCGCATTCATACGGATAGGCCCACACGCTTTTCTGAATTTGGAAGAAACCGATCTCTTTGATCTTATTTCGCAAAGCCTCGCGAGCATAGTGATACTTTTTCGGATGCGCTGGGATGTCAAACATCAACACTCGCCATTTCCCATCCCATTTTTCCGGCTTCTTGATTTCCACCATGTCTATGGAATACTCTGCCAGCCGCTTCTTCCCTTTATTGGTCAATCTCACTAACATTTTCCCATTTTTTTCTTCGATAATCTCGATAAGCCGTTCTCTCTTCAGATAGGCCAGTGAATTCGCAATCTTCTTTTTCGGATATATATGCCTCTTTCGCTTTCCGCTAAAAAAGCCTATGGCCTTTATAAGACCTGGGAGCGATGCCCCTACAACAGAAACTCCTCCAATCGCAATAAACGTGAGGAGAAATTTTGTCGCTGTCGCCGATGGACTATCAGAAAATATGAAATCCTCGAATTTTTTCCCTAATCCATATCCAAACCTCTCTTCTTTTCGGCTGTTTTTTATTTTTCGTATATTTTTCATATTTGATTACGCCTTATGTTCATAATACTGCAACAACCCACCGCCCTCCTACCACTGTTCTTCTCATTATTCCATGATATTACTTTTCTTGCAATTGCAAGAAAAGTAATATGCTAGGGTAAAAATTTTTATCACTTATCCTTCACCACTTATCTTCTACCCCCCGAGCTAAATTATCCGAACCGCAAACGAAAACAGGCTGTTTCCGATTGACAGATCGAGCCTGTTTTTTCTAAAGAAGCTAGTGAAGCTGACGAGGTTACCCGCTTCGCCCGAGCTTCAGCGAGGCGAGAAAGCTAGTAAATATACCCCTTGATGACGCGGCTCGTGGCGGAGAGGACGCGCCGATCGGTTTTGGCCCAGCCAATATAATTCATCTCGCTGACCGTGATGTTGCCGCCGCTCACTTTTTCCACGATCGCCACGTGCCCATAGTAGCGATTTTCCGTCGTCACGACGATCGCTCCGACCGCCGGAGCGCGGCCAGTCCTGTACCCGAGCGCCTTGGCCTTATAGAGCCAGGTGCCGGCATTGCCGCTCCACGGTACATAGCGCTTCTGCGCCACGTACCAGGTGCAGTAGCCGTACGGAAACCGGTGTCCAGTGCCTGCCTTGCCATCAAGCTTGCGAAAACCGGAAGAGATATCCGCAGCCGTACCGCCTGCAGAGGTCGCGTACTGCCGCCGCTCCAGAGTGCTGCCAGACGCCGCATTAGAAGGAGCGACTTCGTCCTTTTTCCCGCCCGGGATGATGATGGTATCGCCCGCTTCAATCTCGCCATTGGCCGGCAATTCATTGAACGCGATAATCTTGTCTTTTTCCGCTTTGAACTTCGCCGCGATGGTATCGATGGTGTCGCCCGACTTCACGGCATACGAAAGACCGGCCACAGGCAGAATAAAAAGTTGATCGCCCGGCTTGATCTGGTCCACATTGTCCATATCATTGGCCCACAAAATGGTGTTGACCGTGATACTGTTTTTGGCGGCAATGCCGCTCACCGTATCGCCTTGCTCTACCGTGTAAATCTTCACCCCGCCGTCTTCTTCCGGATCCTTGGCAATGGCGCTCATCTGCGAAGAAAGCATCACCTGATTTCCCAGGGTCCGCCCCTCTATGTCCAAAAGAGACGTCTCATCTTTCTCGGTCGGGTCGCCACCGATACCGGTGTTTGCCAACGGAACCAGCGAAAGATTCTCTTTTTTGCTCGTTTGGGCGGCGATGCGGTGCTTGGAAGAAAGGGTCGCCTCGCTCGCCGTAGCGCCGCTGACATAACCGAATAGCAGGCTATTCGAGTCTTTGCCCTGAGTAAAATTACTCGCTGAGACGAGGAGGGCGCTCGAAGCCACGATAGAAAAGGCTGAATAGTTGCGGAAAACCCGCACGACCCGGTACCCGGATATTTCCTTGATAAACTGGATAAGACGCGTCTGAAGATGATGGATATGGGTGTGCAGATCCCGAAGACGAGTCTGTCTGTTCTTTTTTTCCTCTGTTTCAGAGGCGCGCGCGAACAAAGACCGGAGGCGTCTTTGCCCCGCCATGAAGCAAATCTTGAGGAAAGAAACTATGGATTCCGTACGGATAGGACTCTCGCCTTTCAATTGATAAAACCTCTAGATACGGCTCCGCTGGAAGAACCAGCAGGAGACGTCCATTGAAAATTTACCCTAATTTTTACAAAATTCAGTATAACCTGTCCCTGTACTGAAGTCAAAGGGAAAAGGGTACATTACTCAATATAATGGCTTATCCAAGGCGTTTTTTATGTGCACAAAGTAATTTCTTCCCTCAAATGAAGCTTTCCTAATTCTTTCCGGTACAATACATGCTTTTGGGGTCTCTCCCCACCCTTGTATTTCCAAAAAATGAGCGGGGTGGGTAATTCATAATTCCTGATTCATAATTCATAATTCTTCTTCGTAATATGGTATACTTCCAATGTCGCATAACGTAAACTCCGTTAGAGAACGCTGCGCCTTGGGCGCGACTTCAGTCGCTTGCAGCGACTTTTCTCTAACGGGGTGAATACCTATGACTCCCCTCCAAGAACACACAAAACGTTTCCTTGATCATCTCGAAGTCGAGATGAACCGGTCGCCCCGCACTATTGAAAGCTATGGTCGCACGCTTGAAGCCTTTTTTACTTGGGGCAACCTCCATGTCCCTGAAGATATTACGGCTGAAAAAGTCCGGGAGTACCGGATCTATCTCAACCGCAAGGGAAACGGGCGCGGCGGTACGCTCAAAAAGAATACCCAGGCTTACCAGGCGATCGTCCTGCGCGCCTTTCTCAAATACCTGGCCAAGCAAGATATTCTGACGCTGGCTGCCGAAAAGATCGAGATCGGAAAAACCCCCGACCGCCAAGTTGACTTTCTCGAATTCGCAGAGATAGAGCGTTTGATGGAAGCGGCCGTGGGCCAAAGCCTCAAGTTCCTCCGCGACAAAGCCATCCTGGAACTCTTGTTTTCTTCCGGACTGCGCGTTTCCGAACTGACCAGTCTCGACCGCTACCATCTCAACCTCGATAAGGAAGAATTCAGCGTCCGCGGCAAAGGAAGCAAGCTGCGCATCGTCTTTATCTCCCCCACCGCCAAAGTGGCCTTAAAAAACTATCTCGATAAACGCACCGATGTCGATCCCGCCCTCTTTGTCGCCTACGGAAAAAAAGGCCTCGTCAATGCCAAAAACGCCAAACGTGAAGATCAGCGGCCCGCCTCTGGCGAGGCTCGCCATACCGGGCGGCTCACGCCAAGAAGCATCCAGCGGCTGGTGAAATACTATGCCAAAAAAGCCGGTATCGGCAAAGATGTCCATCCCCACACGCTCCGCCACAGTTTCGCCACCGATCTCCTCGTCAATGGCGCCGATATCCGCTCAGTCCAGTCGATGCTCGGCCATGCCTCCATCACCACCACGCAGATCTATACCCACATCACCGACGAACGGCTCAAGGAAATTCACCGCTCCTTTCATGCGAAGAGGAAGCGGGGGAAATGATAATAGATACAGGATAAGAGATAAGTGATAAAAACAAGGACTGCCTCGTTTTTTCTTGTTCTTAATTTTTTTCATCTCTTATCACTCATCATGTATCCTCTTCCGCATCACTCATCATGCATCACTTATCCTCTCTCATATCCCTTATCAATTATCCTCTTCTCAGAGGAGCGACACCGAGCATCATTTTTTTGACGCCAGAGCGCTTGAAAGCGATGGTGGCCAGCAACCCTTGGATAGAAATGACCAGGCCGGATCCGAATTGCGGATGTTCCACCATATCGCCTGGTCTCACATCATCCGCAATAAGCGGCTTCTCGTGCACATCGAATTCTCCGCTCTTTTCTTGGGATATACTTTTGGCTGTCGCCGCGAAGGCGCTCTGCTTTTTTGACACCGCCGGAAAATAATTGCGCGATTTCTGAAAATGACGCCTCCCGAGCATCCCCGATGACACGCGCGCGGCTTCATCAACGAGATGATCGGGAATTTCCTGGAGAAACCGCGAGGGCGGATTGACCTGCGTCGCGCCGAAAATCGTCCGCTGCTCCGTATAGAGGAGATAGACTTTTTCTTTGGCGCGCGTCAGGCCGACATACATGAGCCGACGCTCTTCTTCCAGGTCGCTCGGCGAGAGGGCGCTCCGCGAATGCGGGAAAATGCCTTCTTCCAGCCCCGCAATAAACACGCAGGGGAATTCCAGGCCCTTGGAACTATGGAGCGTCATCACATGAACCGCTTCGCTCTTCTCATTGATTTCGTCCGTATCCGAAGAGAGCGACACTTCCTCAAGAAAGTGGCGGAGCGCCTCATCCAGGGGCATATCGCTGTATTTCTGAGCCACCGATAACAGCTCGGCCACATTTTCCTGGCGCACTTCGCCCTCCGTTGTCCCATCCATAAGGCTCGCAAAGTAGCCGCTCTTTTTCGCGATGGTATCCAGAAGTTCCGGAAAACGCATATCGGCGCGCGCCTCGATTTCAGAGCGCAAGGAGAGGAATATATCCACGAACTCCTTAATGGCTTTGATTTTCGATTCCTTGAGCCCGCTCCCTTCGGGAGTCAGCTGGTACCCGGCATCGAAAAGGATTTGCTCGTTTTCTCGACTGAATCCGATCCATCTTTCGAGGGTCGCCTTGCCGAGTCCCCGCTTGGGCTCATTCCCGATCCGCTCGAGCGCCTGGGCATCGCGCGGATTTTCCAAGAGCCGCACATAGGCGATCATATCCTTGATTTCTTTGCGCTGATAGAATTTCAATCCGCCGACGACGCGATAATTGATGGAATGACGCAAGAACAGCTCTTCGATGATGCGCGACTGAGCATTGGTTCGGTAGAGTACGGCGAAATGATTGAAGGGTCGGCCGGCCGCATGCTCCCGCTTGATCGTTTCCGCGACGTAGCGCGCCTCGGCTTCTTCATCTTCGGCCGGCACGAGCGTGATCGGTTCGCCCGCCGGCATCTCCGTCCACAATTTTTTGTGGCGCTGGTTCTGATTTTTGGAAATGATGCCGTCCGCCGCATCGAGAATGATCTGCGTCGATCGGTAGTTGCGATCGAGCGTGATGACCGCGGCCTCGGCATAGTCTTTCTCGAAATTGAGGATGTTTTGGATATCCGCCTGGCGCCAGCCATAGATCGACTGGTAATCATCGCCGATGACAAAAATATTATTGTGTTTTTTCGCCAAAAGATAGACGAGCAGATACTGCGGATAATTGGTGTCCTGATACTCGTCCACCATGATATAGCGAAACATATCCTGATATTTCCCAAGCACCTTCGGATGCTCCTGAAAGAGCTTCACCGTGAGGCGGATGAGATCATCGAAATCGAGCGCGTTTTGCGCCCGCAGCTCCTTTTGATACCGGGCATATACTTTCGCTACGATTTCTTCGTAATAGTTCTGAGCCTGTAGCGCAAACTGCTCCTCATCGATGAAAGCGTTTTTGGCCCGGGAAATCGCTTCCAAAAGAGCGCGCGGCTTCACCTGATCCGGATTGATCTCCAGTTCTTTCATGGCTTTTTTCACCAGCGCCTCCTGATCCTGGCTGTCGAGGATATTGAAGCGCTTCTCATAGCCGAGCGCTTCGATCTCGCGCCGCAAGATACGCGAGCAGATATTATGGAATGTCCCGATGTACTGCGGAAGCTTGAGACCGCCGTACTCCGCCGCCTCGCTCTGCGACAAGAGCCGCTCTACCCGTTCGCGCATTTCTCCGGCCGCTTTGTTGGTAAAGGTCACCGCCAGAATATTGTCCGGCACCACTTTTTTCTCATCGATGAGGTAGGCGATGCGATGGGTGAGCGTCTTGGTCTTGCCCGAGCCGGCCCCGGCCAATATCAAAACCGGCCCTTCCGTCGTGAGAACCGCGCGCAACTGCTCCGGATTGAGACCCTTTTCCCAAAAACGCATAGCGGAAGAAGATAATGGATGCATGATAATTGATACAGGATAAGTAAGAACGGAGGACAAAAAAACAAGAATTATCTCGTTTTTATCCCCTATCAATTATCTCTTATCCTGCATCACTTATCCTTTTCTCCTTCAGTTTATCACAGTTTCCCCGCTCTCTCCATTCTCAGACGATATGTGATAAAATAAGCCTATATGAAACGCTTCTTCCTCCGGGTTACCCAGTCGCTGGAAAATGCTCCGCTCACGCTCGCGACATTCGTGGCCAGTTTTTTCGCACTGATATTTACCCGCCTGCTCGTCGAGAACTCGCTCGGGCTGTTCGGTAACCATACCTTCTTTTATTTTTTCTTCGAATTCACGCACACCTTCCTTTTTTTCCTGTGCGCTTTTTTCCTTTTGGTCTTCCTCGTCCGCTGGGCCGGCAATGTCAATCTCGCCCAAGCATCGAACGTCCTCCTCTTCGGCTTTCTCGTCATCTTGACGCCCCCTATCATCGATACGCTCATTTTTCACGGAAGTGGTTTCTGGAGTTTCTATGAATTCGATGGTTTCCTCGGCCTCCTCAAGCGCTTCGTCACGCTGTTCGGTGATACGCCGAGTATCGGCATCACCTACGGCGTGCGGGTCGAAGTCGTTATCGTAACGATCGCCCTCGGCCTCTACACTTTCATCAAATCACAGCGAATTAAAAAGGCGCTCATAGTTTCTTTTCTGGCCTACGCTATTCTTTTCATTCTCGGCACCTTCCCGTCCTGGCTGACGCTGTTCTTGCTCGTTTTCCAAAAAAGTTTCCTCGCCATCAATCAGAACGACGTGGCCGCGCTTTTCCTCACACCGGAAAATATTTTCGCACGCCACCTGACAGACTTCCGCAGCGTGCTTAACGTGAAAATGAGCATCGTCTACGGAGCTTTCAGCATTTTGCTCGCTGCCGCGCTCCTCCGCCGCGAATATCCGCAATATTTCATCGCCCTGTGGAAAAATGCCCGCTTGCCGCAAGTCATCTATCACGGCGGTCTCCTCTTTTTGGGTATGACACTCGCATTATTTTTCACCGAGGCACCTCTCACCTTTGATTTCTTCCATATCCTGAGCGCAGTCGTCTTGCTCTGTGCAGTCGAAAGCGCCTGGCTCGCCTCGGTCGTCGTCAATGATTGCTACGACACCAAGATCGATAGGGAAACCAATCCATCTCGCCCGCTCGTTCAAAACGCTCTCCCGCTGGAACTCTACAAGACTTTCGGGGCTCTCTTTTTCATCGCCTCGCTCATTCTCTCCGGCATCGTGAGTTTTTCGGCCCTGCTTCTCTTGCTCAGCTATCAGGCGCTGGCCTGGCTGTATTCCGCCCCGCCGCTCCGCCTCAAACGCTTCCCGCTTCTGGCAACGGTGTTTGCCGCTTTCGCCGGTCTTCTCGTTCTCATCACAGGTTTTCTCGCCGTTTCTCCCGAAAACGGCCTGCACGCCCTGCCGCTCCCGATTCTTTTCTTTCTTTTTGCCGCTTATGCCTTGTGCCTGCCCATCAAAGACTTCAAAGATGTGCGCGGCGACAAGCTTGATCATGTCTATACTCTCCCGATCCTTCTCGGCACGGAAAAAGCCAAGCTGCTTATCGGCAGCCTTCTTCTCCTCCTCTATGTCCTCAGTCCGCTCATCTTGAGCGCCCGCTCGCTTTTCTTGCCCGCTCTCTTCTTCGGCAGTCTTTCCTTCTGGTCATTGCAACAAGGCACCGATGAAGAACGATCATTTTTCGCCTACCGCAAACTCCCCGGCATCATCCTCGCCATCACCGCCTTCTACGGACTGACAATTTTTTCTCTTCTTTTTTAAAATATTTTTGCCAAACGCTCCCAATCTTCTACAGAAAGCGCCTGCGCCCGGATGTCGGGGCGCAACCCGAGCTGTTGCAATTTTTCTTCTACCGCTGCTTTCGCGATAGACAAACTGGAGGAAAGGTTGTTCACCAGGGTCTTCCTGCGCGCGGCAAACCCGGCTCGAGCCAGACGGAACACCTTCCGATCTTCCTCTGGGTCATAGGCTCGCCGCGGGATGATCCGGATCACCGCACTATCGACTTTCGGCACCGGATCAAAAGCTTTCTTCGGCACGAAAAATTTCTTCTCGACAGTGGCATAGTACTGCGCCATAAGAGACAAAAGCGACATGCTCCCCGGCCGCGCTGCCAAGCGCTCCGCTACCTCATCCTGCACCATAAGCGTCAATGACACTGGCTGATGTTTGAGCGAAAGGAGCATCTTGATGATGGGTGCCGTGATGTAATACGGGATATTGGCGATAATCTTGTAGGGATGCTCGGTAAACCCGGATGTCTCGAGCAATTCTTTCATATCTATTTCCAAGATATTCCCCTCCAGGATAGAAACGCTTTGAGAATCAACGAATTGCTGCTGCAAACGCGCGACAAGCTGATGATCCAGTTCGATAGCCAGCACTTTTTCTACCCGTTTTGCCAAAACGGCCGTCAAGACCCCCGTGCCCGGCCCGATTTCGAAGACCCAGTCTATAGACGAAACGTCTGCAACTTCAAAAATCCTTTCAACAATCTCAACGTCTTGAAGAAAATTCTGCCCCAGTGATTTTTTGGCTTTGACCTTTTTCATGAGCGTATAAGATTTCCTTTCATTACGACACACAATGAATGCTAGCATACCCTCATTTTTAAGCAAAAGAAAGAAGCCCAGAATTATCCTCGCGGGCTTCAGACGAACGGTGTGGTTAAACTTCTTGTTAACAGACAGATAAGAGTAGGCCTTTATCAATTACCACTTTTCGATAACAGAAAGAAGCGGTAAAATAATAATCCCCTCTGCTCCTAATTTGAGCAATTTCGGAATAAGCATATTGAGTACCGATTTCGGCACTACTGATTCAATGGCTGAAAAATCATTTATACCGGCCAGCGGTGAAACCGTCGGCTTACGCATCGCTGGCAAGAGACGAATGATCTGAGCCTGACACTTCAACGGCACATTCATTTTAAGGAGGATGCTCTCCCTGGCTTTAACAGCGCCGCTCAATTGATGTCTGAATCCTCGGATTTCTTCACTTTTTTCCTTCCTCACCAAAGCTTTTCGATTGGCAACCAGCACGATTGATGAGCTGAAGACAATATCTATGACATCCAGGTCATTCTTAGCAAGACTTTCTCCAGTTTCGGTCGCGCACACTCCCCATCGAAAGTGAGCTGGAACGTGCGCTTCACTGGAGCCGGCACTTGGAATAACTTTTATGCGCTTCCACAGGCCTCCCCGTTTGTTAAAAAACGCGCGGGTCATTCGTGGATACTCTGATAATACTTTGATGCGAGGCATATTTTCCCAAAAGAAGTAACCATCTTTCTTAGCGCCAAAAAGTACGATGTCGACTTTCTCTCCGGAACGTTTTCCATAACTGTCCCTGGATGAAAGATCTTCCAAAATTTCCACTTTTCTACCACTCTCATGTACGGTGTCTAAACCACAAATACCGATATCGTAATGGCCCTGAGCTACGAGCTCCGGTATCTGCTTGGAACGCATCAGCACGGCTTCAGAAACAGATGCATAACCTTGGATCGGTAGCGTATGCTTTCTGCTTTCATATTCGAAGTTTATGAAAGCATCCCGTAGAAGTTGCAATACAGGTTCTTGTAGACGGCCAGTTGGCAGAGCGAGTTTCAACATAGTTTTCTCCATCAGATTGTTAAAGGATATTTGGTTTCACAAAAGCAAAACCCCTTCTTTTTGAGAAGGGGTGGAAAAAATAAATACAACAAATATCATCACGACCTCTTCTCAAAAAAAGAGTTATGATGATGCAGTCTGCTGAAAATTGTTTTATATCCGCCTTCTGTTCCTCCCAGCCACTTGGAAACCCGGGCGATAGTCGTGGCACTAAGGCCGGTTTTTTTCTGGATACGGCTATATGAAACATTCTGGGTCAAAAGAGAGGCCGCCTCGAGACGATTGGCAAATTCTATAATCTCCGTTTCCGTCATTAAGTCACGCAAAAAACGCTGTGCTTCTTGGCGTGTTTGAAGCGCCAGCACGGCGTCTACTAATTGCTTCTTTTGAGGGGTTTTCCAGTTCATACGTCCACTTTAGCATAGTGGAGTACTTTAGTCAAGTGGAGTGCTTAGTGATCCTTCAACTACGTTATAGAAAAAATCCCTTCCTATCCGTTACAAATGTTCTAGCGGCCGCTAGAACATTTGTAAGCTCAGAATAACGCGCCACCTACGAAAGTCTCAGTCAATTAATTATCTCTTCCATCGTCACGCCGATAACTCCGGCGCCGATAGAAGCGATTTTTTGGAAGGCTACTTTGTCGAGATCGATGATGCGCCCCAGCACGAACGGTCCGCGGTCGTTTATACGCACGATGACGCTTTTCCCGTTCTCCACATTGGTCACCCGCACATAACTCCCGATGGGGAGCCACGGGTTGGCCGCAGACATCGTCCCCGTAAAAGCATACCATGAGGCAGCCCCCTTGTGAGTTTTCCCCACTTTGACGTAGGTACCCTGGGTCGTAATTTCCGTGACGGGCGCCTTGATGGTTTCTGTTTTCAGAAGCTTGCGATTCACTTCCTGGCCGTCATGCTTGCTCACGCGATATGTCAGCCGGTCAATGCCTTTCTCACCCTTTTGAGTGATAATCATTTTGCGCCAAGAGAGCTTGTCGTCTTCATTCGTTTTCTTAGGGAATGCGATCAGTTTGTCGACGGATTGTTCTTCTATCTGCACTCGCGTGATGACTACTTTGATGCCGCTTTCAGCAAACGTATCGCGACTCGGTTTGACGATATCATCTTCATCCATCGCAATGCCGCTCTCCTCAAGCGCCCGCCCTACTGTCATTGCCTGCGTATGGAGTATCTGTTCTCCCCCATCTACCGCGACCCTCATTTCGTGTGCGCGCCCAACAAAAATGCGTGTTCCGGAAAAAAGGGGTACATCTTCATTTGGGAAAACGCTGTCTCCCTCTGACAAAGATAACTTTTTCGCAGCCAAAAACTCTCCGACAGTTTTTTCCGCCACATTAACAAAAGAAAACTCCAGCCCACCATCGATGACGATAATTGTTTTTTTATCACTCTTATTCCACTCTTCCGACTTTGTCTTCCAAAAATAGCTAAAAGCTAGCGCGCTGAAAAACAGAAGTATGATGAAAAAAGAAAAGAGTTTTAATCCTTTCTTTTTCTTTTCCCTTCTTTCCATTCTTGATTCATGATTCATGATTCATTCCTTAAACCGATACTGGAGTGCCTCCGCCAAGTGCGGCACCAAGATTGCAGGGGCGCCTGCCAAATCAGCAATCGTACGCGCTACTTTCAAAATACGCATATAAGCGCGAGCGGAAAGTTTCATGCTCGTCACAGCGCCACGCAAGATTTCCCGCGTTGCATCATTCAGCGCGCAGAATTCTTTCACCATATGGCTGGTCATTTCCGCGTTCGTTCGGCAAGCTTTTTCCGCAAAACGTTTTTTCTGGATGGCCCGAGCGCTCTCTACCCGCGTCCTGATGGCAGTACTTTTTTCCGCGCCGGTCTCCTTGCTCTCCAATTTCTCGAATTTCACCCGCGGCACATCGATATGCAGATCGATCCGATCGAGAATTGGTCCCGAGATTTTCTGCCGGTAACGCGCTACCTGGAATGGCGAGCAAGCACAGGCGCGCTGCGGATCTCCCGCGTGGCCGCATGGACAAGGATTCATCGCCGCCACCAGCATGAAACGTGCCGGGAACTGCAGCGACCCTTTGGCGCGCGAGACAGTGATTTCGCCGTCTTCCAGCGGCTGGCGCAGATTTTCCAGAACAGAGCGAGAGAATTCCGCGAATTCGTCGAGAAAGAGCACGCCCCGATGCGCCAGACTGATTTCTCCCGGCTTCGG
>Ga0209542_10005798_pt1 | contig 24401 bp, 27 predicted proteins | sample RifCSPhighO2_01_FD_184028 | JGI IMG/M metagenome (GOLD analysis project Ga0209542, IMG submission 184028) | Soil microbial communities from Rifle, Colorado - Rifle CSP2_plank highO2_0.1 (SPAdes) (version 2) | ecosystem: Environmental > Terrestrial > Deep subsurface > Rock core/Sediment ...
GACAATAATCCTGGCAATTAGACTTAGCCAGATCTACATCGTATCCTGCAGTTCCGCCTGTAAATACATCCCTTATCTTTCCAAACACAGTTGAAACTCCTCCAGTAAAGAAAGTAACAATCAATAATAAAACAATAATGGCAATAATAGCAACGATAATAGTATCAGTAGAAAGTCCGCCTTGCCCTTTTTTATTAATCTTCATATATTTACTAATTTATTACAGATATATAAACTTTATTATTTAATTTATCTTCAAAGCTATTTTAGTTCCGTCAGAAAGTTCCATAGTTGCAGTTTCTTCAGGAATAATCTCTCCTATGGAAATATCATAACTAAATGCAGTAGTTAGTCTGCCTTGATATAGGTCAGAAGGAGTTGATAAAACTACAATTCTTAAGTTATTAGAGCCACTTCCATACTTCCCTTTAAAATAGTATTCAGAAGCTTTATTAAAATTCTGACGCCAAATTAATGCAAGATCAAATTGCTTGTTATATTCTAAGATAGCAAAATTAGCAAGAGCATCAGAGACTTTATAATTTCCTAAATAGCCGTAATTGGTGTTTAATAAAGCCAATAAATCTCCATCAGCATTTAAATTCTTAACTTGACTTTGAATTTTTTCCTGGGCATTTCCGCATTCTTTTCTTTTAAATATAGGACTAAACTCTCCTTTAAAATCAGCAGAAGTAACTTCATCTAAAATATAAACTCTGTCTACAGCAACATAAACATAATCTCCTAAGCTAGCATCATTTACTTCATCAAAATTATCATTAATGGAAATTTTTCCGTTTGCAGGTCTGGTCTGCTTAAACAACGAAACACTCTTGCTTAAAGTAAATGGATAAACTCTTATGTTGTCACCATAAGCGACTTTCAATTTATTATTTTCAAAATTAACATTTAATCCGCTGCCTTTAAATGAACTCAAATCTAATTTTTTAATGCAGTCAACATCTCCAGTTTTTGCGATTTCATCAAATACTTTAAAGATGTCATTTGCTCTTTTTTCTTCTTGTGTAGATTTTATCTCTTCTTTGTTAAAAACTTCTTCGCCGATGTTCAAAACTTCACTAAATTGCTCTTTAACTCTGGGGAAAGCTCCGCTGTTAACAACCCACGCAACAAGTAAAAATCCTACAAGTATCAATACTATTGTCGTAGTTGTTCCAATTCCGCTTGATTCTTCTTCGCTCATCTTAAAAAGTCCAGTATTTTTTCAGCAAAAAACTGCATCTTGTCTCTCAAAAAATATATGAAAAATACTAAAATAATAATAGCTAGCAAAACAAGCAACAGCTCAACAGTTTTAGTTAAAGCAAATATTCCTTTTTTCTTTAATATATTTCTGTGCATTCTAACCTCTCATCATCATTGTCTCTAGCAACAATAATCACGTCTTCAATATCGCCTAAAAGAAATTGTAAAATATTATAGCCGTAAGATAAAGGATTAAAAATATTTGTCTCAACTTCCTCAAAGTAAAATACTCCGACAAAGTCTTTTTCTTTAAGTTGATCAAAAGCAACAACAACCCTGTTAAAATCTAACTCGCTTTTTTTATTAAAATAGTTCCAATACGTCTTCCCATCTATATCACCTTCACTTTCTAAAAATTTTATAAATTGTTCTCTGGTAACCCCATCAAGCTCGCCGGTAACTTCTCCTCTGTAAAGCTTAAAGCATTTTTTCTGTGTCCACAAAAGCCAGTTATTGCCGGTCGGATCTAGCTTTCCCTCGCCAAAAACACTCCATGTAGTAACCATTGATTCAGCTAAATCTTTCATGTCTTCCATCTTTTTATAATGAGTCCTACATAAGATTGGATTAAAACTTACAGTCTTGCCTATTCCCAGTGTTTGATCAGAAAAATAAACCGTAGTTTTGCACGCAAAATTCTCAAGCGCTTCCCCTTTTCCAAAAACAAAAAATAATACAACAGCAACAATGATAAATCCAATTATGGCTAACAGTATTCCTCCTGTATTTTCGCTCATGAAATCGCCTTTTTTAGAAAGCACTTTTTATCACCTTTCTCATTATTAAAAACAACAGCACTGCTAATACTAAAACAAGTACTAATACTAAAACATTGTTCATTTCACCTTTTTTCATGATATAGCACCAGCACTGCTTATATTTAATACTCCTCTTGCCATCAAAGTTAAAATCAAAGTTGTAACAACCGTAACTATCAAATAAAATATCATGCTCTTATATAAATTTTTACCAAGGTCATTTTCCTGTTTTAATCTATCCACTCCGTTTTCTATGCCGTTGGCTAAAATAGTCAATAATATCGTAATCTGCACTAAATATATTCCCACAATTAACTGGAAATAAAAAGGCGGCACAACTTTGTCTACTGGAAATATTTGGGAAACAATGCTTAAATCAACGCCTATGCCTGCATCAGCAGAGCTTCCGGCGGTTTGTCCTAATAAAGGCCCTAAACTAACCAAAATATTGGTAATCAAAACCCCTATGCCAACAACAATTCCTGCAATTAAAGGCGTTAAGAAATTAATCTGGCTTTTTATGCTGGATATTACATCAGCAAGTAAATCCTTTAGTCTTTCATTTACTTTGTGTATTGCAACCATGTAATTGCTTATTGCCATTAAAGCATGCGAAGCAATCTTTGGACCTTTTTCAGAACTCTCCAGTAAGACTTCCATGCTTGAGCTTATAACTCTTGACGGGAAAGCTAATATTGCTCCTCTTTTAAGATTGAATATAGCTTCTTTCAACCCCATCCCCATGCTTCTCAAATTATTGCTGACCATTGCAAAGAACTGCCCGGACATGGTCCCTCTCAAATTCTCAGCAACTTTGCTGAAAGCCAGTTCAACAGGCAATCCGTCTTCAATTCTATTACCGAGTTGAAATAGACTTCCCGAAAATTCTCTCTCAAGGTCTTTAGTGTCTTTTCTTATTTTCATTAGTTTATTGCTTCTTATTTTATAGTAAGTTCCAAGTCCTATTGCTAAACTTAAAGGAACAATCAAGCTTAACAGCATCGCAACAAGGCCAAAAGGTCCATTTCCGTCTCTGTATCCAAAAATCAAATCGTTGTTTAATAAAAAATTATTAGGATCAATGGCATGGATTATTATTGGAGAAAATCCAATTAATAAGACAATTAAAAATATAGGAGCAATTATAACAGCAGGGCTGATTAAAGCATTTCCGATTTTAATATATTTGTATTCTTCAAACAATTCTTCATCAATCGAAAAGCTCTCACCTTCGCCGTTTGGTCTTTTTATCATCAGCTGATTTCCCATGTAATAGACAAATATCGGAAGCATTACATTGTAGAACAGAGCAATCCAATACCATTTAATTCCTATGAATCCCCCTACTAAAGGAAGCATGATCATTCCTAATACAGGTAAAATAATCCCAAGCATGTACAATGTAGTCACAGGTCCTTTCAAATCCTGGGCATAGTGCATCATTTTTTCCTGAGTTCCGTCTAGAATGGTAGTTAAAGCTCTTTCCAAAACTTCAAGTCTCCTCTGCTCGCTTGGTTCATACAAGCTGCTCTCAATTAAATGAAAGGAAGTAACAAAATCAATATTGTGTTTTCTCCATTTTTCTAAATAAAAATCCAGAGATTCCTGCACAGTGTTAAATCTCCCTGTTTCTATGTTCCAGAAAACTTTTTTCAAATCACTTGAAAGAGGATCTTTAATATGCTGAGCTGCAAATTTAACTGCATGCTCTAAGTTGCTGGTGTGGCGCATATACATTACAACATACAGGATGCATAAAACCATCTGGTTTCCTGCTTCAATTCTCCACTTCAACGCCTTCTGGTTAGGATAGTTTTTTAGAATTTTAATCGCAACAAATCCCAAAGCCATTAAGAATAATGGAAGGAACAGCATAACATGGTCTAGCAGCAGGCCAAGGATGAGAACTGCAATTCCTAAAAAGATAATCCCCGCTCCTATAAAAAAAGCAAAGCTTGTCGAGCCTTCAGGAGTTATTTTAAGTCCTGCAGTGGAAATACTATCCCACAATTGCTCTTTCTCTTTTTCTTTAGGCCTTATAGTCAGAATATCTTTAGAAATATTGCATATCTTTTCATAAAAGCTTAATTCAACTCCAATTTGCTCTTCTTTGAATTTCTTGTATTCTTCACTAAAAGCATTATCGTCAAACTCTCTTTCTAATTTTCTTTTATACTTGTTTATAATGTCCTCGACATCATCTCTCATATATCAACCTCTTTTATACATTTTTTAATAATTTTATATTTTTAATTGCTTTCTTTTTACCAATTCTAAAGGAACATTTAATTTCTTGTCAGAAAAAACAATGTCTTCGCATTGTGAAATAGCTTCTTTGCAGACAGAAGCCATTTTTTCATACTGTTCAGCCACTTCTTGAATTTTAGTTTTAGGGCTATATCTCGCATTTTCCCTCTCATCTACATCTGTCTTTCTGACTTTTTCATTATACACCATTATCCTCTCTATGAATTCATCTTTATAATCAATTAAATTTTTATTTTGAACATATTTTAAAAAGAAAGCAGTGCATCTTTGGCTCCTTGTCTCAACTCCAAATTTAGATAATATTGCAAGTGCACAATAATACAAGGTATAATACCATTCTTCTGGAATTTTATAATCTGCTCCCATCTTACGATAGAATTCACAGAATTTCAAGCTGTCTTTTGCTTTTCCTAAATAATGTTTTGCATTTTCTAAAGAGGGATTTGTTATAAGTAATCCCTTATGTTTCTTACCTTTTTTCTCATCCCTTATGGCGCTATCAAAACATTCTCTTAATTTCTTTTCAATTTCAAGACTCATATCCATGCACCTCTTTCATAAAATTAACAAAATTTTCTTGTCCGAATAATACAATCCCTTTTTTAAAAACATCTATAAAGGTCTTATTTTTTTCCTTTAGCTCTTGTTTTAGTTCCCTTTTTATAAAATTAATAGAATGAATCTTTTTATCTTGAGTTTTTTGTATATTTAATATAATATCTCCGAGTTTTCCAATATTTTTTTCTTTTACCAGACAAAGAATATCGATATCATTAGCATCCTTGAATGAGAACAATACACTTCCAAACAAAACCATAAATTCCACTTTGTCTCTTAAATCAGAAAAATCAAATGCCCATCGTTTATATTTAGAAGCTTCTTGAGCCAAAAATAAGATTAAAATTTTTGCTAAGAGAGGATTTTCCCATCTTAAATTAATCCTATATACGCTTGTTTTTCCATTTCCCAAAGGATTAAGTCCAATTAAGCCTTCATGCTCAAGTTTTTTAAGTATTTTCCACATGCCAACTCTGCTGATTTTTGCAAACTTTGCCAAAGAAGTAATAGTATGTTCTGCGGAAAAATCTTTAAGTAAAATACAAATTACATTTTTAGAAGTTAGATTCTTTGTTAACATATTATTAATAATTATTAACTAATAGTTAATAGGATATTTAAATCTTTCTAATTTTACTTGTTTATAATGTCCTCGACATCATCTCTCATTCCTTATTTGTTAGAAATAGAACTTTATAAAATATGCGAACTTAAACTTTCTTAACCGCTCTTTTAAGCCATTCTTCCCATTCAAAGAAAATACGGCTTGGGTCTAAATGTCCCAATTCTCTTTTTACTCCTTCTGAAATTCGATGATAATGGTCATTTGCAGCAATAACAAATTTAGCTTCTAAAACATTCTTGTTAAACTGGGAATATTTAATTAAAGATTCTTTCATTTTAGCTCTTAAAATTATGTTGTCCCACACAGCATCCCAGTTTCCAGCCCATTCAGGAATATTGCTTGCTATGTTTTTTATAACTTCACTATCTCCATTGATTAAATCATCAGTAGGCTTCAAGGTATCTGTCTTAGGATCGTATTTCATCAAGTCCACAAAGCCTTTTTCAGCAAGAGGATCGCTTTCCCAGTTTTTCCTTACTTCAGTAATTTTAACTACTCTCCTAACACTGTGCAGTCCATCGGCGCTTCTAACAGGATTTGTAATGACAATTATGTCTACTGCTTTAAATGAAGTTTTTGGAACGTTTAAATCATTAACAATCCTATCATAAACACCATATGGACTATCTCCATGAATTGTTCCTGCTACAACATTAGCTAACGCTCCTATTCTCATAGCCTCAAAAAGTGCTTTCGCTTCTAAGCTTCTGATTTCACCGACAATCAAGGCGCTATCTCCCATTCTTAAACTGGTTCTTATACCTTCATCAGCGCTTACTTCAGTGCCACCGCTAGTCAAGGCACTTCTAACTTTTAATGGCTGAATATTGTATCCTAGTTCCCTCATTGCATCCACGCCTAATTCTAATGTGTCCTCAACAGTTAGGATTCTATACTTTCTCATTATTTCAACTAACAAAGAGCCTAAAAAAGAAGTATTATGTGCTATGATGCCATTAGCAATAAAATTATGCGTGCCCGGAACTGTGAGATCATAAACATATCCCTCATCCAATTTTACTTCTTCAGCTTTAAGAATTTCATCCCAAAAGATATCAGAATTGGCTAATTTTAGAGATTCATCTAAAAGTTTTTTTGTATCATCAGAAACACACCCGCCGTAGATTTTAATTATATTTTTAGAAATTTCAGACAAAGTTTTCAAACTAAAATTTTTATAGCGAAAATTAAAAAAGTTGGATACTGTTCCAATAGATAAATCTTTAGTTGCAAGCTCTTCATTCTCTATATTAAGCTCATTTCTAAGCTCCCCAAGAATCATTCCAATATTTGTATATGAAGTGAGAGTGTCAGAAAATGTAACTTTTAATTCGTCAAGGATTCCTTCACTGCTTTCGAGACTCTTGATTAGATTCAATTTAAATTTCTTTAAATAATTCTCAATAAGTTGCTGCTTGTCATTAGGAATCATCATTCCTCCATAAGAGTAATATTTAAGCATAGTTTCAGAAATTCCCGTGTCTTTTGAAATTCCTGCATAAGTTAAAGAAGTATTAGCAACAAAATCTTTGAGATTATAAACTTTACAGTCTTGATCAGCAAAGTTTTTTAAGTTGATAAATTTATTTTTAAGGAATCCATAAGCATTTTTCATGCTGTTTAAATCATCAAGATTCCCTTTCCCTCCATTCTTTAATAAATCTTTTAGCCAAGAATCTGTAAAGTTTGTATATGAAGACAGCTCAGAATAGGAAACATTTAATAAATCCTTCAGATTATCAAAAAGTTTCATAGATTTATTATAATGTTGATGAAATAAGATTAATTTATTTAATTCAATAATTTTAGGATGTAAATTTTTTAATTGAACATGTCTCTCAGAATAGAAATCTGTGATGATTTTAAACCATCTTCTAGTAGCACGATATTGGCTATTTTCATATGCCCAATAGTCCTTTCCAGTAAAAAACCTTAAGTCTTGAGGAGTAACTCTTAATTTTCTTCTCAGTTCCCTTAAAAAAAAGTCTCCATTTGGGATAGTGTCAACGTTTGTGTTTTCCATCCAGTTTAGTTCGTTTATATTTTTTAATCTTCTTGACTTAGAAGGGTGATTAAAACCTATGTGTTCAGCATATTTTTTTACAAACTCTCCTCTTATTAAAATTCTATTATAATTTTCACCATTAATGATTTTATCTTTACAAAAACAAACAATTCCGTATCTTAAGAATACCATTTGTAGTTGCTTGCTCATCAAGTCGCTTTTAGTGCATATCTCTAAATCTCTTTTATCTGAAGGAATATACCCGTCACAGTCAGCATAGGCCCTAAGAAAAGCGGCAAGAACCTTTCTTTCAGATTTTAAAATCTCTTTGGGAATCTTTATTTTGGCTGATTTGTTTCCCAAAGGAATCCCAAATGTAATTGATAATGCTCTACTTAATAATCGAGAGGTAATTTGTACGACCCAAGTAGTTCTACTTTTGAATTCTCTGAAGGGAACTTCAAATTTATAAAGAAGATTTTTGTATCTCTCCCTTAAAATTTTATTAGAGTTAAAAAAGTTAACTTCATATTCATCAATGTGTCCGTCTCCCAATAGATATCCCAAAAACTCTGCAAATTCTTCATCCATGTATTTTGGAAATTTGACAGGATTTGAATTTTTAATTCCTTCAATCAAATAATGGCCTTTTTCTTCTACAAAACCATCTGGAGATTTAAAGTCAATTTTTTGTTCTCTCGAATTCTTGCCAATAATATTAATTTTTCTTGGCGTAGCAATAAACTGTCCTTTTTTTATGTTGCCGGCAAAAATGGATTTAATGCCCTTATCAAATGTAAAGTAAGGATGTTCTTCAGTTGTAATAATTTCCCTGCCGGATTTTGTCTTAATTTTAATTAATTTTTTTCCTTTAATATTTCTTTTCCAATAAGTTGTCAATTTTTTATTTTTTAATTTATAATCCTCTAAAGAAACAATATTCGGAGGGCTTTCATCCTGGTAGATAAAATCATCATCAATTTTTTCTTCTTTTCCTCTAATCATTTCCTTTATAGGAACAATATTTCCATCACTTAATTGAATCAAAGTATCTCCTTTGACACATTTTCCTGAACTTCTGGTTCCAGCCACAAGTATGGTCCTAGCTCCATCAATAATAAAACTCATCAAACCCGCTCCAAGAGGACTAATCATTCTGTTTTGAACAAATAAAGGCAGAGTCCAAGGATCATCTCTATGCCTTCTTAAAGCATATGCAATGCCTTTGGGATTCAACGGCCTTGAAACTATGGCAACTCTCGCTCTTGCTCCTGGAACCATTAGCTCAGTATCTAAAATTGGATTTGCTTCGTCTAAAGGTCTTCCGGATAGTATTCTGAATTTAGTCGCCCAGCTGTCTGCATCTTCCGCACTTGGCAGAATATTAGTGACGCATTCTCCAAAATCCTGATGGACAATGAATATCGGAGTTGATCCTACCGGAGAGTTGATTGTAACATCCTGCACTTTATCATCTTGTAGTAAGATCTCAATTATCCCGAATCCAACAGTGTATCTTACAAGAATTTTAGCCAGTTCTTCTAGTTCATCAAAACTTAAGCTGATGCCTTGTCTGTCAGCAAGCTCTTGAAGCAGATCTTTCCCTATGTTGCCGAAGCTTGTTCTCATCTTTTCAGGCTCTATAAATTCTTCAGCTCTGGGCTTGTGCTCTATCAACGCATTTCTCGCCATTTCCAAAAGCTCCTGCTTGTCTTCGCTGATTTTAAATTCCGGGGGGGTTACATGGTAAAGGTACTTTATATCTTCTGGAATTGAAAATATCATTATGTTTGTTCCTTCTTTCAGGCTGTAGCTGTCCTTTTCTTCGCCGTCTATTGGAACTCTTGTCATTAATCTCGTAAACATGAAGTTAGGAGTGATAATTGCTCTGAACAATTGCTGATATATCGCTCTATCTCCAATATTATGTCCGTCTAGCCTGTCTTTGACTTTGCTTATCAGTTTTGTATTCTCAAGTATCTGGATAAATTCTTTTATCATAGAAATTAAAATCTCAGCTGACTTTACATCAGGCTCATCTATTAATTTGGTAATCATAATTTTTTCTTCTCTTAGTAGTCTTTTAAGTTCAACATAAACTCCAATGGGATCTCTTATCAGTCTTCTGACAAGGCTCTGAAGTATCCCTGATTTAGAAGCTAAATATTTATACTGCTCATCTGCAGCTAGAGAAATAAATTCTTTTTGTTTTATTAAATGCCTGTAGGCTCCGGCAATCTCCTGCAGCATTTGTGTCTGGTCATAGCTGTAATTGTAGTTCCTATGCTGGACAAGCACAACTCTGCTGATTCTTGGAATCTCGACAAGTCTTGAAATAACATCTTCCATGCATTCTTCGCTGTCTTCAATGCTTGGAATGACATTTTTTCTTGTATAATCTATTTTCAATACCTGATCGCTTCCATCGCTTGTAATCTCGTAATCTTTCTCTTTTTTTTGATTTTCATTCAAATTAGCCATACAAAACCTTTTATAGTAGGATAATTTGAATAATAAATAACTTTCGTTAAAATGGACTCTTCAATTTCAGAGTTAATAGGCAGAATCAGGGTAAATGAAGCTAGAATGGCAAACATAAGGGAAAGGCTTCTAGTGACAGATAACAATTCTATTTCTGAATTCAGGAAAATGTCTGCAGAGATGAGGGAAGTAAATAATGAGTTAAAGCAGGTAAAAGTGGAATTATTCAGGCTAAGGGAAACTATAAGAGACATGGTAAAAGAATTCGGAAATTTTGCAAGGTCTCAGGATTTGAGGGTTTTAGAAAAATATATTAACATGTGGAGCCCACTTAATTTTACAACAGAAAAAGAGGTTATAAGACTAATAAAAGAAAATGCAAGATATCCAGCAAAGGATGATAAGTCTGAAGAAACAGGGTAGGCAAAATCCTGAGATTTTAGAATACCTGAAAAAAGAGGGTTATTCTTCTCAGGAGATATATGATACCATGAGCTCTCAGCAGAAGAACCCAGACTCGGAATTAACACCCCCTACTCCTTCTCAGGAAATGGGCTCTGAAGAATTTAATCAGTCAGAGGAAATATCCGAAACTGGAGAAGAGCCTCAGTTTGTTTCAAGCCAGAAATTTCCAGCTCCTAAAAACATAACAGGCAGGCAGCAGATAGAAGACATAGAAGAAATCGCAGAATCAATAATAAATGAAAAAATGGATGAGATGAATATAAACATGGGCGAGTTTACAATATGGAAAGAGCGTGTTTCAACAGAAATAGAGGCAATCAAGCAGGAAATATTAAGGATTAGAAACAACTCTGAAAATCTGCAGAACGCAGTCATAGGAAGAGTTGAAGACTATAGAAAAAATCTGGGAGATATGTCTGTAGAAATAAAAGCATTAAATAAAATAATGGAAAAAATTCTAGAGCCTTTATCAGAAAATGTCAAGGAATTGTCAAGGATAACTGAAAGATTAAAAAAATAATTATTTTTCTGCTTCAAAGCTTAAGAGTCTGACTGCAAAGGAAAATATAATTAATGTAAATACAGCAGTAAGAACTTTTGGATTAAAAACACTTCTTTGAATCTCAGAGCCTGGTCCAGTTCCGCTTGGTGCAGATGCTCCAATAACAGGCCCGTAAACAACAGTCAATCCCCCTACAACAATTATTATGCCAAAAATAATAATAACCCATCTCACAACGCTGTCATTTGCAAGGCCTTTTATCTGGTCGCTTGAATATCCTAAAAACATAAACACTAAAAGTAAAGAAAATGCTATCATTACCATCGCAACAAACCATGGAGCAATAATCGTTATGAGCTGCATAACTCCTGGAATTGCAGCCATCAATACTGAAATAGAAAGTGCAATAATTCCATTCAAGCTCTTGCTGTCTCCAAAAATTTTAATTTTCTGTAATATTCCGTATAAAACCGCATAGACTAGCAAGAAAACAAAAATCGGAAGTAAAAATTCCCCTATTCCAGCATCAAATATACTAACCATTTTATGCCTTTAATCCAAATCGTTGAAGTAAATCTTTACCGCTACCACTACCTGATTCTTTTGGTTCTTTCACAACAAGCCATATTACTAAAATAAACACGCCAATGCTTAACAGCACACCAATGTCGCCGTCAGTAAAATCATCAAGAAGAGGAACATTCCATCCAGCTGAAGCGCCTATGGCCCACAAAACAGAAGCAATAGCAGCAACAACACCCAATCCCAATAGCCACTCGCTCCATGCTGCATTTCCTTTAAAAATTCCGACGACTAAAAGCAGCATTAAGAAAACAAGCACAATCATGGAAACTCTCGGTAAAAATTGCAGCATAATCTCAACTAATTCCTGCTGAGAAATCAAAAATAGCGCCAAGACAAAGCTCACAATCCCATTTACTCTTTTGGATTTATCTTCCTCGCCAAATAATTTTATTTTCTGGAGAATTGCAAAAGTGACTGCAAAGATTAGCAAGAAAGGCAGTACAATATTAAATCCGCCAATGTCTGCAAAGGATTCTAAAACTTCATTCAAATCTAAATTGTCAAATACCGCCATATTTCACCTCTTATTTTTATAATTTCTTCTCCTTTTTAATCTTTACCTTTTCCTTTGTTTTCTGATTCTGATTTTGGACTAGTGATGTACATTATAGCCCAGATGATTATTGCAAATAGGATAATGCTGCTTATCAAAGTTCCGCTCCAAAATTCTTTTACGAATTCAAAGCCATAATCAAGCCAGGATTGATTTGCATTAGCAGGTATAACACTCAAAAATATTAAAACTACTGCAATAAACATGCCTATCATCAAAAAAGTAAGCCATCTTCCTCCAAGTTTATCGTAAATCGTATCCCCTGGTTTCATGAAGAGCCCGATGGATAAAATAAATGAAAGTGAAACAACAACCAATAAGGAGATTCTAGGCAGAGCTTGGTTTATCACTCCCACAATTTTTGTGGCAGCAACAACCAGTAATCCCAAAACAAAGGAAACAATTGCATTGAGATTTTTTCTTGAATATTCATGATCTCCAACTTTTTCAGTTCCAAGAATTTTAGTTTTCTCGAGAATTCCAAATACTACAGCAAAAACAAGTAAAAAAGGTAAAATAATATCAAATAAGCCAAAATCCCTCAAAAATTCTAAAGCATCACTTAATACTGACATAAGTAGTGTAACAGCTTAATCTTTATTTAAATCTTGTGTTTTAAATCTCTTCTACTTCTTCAGTTGACGCCTTTGCTGATGCTTCTTCAGTTTCATTGAATGAAGGAATCGCAGCTTTATTTATTATGAAGACATCTCCAACTGCTTTGACAAGCTGATGGGGAACTATGACTCCTTTAGCGCCGCCTAAAACTCTGTTCAAGCTACTTCCTCTAGTCGACTTAACTCTCCATCCAAAAGCCTTGCTTATAGTCACAATGCATTCCTCTATGTCTCCAAAATACTCGCCTTGATCAGTAAAAACCTTCATGTCAAAGGTCTCGCTTACCCTCTTAGTTTTTAACATTTTTATCCTCCATTTTAATTAAGATATCATAAAAAGATATTTATATAGTATAAATAATTTTCCATTCTCCATGTATACTATTAAAAGCCTCATTTTAATCGGAACTTCCCATATTTCCCTGGAAAGTGTAAAAGAAGTAAAAGAAACCATAGAAAAAACCCATCCAGATATTATCGCTTTAGAACTTGATTTAAAGAGGTTTAAACAGCTTATTTCTGCAAAAAAACATAAAATCAGTATAAGAGACATAGGCAAAAAAGGCTTCTTACTCAATCTTATCGGGGCATATATAGAAAGCTATCTGGGAAAGAAAGTAGGCACAACACCCGGGGTAGAAATGAAAGAGGCAATTCAGCTTGCAAAAAATAATCATATAAAAATTGCCTTAATAGACCAGGATATCCAGATAACTCTAAGAAAATTAAAATCAAGAATCACATTTAAGGAAAAACTAAATTTCATAAAGAATATTTTTAAAGGAATATTTTTACAGCAAAAACTAAGTTTCGATTTAAGTAAGGTTCCAGAACAAAAGCTTATAAATAAACTAACCTTAGAAATCAAAAGAGGATATCCATCAATTTACAGGACTTTAATTGAAGAAAGGGACGAAATAATGGCAGATGCTCTCTTAAATTTAATTAAAGAAGATAAAAAAGTAGTAGCTGTTATAGGAGCAGGCCACATTCCAGGGATAGCAAAAATAGTAAAATGGAAATTGCAAAAAAAGAAATAAGGGATTTAATAATTGTTGCATTCATCGCAGCATTTGTTTTGTCTTTTAATGAATGGGGGATAAATACTTTCAGCTTTTTAACAGGAATAAAAAATTTATCTATTTCATTTGCTTTCTGCATGATAGTTTATATTGTTTACATATTCGCACAAAAGCTTTCTGCAAAATATTATGAGTATGAAGTTAATTTTGAAATGTTGCAGATAGAAAAAAGAATAAGGTCAATAAGGAGAAAAACAACCTTTCCCATTGGCCCGATAATCACAGTTTTAATAACTTTAATTTCAGCAGGAAAATTTTTCTTTATAGTATTAAACTCATTCACGCTCGTCCCAAATGAAGAACTGAGGACAGGAAGAAAATGGACTGGTGTGAAGGAATTTGAAGAAGCTCAGGTGGCATTGGCAGGGCCGATGTCTCTAATAGTCTTATTAATATTATTCAAAATACTCGTCTACTTTAACCCTATATTTGAAAAAGGAATGTTCATCGCTTCAACAATAATGATATTCAACATGCTTCCTCTGCCTAAAGTAGATGGCTCAAAAATATTTTTCGGAAGCAGAACTTTATACGTAACTGGTTTGGCATTTGGCATCTCTTTCGTTTTGTTGCTTTTCTATCTTTCAATAATCCAGACAATTATGCTTGCTCTGATTATTGCATTGGCAATGGGCATAGCTTATTTGTACAGTGTGGCTAAATAATTAAACTAAAGACTGCTTTTTGCAGCAGCCAGAGTATAAATATGAGGGACAAAGAGGCATGTACATCATAGATTACAAAAAAAAGATATATTCCTGATAATACGTCAATAACGCTTGTCCAGTCATATATGAAAATCAGCGATTTAATAAGAAAAAGAATCCCAAGTACAGTAGCAATCCCCAGTCCTATATCCCATTGAACAAGGATAAAGAATAAGGCAATGCTTAAATCTAACATCCCCAAAAGCTTTAGCATAAGGAGCCTTTAACAAAAGCATTTAAAATCTTTGTCATTAGCAATAAAAATGTATTCAATAAGCGATTTTATCCCCAGAAGGTATCAGGAGGAAATTCTGAATACTGCTGTTAGTAATAATACTCTTGTAGTCTTACCAACCGGGACAGGAAAAACAAAAATCGCAATTTTAACTGCAGTTGCAAGGCTTAATAATCACAAGGTTTCAAATATTCTAGCAGTTTCCCCAACAAAGCCTCTCTCCGCCCAGATTCAAAGGGAATTCATTGAAAGCACAAATATTCCAAAAGATAAAATCGTGCTCTTAACCGGCGCATTGAATCCTAAAAAGCGCCAGGAGTTGTGGGAAAGCGCAGTAGTCATTATAGCAACACCGCAGACAATTCAAAAAGATTTAGAAAACGAAAGGATTTCTCTAAAAGCAACTTCCTTGCTGATTATAGATGAATGCCACAGATCCCGGGAAAATTTTGCAAACACAAAGGTTGCTAATTTCTATATTAAAGAGTCAAAATTTCCAAGAATTCTCGCCTTGACAGCATCTCCCGGAGGAAACAAAAAAAAGATAGATGAAATTGCAAAAAACCTCTATATTGATTCTTTTGAAATAAGAACAGAAGAAGACATTGAGGAATTTATACAGAAAAAAGAAATAAAAAATCTTGAAGTAATTTTGCCAGAGGAAATGAAATCTCTCCATTCTAAATTGAAGAAAGTTTACAGTGCAAAATTAAATGAATTAAAAAAAATTGGCTTCACAAAGCCTTCTCAATTCATAAGCAAGAAAGATCTGCTGTTGCTGCAGCAAAAACTGAGAAACAACGTAAATAAAAATCCGGCAGCATATTATGGAATGTCATTAACTGCATTGTTAATAAAATTAGATTATGCAATTGAACTTTTGGAAACTCAAGGCCTTGAACCTCTGCAGGAATTTCTTGAAAAACTTTCTAAAGAAGAGACAAAAGCAGCTAAAACATTGCTAAAGATGCCGGAAATACAGTCTTCGATGGAATTAACAAAGGAATTAATAAAAAATAAGATAAAGCATCCAAAGGTTTACATGCTGAAAGGCATTATAAGAAAAGACATTGAAAAAAACCCTCTAGCTAAAATAATTGTTTTTGCAAATTACAGAAACACAATAGATTCTTTATTGGCTGAATTAAATTCATTGGAAAATGTAAATGCAGTTAAATTAATAGGGCAAAAATCAGGATTGTCGCAGAAAGAGCAGATCTCTGTGATTAAAGATTTTGAGCAGGGAAAATTTAACGTATTGATCTGCAGCCAGATAGGAGAAGAAGGAATGGACATAAAAGGCGCTACCACCGCAGTTATGTACGACCAGGGCTCAAGCTCTGAAATAAGAAAAATACAAAGAGCGGGGAGAGTAGGAAGATTAGAAGCAGGAAACATCATCTCGCTGTTGACTAAAGATACAAGAGAAACAGGTTATTATTGGGCGAGTAAAAGAAAAGAAAACCTTATGAAAAACACGCTGAAAACATTGCAGGAAAAACAAACTAAGTTATCTTCTTAATGGTTCCTTTTAATACTAACAATCCCACTACAATCTCTTCTGCTTTGGTTTTTGCATCGCCTTTTAGCAATCTAGGTAGTAGCCTGGCTTTTTCATATAAAGCATTGGTAAATTCATATAAATCCTGTTCATCGGTTTTCATAGCTCTGATATTTCTTCTATCATCAATTATTCTAACTCTTGGCATAACCTTCTTAAACTCTTTTAATATTTAAAGATTATGCAAGTGCTGCTTGATTATCGGGAAAGAAATTCCGGAATAAAAAAAGAACTAATAAAACAAGGCTTGGAGGTTATAGAACAGCAGTTAGTCTCTGCGGATTTCGTAATCAAGACAAAAACTTTAGACGGAAAAATCTTGACTATTGGTATTGAAAAGAAAACAATTAATGACTTCTTAAATTCAATCATTGATAAAAGAATTATCTCGCAGTTAATGGAGATGAAAAGGCATTTTGATTTATCTTTATTGATCATAGAAGGCACAGAAAATATTTATGAAATACGAAACTTCCATCCTAATTCAATAAGGGGAATAATGGCTTCAATAGCAATTGATTTTCAAATCCCTATGCTGCAGACTCGCAATCACCGCGACACCGCAAATCTTTTGGCAGTAATAGCAAGAAGGCTGGAAAAGCCGCGCTCTCTGCCAAATTTGTTAAAAAAACGCAAGCCATTAACGTTAAAGCAGCAGCAGGAGTTTATAGTTGAATCTTTGCCTGGAATCGGGCCTCAAATCTCTAAAAGGTTATTGGAAAAATTCAAAACAATCGAAAAGTTGATAAATGCCTCTGAAAAAGAATTAATTGAAGTTGATAAAATAGGAAAAATAAAAGCAAAGCATCTAAAGAAGCTCTTTGAAAGAAATTACGAATAAATTTATTCTTTTGTGGGGAGTCTATATCTCAATAGTGCAGATAACATACGATAAATTTCTCTCTTACGTCTTTCTGCAACTATTTGATCCGATTCGCTCAGATTATCATATGGCCGCACAGACCTAGAATCATTTTTATAAGATCCTTCTTCAGGCATTTTTGCATCACCTGAAAATTATAAACACAAACTTCCAATTAATATAGTTTTTCATTCTCCAAAACCGCTATATTAATAAAGAAAACTTTTTTTAATATTTATTTCAACATATATCTCTCAACAACTCCATACTTATGCCTTTCTCCAATCAAGTCGTTTCTAAAAAGTTCAAAGCCATCAACGTTAAATCTTCCTTCTAAAATCATTCGAGAATAATTCCAGATTCTATCATTCTTGATTCTTTTAATCCTGCAAAGAGTTACATGAGGGTTATAACGTTCTTCAGGTTCAAAAGTAGGAGCTAAAGCATCATCAATTTTTCTTCTAAGTCCTATTACTTTATCTTTAGGGTTCACTCCTATCCAAACTATGCTGGGAGACTTGTCCTTCTCAATGAAAAAGTCAATGTTATCCAAACTTAGACTAAATCTGGGATAATCCACATTTCTTAAAGCAGATTTAACTTTATCAATTTCCTCTTCGGCGATATCTCCCAAAAATCTCAAAGTCAGATGATAATCCGGAGGATAAGTCACTCTTGCAATTCTTTCATCAACCCTAAATCCAGAAACTTTTTCTTTAATTCCATCAGGTAAACTTATCGCAATAAAGCATCTCATTAGTTTCTAAAAAACAACAAAGCTTTTAAACTTTTTATTTTATTGAAAAGAAATGACGGATTCAAGAATAGAAAAAACTGCAAAAATTCTAGTAGAGTATTCAAACAATGTAAAAAAAGGAGACAGGGTAGTAATCAATGCAGGAATTGAAGCCGCTCCTTTAGTCAAAGAGATTTATAAATTATGCATACAAAAAGGAGCTTATCCAAAAGTTAATATTGGCATTCCTGGATTGTCAGAAATTTATTACAAATACGCCTCAGAAGATCAGTTAAGCCACTTCCCTGAATTAGCAATGAAAGAAGCAGAATATGCAGATGTTTTCTTCTCAATAGAAGCTCTCTCAAACACAAGGTCATTAACAAGTGTAGATCCTAAAAAAATTGCAGTCAGAAGCAAAATTACAAATCCCATTTCAGAAGAAATTTTAAGGAAAAAATGGGTTCTTTTCTATTATCCGACTAACTCCCAAGCACAGGAAGCAGATATGTCTTTAGAGGAGTTTGAAGATTTTGTTTACAATGCCACAATTCAGGATTGGGAAAAGATCTCAGAAGAAGAAAATAAATTAAAGGAAGTATTAGACAACGGAAAAGAGGTAAGGATAATTGGAAAAAACACAGACATAAGATTCTCAATAGAAGGCAGAGAGGCAATAAAAGGCGATGGAAAAAACAACATGCCATGTGGGGAAGTATTTATCGCCCCTGTTGAAAATTCAACTCAAGGCCATATAGAATTCTCTTTCCCAGCAGTCAGAGCTGGAAGAATGGTTGAAGGAGTTAAATTAAAATTTGAAAACGGAAAAGTCATAGAATCTTCGGCTGTTAAAAATGAAAATTACCTCAAAGAAATGCTTGAGATGGACAATGGAGCTAAATATCTTGGAGAATTTGGAATTGGTTTTAATTATAACATCCAGCAGTTTGTAAAAAGCATCTTGTTCGATGAAAAAATCGGCGGCTCTATCCATCTAGCATTAGGCAAAGCATACAAAGAAGGCGGCGGAACAAATGAATCAGCTTTGCATTGGGACATTATAAAGGATTTAAGAGATGGTGGAAAGATTATAATTGATGGAAAAATAATTCAGGAAAACGGCAAGTTCTTAATCTAAAATAATCAGTTCTTTTTTCATTGGAGTCAATATTTCAACTTTGTTTTTCTTGATTAAAATAGTGTCTTCAATTCTAATTCCAAACTTTTTAGTGTAAATTCCCGGTTCAATTGTAATAGTATCATTTTCTTTAATAATATCTTTAGATTTAAAATTAATCCAAGGTTCTTGATGTATTTTCTTTCCAATCCCATGTCCTAAACTATGTTCAAAATATTTTTTATATTCTCCAAAATCAACTCTGGCTTTTAAATCAAGATCGCAGTAATCTTTTCCGATTTTCAAATTCTTCAAAGAATTATTTTGCACTTTCAGGACTAAATTAAACAGCCCGATTTCTTCTTTAGTAGGCTTTCCTTTGTACACCATTCTGGTAATGTCAGAACAATATCCATCATACTTGACTCCAAAATCAACAATGATAAATCCTTTTAGTTTAGTATTATCGGATTTATGATGAATTTCTAAAAAGTTTTTTCCAGAAACAATTAGAGGAGGAAAAGCTACTTTAACATTTTTATCTTTTGCTTTCTTTCTCAGATATTTAACAACATCTTTCTCAGTATTAAAATTAAAATTATCAAAACATTCTTTTAAAATTTCGCAGCTAATCTTACAGGATTTTTTAATCTTCTCAATAGACATTTTAAACAGTAGGAGTAGTTATATTGCATCCCCTTATCAAAATATTAGGTGTTAAAACAGGTATTTCAGCTTCCCATGTTCTTAAATGGACAGGGTTATTCCCAACAGCTTTAACATTCTTAAGCATATTAAGCACATTTTCGCTGATTCTGATTCCCTTCAAGCTCTTAATTATCTTGCCGTTTTGAATTAAAAAAGCGCCGTCTCTAGGAATTGTAGAAAAATCTCCAGTATGATAATTGGCAAACGTAGTATACCACACATTTGTAATGTAAATTCCTTTTTTAGTTGATTTGATCATTTCATTCAGGGGCATATCACCTTTCTTAACAACAATGTTCCAAGGATCAGGAGTTATTAAGCCGGCATTGCCGGTAGTTTCAACTTTGTGTTTTCTTGCAGTTGAAGTATTATACAGATAGTTTTTATACAAGCCATTTTCTATCAAAGGCGTTCTCCGGGTAGGAACTCCCTCCATGTCTGCCTTGCTTGAACCTAGCCCATTGGCAAGAGTCCCGTCGTCATAAATTGTTACTTTTTCATTTCCTATTTTCTTTCCAAGTTTATTTGAGAAAAAGCTCATTCCTGATTCAACAGAAAATATGCTTGCAGAATCTCCTATTGAGTTTAATAAAGGGGCAAAAGCCATTGGAGAAAGAATAATATCATATTTGCCTCTCTGGCCGTTAACAGGATTTTTGGAATCCCTGGCAATTCTTCCTGCCTGAGCTCCAACTTCCTCAGGATCTAGTTTTTTTACAATTCTGGAAACAGCATTCATGTGCCCGCTTTCATCTTTTTCAATAAAGCACCTCATTGAAAAATACAGCTCACTTTTTTTCTCAGAAAATTCAACTCCTGAAGATGTCAGCAGAGTATTTTTTGATTCATGAGCTTCAAAAATTCCGTTTGTCCTTTTCGCACCTTCTTTAAATGCAGAATTAATCCCTCTTCGAACATAATCATAATCATCAAGGTTTTTTATTTGGGGGTCATAGCTTTCATTTATCTCATTGTATTTGAAAGTTTTTTCATTTATCCCGAAATAATCTCTTTTAGGATGAATCGCTTTCAAAAATTTCATGATTTTATTTATAAATTTGTCAATTTCTTTTTTCTTCATTTCATTAAAATTACCTTTTTCAGAAGCAAGTCCAGTTTCATCTACAGTATCTTTATAAGTAGTTGTAAATATCTTTTTATCTTTAACAACAAATATACCAACATCGCTGAGAAGCTCGACTGCATCTTTTACAATTTTATTGTCTGAAAACTTTATTTGCCTTGCATTGCTCGCATTAAAACTTAGCACAGCATCATCCACATTTCTTTTTTTCAGTTTTTTCATGAAGTAATATAGTATTTCCATCAGCCAAGCCTCACATTTCTTATTCTCATGCTGGGGCCTCCGAGCCATGCAGGAACTCCCTGCATCGGTTCACCTTTGCCGCATGTGCCTGTATGATATTCTATATTTTTGCCCACAGCATCAACATTGCTCCACAAAGCAGGAGTGGTAATTTCAATAATAGGCTTCAATACAGGATTAGAGATTTTTCCGTTCTTAATTAAATAGCAGTCGCTCCCCACATATTTCATCTGAAATCTTTTGTCATCAATGTTCCATTCAGTAAAGTCTCTCATGTACACGCCGAATTTTATATCTTTTATTAATTCGCTTTCAGAAAACTTCCCTGGAACTAGAAAAGTGTTTGCCATCCTGACTATGGCTTCTTTGTCAAAGCTTTCAGACCTTGCAGCGCCGTTGCTTCTTAAATTCATATCAAAAGCAGTTTCTCTATTATGCAAAAATTCATTAATGACTCCATTTTTTATCAAGTATCTTCTTCTTGCTTTAACTCCCTCATCATCATAAAGATAATATCCTGCGCTTTTATCAAGTGTAGGGTCATCAGCAACAGTAACCTGCTCGCTTCCTATTTTTTCTCCGATCATTCCTTTGTGAACAAAGCTTTCTCCTGCCTGGGCTGCTTCTCTTCCAAGTATCCTATCAGCTTCAAAAGGATGCCCGACGCTTTCATGAACCATTATGCCAGTGACTTCAGGACCGACTACTAGATCAATTTTCCCCTTTGGAGATTTCTCAGCTTTTCTTAAGTTAAGATCCATTGCTTTATACTCTTTCAGCATAAGCTCCGGTAATTTCCATTGATTAACAACCTCAAATCCGCCGGCGTTGCAGTACTGCCAGAATTTCTGCGCGCTTTTGCCGTTGCTTTGAACAGTTAAGAAATAAGTGAAATGATTGCGTGGTATTTCAGAAATAATTTTAGTTCCTTCAGTTGTTATTATATATTTTTTATTCAAATTATAGCTCAAGCTCAAATATCTTCCTGCTGCTTTTTTTATTTTTTCATCAATATCATGAAGAAGCTTCATTTTTTTATCTGGATCAATGTCTTTTAGATTTATTTTTTGTGTAACTTTATAGTTTTTTTTATTGACGCTTTCTTCAGATAATCTAACATTGGCATTCATGTTACGTGCTCTTTTTACTCTCTTTATTGCCTGAAGAACAATTTGTGAAATTTTTTTCTTTTCAAATTTATTTATTGAGGCAAACCCTAAAGAATTATTAACCAAAAACCTGATACCCACGCCTGCAGAATTTTCAAAGCCTGAAACTTCAGGAATACCGTTCTTTAATACTAAACCCTCTCCTTCAGTTTCTTCTAATCTAACTTCGCCATAATCTACTTTCTCTTTTTTTAAAATGCTTAAAGCATAATCTGCAAAATCTTTATACATCATTTCTAATTTTTATTACAAGAATATAAATGTTTCTTAATAAGATTTTATCTTTTAAGAAGTCCTTTATTGTCGCAAAAAGCAAGAAAATCTTCTAAGGAAGGTTTTCTATCAAACAAATCTTGCATTATTCCAGGGTCTGTAAAGACAATATCATTTAAATCTAATTTGCCTTTTCCATTTTTGAAAGAAACAGAATTCCAACTAACTGTGCTAATTTCCTCAGGATAGAAGGTTAAAGGAAAAGATCTTAGACTAGATCTGGAGCCATATGATGGCCTAAAGATTTTCTCTAAAACTTCATCCGGGTTGGATGGAAAATAAACCGTGTTTCCAGGATAAACAAAAGGCAGCCCCCAACTCATATCGATATTAGCATAAGATTTATCATAGCCTTTCAAATGAAATCGATCTTCTGCTTTTGACAGGTCTAAATCAAACTCTCTTAATATTCGTCTTAAGATCTCTTCTTTTGTAAATCTATCAATCAAACCCACAAGACTTTGGAATCCCTTTTATTGATAATTGATTCAAAACAAATTCCCAATTATCTAATATCCAATCAGTTTGTCCATTTTCTCCATAAAACAATTCTTTTGCTCGATTTAAATAAATTCTTTGTATTTGCAAAGCAGTTCTGGTTTCGTGGGGTATTTTCAAACTAAGTCCTAAAGTTGGCTGTAGTGATAAGGATTGAAGACTTTGAACAGGATCTTGTAATGGAGAAACTGAAAAGCTTTCATCTTCCTCTAAAAGCCTTAACACAAGATGGGTTGTTCCAAATTTTAAAGCAGTTGTATAAGCACAAATATTGTGGTCTCCTACAATTAAGTGAAGCCTTCTGTATCTTTGATTATTTATATGAGGTTCGTCACGAGTATTTATGATAGCACGATTGCTCATGGACTCCAAAGATTCAATAGTTTGAATGTGGCCTGCACGTTCACTTAGCTCGAAATAATTTGCAAAGCTTTTTGTTTGTCTTTCTTGGTCTATTGGATCCGTCTTAAACGCACCAGGACCAGCAAAGATTTGTCTAGTAACAAGAAAGGGAATTAAAAGATCTCTCTTTTCCCAAGCATCTCGATCCATCAAATAATTTTCATGAGCTCCCCAAGTGGTTAATTTTCCAGAATCGGGGTGAACTGCTGCATTGTCCTTAAACCCGCTAATTTCTCCATATTCAGGATGAGCTCTTTGAAACTTTTTGAATATTGCATCTAATATTCTGGTTGTCGCATGGTCTGAGGCAGCTAAATCAAAAACATTATCAGATTCCCTCCAAGAAATTTCTACATGTTTTACATCATAATAAAATCTGTCTCCTCCTTGAAAAAATCCAGAAACAAAATTTAATACTTCTCCTCTAAATCTCTCAACAGTATCACATCTTTTTAAAAAAAGAGGGTCAAAATCTTCTAATGTTAAAGGGTTATTCGCAATAAATTCAGGAAGTTTTTCAGCAATTGCAACACCATCAATGTATTGATCTTTCGAGGAAGTTAATCCTATTTCAGTCTCACCTCCCATTAATCTTCTCTGCATTACAAATCAAGAAAATAAGTCATTTATAAAAATATCTACTTTAAAATAATAACATCAAGGATAAGCTTCTTTAATTAAATTCTTCTTTTTTTCAAACACTTTCCTTATAGGCTCAAGAACGTCATTTATTTCTTTAGCTACACTTTGTTTTAAATCCATAGGATGCAATTTTTTCTTAATAAAATCTTTCTCTAAATCTTCATATTTCAAATATTCAATATTCCCTCCAAATTTCTCAGGTCTTTCAACTTTCATTTTTCCTTTATATGGAAAAATAAAGTATTCACAAAAGGCAAGTACACCATTGTCTTTCTTTTCTCCTTCTTTGCAGTAGGCTTTCTTGATTTTATCTTCTACTTCTTTTTTAGAGTCAAGCAAGTCAATTTTACTTGATTGGTCAGAAGCGCTCATCTTCTTTCCAGTTAGTCCGGGAAGCAA
>Ga0209542_10005802_pt1 | contig 24396 bp, 16 predicted proteins | sample RifCSPhighO2_01_FD_184028 | JGI IMG/M metagenome (GOLD analysis project Ga0209542, IMG submission 184028) | Soil microbial communities from Rifle, Colorado - Rifle CSP2_plank highO2_0.1 (SPAdes) (version 2) | ecosystem: Environmental > Terrestrial > Deep subsurface > Rock core/Sediment ...
CGTTGTTGGAGATCGTATGAATAAGCGCTACTCCTCACGCTTCGATATTTGGTTTCCCAAAACCGACCAAACAAAACAATTCGGGCTCAAAAACACGCGCGTCGAGATCATCCGCGAGAAGAAATACGAAGACATTGCACTCAAATAGAAATTGGATTTTGCTGTTTTGGAGGAAACCGCTCGGGGTCAATAGTGCGCGAAAAGCACGTGCGACCGGCATCGTGCATCCAGCTTTCCTGCGGGCCGAGTAAGCCCATCGGTTTTACGGGGATTGTTCTTGTCTCCTGCCTACTTGACGTCTTAAACACCGCGCAGAGTTCAAACGACAATTTGCCCGTTATACGATACTCGTAGTTCTCGTTTGTTTCCGGATCGCGCGGCGGTATAACGGCAAGTACTTCGTCGCGCAACTCATCAAGAGAGTTTGGCAGGCGGCGTTTTGTCTGCCAAAAACTCGCGATCTGACTTTGAATCTGCTCGAGATCGGAAACCCTCCTATCGTCAAACTGCCTATCGCGTGCGGTCTGCGGCAAACCCGCGACAACGAACCCGAAAATAATGGCAGTAAACCCAAGTGCGGAAACTGCGCGCACAAAAAGTTTCATGCGCGGATCGTGTGATGCCGCAACGTCTTTGCGCACATTCCATCCGTAATAGACAAATACCGAAAGCGCGAGTGCGAGCACGGTAAGTACCTTGAGCACAAACCGCAAAGTCAGCTCACCGTTTAAAAACGAGAATATGACCGACACCAAATCGCCTACGATCACAAGTGTTGCTACAAAAAGCGTAAAATAAAGCAACCACTTGCGAATTTTGAGCGCACGCTTTTCCGGATTTTTTTCAAGATCGCGCTCAAGATAACTTGTGAACCACAGATACAGTGGGAATATCACAACCAACAGCGCAAGCGGCCAGCGCAGAGCGCTTTTGGCATACCACCCATACGTATCAGAAAGCACATCAGGAAAATATACGTCAATAATGCCAAAGAGCAAAATCCCAAAACCAATCACGCTTACATAGAGAAAGATGATCGAGAGCAAATGCGAAAACACATCTCGCGGTCCCGTTGTTTTTTTAACTTCAGTTTCCATTACATTCGGACAGTTCTACTGGCGTCGTGATTCCCGGATTTGACGTCCAGCCGAGGAAAAACTGATTAAGACTCGTGCCTGCATTTTTTATTTCAAGATAGTAGTTGCCCTTGTTTGGATCGCCATTCGCGCCAACATCGCGCCCGCCTCGAGTCAGATTAATAATTGTCCCGCCACTAATTTCATCAGATCCAACCTGCGTGTTGCCGCGCCAAAACCGCCATTTGAAACTTGCACCGAACGGCTCTTGCAATTCGTTGAATCGAACGCGCAAACTTTCAAGATCGCGATCGATTGGAATTTTATAATACTTCGTCTCGCCCGGTCGCGGCCCAACGGTTGTACCGAATGACTCAACTCCGTAGTTATTACCAGTCGGCTCACGCGTAACCGATATCCATCCACCGGGTGCGATATAGGGTAACGCACAGTAACTCACACTTCTGCACTCGGCAGGTTCCGCAGGACTTATAAGCCCCGGGACCTGAACTTCGAGCCGGAAAACATTTGTTGATTGACCGATGTTTTGAATTACAAGGTAATAATTACCTTTCGGGAGTGTGGAGGTGAAGCCCGCACTCGGCCACCTGATAATAATGCTCCCGGCTGAACTACCTGCACCAGCACTCTGTGTGAAAATTTGTGTTGAACCACGATAAAGTGTCACATTATATTTCGCTACTTGTGTCTGACCTCCATCGCCTCCAGCGATTACAAACCTGCTTGAAGGGATATCATTTGGTATGCTGAACTTTAAATAAGAAGTTGCCCCGCCGTTAGGTCCATTCCGTGTACAGAAACCAGTAGCTACATCTGGAGGACATGCTGGTATATCCTGCCACCCACCGGATGCAACATAGGGCGACACACAATAGTTCACTGCTTGCTGGTCTGAAACTGCTTTCTTAAGTCTCCACTCTACAACCCAGCCGGAGTTGCCTCCTCCGAAGTTCACATGCCAGCGCGCCCAGTTGAAAGCCCCGCCGCCGCATGTGATGGGACCAGAACGATCAATGGTGCCTTGTGTATCCTCGAGTGGCTCCCACAAAACTGGCCCGCATGCATCCGGTCCGCGCATATTTACTGTGTCATATATTTTATGTTCAGTGACAGCAACAGTATCCCCAACCTGAAACTTTGCGCCCGTTTGAGTTTGATTCGGCGTACATGTGCCTATTGATTTAAGAAAATCTCCCGCGACCCAGCCATCAGCGCCTGTTGAGAAGTCTGTACGAAACCAGTTGCGTGCGCCAGAAGGCGTCGGCCCTTCTGCGACACATCCTTGCGTGCCATGCGACTGGCTTCCGATTTTTGTGCCGCCCGCAGAATCCCGAACATTGAGATTTGTTTCGGAATCTGTGACTACTTCTACTTTCGTGCCAACGCCAATCGCTGACGGTATAAGTGTTGGATTTATTAGCGGGCACCCGGGCGGCCAAGACCCAACAGGGCTAAAAATTGCGCTACAGTTCGGACCAAAATAATCTCCTTGCCAGCAACCGCCAGTTGCGTGCGTATAGGTATTGCCCTTGCCGGCGCAGTTGTAGGGATTATCTATCGTTGGTATGGGGTCATCCGTTGGCCGATTCAACACTTGAACGGTTTCAATTGCGCTGCCAGTTTTTTTGAAAAGAAATGTTGTGCATATCACGTTTTGCGTTTGCGCGACTGATGGCCACAACCAAACATTGACACCATATTGCGCATCGTTTTGCCAATCGCTCATGGGAACAATCGCCGATACTGTTGATTGTCCATTTGTATTTACCGGATACCATTTTGCCTCACTACCGGAAAAGTAAACAGCGAACGATATCGCCGCCGTGTTTTTTACATCATAGGCATTGAAAATAATATTATTCCCATCCGCACGCGCATCCCCATACGAACACGATTGCATACTTCCTTTACCTCCCACGACACTCGGAGCATACGTCACCGTCAAAACATCACTCGCTTGATTTCCTGCCAAATCTGTTGCCGTTATGGTAATTCTATTTTCTCCGATTTGAAGGGCAATAGAAGCATCCCATCTTGTGTTGCTCAATGTTGCAAGACCTGCCCCGCCTCGGTCATTTGCCCAAGCAACTAAAATAACTCCCACATTATCGCTCGCTGTTCCAAAGATTGTGAGTGGAGTCGCTGATGTTGTATATGCGTCTGATGATGTTGGAGATGTGATTGAAATTGTTGGTTCTGTGGTATCACCACCTCCTCCACCGCCGCCGCCACAACTCGTGCAAAAACGCACATTATTTTCCCACACCCAACCGCTACTAATCCCACCGACTGGCGGATTGAAATCTACCTTCCACATAGTCGCGCGGTTTATGCGAATTTGACCGCCCGATGTCACCCGCCATGTATATGTACGCGGGCCATCGACAACTGTACCACTGGTGCCCGCCCTTGCGACTCCAAGAACAGCCCAACTGTTATCGGCATCTCTGATGTTTGTACCTAACGTAACCTCAACACGATCACCTATAACAATAGCTCGGTCGGGTGAAGGCCGCTCTTGATTTGAGCACTCACTCGAACTAAAAATGCGGCTTTCGTTTATAGCTCCAGTTGTATCCTCTTTTTGTCCGATAACCCAGCCGTCAGGATGACCAAGAGAGTTATCAATAAAATCTATTTTATAATAGACATTGTAACCGATATTTCGTGCAGGGTTGCCAAATAAACCTGCAAGCACGATAGGATGTGTAATTGGTCCCTCTGTAATAGTACCGAGAGAATTCGGAGGCTGTGTACCAAGATATGTATTTGATGTATCACCTCCAGGCACGCTGAAAACAAACGTTTCAAGAGACGATCTTGTTTTGATGCATTGGCCTTGTTCAAATAGAGCTGGCTCGGGCTCCGGTTGTGGAATATCTTCGGGTTTTACAAATCTAACTTTTGTGGTACCTGCGATAACCCAGCCGTCTACGCCACTATCAAAATCAACCCTCCACCACATGTGTACGGCATCAACGCCAACGGGGCCGGTTGTGTCATATTGCATTTCGAGAATCTTTCCTTGGGGTATATATGAGGAAGTGGAGTCTTGATTACCAATAGGAGGGCAAGGACCATCAGTTAGCGGAACATCGCCGAGCCCATACGTTGGGCATCCATATACCGAAACTGCCAATCCATGAAATCCGCCTAAATCGTAGGGAACTGCGAACCTGTCTCCGACAGAGAATCCCTGCCAGGTTTGCATTTGTTGAACTCCGCCCGTGCCGCCACCACCTCCACCGCCTCCGTTGCCATCTCTATCCGACGGAGTAGTCGCTTTCTTTAGAAAATTCTCTGCAACCCAGCCACTTATATTTGAAAAAGTTACATTCCACCAGTCATACGTTACACCATTGAGCAACTTTCTCACTGACGTACCAACAATAGTTCCTTTGTCATTTTTATTTACCCCACCTTTATAATTACCGGCTGGATTATCTCTGACATTAACGCCGTTATCTGTTATTTGGACTGAATCTCCACTGGAAAATGTTTTAGAAACGTTGCCTCCGCCTGCTTCAGTTATAGTGAACCCAACCTCATTTGATGAAACCCCGTTTACTCCGGCAATCAATTTATAGCGATCGCTCGGCCTCCAGCCAGTATCGGTAGGGAATGTGAATGTCCCACCGCCACTGTCATTGGTATCTCCAAAACCGCTCACGCGATCGGACTTATAATTTCCATCCGCGTCAGTCCACGCAAGTGTAATAGCTTTTCTCGCGGCGGCGCCAGTAATAGCGAAAGTGAGGTTTTGCCCCTGCGCAACTGATTGCGCGCTGGGCCCAAGAACCGGATGAGCTAGCGACGGTTTCTTAAAATTAAACCAGACATCCGCATAGTACCCGAGAGGAATATTTGATAATGAAGCGGTGTCACCGGTAACCCACGTAGAAGAAGCGTGGCAGTTTGGATCGAACGAAACGGGATATCCTTCCGGAATAAAGCAGGCACTGCTCTCTAGTGCGCCAGAAGCTTTTACCGTGTAAGAACCGGCGTTCAAATTTTGAAACTCGAACTTGGCACTTGTTGCATCAACGCGTTGTTTTGCTCCCGTACTTAATTCTATTTCAGCATCGGTCCACCTTAGCCCCGCCCAGCGATTGTCCAAAAGCGCGAGCCCTACGACGCGCGCAACCTCCGGCGGTTTGTCAACGCACACAAGCCGCCGCTCGGTCATGTTATAGTTTTCATTGTCACTATTAAAAATCTTAAACAACAAGAAAAAAGAAATTGGATCTGGGAGTAGAGGAATGGGCAGTGGCAGAAACGCAAGTGCATTGTAGACCGAAACGCCCCCGGAGCTGTTAAATGTTACTCGCGGCAATGAAGGAGGGTTGGGAATTTGTGAAGGAGAAACATCTGTTACGCCATTTCGATAATTTACAAGAAAATATCCTGCGGCGGCTTTGCCTTGCGGGCAATAACTCCATGCCGAGTCTGAATTTGAAGGAGTTTTTTGACCGTCTCCAAGTCCGATTACTGTCTCGCCTCCGCCGCCGCGGCGAGCATTTTGGCAAGCAATCGCCAAAATATCTTTATCTGGCGTATTTATTACTTTTTTATATACACCAATAATAAGTTGACCTGGATCGCATGTGACCCATTGGCTACGAAGCCCGTCGTCGTTTTTACCTGCCGACGAGACTTCTTTTTTTGTCACGTCTCCATTGAGACCGACCGCATCGCGGCAACGAATACTTGAGATATTTTTATTGAGCGTAGTATAGGCAGATACAATAGCTCCATCCACCGCATGTCCTGGATCGCACTGTGTCCATGCGTTGTCTTTCGTAACAAGATACTGCTCGTGCGCAGAAGCAAACTGCGCCCCACTTATAAAAAGAAGCGAGAAGACAACCGCAAACTCTAAAACATATTTTTTTTGCATATAAAAAGTGAACCGCTAATAATAGCTACCTTTATTATATACTTTATGCTGTCAATTGCTTTTACGGGTGTGTATAAGTATCACTTAGACATCCGATGTCTAAGTTTGAATTCATTATACCTTTTCCAATTCCTCACGCAGTGCTTTCTCTAACTCTTTACATTCTTTTTTGTTTTCTTTCAAAAAGATTCGCGCGGCGTCATAACCGTGGCCAAGTTTTATATTTTGGAAACTGTATGACGCCCCGTTTTTTTTCACTACACCCAATTTTGCCCCAAGATTTATAAGATCCGCCTCGTACGAGATACCCTCGTTGTACATAATATCAAATTCGGCGATTCGAAAAGGCGGCGCAACTTTGTTCTTAACTACTTTTGCCTTCGTGCGGCTCCCCACCACCTCTTCTCCTTTCTTGATTTGCGCAAGGCGGCGCACATCAATGCGTACCGATGAGTAAAATTTCAAGGCCTTGCCGCCCGGCGTCGTCTCCGGATTGCCAAACATTACCCCAATCTGCATGCGAATCTGGTTTATGAATATAACCGTTGTCTTCGTTTTCGCCACAATAGATGTTAATTTCCGAAGAGCGTGGCTCATGAGGCGCGCCTGCAAACCTATGTGCTGTTGTCCCATATCCCCTTCGATCTCGGCTCGGGGAGTAAGCGCAGCTACCGAATCAATCACAATGACACTCATACCGCCTGATCGCACCAAACTCTCTACGATCTCAAGCGCTTGTTCGCCCGTATCGGGCTGTGAAATGAGGAGCTCGTTGAGATTCACTCCAATCTTTTTTGCATATTCGGGGTCAAGCGCGTGCTCTGCGTCAATAAACGCGGCAACCCCGCCTTTTTTCTGGCATTCGCGGATGACATGGAGCGAAAGTGTCGTTTTCCCTGACGACTCCGGTCCAAAGATTTCAACAACGCGCCCCCGCGGAATGCCTCCAATTCCAAGCGCCCAATCAAGCGAAAAAGAACCGGTTGAGATCGCCTCAATGGGGACGCGCGGCATATGGCCAAGACGCATGAGCGATCCCTCCCCATATTTTGACTGAATCGCCTGCATTGCAAGATTTATCGCCTCCGTTCCTCTCGTAACAGCGTCATCCATTTTCTTTTCTTTCTTTGGCATGGACCTATTCTACCCCCGCACCCATTTAATGAAAAGTCCTCGTGAGACGAATGCGTAAACTACTCCACAACAATACGGCGCACCGCCCGTGCTTCGTTGCCAACCCGATTCACCACGCGGATATCAATAATATGAAATCCTCTCTGAAAGGGAAGAGATATATTGAAAAAACCTGCTTCGTCGCTGAATGTCTCATAACCATTTATCGTCACTTTCGCGCTTGGTACGGTCATCCCCTGAACCAAAACGCGATTTCCCTGTATCAGAGCGCCATCGGGCGGGGTCTCGATTGCGAGATCGGGCGTGGTAAAAATAGATGACGATTGGAAAAAAATATACCCCGAGATAATAATCGCAAGGAATGAAAAAACCATGAATGATATGCTCCGATGGCGCGGGGGGTACGCACCCGGCAAACGCAACAATAGATCCATATTAGGAGATGTAATGCTCATTTTTTTCTTCTCGACCGATAAGAACATCGCGGGGTTTTGCTCCTTCGCCGGGTCCGACAATTCCCCGTTCTTCGAGCATATCCATAAGGCGCGCGGCACGCGCGTACCCGACCTTAAGCCGACGCTGCAAAAACGATGTTGACGCTTTCTGTGCTTCCCGCACAACGGTGTACGCAGCATCATACAACTCATCGTCATCATCTCCATCGAACCCGCCATTTGCACCGTTTGCGTGTGCGGCGACGATCTCTTCGTTATACACGGGCTCTGAATCTTGCTTCAAAATAAAATCAGTAACCTTCTTTACCTCCGCTTCGGAAACAAACGCACCCTGAATGCGTTTTGGCTTTCCCGCGTCCCCGGCAAGAAAAAGCATATCCCCGTTGCCCAGAAGCTTTTCGGCTCCCCCGCCATCGAGAATCGTGCGCGAATCAATTTGACTCGCAACCTGAAACGCGATCCGGCTCGTGATATTTGCTTTGATAAGCCCGGTAATAACCTCAACCGACGGGCGTTGGGTTGAAACGATGAGATGAATTCCAACGGCGCGCGCCATCTGCGCGATGCGGACAATGGACGCCTCAACATCTCGTCCATACGCCGACATGAGATCGGCAAGCTCATCAATAATAACAACAATATAGGGCATGAATTCGCTGGGATGCGAAGAATTATACGAGACAACATCACGCACGCGGGCTTTTTGTAGAATGCGATACCGCTCTTCCATTTCTTTCACGGTCCACCGAAGCGCTGATATTGCTTCGCGTGATTCAGTAATGACGGGCGTTAAAAGATGCGGCATGTCCTGATAATGCGCGAGTTCCACCCGCTTAGGATCAATCATCAGCAACCGAAGAGACAATGGTGTATTTTTATAGAACAAACTCAAGAGAATCGAGTGAATGGACACAGACTTTCCTGAACCCGTTGATCCCGCAATAAGAAGATGCGGCATGCGCGCAAGGTCTGCATACATTGCCCTGCCCGCGACGTTTTTACCAAGCGTAAATATCAAGGGACCGCCTTTTTGATACTCGTCTTCTTCAAGAAGTTTCCGCAATCCCACAAGAGCAATGGATTTGTTTGGAACTTCAATGCCAACAAATGACTTCCCCGGAATCGGCGCCTCAATCCTAAGGGGATGTGCAGCAAGAGCAAGCGCGAGGTCATTCTGGAGCGCAACAATACGGGAAAGCTTAATACCCTGCGCGGGCTTGAGAGTATATTGCGTAACTGATGGCCCAACGTTTACTTCCCCCATCTCGACCGGAATTCCAAATTCCGCAAGCGTTCTCTGAATGATGTTTCCGTTCCCTTTTATATCGCCCGCCGATGGCTTGCCGCGGTCCCCGTCAAGAAGGGAAAGGGGCGGCAAAATATAGTCGGGCGCTTTCCTTTTCAATTCCTTCATGATTTCTGGAGAAACGTTTTTCATCTGCGGTTTCTCGGGTTCTTTATGATCTTCCTGCGTCTCAACAATCTCCTCGATCTCTTCCTCATCTAAGGGAAGCACCGCGGCGCTTGGCACTTCCTTTTTTGCAATCATAACACCATCGGTTTCTTTCCTAGGGAAATTCCATCGCAAAGACGCGTTAAAAATCACAAGAAGCGATACCAACAAGAGAGCGGAAAAAATTATTATGCTCGCGGAAGAGTCAAAAAGATATACAACGGGCGCGGCTCCATAAGATCCAACGAGACCCCCTGTGCGCGTTCCGAAAATGATATCAGCGAGAGCAAGATTTGATAAAAGAAAGAGAGCGGCGCCAATCAGTGGCAAGCTCAAGAATCTCTGCCTAACCGAGAATAAAAGCGCAGAGCCAATAAGCACAAGGGACACCGGAAGTAAGAAATATCCTTTTCCCAAAAGCAAAGAAAAAAACCGGTATGCGAAATCACCTATTTTCCCGGCGCTCCCATATGCGGCAAAAGCGAACAGCGCCGCCAGAACAAGAGCTCCTACAGCAACAATACTATCTTTGGTTTCCTGGCGAAGCCCTTTTTCTTCTCCGCCCTGCTTCACGTTTGATTTCCGTCTTGCCACGTATACAGTATAAGGTGATTTCGCCCCATGACAAAGGACAATTAGAATTCTTCTCTGTCTTTGTCTTTGTTAAAACCAGTCCCCGCGGGGATAAGATGACCAATGATAACATTTTCTTTAAGACCCAGGAGTTTATCTTCGCGTCCCTCAAGCGATGCCCGGATAAGAACACGCCCTGTTTCCATAAACGACGCAGCGGAGAGAAAACTATCTGTTGTGAGCGCAACACGCGTTATTCCCATGAGAAGCTCACTCGCTTGCGCTTTTTCCCCTCCCTTTTTCTCAACGCGTTCATTCTCATCAACAAAAACAGCGTGTTCAACAACTTCACCAATAGCAAATAACGTATCGCCGTTTTCCCTGATGCGTACGCGAGAAAACATCTGGCGGATCATCACTTCAATGTGCTTATTATTGATTGTCGCACCTTGGAGAGTATAAACTTTGCTCACTTCGTTGAGCACGTAGTTCTGTACCCGCTCATGTCCGGCTTGCGTGTAGAGTTCATTGATGTCCACGGGCCCATCAGAGAGACTGTCTCCCAACTCCACCAAATCGCCTTTTTTTACGATCATCATGCGTCCGAAAGGAATAATGCATTCGGCTTTCTTATTATTCTTACCAAGAATAATAATTTTTCTTTCCCTATCTTCTTCTTCAATATCGACAATGGTACCCGCCAACGTTGCGATCACCGCTTTGTTTTTTGGCGTACGGACCTCGAAAATTTCCTCAACGCGGGGGAGACCAAGCGTAATATCACCCGACGCGCCAGCAACACCACCCATATGAAACGTCTTCATGGTAAGTTGTGTACCTGGCTCCCCAATCGCTTGCGCCGCCACAATACCAACCGCCTCCCCAAGCTTGACAGGAGTATTAGAACCAAGATCATACCCATAACACGTCTGGCATATGCCGCGCAGAGTACTGCAAGCAATCGGTGATCGAACAATAATGTTCTCGACACCGATTTCCTCGATCAAATCAGCTTCTTCAACAGTTAAAAGATGTCCTTTCTTAAAAAGAACGCGCTTTGTTTCGGGGTGTTTTACATCAGAGACAAGTGTGCGGCCAAATACCCGTTGTCCCAGAGAAGCGCTAAACTCCTGCAAATCAGATTTACGAATCGTAATACCTTCGTCAGTGCCGCAATCTGACTCCGATACCACAACATCCTGCGCAACATCAACGAGGCGCCGTGTGAGATAACCAGCAACCGCAGTCTTGAGCGCGGTGTCAGCAGTACCCTTTCGAGCGCCATGCGTCGAAATAAAATACTCGAGTACGGTAAACCCTTCTTTATAGTTTGAAAGAACAGGCAACTCAATGATCCTACCGGACGGGTTCCGCAGGAGACCCTTCATGCCGGCCATCTGGAGAACGGAGTCCCAGGAACCGCGTGCCGACGCATCCACCATCGTAAAAACAGGTCCATCGGGATCAAGCGAGCCGGGAATGAGCTGTGCGATCTCGTGTTTGGCACGCGACCACACCTCAATAACTTTTTTGTATCGCTCGTCCTCGGTCAGAAGTCCATTCTCAAACTGATCATCGATGACCGCAATATCTTTGCGCGCCTGTTCGATGACGTCTCCCTTCTTTTCGGGGACCTGAAGGTCATCCATTCCCCAGCTGATACCAGATTTTGTCACATAGGTAAAACCGATATCCTTGATCTTATCGAGAATATCAGGAAGCTCGGCTTGGCCATATTTTCGGAGAAGTTTACCAATGAGTTTTGCGAGCTGTTTTTTGCCCAACCGTTCATTGATAAAACCAAAATCATTCGGTATCGCAATATTAAAAATAATGCGCCCGACCGTTGTTTCGAGATACTGCGGTTTGCCTTCTCCCATATGTGAGAGTACTTTCACGGGTGCGCGAAGACCGACATCGCCAACATCATATGCAAGTATTGCTTCGTTTTTCGACGCGAAGATTTTTCCTACTCCTTTTCCCTGGTTGTCAATATTGGTAAGCCAATAGCACCCGAGCACCATGTCTTGTGTGGGCACAACAATCGCTTCACCCGACCCTGGTTTGAGAATATTTTTTGTCGACGCAATAATTTCAGCGGCTTCTTTTTGGGCTTCATCGGTCAACGGCACATGCACGGCCATTTGGTCGCCATCAAAATCCGCATTGAATGCAAGACACACGAGCGGATGGAGCTGAATGGCATTACCCTCAATCAGAAGCGGCTGAAACGCCTGAATGCCAAGACGATGAAGAGTTGGCGCGCGGTTCAGAAGAACATACTTTCCTTTGATAACTTCTTCAAGAATAGCCCAAATCTCCGGAGTCGCTTCGTCAATAAGGCGCGAGGCGCCGCGAATATTGTGCGCGAGTTCGCGCTCAATGATCTTGTGGATTACAAACGGCTTAAAAAGCTCAAGCGCCATATGTTTTGGAAGACCGCACTGATGGAGTTTGAGCGAAGGACCAACCACGATAACCGACCGGCCTGAATAGTCAACTCTTTTCCCGAGCAAATTCTGCCGAAACCGCCCTTGCTTTCCCTTGAGCATATCAGCAAGCGATCGAAGTGGCCTGCGCTGCGCTTGAGACGCAACGGGCGCCGCGCCTCTTTTGATTGAGTTGTCAATAAGAGCATCAACCGCTTCCTGCAACATCCGCTTCTCGTTTCGAGTAATAACCTCCGGCGCTTTTAATTCATAAAGGCGCTTGAGACGATTGTTTCGGTTAATTACCCGGCGGTAAAGATCGTTGACATCCGAACTCGCGTGTCTGCCCCCATCAAGCGGCACCATCGGCCGGAGATCAGGAGGAATCACGGGGATAGTAGTTAAAAACATCCATTCCGGCCGAACATGCGAACGCTCCATTGCTCTTACGGTCCGGAGCCGGGCGAGAATTCTTTTTTTGCCAAGCGGAGTCGCGTGTTCCAACTCGCGTTCAAGGTCTTTCCACATAACCGTAAGATCGATCTCTTCACAAATTTTCCGAAGAGTCTCCGCGCCCGTACCTGCATGAAACACGTTTGCATATTTAAGTGCGAACCGATGGTAATCAACTTCGGAGAGGACCGCTCCTTTTTTCAGATTCTTTAACTCGCTTTTTGCGCGGTCTGCGCCCTCTTTGAGGGCCGATTTATCTTTTGTTGTTTTTGATTTTGCCTTAAATTCACGCTCAATATCACGAAGCGCTTCCGCGCGCGCGTTCTCGTCAATGGACGTGATAATGTAACCCGCAAAATATATCACGCGTTCAAGATCAACTACCGACAAGTCGAGCAAAAGCCCGGAGCGTGAGGGCACCGAACGCACAAACCAGATATGAGAAACAGGAGCGGCAAGTTCAATATGCCCCATCCGGTCACGGCGAACCTGTGATTTTGTAACTTCAACGCCACACTTATCACAAACGATTCCCTTATAACGGACGCGCCGGTATTTCCCGCAATAACACTCGAAATCTTTTGTCGGTCCAAAAATTTTCTCGCAAAAAAGGCCATCGCGTTCAGGCCGTTGGGTGCGATAGTTGATCGTCTCGGGTTTAGTAACTTCTCCGTGAGACCATGACAGAATATCTTGCGGGGAGGCAAGCCGGAGAACAATTGATTTAAAATCTACTACTCGTGTATCCATATTCGCTCTATTTTATGACCGCGCCATACGACTTCGAGCCCGTTGATTAAGCGAAACATCTGCTTCGTCTTCCTCTGAATCTGAATCATACGTAGGCGTAGCTTCTTTGATGATAACGTTTAACGCAAGACCTTTTAGTTCATTGACCAAAACATAGAACGAAGCTGGCACGCGGGGATTTTTGAGTTTCTCACCGCGGACAATAGCATCATAAATCGCCGCGCGGCCGAGAACATCATCTGACTTGATTGTAATAACTTCCTGAAGCGTATGCGCAGCGCCGTATCCTTCGAGCGCCCATACTTCCATCTCGCCGAACCGTTGTCCTCCACCCTGCGCCTTTCCCCCTAACGGCTGTTGAGTGATGAGTGAATAGGGACCGATCGAACGCATATGAATCTTGTCCTCAACCATATGCATAAGCTTCAACATATAAATTTGGCCAACCATAACATCCTGTTCAAATCGCTCTCCAGTTCGGCCATCATAAAGGGGCACCTTCCCAGAAGACGGTATCCCCGCTTTTTTTAGCTCCTCTTTAATTTCACCCTCGGATGGATCAATGAATGGGGGGCAAATCGCCTGATATCCGAGTCTTTGACATGCCCATCCGAGGTGCGCTTCAAGAATCTGTCCAAGATTCATGCGTGAAGCAACGCCAAGCGGATTCAAAATTATGTCAACCGGCGTACCGTCCTCAAGATACGGCATATCTTCTTCCTGCAATACTTTCGAGATAACACCTTTATTCCCGTGGCGGCCCGCGAGTTTATCGCCCACGGAAATCTTGCGCAGCTGGGCAATCTCGATATGAATTCGCTTTATAACACCGGTCTCGAGCCGATCTCCCCTCTCGCGAGAGAATACTTTAATGCCGACAACGCGACCCTGTTTTCCGTGCGGAAGGCGCAGGGAAGTATCTTTTACTTCTTTTGCTTTCTCACCAAAAATTGCCCGCAGAAGCCGCTCCTCCGGCGTGAGATCAGACTCGCCTTTCGGTGAAATCTTCCCTACAAGGATATCTCCCATCCGCACTTCAGCGCCAATGCGAACAACACCATCTTCATCAAGATCTTTGAGCTTCTCTTCTCCCACATTTGGAATATCATGCGTAGTTATCTCTTCACCAAGTTTTGTATCGCGCACATCAATCGTAAACTCCTCGATATGGATGGAAGTGAAGCGATCTTCTTTCACAAGTCGCTCTGAGAGAATAATAGCGTCTTCAAATGTTGCGCCACCCCACGACAAAAATGCCACCAGGAGATTTTGACCAAGGGCAAGTTCACCATTTTTTGTGGAAGAATTATCAGCAAGAACTTGGCCCTTGACCACGCGTTCTCCCGCACGCACAAGGGGCGTGTGGTGAAGAGCAGTCACCTGGTTTGACCGCGCGAATGTCACCAAAGAGTATTCGCGGTCGTGCCGTCCCGTACGAACAATGATCTTCCCTGCATCGACATACAGTACTTTTCCATCATCCCCAGCAGTTATTAAAAGACCGGAATCCTCTGCGGCACGCCCTTCGATACCTGTCGCGACAAGGGGAGCCTGCGGAATAACACACGGAACCGCCTGCCGCTGCATATTTGAACCCATGAGCGCGCGATTTGCATCATCGTGACCCAAAAAAGGAATGAGACCGGTTGCAATGCTAAATGCCTGCGTGGGAGACACGTCAATGTAGTGTATATCCTCGCGACGAACAAGGCGCGGCTGGCCTTTGATGCGCGCTTCAAGCTCCTTATCAAGAATTTCACCCGATTTTGAATCATATGCAATACCTGCATGTGCAATGTTATAGTCAGCTTCTTCGAAAGCGGTCAAATAATTGATCTCACTAGTGATTTTTCCGCGTTCAACTTTCCGGTAAGGAGTTTCAATCAGTCCAAAATCATTCACGCGCGCATAGCTTGCAAGATGTCCCACGAGGCCGATGTTCGGACCTTCCGGCGTCTCAATGGGACAAATGCGACCGTAATGTGATGGGTGCACATCACGAACTTCAAAACCGGCTCTCTCGCGAGTAAGACCCCCGGGACCGAGCGCCGAGAGACGCCGTTTATGCTCAAGCTGCGAGAGAACATTCACCTGATCCATAAATTGGGAAAGCTGATTAGTCGTAAAAAATTCTTTGAGAACAGACATAAAGGGACGGGCATTTACGAGCTGCATCGGAGTAAGCGTATCAGTTTCGAGAGTTGAGATGCGGTCATGAATGTTGCGCTCCATACGAGCTATGCCCACGCGGAGGCGATTTTGCAACATCTCGCCGACTCCTCGGACGCGGCGATGCCCCAAGTGGTCAATGTCGTCCTCAACCTCATCGGGCGTATTATTCTTCCGTATAATTTCGTGAATGATATAAACAAGGTCTTGCTGGGTAAGAACGCGGGAATCCTCCGTACCGCCTCCAAGCGACTTGAAACGAAGATTCATCTTATATCGCCCAACAACATGGAGGTCATATCGGGCAGAAGAAAAAATCGTATCAATGAGCCCCCGCGCATTGTCAAGCGCCGCCATTTCACCCGGTCGAATACGTTTATAGATCTCAATATAGGCGTCACCTTTACTCTTCGTCTGATCTTTTTTAAGTGTTGCTTCTATATGCGAAACCTCGCCAGTATCGATATCTTTGAATGCACTCAAAATCTGTTCATCAGTTTCAAGCCCGAAGATCCGGAGTAATGCGCTCACCGCAATTTTTCTTTTCCGGTCAATCTTAACCCAAATGGCACCATCGGCATCGGATTCAAATTCAAGCCAAACTCCGCGCCCCGGTATCGCCTTCGCGCCGAAACGCTTTTTCCCGCGGAACTCATTGGCAGTAAAATAAACGCCGAACGAGCGAACAAGCTGGGAGACAATCACGCGCTCAATGCCGTTGATGACAAATGTGCCATGGTTTGTCATCAAGGGAAAATCCGCAAAAAATATTTCTTGCGTTTTGATTTCGCCGGTTTTTTTATTGGTCAAACGAGTCTTTACCCGGAGCGGCGCTTCATAGGTAAGATTATGCGCTTTGGCATGATATTCATCGAATGGGGGCTCTTCAATAATATAATCGAGAAACTCAAGACTGATCTGCCTTCCGGCGAGATCTTCAATTGGCGAAAATTCTGTAAGAAGCTCGCGGAACCCCTTTTCCATAAACCACCGATAGGAATTGAGTTGGACTTCCGCAAGATAGGGAAGCCGCGCAAGCGGCTCTTTAAACCGCGCAAAATATTTTTTTTGCATATGTTATGAAAAAAAATAAGTAAAAAACAAGTCAAAAACCCACCTCCGGGTTTCTCACTCGTTTTTTCTAACCTTAATGGTTAACCACTGTATTTTTTATAAATAATTTGACGGCCGTACCTCGCGCCATCTCGTGAACTCAGCCCCGCGGATAACAAACCGTTCTCAAAAGCAGACACCCTTTATTCTAGCTTTACTCAAAAATATGTCAAGGACCCCCGAGACCACTGTGGAAAAACGCCGTCTACTTCATTTCCGCTTCCATTGTTCAATGGTGACAAGGAGGGGGCTCGCAATGAATATGGAAGAATAGGTCCCAACGAGAATCCCAACAATAAGCGCAAGCGCCAAATTATGCGTTGATGCCCCGCCGAAGAAATAAATCGCAACAAGCGCAAGAATCGTAGTCAAAGACGTATTAACAGATCGTGTAAATGTTTCGCGCACGCTTGCCTCGACAATATCAGCGAATTTCTTGGTACCCTCGGCTTTCTTCAGATTTTCCCGCACACGATCAAACACAACGATTGTATCATGCACCGAAAATCCAAGAATCGTGAGAAGTGCAGACACAAAAAGAGTATCGATCTCAATGCGAAGGAAAGAAAAAAGGCCGGTAGGAATTGTTATATCGTGAATGAGCGCAGTAATCGCAACAAGTCCGTAGATCCAGCTCGAAACAGGGCGCGAGACATGCCGAAACGCCCACGCAATATAAAGTATGATCGCCGCGAGCGCAACTAAGATTGCAGTCAATGCGTTCCTTCGAAGTTGCATTCCAATTGTAGGCCCGCGGGAAACAAAACTTTGTTCGTCAAATCCATCAAACGTTCCAAGAATCCGCAACAGATGTTGGTGGCTTTCCTCCGACAGAAAACGCGCGCGAAGATACAGATTCCGTCCGTCGCGAATATCTAATGAATCAACTCCGATCCCCTCTTTTTCAAACGCGGCGCGGACCTCATCGGACGAAACATCTCTATCTTTAAATGTTCCAATGAGAATAGCGTCACCCGTGAAATCCGCGCCGAGACTAAGCCCAAAAATGAAAAAGGACACGACCGAAAATGCAAGCATTGTCCCCGATATCCCGTAAAATATTTTTCTTGATCCAATGAAATTCATATTACCAACCAAATCCACTCTTGTATAAAAATGGAACCGTTTCGCCTGATCCATGCCGCCTCTGGATTGCGCGCATGAAAGTCCGCGTAATCACAATGGCAGTAAACATGGAAACCACAATGCCAAGACCTAGCGTAAGAGCAAACCCTTTAACGGCATCCGTTCCGAAAAACCAAAGAATAAGAGCGGTCATGATGCTTGAAATATTAGAATCTCGAATTGCATTCCATGCCCGGTCAAACCCCTCTTCAAGCGCCCCGCCAAGAGTTCGCCCCCGTTTCAGTTCTTCCTTCATGCGCTCAAAAATAAGGACATTGGCATCTACCGCCATGCCAACGGAAAGAATAAATCCTGCGATGCCAGCGGTTGTAAATGTTACGGGAATAAGCTTAAAAAGCGTGAGCGAGAAAGCGCCATATATCAGGAGCGCGACAACCGCAATAAGGCCCGATAATCGATACCATAAAATCATAAAAACCATAACGAGCAAAAGCCCAACGAGCCCTGAAAAGAAACTTTTTGCAAGAGATTCGGCGCCATGGGTTGCTTCAACGCGTTCCTGGGAAATGAGTTCTATAGGCACCGGTAACGCTCCGGAATGAAGACGTTGAGCTAAAAGGCGTGCTTCCTCTGGCGTAAATTGCCCTGTTATTTGCGCCGTTCCGCCGGAAATTTTTTGCCGAACAACCGGGGTGCTGATCGGAACGCCATCGAGAAAGATAGCAATCGTTTTGTCGATATTCTCTTCCGTAAGTTTTTCGAAAATTTTTGCGCCCTCGGGATTAAAGGTGATGTACACGTAGGGCGAATTATTCTGGTCAAAATCCATCCGTGCATCTTGCAAATATCTTCCGTTGAGCTCGGTCGGCTCATAAAAAGCAAGTGGATCATTCTCGAGATCCGAGGCAACCGTATCTTTTCGCTCGGTACGAAACTCAAGAAATGGAGTTTCCCCAATAAGCTGGATCGCCCGCGCGGTATCAAATACCCCCGCAAGTTTTACACTAAGATGGCTTTCACCGAGCGTCCGTTCAGTGCGAACTTCTGGCTCCGAAACACCAAAAAAATTGACCCGCCGTTCGATGACATCGCGCAATCCTTCAAGCGCACTGCCGCCCTGACCAAGCGGAATTTGTGAAAGATCAGCTTTATAAATAAGGTGAACCCCACCCTGGAGATCAAGGCCAAGCCGGAAGGGAATGTTAAAAAATTCGGGAATACCGAAACGTGGGTAAACAAAATAGCCAGCAATAACGCCAACAACCAAGAGAAAAACCGCTAGAATTCGTGTCCGTATCATAATAAAACAATGCGCCCATGGTAACCCACCAACAAAAAAATCACAAGAAATGCCTAAAATCGGAGGGGTCGGTCTTGGATATACACAATCCCTTTCTGTTTTGCGATTTCAGCTTTCTCAAGCTCCATACCTATATCGAGAAGATGGTCGGACCTGCTCAAGAGGTCGAGCTGTGAGAGTTTTGCCGCTACATCTTTAGCGGTCTTACCGCGAATTTCGATCAAATCCTCACCGGTTGGCGCTTTTATTTCAGCAACAATTTCGTCTTCTTTGATAAGAACAACTACAACGCCGCGCGGATCTGCGTGAAGTTCCGGACGAAATATTTTTTCGGGCTCTCTTTCCCACACAACGCATGCGGCAAGCTTTTTGGCATTGTCCCAATCTGCTTCATAAATATGTGCGGACTGTGATGTAATCTGCAGTACGCCCATCGAGAAACCGAGCTCACTTGCCACGCGCATTTGCAGCATGCGCAAACCGAACGCATTCGGAATAGCCGCTTTAAAAATATCGTGGCTCCGTACGGTTACCAAAAAATGAAGAGCTCCGCCGGATTGCAGTGCCTGGACTTGAGTGATGCACGGCGGCTCGTTTGAATCTTTATCAATGGGCGGCACCATTGTTGTTGCAACTGCGCGGCGCGTATCGGGAGAAGAACGAAAAGATTTTATGATAACATCTTCAATCTGATCAATCGGTGCGCCGCCCGGCGCCGGATACTGCATAAGACGATTGCCATAGGTATAGGTGATACCGGCCGGCAATTCTTTTGAAAGAAAAACACCGTGATATTCGTTGATCGCTTCTTTTGTAAGTCCGATTGTTTTTCGCACCTCTTCCGGCCAATCAACATTCAAAAATGGCTCGGCTGGATCTTCCGCCGAAATAACCCACGTCACGCCAATCAACTCTCGCTGCTGCATGCCGTATTGCGTACCTTTAGTGGTGCCATAGCGCATAATGCGGTCGACAACGCGCGTCCATGCTTCTACAACAGTGCGGCCACGCACAAGCCATCCAACTTGTTCAGAAGGAAACATATCAATCTTTTCCTGTACCGGGTCGGGAAAAACTTGTGGCCTCATGTACGGGACAGCATCGCCACTTTGCTGGAGCGAGGCCATCGCCTCCTCAAATGTTAAAGTGCTGATGTCTCTCAACTCAACATTCGCACGAATTGTTTCGATAACCGTGGCGGGGATTTCACTGTCAATTTTGAAACTCGTGCCGCGCACCATGTGATTCTCATCAATGCCGCCGGTCCAGATATTTACTAAAATACTTTTTCCCGTAAGGCCAAAAGGAGTATTCGAAAGAGTCCCATACCCCCAGAGATACAAAGTTCGAATCTGCGGATTTAGGGCAAGGTTGCGTAAAATTGCGTTAACACCCTGTCTGCTATAGAGCGTGCCCACAATTGCCGAGCGCTCGAGTACTCTCGGGTCGCGCTTTACCGTCGCTTCCGGCTCATTCCAGATAGTGCAAAACCCAACCGACTTTCCTTCGCCGAGGAAAACCTTGTATTTATCCGGCTGAAAAAGATTCTCTTGAGATATCATAGGAATTACTTCGCTTAAAGTGTTTCGAAAGCACTGGCCCCTGCTGGCTAAAATAGTTCGACTGGGCCTTCTCTCCATACAACATTTCAGGTTTTTCAAGCATCCGCTCAAATATAAGCTTGCAAACCGGCTGATTATCATAAAGAAGGATGTTGTCGTCAAACGGGCGTACCTCGAGCACAAGGGGGCGCCCCAGAATTTCCCCGTTTTCTCCCCACCCCCATCCGGGATCGATGTAACCCGCATAATGCGACCGATACTCACCATTGCGTATATCTACAGGCGCCATCTCGCATGTAAAACCCGCGGGAACACGTACATATTGTTTCGTATAAAAAATATAAAAACTGCCGCGCCGCAAAAAAAGCATTCCCTTTGAAGGGCGCTTCAGTGGCTCGAAAAAATCGTTTGGATTATAAAAATTGCGTTTGGAAAAATCGAGCACGTTTCGTGAACCTTGGCAGCACCAACCGATCATATCGCTATCAAGATCTACGGTAAGGATGAGGCCGCCATCACGGTCCGAGATTTTTAACTTATCATAGGGAATTTCTTTTCCCTCGCTGTTATAGAGAATCTTTTCTGATTCATAAAATAAAGGAAGATCTTTCTCGCGGATTCGAGTATCACTATTAAAAAAACGAATTTGTATTAATGCCTCGTTCGGTGCCAAGCGGATTCGGAATGATTTCGGCTCGATAAACGCCCAAAGCTCTCCGCGATATCCAGAAATACCTGCTGAATCAAAACGAGAAATTCCATCGGCAATAACAGAAACCTTAACATCGTTCCTTCCCGTTGTGCTCTTGGGATTCATGTATGCATATACATCGGAAGGCAACGCGAGTACCTCGTTAAGGCGTACAAGATATGGAACCCCTACTTCAAAAACATTATCGTGGTTAAACTTTAAAGGATTTACTTTTTCCATCGCATGCCGTACCGTTTCGCCAACGCGAGGCAGAAAAAGCGCATCTACTCGGTATATTTCTTCACTTATGGTCAAATCTAAACTTGCCGGCTGTACATTAGTAATGTTCGCATTTACAATTGCGCCGCCCGTAATGAGTTCTTTGATTTTTTGAGATGGAAAAGCGCCTTGCATAAGAATATTTATACTATACCAGGAAATCTTTCTACAATAACACCCCATACTGCCGTAGCAACAGATTCCTGACTCGCATCGGCATTAAGCACGACATGGTTATGGGAAAAAGCTTTCGCAACCGCCCGGAAACCTGCTCGCACTCGTTCGTGAAATTCTCGTTTTTCCCGATCAAATGCGGATACCTCTCCCTTTCTTTGAGATAGACGCTCGAGTGCGCGCTCGACCGGCATATCAAGAACGATTACTAAGTCGGGGGCAACGCCCTGCCGTGCATCCGCATCAAGAAGTTGTGCCGACTCAATACCCAAGTTTCGCGCATAACATTGATAAGCAAACGTAGAGTCGGAAAATCGATCGCATAGGATAATACAACCTTTTTCAAGTGACGGCCGAATAAGATTCGCAACATGAAGACGGCGATTTTTTATAAAAAGCTCTATTTCTTCTTTTGGCGAAAGCGTGCCAGAAAGTAACAATTCACGAATCCTGCGCGGCTCTTCCCCTCCGCCTCCGGGCTCCTTTGTCACTACCACATCATGACCAAATACGCGAAGCCTCTCTGCGAGCAGCTTAATTTGGCTTGTTTTACCAACACACTCCCCGCCTTCAAAAACAATGAATTTTCCAGTCGCGTGTTTGTCCATACATCAAAATAACCTCCTTTGAGGTTATCATACGAGTCATCTGATTTAAAGGATTACTTCTTGATCTCAATCCCCATAGAGCGGGCAGTGCCAGCGATGATTTTTTTTGCTGCCTCCGTATCATTAGCATTCAAATCAACCATCTTTTTTGTGGCGATTTCCTCAAGCTGTTTCTCGGTAATTGATCCAACTTTTGATTGCAGGGGTTTTCCCGATCCCTTCTCAACGCCTGCCGCTTTCCGAAGCAAGTCGGACGCCGGAGCAGTCTTAAATACAAGATCAAACGTGCGATCCTGATAAATCGTAACCTCAACTGGAACAATATCGGTGCCGCGATCGGCGGTTCCTGAATTGAAACGCGAAACAAAATCACCCAAGTTGATACCATGTGGCCCAAGGGCGGTACCTACCGGCGGCGCAGCTGTTGCCTTCCCCGCCAGGATCTGAAGTTTTACGATTGTTTTGATTTGCTTTGCCATAGTATTACGTGGATTTGTAAACGAGATTTATAATTTCTTCGTTTGTAATGGATCGAGCTCGACTGGAGTCTCCCGACCAAACAGAGATACCAACACTTTAATCTTTCCGCGCTCTTCGTCAACCTCTTCAACCCGGCCTTCCATTTCTTTAAACGGCCCATCGGTAATGCGGACGTTGTCTCCCTTGATAACGTTAATTTTATGGCGGGGTTCCGTCTCTCCCATACGATTCAAAAGCACATCAACCTCGTGCTTTTCAAGCGGCGAGGGAATAACGCCGGCGCCGACGAATCCAGTCACCCGAGGCGTGTTGCGCACAACATACCACGAATCATCCGTCACGATCATGTCGATGAGCACATAGCCAGGATAAATTTTTTCCTCAATGACTTTCCGCTTGCCGCTCTTGATCGTAATTCGCTTTTCGGTCGGCACAATGACATTGAAAATTTTATCTTCCATCCCCATTGATTCAACGCGTTGCTTCAAGTTGCGCGCTACCGCGTCTTCATATCCCGAATAAGTATGGATGGCATACCAGTTCCGCCCGTATTCTGATATTTGTTTTGGCATGATTCCTTAAAAAACAAACGTCTGAAGCAGTGTTCGATATACGTAATCAAACACGCCAAGATAAAACGCAATGCCGATGGAAATCGCGATAACAACAAGCGTCGACTGAATGGTTTGCTTCATGGTGGGCCAGTTAACCTTGTGCATTTCAGAGCGCGTCTCTTTTAAATAATTAACAATCCGTGAAAACATATTTGTCATTTGTAAGTAATCTTAAAAGCCCTCGCGGGCCTATTGAATACCATTATACCACAGAGTAATTGCTATGCAAGTCTTCCTCCGGTAGCGGAATCCCCCTTGTTTTTGCTCGCCAGAAACAAGTCGAAGTTAATTTCTGAACAAGCTGGCCTCTTTTTTATTAAAAACACGGTAGTGTAAAAACACGGTAGTGACACTACCGTATGCGTGTTACGGTTCAATAAGAACGGGTTTTGCGTCAATATAATTTTCTGAACTCCATGCAAGTAAATCGTTAAGAAAATTTTTTCGATCGAGTACTTCACCTATAAGGTCGTCAGAGAGTATTGGATCAAGTCCCCGCTGGATCATGCCGTTAAAACTCGAGTAAGGATATTCAATAAGAATTTTTTTGATTTTTTGAGTGTTAGTCACGCCGTGTACCCTCCATCGTATATCAACTGAATCGAGGGAATTCAAAATAATATATCGCGGAACATGATCAAAATATGTTTCGTGATTCACATGGATAATCCGCGAATGTGACTGAAAGAGAACACCTCTTCTCTTTTTTACAATATTAAAAAACCTTGTATAACCACCAAGGAGCTTTCGTAAAAAGGTTTCCACGCCCTTATCGACATTTTGTCTGACAAAAAGATGAAAGTGATTACCGAGCAGACAGTACGCTATAACATCCACAAGACGACTGACCTTTCCCGATGCTAGCTTTTGAAGAAAAACCCGCTCTGAAACCGTGCGGAGCTCGGTAAAACCCGTTGTGTTAAACAAAAGAAGCCCGCGTTTAAAACGATTAAAATCCCTTGTGGATGTAAATATGGTTCGTCCTTCAACGCCGCGATTAACAATATGGTAATACTCGCCGTTTACACAAGCCACATATCCAGTATAGAGAGATTATACGGTAGTGTCACTACCGTATT
>Ga0209542_10005803_pt1 | contig 24386 bp, 29 predicted proteins | sample RifCSPhighO2_01_FD_184028 | JGI IMG/M metagenome (GOLD analysis project Ga0209542, IMG submission 184028) | Soil microbial communities from Rifle, Colorado - Rifle CSP2_plank highO2_0.1 (SPAdes) (version 2) | ecosystem: Environmental > Terrestrial > Deep subsurface > Rock core/Sediment ...
AAAGGGGACAGCCACTCAAGTCCTTCGGGGCTGATAGAGGGTCCGACCCCACCAAAAATCTCTTTTAAAAAAAGAGATTTTTGGTTTCTTAACGATTACTTAACATAATTTAATTCAAACTATAAACATAAATTTGAAACTATGAACTATGGGTATTTGCATTATGACGACATGTGGGAATTGTCCCCGGAAAAGCCCGTTCACTACTATGGGGATATTACCAGAAGGTTGCTTATGGTTGCCGGGGTGGTTATGTTGCTGGGGGCTCCATTTTTCCAAGCCTTTTTACCGCGTCCACTTACCCTGGGGGTCTTTATCGTTTTGGTTTTTGCGTTTGTAGCAGGATTCACCAGTCCCAATCACAAATTTGTCGCTTGGATAAACTTTGTAGTCTCCGCGGTTTCGGTAATTGTATTCGAACTTTATGCTCTATATTTTTACGCAACAATCGGATCTTTAGGCAATTTACCTTTTATAGCCAATCAGGCTCTGGCGATACTTTTCTTTTTTTCCTTGTACTACAGCGTAAAGACAGCACGGGGCATGATTCTGCAATCGGATACTGCGTTAAGCAGGAAAGGGACTTCGCGGGTTTTGAGAAACTACGGCAAAAACCCGGATGAAATTAAGGAAATATTTTGGGATCTACTAGCCGGGGGAGCAAACGAGGAGATGGCGGCACGAATTATTACTAATAACCGCTATCTTGATAAATACTTGCGTATGAAAAAAGGCGGAGTAGACAATCGAACAAGCGTTAGGACACTGAAAGACGATTTTGTAATGGCACAGCAATCTTAATGGGGATTTAACGGCAAGTGGTCTATTATTGCGGGGGCTAATACGCCTACTGTCAAACAAAAGCCCTTTTGGGCGGCAGTTCATAATAAACCAAAAACACCCACAAGGGTTGTTTTTGGTTTTTAAGGCCTTGTGCACAAAACACAACCGGCTAGTTTTGCAATTGGCAAGAAGTCATTAATTTAAATTTAATCACTCTTAAGCAACAGATAGCATGTTATCCAAAATTTGACAGAATAATGAATTAGCTGTATAATTAATCAAAACCGCAAACCTATCAATCAATTAGTGTAGTTATAACAAATGATATGCGAGTTTTAATTATTGAGGACAACGAAATATTCGCAAAATCGCTGAAACAGCTTCTAGAAAAAGAAGGGTACAGCGTAGATTTGGTGTCGGACGGAGATGCGGGGCAACGCAGGATTGAGTTATATCACAAAGAATATGATTTGGTGATTCTTGATTGGATGTTGCCAGAAAAAGATGGCACCGAAGTATTAAAAAATATCCGCGCCGAAGGTATCGCAATTCCAATCCTTATGCTTACCGCGCGAGATACGGTAGAGGATAAAGTTTTGGGACTTGGCAAGGGAGCAGACGATTATTTGGCAAAAGAACCTTTTTATTCAGAAGAGCTTCTAGCCAGAATGAAGGCTCTTTTGCGCAGGCCAAAAGAAATATTGACCCCCCAACTTCATGCCAGAGATTTAACTTTGGATCCTGTTTCTCGAAAAAGTTTTTATAGTGGGAAGGAGTTGCGCCTAACCCTCAAAGAGTTTGTCTTGCTTGAATACTTTATGCGAAACCCCAATAAGGTGCTTTCTCGTGAACAAATTTTTTCTCATGCCTGGGACTTTGCTTCCAACGCGATGAGTAATGTAATTGATGTACACATACACTCACTACGAAAAAAAATATGTGGCGAGAAGGGCAATAAAATTCTTGAATCAGTTCCCGGAGTGGGGTATCGTCTTAATTCCCAAGAGGCGGGTTAATAGTATTTTAATAAAGCGTATTACTATTATGACTATAAAGAATAATACAACCCATAATCGGACATTCAATTTTGGGAAAATGCGGGAGGATATTGGGCTTGCCGGAGGAAGTATTTTTGATGCACTGACCGATCAGGTGGTTATTGCCGACGTAGACGGTGTCATTGTGTATGCCAATGCTGCTACGGCGCACAAAACCGGCTTTTCTCACAAAGAAATAATCGGACATACGCCCGGGGAACTTTGGGGGCATGGAATGGACCCAGAATTTTACAAAAAAATGTGGCATACCATCAAAATTGAAAAGAAAGCTTTTGTCGGGACTGTGCAAAATACCCAAAAAAATGGGGCTAGTTACTATGCGGAATTGCGAATCTATCCCGTGCTTGATCGTGACAGCAATGTACAATACTTTGTCGGCATTGAGCCGGATATTACCGATCGCATGGAGGAGGACGAAAAAGAAAAAGACCTTATTTCAAGCGTGATTCATAGGATTAAGTCTCCTCTTGCCGCGGAGGAGTTATTGCTTGAGAATATCTTGCGGGAAAAAGATCTTAAAGATGATCAAAAAAATGCTATTGAACAGGCGCGAGAGATCACTCTGAACTTATCAGAACACATAAGGGATTTGCTAATAATTTCCCGTCTAAAAAGGGGTTCGGTATCAAATGCAATTCAAGACAAGAGGATAAGAGTGATTGTCGCCACTATTGTTAAGGAGGTGGAACAGTTTTCGCTAAAGAAAGGCATAAAAATCACCATAAAGGGGGATGGCAACATAGAAATTTCTTCCGCATTTCTTTCCTATCTTGTCATGCAAAACATTATCCAGAACGCGGTGTATTACGCGCGCGAAGGGTCAAAGATTGTCATTTCATTAGAGAAGAAGAAAAATTTTACTCTTTTTTCTTGTCGGAACGAAGGGGTCGGAATACCGACGCCGGAGCAAGGGATGATATTCAGCGCGTTTTTTCGTGCCTCCAATGCCCGCAAGATGAGGGAAGGAACCGGTCTTGGTCTTTTTATGGCAAAAAATATTTCCGATAGTCTTGGATATAAAATCTGGTTTGAATCAGAAGAAGGGGAAAGCACCACTTTCTATCTGAAAATGCCACTCTCTTAGTTTCTGGTAGAAAAATATCAAGGTCGCTCTCCAGAAAGGGCGGTTTTGAATTAATCCCGGTTTAATTTAAATAGTGTATAACTTTTTTAGTTTTGAGAGCGGTCGAGCTTAAAACTAAGCGCCATTTATCTCTTAAACCCGTAAAAACTATGTCGGCAACCATTGTTACCAGAATTTGTGCGCTGAATTTCTGCAATGATTGGTCTCCGCCCTAATTATTTCAGAAAAATTGAGTCTCCAGAAAAGATAAGATAGCCCGCAGGGGCTATTTTGTTTTAATAGAGCTTTAATATATAAGGTGTAAGAATCATCCATAGTACTCTTCAAGAAGAGGCCTTTTCGGCCCTAGGAGCCGGAGCGGACTTCTTCTCGCCAATTGGTGTTTGTCAACTTACAAAATTATGCTTTATTATGCCGAATGACCCATCTCCCAAGCAGCTATTGAATTAGCTGTTTTTGGGTTGGGACTTAGTTATGGGTGTCAGTACTACAGGGATGAGACTTTAAGGTTAATCGGTTACTAATGATTGAATATAAAAGCTTGCTGAACTATACTTAATGAATAATTAGACTTAATAAACTAAAAGCTACGCGTATGAAAATTCTTTTAATTATCGTATTTTCTTTCGGCATAGTTATTTCTCTAGTTTTAGGCGCGGATGCCCAGATGATGGGATCCGGCAGTTATGGGGTGAAGGAAGAAATATATGAGCACACTATCCAAGAAGAAGCGGAGGGAAAAGCAGTGTGGCAAAAAATTTCGGATAAGCAAATTTCTTGCGGTGATTTAACCGAAGAAGATTTTGGCGTACTTGGTGAATTTTTCATGGGGGTTATGCTGGGAGAGGCGCACTCTGCCATGAATGCGATGATGATGCAGGCGCATGGCGAAGAGGGAGAGGAGCAAATTCATATTGCTATGGGAAAAAGACTTTCTGGGTGCGATCCTTCGGCGGAGGTAGGCGGGGCGAGCGGGGGGTGGATGCCAATGATGAATATGATGACGGGAAGCTGGTCGTCTCCCTATGGATTTAACAGGTCAATAAATCCTATGACGGGTTTTGGCGCGTTTAGTATCTTTGGTGGTCTCTTTATGATTTTGTGGTGGGTTTTGATAATTGCTGGCGTGGTGGCCATAATAAAATGGCTTGTAAAAGGTGGTCAGGGAAAATCCTCGTTAGATATTATAAAGGATCGCTACGCACGCGGAGAAATTGACAAAAAAGAGCTAGAAGAGAAGAAAAAGGATTTGCAAAGCTAGAGTCGCTACTATTTTGGTAATAAGACCATGAATTTGCGGACCCCTTACGGGCTTTGGCCCAAATTCTGAAACCGCAGCCCTAAAGGGCTGCGGTTTCGGTTTATCCCACCGAGTTATTTTTCTATAAGCCGTTAATAACTTCTTAATAACTTCTTAAGTTATATTGAGTGAAGCAACCATAAATGAACAAAGAAATAAAAAAATTTTTTGATCTCAGGGGTGAAGTGGCGATAATTACGGGGGGGCTTGGGCAGCTCGGAAGCGAATATGCGAGAATATTGGCAATGGCAGGTGTTAAAGTTGAAATTTTTGATATTAAAAACGGTTTAAGCGAAAAAATTAGAGCAATGGTTGTCCAAGGACTTCCAATTGCGGTTCATCAAGTAGATATTCTTGATCGAAACGCCGTCCGGCGGGCGTTTGAAACTTTGGCAAAAGCCGGTGTAGTTCCAACTATTCTTGTAAATAACGCGGGAATAGATACTCCTCCCAACGCACCTTCTGCGACCACCGGTTCGTTTGAGGAGTATCCGGAGGAGGCATGGAATGCAGTCATTGATTCCCATATAAAGGGAGCCTTTTTGGTTTCTCAAGAATTTTTGCGGAATCTGAAAGATTCGGTAAAACGAGGAAGCATTATCAACATTTCTTCCACTTACGGAATGGTGGCACCAGACCAATCGGTGTATGATTTCAGGCGAAAAAACGATGAAACATTTTATAAGCCTGTTGCCTATAGCGTAGCCAAAGCTGGCATGCTTAACTTTACCCGTTGGCTCGCCGAGTATTGCCGTATGGCCCGTATACCGTGCCGTGTAAATACACTCGTGCTAGGAGGGGTTATAAACGGCCAACGTGAGGAATTTATACGGGAGTATTCAAGGCGGACAATACTGGAACGCATGGCATACGAAGATGAGTATAATGCGGCCGTTCTTTTTCTTGCTTCGCATAATGCGTCCTCGTACATGACAGGATCTACACTGGTCATTGATGGGGGCTGGACGGCAAGATAATAAAATACTAAGCATTTATTAGTGTCTATATGGGGACGCTTTCTTTTGTGCCCTTTAAAGAGATTATGAGAATGAAGCGGGAGATTACCGATTCATTTTTTTTGTCGGAAATTCTTTCCGACATTTTTCGTATTAATATTTTGTATATGATTATGCGAGCCGGGTCCGGTCACCTAGGCACAAGTTTTAGCTGTATTGATATTGTAACTTGGCTTTTTACTCAAGAGATGGCTTATCCAAATGAGCTCAACGGGAAAGGGGGTGACCTGTTTTTTTCTTCTAAAGGGCATGACTCGCCGGCCTTATACGCGGTACTTATGGGTCTTGGAAAAATAGATTTTGAATACATCCATAAATTTCGACGTTTAGGGGGGCTTCCCGGGCATCCTGATATAGATACTCCGCATATGATTACCAATACCGGATCGCTCGGTATGGGAATTTCAAAGGCATATGGTATGGCAAAAGCCAGAAGACTAAAGAGGGAGAAAGGAAGTATATATGTTCTTACCGGTGATGGGGAGCTTCAGGAGGGGCAGATTTGGGAATCTTTGCAGCCGACAGCTAACGCAGGCTTTGAGGAAATTATTGTAATTGTTGATCACAACAAGATTCAGTCGGATATGCTGGTATGCGATACGAGTGATCTAGGACATATTGAAGAGAAATTTCGCGCATTTGGGTGGGATGTGAGGCGTTGCGATGGGCATAATCTTAAAAAAATAGATGAAACATTGCGATATTTTAAAACGATAAAGGGTAAACCGCATGTTTTGATCGCCGACACCATAAAAGGAAAGGGCATTTCTTTTATGGAGTTTATTAAGAGTGACGATTTGTACGGATTTCATAGCGGTGCTCCAACCGGTGCGCAATTTCTTGATGGAATCAGAGAAATCTTGCTTCGAATAAATCAGCGACTTGCCGTGGCCGGGTACGGTCCTATTGTTCTTAACTCGCGACAGGCACAGCCGAAACTTAACGCCGAAGCTCCACAGAAACTTATTGGGGCCTATGGGGATGAACTAATAAGTATTGCGCGGGAACGGAATACTGTCGTAGCACTTGATGCCGATCTGGTAAAAGATACCGGTCTTGTGGAATTTAAAAAATTATTTCCCGAGCGTTATATTGAATGCGGTATTGCGGAGCAGCATATGGTTTCAATCGCCGGAGGTCTGGCTTTGCAGGGGCTTATTCCGGTCGTCCATTCTTTTGCCGCTTTTCTTGCGACAAGGCCTAATGAGCAGATTTTTAACAACGCAACGGAAAAGACCAAAATAATTTATGTGGGTTCGCTTGCGGGTATTCTTCCTGCCACGCCAGGTCATTCTCACCAGATGGTGAGGGATATTTCGTGCCTTGCGTCGATTCCCGGATTAACTATGGTTGAACCCGCAAGCGAAACGGAAGCTCGCAATGCTATTCGTTGGGCAGTAGAAAATAATCTCGAGAGTACGTATATCCGCCTTGTGAGTATTCCGGTCCAAATTTCGTTTTCGCTTCCCAAAGATTATAAATTGCAAAAGGGAAAAGGTATTAACATCAAAGAAGGGAATGATATCGCGATCATTGGGTACGGACCGGTGATGCTTGAACAGGGGTACAAGGCGTCCCTATCTCTCGAAGAGCAGGGGATCTCCACGGCGGTGTTTAATTTTCCGTGGTTAAATTTTGTTGATCAAGAATGGCTTGCGGACTGTTTGAAATCATTCAAGATGGTAGTAGTGATTGACGATCATTTTGAAGATTCCGGGGTTGGTACGCTAATCGCCGGCGCTTTCGCAAAAAGTCGTGGTGGCGGAAATCCGGATTTGCTGACATTTGGTGTGCGGGGTATTCCGGTATGTGGCAATAACGATGAAGTTTTGGATTATCACGGGCTGGATCACCGCTCATTGGCACAACGCATTGAAAGTGCTTTTCAATATATTAGACCTCCTGCTTAATAACTTTTCTACTGCAATTCCCATATTTTGGCTACGAACCCACGAAAAATTTTCAATATATACACCGTGTATGCTTCAAATTTTTCGTCCTATCTCGCTCAAAATATGAAAATTTCGTCGCGAAACTTATTAAGCAGGAGGTCTAATAAACTTAAGTTTTAAATTATGCCGAAATATATTTTGAGTATTATCTCGGTTATCGTTCTTGCGGGCGGAGTGCTTTTGATGGTGGGTGAGAGAAATGAATTGGCGGAAGAATTTGCGCTTGTACTCTCGGCTGTTTCCTCGACGGATCAGCGCAAGGGCAGTGAACAGGCAAAAATAGTGATTGTCGAATATAGTGATTTTCAATGTCCCGCTTGTGCCGCTTATTATCCGATTATAAAGGAGCTCACCCGCGAATTGGGGGACCAGATTGTGTTTGCCTATCGTCATTTTCCTTTAAGACAAATTCACGTCAATGCAGATCTCGCGGCACGCGCTGCGGAGGCTGCCGGTATGCAGGGAAAATTTTGGGAGATGCATGACGCGCTTTTTGAACGCCAAAAAGAGTGGGCGCAAAGTCCGGATGCTAAGCCGCTTTTTTCGAGCTATGCGGTATTTTTGGGCCTTGATGTCGGTAAATTTAACGTTGATGTTGAATCCGAGAAGATAATTCAGAAGGTCGAAGCTGATCTTGCCGGTGGCATGGCTTCTCGGGTTAACGCCACGCCGACGTTTTTTCTCAACGGTAAAAAGTTGAACAACCCGAGAAACTATGATGAATTCAAAAATACAGTTATTAAAGAATTGGGCGAAGAATAGTCCGATTATTTTTGTTTTGTTGCTTGTAAGCGGGCTGGGTTTTTTGGATGCAGGATATTTGACCGTTGAGCATTATCGCGCGGTTCCGGTTCCGTGTTCAATTACTGAGGGATGCGAGAAGGTTTTAGGAAGCGAATATGCGACTGTATACGGATTCCCCGTCGCCCTTTTGGGCGCGTTGTATTATGCATCTCTGTTTTTTATCATTGTTGCCAGCGCGAAAATTCATAGTGAAAAACTGTACGGGTATATTTTGGGGGCGACATCGATTAGTTTTATGGTGTCTATGTGGCTTCTGTATATCCAAGTATTTATACTGGAAGCCCTTTGTGTATACTGTATTGTTTCCGCGATCTTATCCACAATCCTTTTTGCTTGCGGCATTGTCATGGTAGTATCAAAGCATAGATAATTAGCGGCTAATTTTATAGCTTATGGCCTACGTAATTTTTGATCCTCCTTTTGCGAGGAAGATGTTTGCGGAAACCGGCGCATGGAGTTGGGTCTGGGTGGCGGTCAGGACGTATGTAGGTTATGAATGGATTGTTGCTGATTGGCATAAGATAGGAGATCCGGCTTGGGTTTCGAGTGGCGAGGCGCTTAAGGGATTCTGGGTTCGTGCTATTGCTATTCCCGCAGCACCCGCTCGGCCTCTGATTTCTTATGATTGGTATCGGAGTTTTATTGAGATGCTCCTTTCCGGAGATCATTACACATGGTTTGCGCCAGTAGTGGCATATGGTGAGCTTTTGGTTGGAGTTGCCTTGGTGTTGGGAGCATTTGTGGGTATTGCCGCATTTTTTGGGGCACTCATGAATTTTAATTTTATGCTCGCAGGTAGTGCTTCGACAAATCCTGTTTTGTTTCTGGGGGCTATTTTTCTTATGCTTGCATGGAAGACTGCCGGCTATTGGGGGCTTGATCGATGGTTGTTGCCCAAGCTCGGAACCCCTTGGTCTCGTGAAGTGATTTCTCAAAATCTTAATTAAATTAAGTGGAAAAAATATATGCCTAATTCAAAAATAGTTGAGTGGGTGCTTAAAATCGCCGTTGCGGGAGAATTTATCGGTCATGGGGTTTTTGCCGTGCAGGGGAAAAAAGATTGGATAGGGTGGTTTGCCACATTTGGCGTGGCTGACGGCGGAGTGGCGACTCAACTCCTATTTATTATCGGAGTCATTGATATTGCGTTAGCAATTCTTGTTTTGGTTAGGCCGGTGCGCCTGGTACTTCTCTGGATGGTTTTTTGGGGATTTTGGACCGCACTGTTGCGTCCGATCGTGGGCATGCCAGTATGGGATTTTGTAGAACGCTGGGCTAACTGGGGAGCGCCACTCGCCCTGCTCCTCTTGGTAGGATGGCCGCAGACGATGAAAGAGTGGTTAAAATAACAGACTCATAAATTTATTTTTAAAAATATGATGTATACCCTTTGATATGGTTTAGAATGTCGGGTACGGGCAAGCCTGAACAAAGGGTCGTGGCCAGTTTACAAGTATCTCGTACCGGATCTTTGGTTTATACAGACGGAATGATATGGAAACTTGGGTATGATGGGCGGAGCCGGACTCGGTTCGCTCATATGGCTCGTGGTTTTGGTAGACCTTGTCCTTGTCGGTATTTGGCTCTGGAAACAGATAAAAAGCCGTAATTTTTTCGGCCCTAGACCAACAAACGGCACAAATCATTCTGATTTGTGCCGTTTGGGTTTTGGTGCTAAAATTAGAAAATTATGGTCGAAGAATATTTTGACATCGTGGACAAAGAAAATTGGCCAACAGGAAAGGTAAAACTCCGGTCGGAAGTACATAGAGACGGCGATTGGCATCAGGTGGTGCATATTTATATTGTAGACGGCAAAGGAAATTATCTGGTTCATCTTCGTTCGGTCAAAAAAGATTTGAGTCCCCACAAGTGGGATACCAGATTTGGGGGACACGTGAAAGCGGGAGAAGAAATACTGGAAACCGCCTTGGCGGAGTTGGGTGAGGAAATCGGAATTAGTCCAGAGAGAGAGTTTAGTAGAAGGTAAAATATATGCTGAAGATTATGGAGACAATAAAGAGGTAACCCAAGTTTATTACTATCAATACGACGGAGAAATCGAGGATCTTATTTTTAGCGATAACGAAGTAGAAGAAGTAAAATGGTTGTCGAAAGATGAAATCATCGAGGTGATGAAAACCAATTCTGATCAATGGGCAAGTAGCATGGAAACGTTCGTAAAAATTAATAATGATTTAAGTGGTATTTGATATGGCAGGAGAACGAAACACAGTGTTATTTGATTTTGATGGTGTAATTTCTGATTCGTTTGCGGTCGCGTTTGAGGTGGAGAAAATGATGTGTCCCAATACTTCCGAAGAAAACTACAGAAAAGCCTATGAGGGCAATATCCATGACTGGAATTGGGAAGGGAGTGAACATACGGATGCCTGTCGGCACGACATGGATTTTTTTAGCATCTATCTGCCAAAAATGCGAACATCCGTGCATCCTTTTCCAGGAATGCAGGATGTGATCAAAAATTTATCTTCAAGCTACGAATTGATAATCGTCTCTTCCACACTTTCCGGCATTATTCTGGAATTTACGAGAAAGTTTGGGTTAGATGGGATTTTTAAAGAAATCATGGGAAATGACGTGCATACGAGTAAAACGGAAAAAATTAAAATGATTTTTGAGAAATATAAGACGAGTGCCAAAAATTGCGTTTTTGTTACCGATACGCTCGGTGATATAATGGAAGCAAAAAAGGCGGGGGTCGGCGCTATTGGCGTCTCGTGGGGGTTCAATACCCGAGAAACACTCGCCAATGGTAATCCCTTTCGGGTGGTTAGCTGTCCGGAGGAACTTTTATCGGCGACCAAAGAATATTTTGAATAAATATTCCTTATCGAGAGAAAAACGGAAAAAAGGTTAGGTTATTATGGCTATGAACTAGTGGTTGACGGAGAGGTAATACCGCTTGATGATTCTGGAAGCGATGGCCGTCTGAAAGAATTGGTAGCAGGAGCACTAAAAGAAGCGTAGAAAAAAGAGGTTTTCAAAAAATACGGTATAAAGATTCACTAGCCGCCCGATTTTTCGGCGGTTTTTTAAGTTTTAAATATATTTCAAAAAATAAATTTTGAAATAATTTTTGTTTCGTGGTGTAGTATATAATGTAGACTCTATGGTCTCACGCACTGATGAAGAAATTGCATTGGCAGTCCAGAAAGGCGACGTGGAGTCGTTTGGTATTTTGGTAGAACGGTTTGAGGCAAAATTGCTAAGGTTCGGTAGAAAATTTCTCACCGACCGACAAGATATTGAAGACTTGGTGCAAGAAGTTTTTATCAAGGCCTACAGCAACATCCAAAGCTTTGATGTAGAGAGAAGGTTTTCTCCCTGGATTTACCGTATTGCCCACAACGAATTCGTGAATGCTTTGAAGAAAAAAAGTCGCCTACCATTTATGCTGTTTGATTTTGATACCATATTCCCGCATCCGTTTGCCAAAGAAACCGCTGATGCCGAGGTAAACGAAAAAGAACTTCGAGGAATGCTGAGCCAATCGCTTGAACATATCAACCCGAAATATCGAGAGCCGCTGGTGCTTCATTATATAGAAGAATTGGATTACCAGGAGATCGCAGAGATTTTGCATATTCCCATGTCAACTGTGGGTGTTCGTATTTATCGCGCCAAAACCATGCTTAAAAAAATCCTTCATGGATAATAATCCACACAAATCCATACATGACGAAGTGCTTACAAAGATTAAATCTGGGACCGTATTTATGCGTCCCCGGTGGCATTTTGTGTTGAAAACTATTTTAGCGTTTCTTGGATTCGTGCTACTGCTGTTGTTGCTTCTATATCTTGCAAGTTTTGTCGTGTTTATCTTGTACCAAAGTGGGGTGTGGTTTGTCCCAGCCTTCGGGTTTTATGGAATGTTTGTGGCTTTGCGGTCACTGCCATGGCTCTTGATCTTTGTGGGAATTTTGTTTGTGGGGGCGCTTGAGATTCTTGTGCGTAGGTATTCTTTCGCTTATCGAAAACCGCTTTTGTATTCACTTCTTGGTGTAGTAGGGTTTGTGATGCTTGCGACTGTGGCAGTTGCCAAGACCGGAATTCACGAAGGGTTTTTTCTACGTGCGCGAGAGGATAGACTACCGTTGGCCGGAAAATTATACCGTGGCTATGGCCTGCAAAAAGATAAAAATATTCAACCGGGCGTCATCAAAGAAATTATTGACGAAGGCTTTACTATGGAGAATAAAGAAGGAAAGATGATAACAGTTACCATAGATTCCGATACGCGCTTCCCTTTAGGAATGGATTTTGAAAAAGGAGATAAGGTGGTGGTGCTGGGAGAAGATGACGGCAAAGGTGATGCTGAAAAAATAAAAGCACACGGTATTCGCGGAATTGATAAAAAGAAAATTAAGATGCGCCATAAAGGATGGTTTCGGCCCTTCTTAAATTCTCGCCCTAAGAATTGACGAATCAGAGTTATCGTGCTATTTTTTTGTTAGTTCAAATGACCTACCCGAACCCCTCAATCCGAACACTCCCGCCAGTTAATAATTGTTTCTTCATGATACCATACGACAATGGTATTTTTTGTTTTCGCAATTCTTTTTCAAGCATTTCGTGCGGCGTGTGATACTCCAGGCACTTCATAAACTTGTTACGAAGTATTTGTTCAACCCACTGAATATACTCCTCAGAATAGGTACTCAGATTGGTCCGTTTCGGCATGTATCTGCGTATGGCTTTGTTCCGGTTCTCCACGGTTCCTTTTTCATGGGATGCGAATGGATGACAGAAGAAGATATCAGCACCAATCAGGGTTGACAGCTTCTTGTGCTTTTGAAATGAAACGTCGTTGTCTATGGTGAGTGTTTTCACTGGGATATTGACAAGCAGTTTCTGGATCGCACGGTTCACAGTTTCAGTATCTCGATCCTCGAGATACTTCAGCCACGGGTATCGGGTCTTACGCTCAACTAGAACCAGCAGTGATCCTTTCCCGTCTTTTCCTGACTCAATGAAGTCTGCCTCAAAATGACCGAATTGGAGGCGTTTTTCAATGTATTTTGGCCTTTCATCAATCAGGGTGCGGCCATCTATCGTTAATGGCCGGCCTCGTTTGGGGCCGCCTTTTTTCTTTACTGCTCGTGAGTGCAAATTTCTCTCAATCTGTCTTCCATAAGGACTTTTGACGAACTTGTAAATGGATTTAGTACTTGCATACGGCAGGCCGATCTCGATCTGTTTTAGCCGTCCTGAAATTCCTTCCGGGGACTGATGGTCTTGGATCTTGGTTTCAACATAGTCTCGAAGCTCTGGATCAACGGCAACTTTCAGAGATTGGATCTTGGAATCTTTTCTTTTCACATAGGCTTTGTGGTGAGCTTTCTTGGCGTCATATCTTCTCTTAACGCGGTGGCGATGTATCTCAGCGGAAATACTTGAGACGCTTCTCCCCAGTGCTCCTGCGATCCAACGCAGGCTTTTTTGTTGTCCGAGCCACCGCTCGATGCTTTTTCGTTCTGCGAATGAAAAATGCCGAAATGTTTTACTCATAGATCCATTCTATGAGTGTTCGGATTCAAAGGTAAATTTCCCGGGGGAAACGTATGCCGCGGCCAGGACTCGCCATCAGCGTCAGGCCTTTGGAAGGATTCTTAAAAAGTTGGGTGCCGGACGACTTATGCGCGCTATAGATGGTGCGCCGCGTATTGGAAGTTGGCTCGGATCAATCTTAAATGGTTTTTCTGAAGAAATTCACACGCGACCGTTTTTGCCACTCAAATCTGTTCGTATCCAACAACTTGCCGATAGAGGGTTTAACTGCGTTGATTTTCGTTCGTGGCTACGCGGCGAATTAAATGTTTCGGTGCTCAAAGAATTTTTTGAAAAATATGGAAGTATTTCCTTACGAACTTTTACCGAAGAGCATCCTGACGCCCAAACTCCGAAACTTCCCGTTATGTACGGGATGCACGATTGGGATTCTATCCTTGAATTTTGCGCGCGCCATAACCGACAATACCACACGCTTGTAAACCAATCCTTGCCGCTTGAACATTCGCTCATGGCTGGACACATCATTATTGACGGCGAGTGGGTCACCCTTGCCGCCTTCGAAGGATACGGGACACCCAGAGATGTTGATGAAAGGGTCTCGCGTCTTAAAGTTCATCAGGGCAAGTTCGGTGATCCGGTGGCCGGATGGGTATCGGAGGAACTTGCGAACCTTGCCATGCGACTTCGCCATTTTCAGCCGATTCGTCCAGTTACGTTTGAATTCTCACTCTACTCCTATCCTGTTGGCGTACTTAAGACCCCCGTCGTTTTATGGGAATGGAGAGGTGGCGCGGCGTATGATCTCCGAACCGTAATCTCCCGCCTGCTTCCAAATACTCGCCATGAATTGGTTATTGAACTTCCAAGATCTCCCATAGCTAGATCTTAAACAAATAGCGCCTTTTTCCGGGCGCTCTTTCTATCCCTCACTTCATGTTTTAGAGGTATTTGTACTATAATTACTGTAATTGATGAATAAAGCATATTTGTATATTGGATCAGCCAAAGACCTCAAAAATCCCAAAGAGCGGGCGTTGTTTCGCGTACTTGAAATGATTCCCGGATTTTTGGTCTGGGGCACTTTTATTTTTATTATTCTTGGGTCATTATTCATTCCTTTGGCCACGGTTATTTTTGTCATTCTCTTTGATTTTTATTGGCTTCTTAAAACCGTGTATCTCTCCTGGCACCTGCGCGCGAGCTTCGCTACTTTACGCGAAAATCTCGGTGTGGATTGGGTAAAAAAACTTGATGAAGTTAACCTTGTCCAAAACAAGCTTGGTATAAAAAGCTGGAGAGAAGATGTATGGCACCTACTTATTTTGCCATATTACAAAGAGAGTTATGACGTTATAAAAAGCAGTTTTGAGGGAATTTTGCGATCAGAATACCCGAAAGAAAAATTGCTGGTAGTGCTTTCCGGTGAAAAAAGGGCAGGAGGGGAAGCGCTAGCGATCGGCGAAAAGATAAAGAACGAGTTTGGCGAGAAATTTGGAAAATTTATTTTGACGATGCACGAAGACGCGACAGGAGAACTTCAGGGAAAAGGGGCGAATGAAACTTGGGCCGCAAGAAAAGCCAAAGCAGAGATCATAGATAAACTTGGGCTTACATATGAGCGGGTGATTGTTTCGGTTTTTGATGTAGATACTATTCCTTCGCCAAGTTATTTCGCGAAGTTGACACACTCATATCTGACCACAGATAGGCCTCTGCGGACTTCTTTTCAGCCGGTTCCGCTTTTTATAAACAATATCTGGGAGGCCCCGGCGATCGCGCGTGTCATGGCGTTTTCTTCCACATTTTGGCATCTGATGAACCAAATGCGCCCCGAGCGTCTTGTTTCATTTTCTTCGCACGCTTTCCCTTTTTCCGCGTTGGTGGAAATGGACTTCTGGCAAGTAAACGTGGTGTCGGAGGACTCGAGGATATTTTGGCAGGGTTTACTTAAGTTTGACGGCGATTGGAGAGTGGAGCCGCTTTTGATTCCAGTTTCCATGGATGCTAATGTCGCGGAAAACTTTTGGCTAACGATGAAAAATATTTATCTTCAGCAGAGGAGGTGGGCATATGGGGCGGCCGACATTCCTTATTTTCTCTATGGATTTTTGAAAAATAAAAAAATTCCTTTCAAAACAAAACGGTATTGGGCGATTCACATGATTGAAGGGTTTTGGTCTTGGGGCACCAATTCTCTCATGATTTTTATGATGGGATGGCTCCCGATTATTCTTGGCGGGAAACTTTTTGGCACGACAGTAATAGCGCACAACGTCCCGCGCATCACGCAGTGGATTATGAGTTTTGCCATGTTCGGAATTATTACTTCTATCTATATGACTCTAAAACTTCTGCCTCCTCGGCCTCTTACTTTAGGAAGGCACCGGCACTTTTTTATGGTTTTGCAGTGGCTTATGATTCCTGTATCACTTATCTTCAGTTCCATTCCTTCAATTGAAGCGCAAACTCGGCTTATGCTCGGAAAATATTTGGGTTTTTGGCCAACTCCGAAAATAAGAAAAGGAATACAAAAGGATGTGGTGTTTGAGATATAGTTGCATGGAAATAGAAGCTGTGATAAATTGGATTTAGTTCTACTGGAGAGTTCATGGAAACTAGCACTCGTTACGAAGCTCGGCTTGTTCCCAAAGGAACTAAAGTAACTTTTACCACAACCGAATCAGGAGGATTTGTAGCGACTTTCGTAGATTATAAGACCGAAACTATTCACGAAGATTCGATTGAGGAAGCGCTTTTGGTGGCAAACAGGCTTGCCACAGAGTCTGATATGGTTCTTGTATCTCTTACGGAAATTCGAGAAACAGTTTTTTTTGAAGCTACGCCCAGAAGCATCACTACCGTCAATGAATACTAACCCCCTAAGGGGTTATTTATTTTGAAAACAAAAAGAAGCCATTTTATCGGCTTCGAAAGTGGTTATAAACAGCGGGCCAGACGATAAACGCGAGCACCACGGATGTCATAACCACAAAACCACATGCGGGGCCAGAAAACCAATGGTCTGGGTATTGGAGAGCAAAATAGACAGCGAGTGTTGCCGGTATGGTAGGGAATATGAGGATGGCGCTAAACATGAAAACCCACCAACGCTTTTCTTCTCTTGTCATGTTATTCTCTAAGGGACTGAAATAATCATAGGTTATGGGGTACAAAAGTAAAGTTGCAGTATTTAAGGTTTAAAAAACGGGCAGGTGCCCGTTTGGGTTTACTGTGGTCCGAAATCTATTCTGGGAGAATACCGACTTTCTCTTGGTCTGTCTAATGGCCCAGGATAGCCCCCAATGGGATTCTTGAGATCGGTAATGAGTCCGTATCCCATCAGCGCAAAAACCGGAGAGAAAAGGATTATAATCGCAAGTGTGATAACTATCTCGTTCCACATACACATTCTAGAAGGACCTACTCCCAGTATAGTTGGTTATATGTTTTATTCAAGTTCTGTGAGATAGTGGGGGTATGGAAAATCTAGGATTTCCAAAGGGATTCTACTTTGGCAGTGCTACCTCTTCCCATCAAGTTGAAGGAAATAATCGTAATGACTGGACGGAATGGGAGAAAGAAAATGCAAAAGTCAAAAGTCAAAATGTAAAATTAAATCCGCCGGCTGGCGGATGGCCGGATTTTATATTACAAAAATACCCCAACCCACTGCAAGAAGAAAATTATATTTCCGGCAAGGCGTGTGATCACTACAGTCGTTTTCAGGAAGATTTTGACATTGCAAAATCGCTTGGGCATAATGCTCACCGTTTTTCTATTGAATGGTCGCGAATTGAACCCGAAGAAGGGAAATTTGATCAAAAGGAAATTGAGCATTACCGGGAAGTGATTCGCGCGTTGCGTGAGCGGGGAATGGAGCCGTTTGTAACCCTTTGGCATTGGACACTACCACTGTGGGTTTCCCAAAGGGGCGGTTTTGAAAATCGAGAAACAGGTGCCTATTTTGTCCGCTATTGTGAAAAAATTGCTCAAGAATTCAAAAATGACGTTACCTTTTTTATTACATTAAACGAGCCGGTACTTTGGGCATCAAACGCGTATCGCATAGGAAATTTTCCCCCGCAAAAGAAAAGTTTTATTTCTTTTTATAAGGCGTTCCGGAATCTTCATCGTGTCCACGCTCAAACGTACCACGCTCTAAAAAAAATAAATCCGGATTTTCAAATCGGCATCACTCAAAATATAGGATATTTTGACTCCGTTCTTTTTAGTCCAATATACTATTTTATAAATTTCTTTTTTTTAAAAACGGTCACTTTTGAGACTGATTATATTGGAATTGATTATTACCGCAAAATTCCATTTTTAAGAAAATCAAAGCCAAATTCGGATATCGCTTGGGAAACATACCCACAAGGACTTTATTTTGTGCTCAAAGAAGTGTGGCGCAGATTCAAAAAACCTATTTTTATTTTGGAAAACGGCATTGCTGATGCAGAAGATAAAAATCGGGCAAGATTTATTCAAGAGCATCTCTATTGGGTGAAAGAGGCGATAAAATCAGGTATTGATGTGCGCGGATATTTTTATTGGTCACTTTTGGACAACTTTGAGTGGGAACACGGCTTCTGGCCGAGGTTCGGACTGGTTGAGGTAGATTATAAAACGCAAGAAAGGAAAACTAGAGAAAGTGCTAAAATATATGCGGATATCATCAAGAATTCCAAATTAACCTAATTTGATGTACTTAATTCTCGCTCTTATTGGTCATCTTATAAATGCCCTTGTCGTCATCTCCGACAAGGCATTTGTGCAGAAATTATATCCGCACCCGAAGGTGCTTACTTTTTTTGCCACCAGTGGGGGCGTATTTTTCTTTTTTCTGTTTCCATGGTTTCTTCTGCCGGCACCGTTTTTGGTGGTGGGAGCGGCGATTCTTTCCGGCATATTGGTGGCGCCAGCCCTTGTGCTTTTTTTTAGCGCTATGCAAAAAGAAGAAGTATCCAGGGTGGTTCCGGCGATTGGCACCTTTACCGCTTTTTTTACATTTGCCTTGAGTTATTTCATATTGGGTGAGCGGCTTTCGGGATATGTATTTCTGGCGTTTATTTTCCTACTCGCGGGAGGAGCGCTTATAGAGGCGCATTCTTTTAAACACCTATTTTCAAAAAAACTTTTTTTGCTTGAAATTTCTTCCGGAATTCTTTTTGCCGCTACTTATGTCTTGCAAAAATACGCATTTGAGGGAACCAATGACGTCTCGGCCTTTCTTTGGGCCCGCCTTGGGAGTGCTGGGGTGGCGTTTTTATTCCTTTTTGACAAAGAAATACGAGGTCACCTCATGCCAAAGAGGTTAAAGGCAATAGGTTCAGCAAAAATTGAACTATATATTGCCTCCCGGGTTCTTGCTGGTATAGCACCCCTTATTATTCTTATGGCGATTTCTTTGGGAAGTGTCTCCATCGTAAATGCTCTACAAGGAGTACAATTTGTTTTGCTATTTTTTCTGGCTCTTCTTTTCTCTCGTTTTTGGCCTTCTATTTTCCGGGAAGAATTTCGTCCGGCGGTAATTCTACAGAAAGTTACAGCCACGGTATTTATTGGCATAGGCATAGGGCTTTTAACCTTATGAGAAAAAATTTATCCTTTTGTATAAGATTTTTTCTCGGCTTTGGAATTATCCCAATCTTTTTATATTTTTTTGTTAGCCAAGGAGATTTCCTTCCTCCGCGCAAGGATATTGAGTTTGGAGTTACATTTTCTCCTTTTATGGCGCGACAGCTCGAGTTAGATCCGCAAGAGTTGTTTGTGGCGATCATTGGCGATTTAGGGGTAAAAAGGGTTAGGCTCCCGATATATTGGCAGGATATTGAACCCGAGGAGGGAAAATTTGATTTTCATGAGTATGATTATTATGTAGCCGAGGCCGAAAAAACGGAGGCCGAGTTGATTTTAAATATAGGGCGCAAATTGCCACGGTGGCCAGAATGCCACATTCCCAAATGGAGTCAATCTCTCACAGGAGAGGACTTTGAAAATGCGGTACTCAAGCAAATGCAGGAAGTCGTACATCGTTATAAAAATTCTCCCGTAGTAGTCGCGTGGCAGGTTGAAAATGAGCATTTTCATGTATTTGGCGCCGGATGCGCCTCCGATAAAATTGACGCGAATGACATTGATCGAGAAATTTCGCTAGTGCGCTCGTTGTCGGACAAGCCAATTATGCTGACCGATGCGGGAAAGGCGGGGGCGTGGTTTACTTCCCTATGGAAGAATCGTGCTGATGTTTTGGGGGTTACGATGTATTATCAAGTGTGGAAACCGGACTACGGCGTATGGCAATCAACATTCGGGCCAGGATTTTTCTGGGCAAAGCGAAAGGTGTTGGAGCTGTTTTTTTCAGACAAAAAAATTATAGTGGCGGAGTTGCAAGGAGAGCCGTATGGCCCGGAAATATTGCCACGATATGACCTTGTGTTGCAAAAAGAATTGATGACACCCGAAGTATTCCGTGAGACAATTAAAAAAGCCCGCAAAGCCGGCTTTGAAGAAAACTATCTTTGGGGGGCGGAATGGTGGTGGTGGTTAAAAGAGAAACATGGAGATTCTTCTTTATGGGAAGAGGGTAAGAAGCTGTTTAATTAAAAAAGATCCAAAGTGGGTCTAGCCAATGAGGCTTAAATGTATATCCCTTATTGCGATTCCAATGATCAATATAGATACTCCCCAGACAAGATACCAAAAATTATGAGTCCAGAGCGAAACGCCCAAGGATATCAGAAAAATTGAAATTACTGCAATAAGAACTAAAATTACTACTCCCCTAGCATTAATTTATGCGGTGTTTGAGCTTTTCTTATATATAAGTAATTTTTAAATTGCAAGCAATGTATTTACTTTTCGACATCGGAGGAACAAAAACGCGGATGGCGATCTCAGAAAATCTGAAGGAGTTTTCTGAACCTGAGATATATGCAACTCCGCGTACTTATGAAGAGGGAATTCAGGTTTTTAAAGAAAATGCTCGGAAAATTTTAAAAGGTACGAAAATTGAAGGAATCGCCGGTGGAATTGCGGGGCCCTTTGATGAACACTCCCGCTCGCTCGTTGCGAGTCCGCAATTGAAGGATTGGGTGGGTAAACCATTTAAGCAAGATTTGGAAAAAGAGTTTTTGGCACCAGTATATATCGAGAATGATGCCGCACTTGCCGGACTTGGCGAGGCAAACTTTGGTGCAGGAAGGGGAAGAAGAATTGTAGCCTATATTACCGTGAGCACCGGAGTTGGCGGAGCAAGAATCATAAGTGGAAAAATAGATGAAAAAACAATCGGGTTTGAACCCGGGTTTCTTATCGTTGATGCTGACAATTCGCTTTGTTCGAATTGTGATGGTAATCATCTTGGCGCCATGATTAACGGCCGTTCGTTTGAAAAGCGGTTTGGTAAAAAGGGAGAAGAAATTGATGACCCAGAAGTATGGGAAGACGCGGCCAAATTCCTTGCCTATGGACTCAATAATATAGCCGTACTTTGGTCTCCGGATGTAATTGTGCTCGGAGGATCGGTGATGAAAAGTATTGATATAAAAAAAGTTGAGGAGCACTTAAAAAACATTCTAAAAATATATCCAGAACTTCCTGAATTAAAATCCGCGGAGCTCGGAGACCACGGCGGTCTTTGGGGGGCCATGGCGTTCCTCAAAAAGCAAGAAAAATAAGGGATTGCAAAAAATTTGGCGTGTGCTACGTATAGGGTAGATCCTATAGAAACTGAAATGCGGATGTCTAAACTTATTCCTGTTTTTCTATCTATTTTCTTACTTCTGCTGTCCTATGGGTTTGTATATGCTGAGGCGCCAAATATCCCACCAAATTTGCAACACCAGCTTGACCGTCTCATTGCCTTGCCAAAATCGGTGTCCACGCAAGGCGAAATGGATAAGCAGGTTGACGAAATTTTACGGGATATTTTTGATGCTAGTTTGGCTTCAAAGGTCATGTTGACCGATCGGCTACAGCAAATTAAGAAAGAGCCACGGTGGCCGTCAGAACTACGCCTGCAGGTGGAGTTTGCAAAAATTTTTCAGGCAAAGATTGCAAAGTTACTTTGGCACTTCAGACCGATGCTTAAGGGGATCGAAAAAATTGAACTGAAGTCATTGGCGCTTACCGATCCTCTGCGTGGAAGGATTACCGCGCAGATGGTGTGGGCAGACGGCGATAGGCCAGAGCTCTTTATTGATGTGACGCGCGCTTCCGAAAATGATTCCTGGAAGCTCTATGAAATTTGGTATAAGAAGGTTGGAGATGGAAGTTTTCTAGCGTTTCAGTTATCCGACATTCGGCGCATTCTCGAGAGGAATCCTGATTTTGGCAAGTTTTTGGAAGAGTTGAAAAAAGCTATAAAATAAGCCACCTCCGGGTGGCCTTTTCATGAGCTGTTGACATGAATTTGGTGGGGGGCTATAATGGATACAATATTTTCTTGCGGCTGATAACCGCCTTTCTCCAGGCGCTGATCTTGCGGACTTGACGCAGATTTACGCCAAAAACCGAGGAAGTAACAAGTTGAAAAAAGAGTTGCCGTTTCCGGGGACTTGTCATCCTTGAGGAAGCACGACCACGCAAGTCTCTTTCCCAAGAGGTTTGCGTGGCTGTTATTTTGTTCAAATTTCCTAATAAGAAATTTGAACACCCGATCGCGAAGCGATATAGGGTAAGGGTTCAGAACTGATAGCAATTTGAAAATTTTATCCCCACACCAAAACAAGAATCTTTAAAAGTTTCTACAAAAAAACTTAGCTTGTTTGCTGGTAGTGGGATTTCACTCTCATATTTAGGCGAGGTATTGCGCAAAGCGCATATTCTTGTTTGGTGTGGGGGTGAAGAAATAAATATCGAACATACAATAAGTCCGGTCCTTTTTGGGTTTAAAAAAGAGCCAAAGATTTGGCTCTTATGGTTCATAAGTGGTGCCATAACACATAAGTCCTAGGACCACAAATACGAAGCTAGTCACTAGAAAGCCTGAATAGTCATAGTCAGTGGGAAAAACGTCTGCTAGTGAGCACAAAATCGGGAGCACTAGGATTAATCCAAGTGAGATCAGCAAAAACGAAAATCTTCTTGTCAACTTTCTCTCTCTGTCAAACTTTTTCAGGTTTTCAGTCACGCTGGAGTTCATTGGTTCAGGCTTGCCGAAACTAGAATCTATTTTAGCAGGTATTAAAAAACTGTCAAGAACCTAAAAAGGACTGGATTTATTAGAGTGTGTTCGAAATATGTGCGAATTCCAATATAACCCAAATAAATTTAGTGACCAAAAATCAAAATCAAACAGTCAAGTTCTAATCAAGGATTGGAATTTTCCAGCTGTTCCGACTCCGTCTGCCTTCGGGCAGACAAAAAAAATGAGGATTTGATCCTGGTCCAGGATGAACGCTGGCGGCGTGGATAAGGCATGCAAGTCGAACGGACGTAGCAACCAGCTTCTTGCTTCTAGCTTCCTGCTACTTTACTGTATAGTCATGGCATTTCGTTTTAGAAAATTGAATGTATATCAAAATAGTCTTGCCTTGCACAGAGAAGTAGTAAGACTGACGAAAAAATTTCCGCAGGAATTTGACTATCTAAGAAAGCAGATGCGCCGAGCATCTTTATCTGTTGTGCTTAATATTGCTGAAGGCTCAGCAAAAAATTCAGATAAAGATTATCGTCGCTATCTCGGCAATGCTCTGGGCTCTGTAAATGAGCTCATTGCTGGCGGAGAGGTAGCTCTATTAGAGAATTTAATTTCCACCTCGGAATTTCAGTTGCTTGAGAAAAATGCTGAGTATGTGACAAATCAACTTGGCGGTTTCTCTAAGAGACTTAAGCAAAGCTAGTAGCTGGCAGCAAGAAGCTGGGAGCTACGTTAGTGGCGAACGAGTTAGTAACACCTTGGAATCTACCTCGAAGACGGGAATAATTCCGCGAAAGCGGGACTAATACCCGATAGTTCCCCATCTAATTTTGTCCTATTATGATAAGTATGTATTATGTATATCTTCTCAAAAGCGTAAAGACACAAAAACTCTGTATAGGTTATACCCATGATTTGAGGAAACGGTTTGCAGAACATAATCGTGGCATCAGTAGAGAAACGAAAGCTTATATTCCTTTCGAACTTGTGTATTACGAAGCATATCGTTCCAAAACGGATGCTAGAAAAAGGGAATTAAAGCTTAAAAATTTTAAGCAAGGATATACAAGATTGAAAGAGAGAATTTTAAATAGTATAGCAGGACAAAATTAGGTGGGGATAAAGCCCGAAAGGCGCTTCGAGAGGAGCCTAGGTCCTATCAGCTAGTTGGCGGGGTAATGGCCCACCAAGGCTATGACGGGTAGGGGACCTGAGAGGGTGACCCCCAACGACAGAACTGAGAACGGTCTGTACACCTACGGGTGGCCGCAGTCAAGAACATTCGACAATGGGCGAAAGCCTGATCGAGCGACGCCGCGTGCAGGAAGAAGGGCTTCGGTCTGTAAACTGCTTTTATCTAGGAGAAAGTCGTGTCGCTTTGCGACACTCTAAATTCTAATTCCTAATCTCTAATCTCTAAACAAATCAAAATTTCAAAATAAAAATACTAAAAACACATCTGCTATCTCAGGTTTTGGTAATTTTAATTTTGTTATTGTTTAGGATTTAAGTTTTTGAGTTTAGGATTTTTAGGAGTGCTGCATAGCGGCACGACTGATTGTACTAGATGAATAAGGGGCTGCAAACTTCGTGCCAGCAGCCGCGGTAATACGAAGGCCTCAAGCGTTATCCGGATTTATTGGGCGTAAAGGGTCTCCAGGTGGTCTTGTTAGTCGGATGTTAAATCTCACTGCTTAACGGTGAGGCTGCAT
>Ga0209542_10005804_pt1 | contig 24385 bp, 27 predicted proteins | sample RifCSPhighO2_01_FD_184028 | JGI IMG/M metagenome (GOLD analysis project Ga0209542, IMG submission 184028) | Soil microbial communities from Rifle, Colorado - Rifle CSP2_plank highO2_0.1 (SPAdes) (version 2) | ecosystem: Environmental > Terrestrial > Deep subsurface > Rock core/Sediment ...
GTTCGAGAATCCTAAAAAACTTTCAGTTTTTTGGGCACAGAAATTATGAACTTGATGAAAAATTTCTGTGTTTGAAAAAATCAGGTAATTCAAAATTCTCTTCGGGAATCTCTAGGACATCTTTCCCTAAAAAACTAACACAATCAGGGGAAAGATGTATATATCAGGAATAAAGGAAGAAAGTAGACCGGCTTAGGCTGGCCGTTTTATGCCGTCGTTGGGTACCCAAGTCCGTCCGTAGGCGGATTTGCCTGCAGGCAAAAGCTTGCTGTGGGGAGTTTCACTTGCTAATTCGATATATTCTTTTTTGTTATCGATACCTAACCATTTTCTATTTAACATTTCTGATGCTATTGCAGTAGTTCCACTTCCCATAAAATTGTCTAATACCATGTCCTTCTCTTTTGATACCATTTCTACTAATCTATAACAACGGACTCAAAAAATTGATCAAGAAGTCTGTTGGTATACAATAAAATTATATTATAAAAATAAAAATTGTTTGAAGTTCTAACGTTAGTATTTCTTACGTTTAGAATAGCAGTCCTTGCAATATACGGGCTTGCCTTCTGTTGGTTTGAAAGGAACTTCACAATCCTGCTTGCAATCGTCGCATTTAGCCTTATGCATTTCTCTTGGGCCACTGTTGAAATTATCTCTTCTAAAGCCATCTCCGCTTCTTCCTCCAAACCTACTTCCGCCGGATCTATTTCCGCCGAACCTGCTTCCTCCTGGTCTGTTTCCGCCGGATCTGAAATTTCCAGAACCGCTGTTCCTATCTCTGTTGCCTTGATTCATTTTCCACCTCCTTTCTCATCATTGATAAATGTCACTTTCTTACAAATAGCACACTTGTAAAACCGTGAGGTTATGCTATCGGAATTTCTTCCAAAAGGGTAATTTCTTTTAGAATATTGTTTAGCCTCGCCACCACATGAGCAATTAACTGTTTTCGTCCTTATATTATCTCTGTTAAATCTTCTATTGTATGCCATTCATATTCTAACTAATTAAATAAAGAAAAAGAGTTCTAATCTTTAACTTTAATAATTGTTATGTTTTTTTCAAATAATTCATCTATATAAAGGTTTGTGAAACGCATCTCCGCACAGCCATAAAAAATCATCTCAGTTTTTTGCATTATACATCTTTTCCTTTATTGTGTTAGATTTTTAGAAAAAGATGCCATAGAGATTTCTGAATTAAACACTAAACTCATAGTATACATCTTTCCCCTGATTGCGTTAGATTTTTTGGGAAAGATGTATTAGAGATTCCCGAACTAAAATCTAACTTAATTATCGGGAATCTCTATATATCGACAGACTCAAATAATTGAACAAAATGTCTGTTGGTATACCTAAAAAAGCAAAGCTTTTTTTGGCACAAAAATCTCTCGATTTTTGTGTTCGAGGGACATAAAAGTCACGTTCAATTATTCATGTCCTTCGTTATAGGAAATCTCTATAAAAATCCTTATGCGGAGATACTGGCTCATAGCAAATCTTTTAAAGGAACTCTTTCTCATTCACAGATGGCAAAAGTCAGAATCAAACTGAACAGCATAGAAATTGACGCAATCAATTCAGTCATACAATCAATCAAAGAAATTACACAAAGAGCTGGAGTCGTTATGCGCGGTCCTATTCCTCTGCCAACAAAAAGACTCAAAGTCACTACAAGAAAATCTCCTTGCGGCAAAGGCACAGCAACATTCGACCGTTTTGAAATGCGAGTCCATCGTCGCGTCTTAGACATCCCGGCAGAAGACAGAATTTTACATCCAATTATGAAATTACAAATTCCAAGAAGCGTGCAAATAAAAATAGAAATGAAGGAATGATGGTATAACGAGAGACCAAAATATTTCCTCGTTGTTTTTTGTTCTCTCGAACACAAAAATTTTCTAAATTTTTGTGCCCCAAAAAGCGAAGCTTTTTCAGGTATATCAAGAGACGAAATGGGGAAATTACAGATAATCCTGATGATTTTACTACATTTCTATCGGGATTCTCTATCTACACAATTCCTAATTTGCGCGCTATGATCCTCGGAATTGCGTATATGAAGTCTCTTGCCATAGGTCAAAGAAAAAAGAAGTGTGAACTGCTATAGAGGACTTTGAATAACCTCATTTTGCCTGAAAACCAAGAAGAAACAAAAGAAAAATTATTTGAGCAAAACTTAATTTTATCGTCGTCATTACACGACTTTAATGAATTTATTTTCCATTTGGGTTTAATACCCCGCAGCTTGTTGCGAAGGAGCGAAGCGACGATGGGATCGCAAAACATAAAAAACTGAAAGTTTTTTAGGACTCTCTATACTTCGAAGAGGAGGAAAAAAGGATGAGATGAATCTTCTGTTATTTCTATCTAAATATTTAAATAGTAGACTTAACAAATAATATTAAAATATGTCAAATGAACATAACATAAAATTAACATGGCTGAAAAAGAAAGAGTAATATCTGCGTTAGAGAAAAGTAATCCTTGGTGGAAAAAGGATTTTAGTGTGGACTATAAGCCGCGCAAAATTTTTTTGGAAATAAGAAAATTTATGGGCCGGCGGCAGATTATTTCTCTTACTGGATTGAGACGAACAGGGAAAACCACGCTTCTGTTAAAAATTGTTCATGATTATTTATCTGAATATGGAAAGGAGAGTATTGTTTATTTTTCGTTCGACGATTTTAGGAACGTCAGGATTGAAGAAGTTATTGACGCATATCTTTATCTTTTGAAAAAAGAAAATTCAGGGAAAATTTTAGTTATCCTTGATGAAATTCAAAAAGTCGAGGGATGGGACGAACAGTTGAAGAGGATTTATGACGAGCATCGTAACTTTAAGATTTTAATTTCTGGATCAGAATCTCTTTTCATAAGAAAAGGAACGCGAGAAAGCCTTGCGGGAAGAATGTTTGAGTTTCAGATAAAAACTTTAGATTTTGAGGAGTTTTTGGACTTTAAGGGAATTAAGTTCAAGAATCTGCGACTATATAAGAAAGAGATTTTATTTGAATTTAGAAAATTTATTTTTTGCAATGGATTTCCCGAAGCGGTTGATGAAAGCGAGGATTTTATAAATAAATATACGAAAGAGAATGTAATAGAGAAAATAATTTATCGTGATATCCCACAAATAATCCAAATTGGCAGCCCTGAAATTCTCCTTCAAATTTTTAGTATTATAGCAAAAAAGCCAGGTCAATTATTGAGCATAGACTCTTTGGCGAGCGAGACAGGTATTTCGAGACAAACTGTCTCTAATTATCTCGATTATTTAGAAAAATCATTTTTGATTAGAAAACTTTACAATTACTCCAGCAATACGAGAAAAACTCAGACTCGCTTAAAGAAATATTATCCAACGATAATTATGCCGGAAGACGCTGAGAATAAGGAAATATTTGGTTTAATATTCGAAACGGTTATTGTTAACAGTTTAGATGCCGAATTTTTCTGGAGAGATGTTTACAAGAATGAAGTTGATATAATTTTGAGAGGTAAGATGATTTTACCAATTGAGATTAAAGTTTCTGAAATTTACTCTAGTTCATTAAAACTCTTTATGAAAAAATTTAAACTCAAGAAAGGCGTTTTATTGACGTATGAAAAAGAGGCGAAAGAATCTGATGGAATTACGGTTGTTCCTTTTTATGAAGTTTTATTGGGGGATTTGTTGAAGAGATGAATTTCAAAACAATAGACAATTTTAATTTCTGGGGAAAACGAGTCTTAGTCAGAGCTGATTTGAACTCTCCTGTTTCTTCCAAGGGCAAAGTGCTGATGAACGATAGAATTGAGGAAAGCGCTCGAACTTTAAAAGAGTTGAAGATGGAAGGAGCGAGAGTTGTTGTTTTGGCTCATCAATCACGTCCTGGAGAGAAAGATTTTATTTCATTAAAACAACATGCAAAGTTGTTGAGTAAGTTTGTTAAAGTTAAGTTTATCAAAGATATGATCTGGAAAAATGCAGTTGAAGAAATTAAGAAATTAAAAATGGGAGAAGTTTTGTTGTTGGAAAATATCAGGTTTGAGAAAGATGAATTTAAACCATCGGTAAATAATAAAATTGTAAAGACTTTAGCTCCGTTATTTGATTATTACGTTAATGATGCTTTTTCAGTTTGTCATAGGAATGAGACTTCTATTGTTTCGTTTCCCGAAGTTTTACCTTCGTGTGCTGGTAGATTGATGGAAAATGAGCTGAATCATTTAGATAAAATTAAAGTTGGGAATTGTTTATTTGTTTTAGGCGGAGCGAAGATGGATGAGATTATTAGTTTAATAGACGGAAAACGAAAAGTTCTTGCAGGAGGTCTGCTGGGACCTTTAATTTTGTTTGCGAACGGGCAGAAATTTGGGAAGATGGATAAGTTGTTGATGGGACAGAAAAAATATTTTAGGAAGTTGAAGAATCCGAAGAATGTTGTTCCTGCTGTTGATTATGCTTTCGATATTTCTGGAAAGAGAAAAGAGATGATGCTGGATGAACTGCCCTGCAAATATGATGTTTTGGATATAGGAAAAAAATCAATTGAAATTTTTGTTAAAGAGATTAAAAAAGTAAAGTGTATTTTTGTTAAGGGACCGCAAGGAAAATATGAAGATGCTCAGTTTTCAAAAGGAACGAGAGAGGTTTTGAAAGCTGTTGTTCGATCGAAAGCTTTTTCAGTTTTAGGCGGAGGACATACAGAAAATGCTTTGAAGGAATTAGGTTTTAGCAGGAAAGATTTTAGTTATGTTTCATTGAGTGGCGGGGCGACGGTCAAATATATTTTTGGGAAGAAGTTGGTTGGAATGGAGGTGATGAATAGGGGGAGTTGTATATTTAAACATGTGTAAATTATATTTTACATATGTTAAAGATAATTAACGATTTATCTACATTCTTCGAAGATTGTTATAGAGAGATTTCTGTTAGGGAATATGCCCGGGAGATGAAGATAACACCGCCTACTGCTTCTAACTTGTTGAAAGATTTTGCCAAAGAGGACTTGTTGAATATGAGGAAGGAAAGAGGATTTTTGTTTTTTTATGCGAATCGTGAAAGCTTAGCGCTACGAGATTTTTCAAGAGTTTATTGGAGAAACAAGTTAAACGATTTGGTAAAAAATATTTGGGATGATGTACATCCCGACTCCATTGTATTGTTTGGATCTTTGACTAAGTTGGAAGTAAATGAAAAATCTGATATTGACATTGCTATATTTGGGGGTTTCAAAAAAGAGATTGATTTAAAGAAGTTTGAGAAGAAACTTGGAAAGGAAATTCAAGTATTTAGATTTGAATCGTTGGATAAAGTTAATAAAGAACTCAGAGTTGGAATTATGGAAGGTTATTCATTGAAAGGAGTTTTAAGATGAATTGGGACGAATGTAAAAAAAAGAGAATTGTCAGAGAGATTTTTTCAGATAAATACTCTAAGGATGAGAAATGAAATACGATATCATAGTTTTCGGAGGAGCAGTAATTGACGCTTTTTTAGAGTTGGATGTCAACGAAAGTAAAGGACAAATATGCCTGCCCGTTGACTCAAAACTTCTCGTTAAAAATCTCTGGTTTTCAACAGGGGGCGGAGGAACAAATACTGCTGTTGCTTTTTCTAAACTTGGATTGAAGACAGGATTTATTGGAAAACTTGGAAAGGACGAGAATGCGGATTTAATTCTTGAGGAATTAAAAAAATATAAAATTGATTTTTTAGGCAAGCAAGGAAAAGAGCCGACTGGATTTTCAGTTATTTTAGACGGGAAACAGAAAAATAGGACAATTTTGACTTCTAAAGAAGCAAATGAACATATTAGTTGGAAAGATATTTATTTGAACAAGATAAATTCTATGTGGATTTATTTTTCTTCTATGTCTGGAGAAACTTTGGAGACACAGATAAAATTAGCTGAATGGGCTTCTCAAAAAGGAATTAAAATTGCCTATAATCCCAGTTATTATCTTTGTCAAAAAGGCGCGGCTTATTTAAAAAAATTGTTGAGAAATATTTATGTCTTGATTTTGAATGAAGAAGAAGCAAAAAGCTTAGTTGGAAAAAAAGACTTGTTCAAAAAGATTCATTGTTTAGGACCGAAGATTGTTTGCGTTACAAGAGGAGAGAAAGGAAGTGTTGTCAGCGATGGAAATTATTTGTATAAAGCAAAGGCGCATAAAATTAAAGTCAGAGAGAAAACAGGGGCAGGAGATGCATTTGCTTCGGGATTTGTTTTTGGTTTGATGAAGTTTCAAAATATCGAGAGAGCAATTCAGATTGGAACTTTGAACGCTGAAAGCGTTATTCAAAAAGCAGGAGCGAAAAATGGTTTGTTGAGCTGGAGTGAAATGAAAAGAGAGATGGAGAAAAAGAAAGTTAGGGTGGAAGAGAAAAATATTTAATGAACCGCTTTTTTACTTTGTGATGGAAGATAAAGTAATTGTCGCGGCTTCAGGATATTTCGATCCTTTGCATATTGGACACGTTGAATATTTGAGAGAGGCGAAGAAATTAGGGGACAAATTAATTGTGATTGTTAATAATAAGAAGCAAACTTTGATGAAGAAAGGTTTTGAGTTTATGCCTATCAAGGAAAGAATAGAAATTGTTAAGGCAATGAGTTTTGTTGATGAGGTTATTGAGAGTATAGATGAAGACGGAAGTCAATGTAAAACTTTAGAGATGTTGAAACCAACTATTTTTGCAAAAGGTGGAGATAGGTTTGCTTATGAAATTCCTGAAACTCCAATCTGTAGGAAGTATGGGATTGAAATTATTGATGGACTTGGAAAGAAGATACAATCATCGAGTGAGTTGGTTAAGAAAAGCAAAGAGCTGGAAAGGAAATCAACGCCAGGACCAGGAATCGAACCTGGAAATCCGTAAGGAAACCTGCTTGCACGAAACTTTTTGTGAACACTTTTCTCGAGGCAGGCGCAGTGCCATTGTGCCATCCTGGCGGAATTTTGAATATTTTTGCGTATAAAAGCTTTGGGAGAGGAGATAGCAACTTTTTTAAACCGAGTTTATTTCCCTCTGTAAGAGAAAATGTTTTACATATTAGATGTTGAAGATCACGTCAGGGTTGAGCCGAGACATTTTGGCTTGCCGACGCATGAAGCGATAGAAAAGCAGTTGAACGAAGATTTTAAAGACAGTATCAGTAAGGAATTTGGTTATGTCATTTCTGTTTTGGAAGTTGGAGAAATTGACGACGGAGTTATAATTTCCGGGGATGGAGCCGCCTATTACAATTCTAAGTTTAAGTTATTGGCTTGGAGACCGGAATTGCATGAGATGGTTTACGGGACCGTCAGCGAGATAACTAATTTCGGAGCATTTATGCAAGTAGGGCCTGCAAGAGGAATGATTCATATTTCTCAGACCATGGAAGATTATGTTTCTTTATCTAAGACAGGAACTTTGTCAGGGAAATCTTCGAGGAGATCGCTTGGAAAGAATGATGATTGTGTTGCCAGAGTTGTAGCGATAAGTTATAAGGCAGGCACACCTAAAATAGGCATGACTATGAGACAGCCAGGACTTGGAAGACTACAATGGCTCGACGAAGATAAAAAGAAGAAAGAATCCGATTCTAAGAAAGCTGTGAAGAAAACAGATAAGGAAGCTAAAGGTAAAAGTAAAGGAGGAAAGAAGAAGTAAATGTCAAGAGCAGTCAAAGTTAAGGAGTTGGAAGGGAAGCAAGTTGCTAAGAAGGAAGAGATGGCTTCTTTAAGAAGCACGGTTGTTATTTTGAATATTGAAGAGAGTGAAATTGCTAAGAATCTTGGAATAAAAGAAAAAGGTTATTTTGGGATGAGGTTTAAGTAATGGAAACTCGGAAAGATTTTTCTAATAATCTATTGAAGCGAAGGGAATTGGTAGTTATCTTAAATGAGGAGTCTAATCCAGGTTTTGAGATTGTGAAGAAGGAAGTTGCCAGAAAATTCAAAGCTGATGAAGGTCTTGTTGTTTTGAAAAATGTGAAGGGTGAATTTGGCAGTGGGGAATTTAGGGTTGATGCTTTTATTTATGAGGATAAGGAGAGCATGGAAAGAATAGAACCGAAGAAAAAAGAGAAGAAGGAAGGTGTATAATGGCAACAAAAAAGGGCGGGGCGAAAGGAGATAAGAAAGGAAAGAAGCCGCATAAAAATAAACCAACTTCAGTCAAGTATAAGCATTATAAGATAGAAGGAGACAAAGTTAATAAGTTGAGGAAGTTTTGTCCTCGTTGTGGAGCGGGAACTTTTTTAGCCGATCATAAAACGAGACTTTATTGCGGGAAGTGCAGGTATACTGAGTTTATTGGAGAGAAGAAATAGTAATTAGACATAACGTATGTATAATTAATTGAACGCTGCTTTATGTCCAGTGTTATAGTAAATGAAATTAAAGTGAGTGAACCTCCTCCTAAGGGTTTGCCTGCTGGCGGACTTGGGTGCCCAACGACGACATAAAATCGAACAGCTTAAGCTGATCTAACTTTCTACCTTGATTCTTGATATCCTGACTTCGCCAGTCAGTTACTCAAAATCAACAATTTTCTTTCTGCATATTTTCCGAATTATTGCTTCGTCGATAAAAATTTTAAGTCACTCAAGAAAAAAAGCAGTAGTTTGACAGTTGGAAAAAATTGCCGACAAAATTCAAATAAATAACCAAAATAGCTCCAAAAATAGAGGTTTGCCGGCAATATTCTTTATTAAACAGAACTTTCCAACACAATTTTTGCTAAAAATATTCGAAAAAATTCCAACTGTCAGAACTCGATGAGTAAACTTTTCCAAGTGGCGAAGTCAGGTTGATATAATTCAATTAGCCACAGCAACGGCAAACTGTGTGTTCAATTATAGAGATTCCCGATAATTAAGTTAGATTTTAGTTCGGGAATCTCTAATACATCTTTCCCAAAAAATCTAACGCAATCAGGGGAAAGATGTATAATTAATTCCGTTGCTGTATATTTACGTAAAAAAAAGATATTTAGTTTGAAAACTTTACGTGTGGAGCTTACAATTTCTGCCAACGCTCCAAAAAGTAATTGGCGCTTTATCCCCACAGTAAGCTATGGTGGTATTGAGGAAGAATAAAATTTCATCACCTCTTCTTCATTCGGATAATCTATCCTGCCTATTACAAAGGACTTTCTTAGAAGATTTGAAGAATGTTCAATATAAACTTTGTTTACTTTGTTAACCCTTGAGGGAAAGGTTTAATTCAAGCTAAAATAGATGAACTAAACGTCTCCCCCCGGGCAAAAAGAGGTGATAGTAATTAGAGAATCTCAGTATATTTAAAGTTTTCGGTTTGTTATAACTTCTTAATGAGAACGGCATTATGTTACACTTTCAAGTAGTATACCGCTTTATACGTCTGTTGGATTAAAGATATATAGAGATTTCCGATAATTAAGTTAGATTTTAGTTCGGAAATCTCTAGGACATCTTTCCCAAAAAATCTAACGCAATCAGGGGAAAGATGTATAAATGTATTTTTATTAAATTATTCATGGCGAGAGAAGTTATTGAGAAGAAAGAACAAGTAGGACAAGAACAGATACATAATCTTTTATTTGGAGAACAGCTAAGTTGGCAGAGTATTATTTATGATTTAATAAATACAGAGCAATTGGATCCATGGAATATAGATCTTGTCTTGCTGTCGAATAAATATCTGGAAAAAATAAAAGAGCTGGAAGAGGCGAATTTATTTGTTTCTTCGAAAGTTTTGTATGCCGCTGCTTTATTGTTAAGGATTAAGTCAGAGGTTCTTTTGAATAATTATCTTCCTGATTTAGATGATATTCTTTTTGGGAGAGAAGAAAAAAAGAGGTATACTCAGGAGAGAATTGAACTGGACGAGGAAGTTCCAGAGTTGATTCAGCGCACTCCCTTGCCAAGATACAAGAAGGTTACTTTGCAAGAGTTGATAACTGCTTTGGGAAAGGCTGTTAAGACGGAGAATCGGAGAATTCAGAAAGTTGTTACAGCCAGGCAGCAGGAGATGGAGATGGATATTGCGATTCCCAAGAGGAAGATTAATATCGGCGATAAGATTAAGGAAGTATACGCCAAGATTAAGAATATTTTCGTCGGAAGAAATGAACGATTGGCTTTTTCGCATTTTGTCGGTGAGCATAATGGCGGAGACAAGGTCGGAACATTTGTTCCGTTGCTGCATTTGGATAATCAGCATAAAGTTTTATTGGAGCAGGAAAGACATTTTGATGAGATATGGATTTGGCTGAAGAAATTGCATAATGAGAAATTTGCTTCTGAGTTGGAAGAGATGAGACTGGAAGCTGAATTAGATGCAAAGAAAGATATGCTGGAAAAAGAGCAGGAAGAGAATGATATGGAGGAAAGAGAAGAGGAGATTAGCGAAGAGACTAATGAATTTGAGAAAGTTAGTGGGTAGTGAAATTATTTTTTCTTCCTGTGTTTTTTAATTTTCTTTTTTTGAACTTCGCTGACTTTTACGATTATATTTAGTGTTGTGATTATGCAGTTCATTAGTAGTAAGATTATTACTAAGCTAAACGAATCAAAGGTTGTTCTAAATTTAGAGAGTGTTGCAGCATTTATGTCTGGAAGATTTGATTTTTGTGGTTCGTTCAACTGGACGACTTCATTATAATCGTCAATGGTGTTCAGCAATCCGTCACATTGCATTGATTGAATTGGAGGTTTTTCCACAACATAGCAGGAGCCGACCATTTTAGAGCAGGTTCTTGTTTGCAAACCATCTGAACAGGAAGACCATTCAGAGCATTGCCAGTCTGTTCTGCATGATATAGAGTCAGAAGAACTTCGTTTTTTGATTATCAATTTTTCTCCTTGCTCTGTGAATGTCGAGTCCATTACTTTTATTTCTATTTCGGTGTTGTATGCGCCGATTCTGTAATAAGAAGTATCTAATTTTATTTCGTATTTTAATTCTTCCTGATTGAATCCATAACCGTAACCTAAATTATAGCCATAATTTAATTCTTGATTGTTTATCCTCGTTATTGTAATTCCATCGCAAGTGTTTAGCAAATTTCCTGAAACATCGAATTTACAGATTATCTGATCTGGTCCGATTAATTTTAAGGTTAATTCTTCTACCGATAGATTTTCGTCGTTTTCTATTTTTATCAGAGCAGTAAATTTGACTTTTTCTCCGCGAGTTGGAGTTGTGTCGCTTAGAGATAGTGTTAATGAGAATCCCTGAGCAGGACCTGCCACTATAAGAATGCTCATAATAAAAATTGAAGCTGCAAGTGTAAAGACTTTGCCCACTATCTGTTTGAGCTTATTTGTCATGAATTTTCTTACTATTCAGCGTATTTAAAGTTTTCTAAAATGTCGTAATTGCATAATGACAAGAGAGATATACCCAAACCGCTCGCAATTACAGAGATTCCCGATAATTAGGTTAGAAGTTAGTTCGGGAATCTCTAGGACATCTTTCCCAAAAAATCTAACGCAATCAGAGGAAAGATGTATAGATGGTGTTCGCTATAGACTGGTGGAAATCTTGGGAATTATATCTCAATAATCTTTCCTTCTCTTCCAACGTTTATTACTCTTGTAGATCCTATTGTTTCTTCCATGCCTGCTGCTTCATGTATATGTCCGTGTAGCAAGATATCCGGCTTGAATCTTTCTATGGCTTTTTTTATTGATTCTGATCCCTTGATTCCCGAAAGTTCAGACTTAGAACCAGATGGATGTTCGTGAGTTAGCATGATTTTTTTTTCGATGCCTTCCAGACTCGAGTGCGCTTGTTCGAGACTTCTCATTATTTCTTTTTCTGAGATATTTCCAGGGCCGATTGAATTTGATGTTCCTCCCGCCCCAAAGAATCCGATGTTTTCATATCTGACTGAATAACCATGTATGTTTCTTACGCCGTACATTTCTGCTAAGAAATCTGTAGTTGCGAAAGAGTCCCAATTTCCTGGCAGGATTAAAACTTTCTTATTTTTATCTTTGAAAGGCTTTATTATGTTCTTAGTTTCCGCCCAGCCAGTTATATCTCCGCACAGAATGACGAGGTCTACGTTTTCTTTTTCAGCTTTTTCAGCTAACCTCTGCGAAGTTTTTGGATCTCCGTGAGTATCTGAGGCGGCGAGGATCTTAAATATTCTTTCGGAATCTTTCATCTGTTCAACTTCCTTTTTGGTGGAAGTCGAAGTTTTTAGTTTCTTTATTGACATAAAATTAATAGGAAAAAGGAGGTTATAAAATTTTGGATTATGCGTGTCCCTGTCTTAAAGTATTGGCTATTTGTTACTGTTTGAGATAACAAAGGTAGAGAAAGATTTAAAAGTTAAGCGTGGACTTTAATATATAGATCGGAACATATGTTTCCAACAGGAGAAATAAATGAAAGACAATTTTGATATCTTTTTTCGAAGAAAACCATCAATGATGTTGGTTGCATTGAAAAGAATTGCCCGAGTGAGATATGGCAGCATTTTAGCGAAGGAAGTTGATTGCACTTATTCGCACGCTGTTAAAATCTTACAAAGTCTGGAAAGGCTCGGACTGGTTATATTTGAGAAGAAAGGAAGAATAAAATTAATAAAGCTGACAAAGAAAGGAGCTGAAGTTGCTGAGAATATAGAGAACATTCGAAAAGTGGTCGGATAATTTTTGAAGCCCTCATTTCTCACGAAATTTCAGATATGGAGCATTCGGATAACCTGGAGAATTCTTTGAATTCTCTGGGCCCCAAGATTCCAAGACATCAAAAAAATCTTGAGGTTGTGTCAGATGCTTTTACGAGATTTCTTGGAAATCTCGAATCTTCAGTTCTCACGAACCTTAGACACCAAGAATTTTGACGATTAAATTCTTGGGTGTGATCAAGAACTCACGTTCTCGACATATCGGAATCTCTGTCTATACAATCCCCTAATTATCTGACCTTATCATCGGGATTGTCTATATAAGGAAAGTGGTTGGCTGATTTTATTCTTCCCAAATACCACCATAGCTTGCTGTGGGGATAAAGCGTGATGAAACTGTTAATCGCTATTAAGAGCGAGGACTAAACTTGTAAGATCTTCAACAAAGTTTTCTAAATCAAAGATCATTTTGTTTTCGTATTAAATGTAAAGAGATTCCCGATAATTAGATTAGATTTTAGTTCGGGAATCTCTAATACATCTTTCCCAAAGAATCTAACACAATCAGGGAAAGATGTATATGGCGACGGAAAAACTGTTCAATTAATTAATCCCGTCGCCATAACAATATTAAAAATTATATTAAGAATCAAGATAGAAAGTTAGACCAGCTTAAGCTTGTCGATTTTATGTCGTCGTTGGGTACCCAAGTCCGCCCGTAGGCGGATTTGCCCGCAGGCAAAAGCTTGCTGTTGGGAGGTTCACCAATATGAGGAAGCGAAATTATTTAAAGTTACATTCTTTTTTTTAGGAATGGAACTCTGGCAAAAAAGGCTGATGATTGGAGCAATAGTTTTGCTTTTAGTTTGGCTTCTTTTTCCGAAGGCGTTTGAGAGGTTTAGACTTGAGGGCTTCGAGCCAAGGAGATGCGAGCATTATTTTGAAAGTTGTTTATGTTTCGGGAGATTAAATACAGCAGAGAATTATCCGCCGCAGTATAATTGTGTTGGATTAGAAACTTGTAATGAAATAAATAAGTATGTTCCTGAAAGTTGTAAGCCCGATGCTGAAGAAGAATCAGAGGAAGAATTTTAGAAATATTATCCCGCTGACTGAAAGAACAGGAAGTTCTTAGTGTCATCGGTTTCAATACAATTTCGCAAGCTCTTTGTATATGATCCCGCTGAGATTTGAACTCAGGACCTCTGCCTTGCTGATAGATATTATCAGAGCAGCGCTCTAACCAAGCTGAGCTACGAGATCGTAATAAACTTACAAATCATGGTTTTATAAAAGTTACCTTCGCAAGAATTATAAATGACCCAATTTATTACAAAGGATGAAGAAATTAATATTTTGGCTGATTTTGTTTCTTGCAGTGTTTTCTGGATTTTTGGCAATTATGGAAAGGTTTTCTTCGACTGTTTGTTTTAAGTCTGAAGATGGAAAGTTTGATTGTGAAAGTGTTCAAGGCGGTGAGTATGGGCGAATTCTCGGAGTGAAGACTTCACAAGCAGGACCATTTGCTTTTCTTATTTTACTTATCAGTTATATTTACGGAAATGTCAAGGGAAAGTATAAAGATAATTTTATCGAGGCATATTATCTTTTTGTTGTTTTAGGAACTTTGTTCGCGCTATACTTTTTGTATGTTCAGTTTTTTATATTGAAACAGTTTTGCTCGACGTGTTTGATAATTGACTTTACAGTGATATTAGTAGGCATTCTTAGTTATATTCAGTACAGGCGCCGTTAGTATATCGGTAGTATGCCACCTTCCCAATCGAAACCGCTCCGGATTTCGATGTATCCATAGATGAGCGGCTACAATGCATCCAGGAAAAAGGTGATTGGCCGGGTTCGATTCCCGGACGGCGCATCTCATTGAATTGAGTGAAACGAAATTCAAACGCGACGAACGGTGCAAAGAAAATCAATTGCCAGATTTTCTTCAGACCGGACGGCGCATCCAAAAAATTATAAACCAATGTCGTCGTTCTAAGTGCGGACACACAATACAAAAAAGATGAAAAGAGGTTTAAGTCCTATCGTTGCAACTGTTTTATTAGTTTCTTTAGTTATTGTATTGGCAACTATTCTCTTACTTTGGAGCAGAACATTTATCTCTGATTTAGACCCTGAGGTTAATTGCGAGGGTGTTGAGTTCGACGCAGAGATTTATGAATCTGGCGGGGCTTATAATTTAATTATCGTGAATACGGGAACAGTTGAAATAAAGGGGGCTGTTATTCAATTAATAGGGGAAAGTGAATTGCAGATTAAAGAAGAAGTTGATTTGATTGTTGAGGGGGGAGCAACTCAAGAAGATGTGTTAGAAAATTTTGCTGTTGGAGACGAAGGGAATTATTTTGTTGTTCCGAAAATTGAAGTGCAGACCTCTGATAAAGATATAATTGTAAAATGCCCTGACGATGTTGGAATCGAGATTTTTTTCGGAGAATGAAATGAAGAAAGAAACTATAAAAACCTTCATTTTTAATTAGTGTAATGAATTGGTTGAAAAAATTTTGGAACTTCTTGAAAGAGGACAGTTGGACTTCAATGATCGTTACGCTTTTGCTTTTAGTAGTAATTATTAAATTTATTTTCTTTCCGTTATTATCTCTGATTACGGGGAGCGCCTTGCCTTTGGTCGTCATAGAATCTTGCTCTTTATATCATGGGGATAATTTTGATTCATGGTGGGAATTGCAAGGAAGATGGTACGAAAATCGTGATATCTCGAAGAGTGAGTTTGAGGAATTTCCATTTAGAGAGGGAATGAACAAAGGAGATATTATTTTCGTTTTTGGGAGAGGAGATTACGAGCTGGGCGATATAATCATTTTTCAGGCAAATCCAAACTCGAAAGCAAGGCATCCTATAATTCATAGGATTGTTTCTTTGAATCCAATTGGAACTAAAGGAGATCACAACCCCGGGCAACTTGTTTCATTGAAATCTAATAATGCCGAGAATATAGATGAAACAGATATACCAGAAGAGAGAATCATTGGCAAGTCTGTTGTTAGGATTCCTGTTTTAGGATGGATAAAGCTTGTATTTTTTGAAGTCTGGAAAGATATTTCAGGAAGTGGAGTGAACGGCGATGCTTGGTTCTGTAGTTAGTATTTTTAAGGAGAGACAAAGATATAAATAATTCTATAATTAAGTTTAGGATTAAAAGAGGTATGGAATTCTGCGAAAAATGTGGCGGGATGATCCTTGTGCGAGAAGACAAGGCAGTTTGTGCAGGGTGCGGATATAGGTCGAAAAAGAAACCAAAGGTTAAGATTTCTGAAAAAATTAAAAGCGATGAAGGTGTAGTTATTATCAAAGAGGAAGATGAGAACGTGAACCCAACTGTAGATATTAAATGTCCAAAATGCAAAAACAAGAAAGCATATTTCTGGACTTTACAAACAAGAGCGTCGGATGAGTCAGAGACAAAGTTTTACAAGTGCATTTCTTGCAATCACACATGGAGAGTTTACAGATAATCTTTTAAACTTATTCTTATTTTTTTATGCATGGGCTCCTATACTCGATTGAGGTTGTTGAATAGACAGCCAATCAAGGCCTCGTAGCTCAGTCGGGTCAGAGCACTGGACTCTTAAAATTTTCAAGCAGGAAGGTATAGAAATCCAGGTGTCGCGGGTTCAAATCCCGTCGGGGCCATTTTATTCAATGCAAAAAAACCGCGATGACTTTTTATGGTCATGTGAAGATACTGTACAAAAATAGCAAAGTTTAAAAACCTAATTTCATAAATTTCATTTATCATTTGGCAGTTGTTAATTAAATATTTATAGTACAACTTAGCCAAAAAAACTCCATGCACTTCCTACAACCAAAACATACTAAGCTGAAGAGTGAAGAGATTAAAAAGATTTTAGTGAAATATAATATTTCTCTAAGCCAATTACCAAAGATAAAGGCTGATGATCCTGCTCTGCCTGAAAATGCAAGTGTTGGAGACGTGTTTAAAATTGAACGGAAAGAGGACGAGAAAGTTAAGATTTATTTCAGAGTGGTGGTAGCACAATGAAGAAAGATATTTTGGTGGAAAAATATCTTGAGCAGCATTCCTTAGTTGAGTCTAACATCAAATCTTTTAATGATTTTATAGGAAATAGAGTGCAAAAAATAGTTGAGGAAATTAATGAAAATTTAAATAATGAAGATGTTGAAATAAAGTTCGGAAAAGTCTGGGTCGGAGATCCTAATATTATAGAGGCGGACGGGAGTATCAGTAAGATTACTCCTGTAATTGCCAGATTAAGGAATCTGACTTATGCGGCTCCTGTTTTTGTTGAATTGAGTGTTAAGTATGGGGACCAGACTGAAAGCACAGAGGTTGAAATTGGAAGGATTCCGGTAATTGTCAGGGGATCGAAATGCAACACTTATGGCATGAACAAAGATGAGCTTAGAGAAAATTACATGGATCCTTTAGATCCAGGAGGATATTTTATTATTAACGGAAATGAAAGAGTTATTGTCATGTCTGAAGACCTCGCGCCTAATCAGCCATTTATCGAGGAAGGAAGACAAGGATTAACGCTGAAAATTTTCTCTGAAAGAGGAGCATATAGAATTCCGACAACTATTTCTGAAACTAATGAAGGAATTTTGGAGCTGACTTTCTCGCGATTGAGAAATGTTTCAATAATGGTTTTGCTGAAGGCATTGGGCATGACGAAAGAGGTCGAGATTGCTAAGAACGTTGGAAAAGAAAATGATTGCTTAGTTGTTAATTTATACGAATTTGCGAATCTGCAGAGCGCTGAAGATGCTATGATGTTTATTGCCGAGAAGTCCGGAATTCAGGGAACTAAAAAAGAAATTTTGGATAGAGTTAAACAGAGGATTGATTCTTTTCTTTTGCCCCATATTGGATTGGGAAAAAATGCAAGAAATGATAAGGCTCTGACTTTATGCAGGCTTGTCAGGCTTTATCTGAAAGCGAAAGAAGACGAAAGTATCAGAACCGACAAAGACCATTATGCAAATAAAAGGGTTAAACTTTCAGGAGACTTGATGTCTGATTTGTTCAGAGTCAATTTGAACATTCTCATCAGGGATATTCAGTATTCTTTACAGAAAATATCAAAGAGAAAGAAGTTTTTTTCTTTGAAAACTATTGCCAAGTCTACTTTATTTACACACAGAGTTGAAAGCGCAATCGCTACCGGAAGTTGGATTGGAGAGAGATCCGGAGTAACACAGAATATGAACAAGACAAATTATTTGCGTGTCTTGAGCCAATTGCAGAAAGTTTCATCTATGCTTCCCGGAGAGCAGGAAAATTTTATGGCGAGGACTTTGCATCCGACGCATTATGGCAGATTTTGTCCTATTGAAACTCCTGAAGGAACAGAAATCGGTTTGAGAAAAAATCTTGCCTTGTTAGCCAGAATTTCGACAGCTGTTAATTTTGACGAGAGTTCAGCTGTTAAAAAGTTTGAAAGTTTAGGATTGAACAAAGAAGGAAAAGGAATTGATGTTTTCTTTAATGGTAAGTTTATCGGTTTTACAGAGGAGAGTTCAGAATTTTGTAAGAAGATAAGAGAGTTAAGGAGGAAAAGAGAAATTCCGTGGGAGATTAGTGTGAGGGAGGATAATGTCTTTGAACAGATTACGATTTCTTCTGAAGTAGGAAGAGTTCTGAGACCTTTGGTGATTATTGATAAAGGGACTTCTATGCTGAAGGATGAGCATTTAGTTTTATTGGGAGAAGGGAAGATGAAATGGACAGACTTGATTGATCAAGGCGTTGTTGAATATTTGGATGCCGCCGAGGAAGAGAACGCGTTTGTTGCTCTTTATCCAGAGGAAGTGAATGATAAACACACTCACTTAGAAGTGCATCCTGTTGATCTTTTAGGACTGATTATGAGTCTTGTTCCTTTTGCCGACCATGACCAAGGATCGAGGTTGTTGAAGGGAAGCAAGACTTTAACGCAGAGTCTTGGAATTTATGCTGCGAATTATTTATTAAGGAACGATACAAATGTTTCGATTTTACACTATCCTCAGAAACCTTTAGTCAGGAGTTTTACCTATGACACTTTGGCTGTTTATCCATCCGGACAGAATCTCGTTGTTGCGATAATGCCCTTTGAAGGATATAACATGGAAGATGCTGTTGTCCTAAATAGATCGAGCGTTGATAGAGGATTAGGAAGGAGCACTTTCTTCAGACCTTATTCCGCGATAGAATTGCAGTACGCGGGAGGTCTTAAGGATGAGATAATTATTCCGGATAAGGATGTTTCTTCTTATAGAACAGAGGACTCTTATAGATTTTTAGAAGATGATGGTGTTTCTTATCCAGAAGCATATGTTAATTCAGGAGAAGCTGTTATTGGAAAGGTTACGCCTCCGAAATTTTTGTCAGAGGCGAGGGATTTAAGTATTCAGGCAAAGAAAGAGGCGAGTTCTGTGATTAGACAGGGCGAGAGCGGAGTAGTTGACGCTGTTTTTATTACGGTAGACAGCGAGGGAAATAAGGTTGTTCATGTTAGAACAAGAGATACAAGACTGCCGGAAGCAGGAGATAAATTTTCGTCTCCTCACGGACAGAAAGGAGTTATTGGTTTAATCGCCAATCCAGATGATGTTCCATTTACCGATAAAGGTGTCCGACCCGATTTGATTTTCAATCCCCACGGAATTCCAAGCAGAATGACTGTCGGTTACTTAATTGAATTGTTGGCTGCTAAGACAGCGGCTATAACCGGAAAAATTGTGGATGGAACGCCTTTCACAGGGCAAAGCGTTAGTGAATTAGAAGAGCAATTAAAAGAAATGGGTTTTAGCTATGATGGAAAAGAAGTTATGTTCGACGGCGTTACAGGAAAAAAACTTGAGTCTAAGATTTATATTTGCAACGCATACTATTTGAAGTTAGAGAGAATGGTTAAGAACCTGATTCATGCGCGTGCTTCCGGAAAAGTTGCGTTGTTGACGAGACAGCCTGTTGAAGGAAGAGCTAAAGGCGGTGGTTTGAGATTAGGGGAAATGGAGCAGCAGGCTTTGGCAGGACACGGGGCGGCGTTGCTGCTTAAGGAAAGGTATGATTCTGATAAGACAACTATTTTTGTTTCTAATGAAGGAGGGGAAATGGGTTACGAGGATGCTATTAGAAATAAAATTGTCTGCCCGTTGTCGGGGGGCGGAGACGCAGAACCAATTCAGGTATCTTATGCCTTCAAGTTGTTAGTTGATGAATTATTGGGCTTGGGGATTCTTACTAAATTTGAATTAAAAAATAAATTTGAACAATAAAATGGCAATTAAGAGAAAACCTATATTTTTGCAGATTGTACTACCTGTGGCCGTAGCAATGGCTGTAACACTATTGGAAGTGAAGCTTATCGATATAGCAACTACCAAAACAAGTATTTATGAAACAAATAGAGGAAAAGAAATTTATCTAACTAGTTTAGTCAGATCAAAAAAAATTTATGTTGATAGTAATTTAGATGGCTATTTAGATTATCGACTTAATTCAAGTGGAACTAAAGACTTTGAAGTTTCTGATGGCACACAAAGGAGATATACCTCGGCTTTAGAGGAAACAAGATAAAATGAACAGAAAACAAATACTCGACATATTGTTTTGGATCTTTCTCATAATCTCAATTGTTTTAATAGCTTGGAAAGTGTTTGGAAATAGTCCGACGGATCTTAGCATAATAATTTTCTTATTTTCAACATTGATGTTTAAGCTTTGGACATTGAGTGATGAAACAAAAGAATTCAAGCATGAATTTAAAGTATTCAAGCATGAAATTAAGAATTCATTCTCCAAAGTGAGAAAAGACTTTGACGAACTAAATAACAAATTGAAGAAGAAATAAAATGAACAAAATATACAGAAAACAGATAAGGAGCTTGAGATTTAATCTGCTTAGTCCTGAAGAAATTAAGAAGCTCGGCGCTGTAAAGGTTGTTACTCCGGAGCTATATGATATTGATGGCTTTCCGGTTGACGGAGGTTTAATGGATTTGAGATTGGGAGCTATTGATCCTGGAGTCAGATGCAGAACTTGCGGGAAAAGAGTCAAGGAATGTCCGGGTCATCCGGGAAGTATCGAGCTGGCAAGACCAATATTGCATATTAAATATATTTCTTTGATAGAACTTTGTTTGAGATGTTTCTGTCCTGAATGCGGGAAGTTGAATGTTGCAGATGATAAACTAAAAGATTTGACAATTGCACAAAGGGTTAAGAAGGCGAAGGATGCGAAGAAATGCCCCCACACAGGATTGGAGATTGAAAAAGTAAAGTTAGAGAAGCCAACTAACTTTTTTGTCGGAAAGAAAAGATTAAGCCCTATAGAAGTCAGAGAGAGACTTGTTAATATTTCTGACGAAGAATTAAGGAAAATAGGAATTAACTCTAAGACTGCAAGACCTGAATGGGCTGTTATGTCTTTGCTTCTGGTTCCGAGCGTTACTGTGAGACCTTCGATTACTTTAGATAGCGGAGAAAGAAGTGAAGATGACTTGACGCATAAGCTTAGCGATATAATCAGGGCGAATCAGAGATTGTGGGAAAATCTGAATGCCGGAGCGCCGGAAGTTATTATAGAGGATTTGTGGGATTTGCTGCAGTATCATGTGACGACCTTTTTCGATAATAATGTTTCAAGAATACCTCCTGCGAGACACAGATCCGGACAACCTTTGAAAACGATAACTGAAAGAATTAAGGGAAAAGAAGGAAGAATTAGAAATAATCTGGCAGGGAAAAGAGTTAATTTCTCCGCAAGGACTGTTGTTTCCCCAGATCCATATTTGAAGATTAATGAAATTGGCGTTCCGCAGGAAATTGCTGAAGTAATTACAGTATCTGAATCTGTTACCGAAATTAATTTAGAATATATTAAAGAGCTAATCAGCAGAGGGAATAATTATCCAGGAGCTAATAATATTATCAGAACTGATGGAAGGAGGAAGAGAATAACTGAGGATTTGAAGGAAGAAATTATTGCAGAGATTAAACCAGGATATAAAGTTGAGAGACATTTGAGAGACGGAGACATTGTAATGTTTAACAGACATCCAACTTTGCACAAGCAAGGATTAATGGCTCATTATGTTAAAGTTTTGCCGGGAAGAACTTTTAGACTGCATCCTGCTTCTGCCGCCCCTTATAATGCCGACTACGACGGGGATGAGATGAATATTCATTGCCCGCAAAATGAAGAGGCTTTAGCCGAAGCAAAAATTTTGCTGGATATTAATAAGAATATTATTTCATCTAAGAATAATGTAAATTTAGTCGGGACAGTTGCTGATTCTGTGACGGGGGCTTATTTATTGGGAAAAGATAGTTTGAGCAAGGGAAATGCAAATCAGCTATTGTATTCTGCAAATATTATTAATTCAAATAAAAAGAAAGAACAGGAAGGAAATGAAATTTTCGCTCAGGTTATTCCGAAAGGGTCGGGCATTAGTTTGCCTTCTGTTTTGACTGCGGATAAAACTTTTGGAGCTGAAGAAGGAGAAATGGTTAAGGTAATTGACAGAGAATTTGGAAGAGATATTGCCGTTGAATCTATTGAAAAAGCATTTACTTTAGGAACTGAATATCTTACCAGAAAAGGTTTCACACTTTCCTTGAGAGATCTGGATGTTTCTGATAAAGTTAAAGAACTAACTAATGAGATTATTGCTAAAGCTGAGAAAAAGACGCGTGAGGTAATTGATGATTTTGAAGCCGGCAGAACAGCAGCAATGCCTGGGAAAACTTTAGATGAGACAAGAGAAACGATGATATTGCAAGTTTTGAATGGTGTCAGGACAGATATTAGCGACGTTGTTAAGCAGCATTTTCCTGCTGATGCAAACGCAAGCATGATGATTAAATCAGGGAGCAAAGGAAGTTTGATTAATATCAGCCAAATCGGATGCTGTGTTGGACAGCAATCTCTCTGGAATAGAAGAATTAATTTTGGTTTTACAGGAAGAACTTTAAGCTTCTTTGACAGGGGAGATTTGAATCCCGAATCTCGTGGTTTCATCAGATCTTCATTGTTTAAGGGAATGAGACCCACAGAGTTTTTCTTTAATGCGATTACCGGAAGAGACAGTATGATGGACACTGCTCTGAGAACTCCTAAATCAGGATATTTGTATAGAAGATTAGTATCTGCATTGCAAGACTTAAAGGTTGAGTATGATGGCACTGTCAGAGACGCCTCTGAGAATATTGTTCAGTTTAGTTATGGTGGAGACGGAAAGGATCCTGCGAGACTACATTTGAAAAATGATAAAATAACTCCCGGAGAAGCTGTTGGAGTTGTTACGGCGCAGAGCTTTGGAGAAGCATCAACACAAATGGTTCTAAATGTTTTCCATCACGCAGGTGTTGCGCAAATGCAGATTACACTTGGTTTGCCGAGATTAATTGAAATTTTGGACGCGAGGAAACAACCCTCAACACCAATAATGGAGATTTATTTAGATAAAGAACACAATAACGAGAGTAATTCAAAGGTTTTGGCTGAGAAAATTAAAGAGATAAAACTGAGAGGGGTTGCTTCCGAAGTTAATATTGATTTTAGTAATAAGAAACTTGAGATTGTTTTGGATAACAAAGGGTTGAAGAACGCCCATATAGGGGCACAGAAAGTTATTGACAGACTGAATGAGAAAAAGTTTAAGGCTAATCTGAGTGGAAACAAGATTATTATTGGGACGCCCGACTTAGAGTTTAGGGAAATGTATAAATTGAAAGAGAAATTGAAGGAAACTATTATCTCTGGGGTAAAGGGCGTTTCGCAGGTCGTTGTTACTAAAAGAGAAAGAGATTATGTTATCTTAACAAACGGAAGTAATTTAAAAGAGGTCTCGGAAGTTAAAGGAGTGAACAAGGATAAAATTCTTTCTAATGATATTCATGATGTGAAAAATGTTTTAGGAATTGAAGCCGCAAGGCAGACGATAATTAATGAAATTACTAATGTTCTTGAGACGCAGGGGCTCGATATCAACAAGACGCATTTGGAATTAGTATCGGATGCGATGACTTCTTCCGGAATTGTTAAAGGAGTTACAAGAATGGGAATTATTACCGATAAGGCGAGTGTTTTAGCAAGGGCGACGTTTGAGACTCCTGACAAACAGTTTGTTAATGCCACGATTAAAGGAGCGAAGGATGAATTGAAGTCTGTTATAGAGAATATTTTATTAAATCAGCCAATTCCTGTTGGAACCGGTTTGCCCGGACTTTTGGTAAAAGTAACAGGACCGTTAGTAAGAAAACAGAAGAGTGAGAAAGAAAAGTAGAGAAGAGTTTGAGAATATTGAGAGTCCCAAAAAACTTTCAGTTTTTTTGACACAGAAATTTAGAAATCAAAGAGAAATTTCTGTGTTTGAAAAACCCTACTTTTCAATTGCAAGTTACAGTAAATCTTAATAATCTCTTTAAAGTCATGTAATGACGATGACGAAATTAAGATTTGATTAGATAATTTTTCTTTTGTTTCCCCTTGACATTTGTTTTCAAGCAAATTGAGGTTATTCAAAGCTGTCAATATTATTGTTCACTACTTTGCTTGTCCGCTTACTATAACAACGGACTCAAAAAATTGAGCAAGAAGTCCGTTGTTATACCTGAAAAAGCTTTACTTTTTTGGGCACAAAAATTTAACTTCATCCCCAACTCTAATCTCGTTTCTATTCGCCCATCCAGAATTAACTTCCAAAACATATCTCGCTTCTTTCTCTGGCACATAGACAGGGCAAGGATCTTCTTCACAAGGCTCTG
>Ga0209542_10005805_pt1 | contig 24372 bp, 27 predicted proteins | sample RifCSPhighO2_01_FD_184028 | JGI IMG/M metagenome (GOLD analysis project Ga0209542, IMG submission 184028) | Soil microbial communities from Rifle, Colorado - Rifle CSP2_plank highO2_0.1 (SPAdes) (version 2) | ecosystem: Environmental > Terrestrial > Deep subsurface > Rock core/Sediment ...
CGCTCACTTCCTCTTTTTGGAGCATGGAGATAAAGAAACTTCTTTATTATATATAGCTTTAGCAAAAATAAAGGAGTTAAGAAGTCATCATTTACATTTTCTTAATCTTCGCCACAAAGAAACCTTCCGTATCATTGTCCTGCGGCCAGATTCGTAATGTATTCCGAACGTGTTCACTATACTTCACGCCGCCAAACTCCAGCACTGGCGGCGAACTTTTCAGCCCGGGAAGCTTAGTAGGCAGCACTTGTGCTTCCGGATGATTTTTCAGGAAATGATCGATAATCCCTTCGTTCTCCTCAGGCTCCAGAGAACAGGTTGAATACACCAAGATGCCGCCGGGCTTCAGGTTCGCAAAAGCTGCTGCAATAAGCTGCTGCTGCTGGCGGGCTATTTTTGTGACCATGGATGGATTCCACATCAGGATGGTCTTCAGGCTTTTGCGGATCGTTCCTGTGCCCGAGCAGGGCGCATCCAGGAGAATCTTGTCAAAAGAAAAATCTTGGAACTGCTGCCCGTACATCAAGGTAACAAGCGTATTCGTCACTCCACTCCGCTGCAGATTCAATCCCAAAGGGGGCAGGCGCTTTCCCGTATAATCGTTCGCAATTATCAGCCCTTCATTCTTCATCAAGGCAGCCAGCTGCGTGGTCTTGCTACCCGGGGAAGCAGCCATATCTAACACTAATTCGCCGGGCTTCGGCTTCAGGATAAGCGGCGGGATCATCGAAGCCGCTTCCTGCACATAGATCTTTCCGATATGGAACTCCAGCAGATTGCCGACATCCCGGCGTTCCGGATTCTCTATCCAGAAGCCTTCCTTGCACCAGGGGATCTGCTGCAGCTGCCAGCCTTTTTTGGCCAGGCTCTTTTTAACTTCGCTGACGCTGGCAAGCAGCGTATTCACCCGGATGCTCCGGCGGAGAAAGGAAAGGGAATATCGCTTAAAAGCCTCCCAGTCTGTCAGCTGGGAATAGCGCTCGATGAATGCGGGCTTGAAATGAAAATGCTCGGTGGAGGGAATGGGGGTCGGTTCCATAAAAACATGAAACGGAAGAGCAGTTTAAATATTTTTACTGCTAAATGACCTATTAAGATATTTTCCTAGAACAAAGCGCCTCTTTCCTCCAAGATAGATTTTTACTGCCCCACACTCAAAGCTATCGGAAACTATATAAAATAGATAACCGTTATATCTTTCATAGCCTTACAGAGTTTGTACGGGTAGTACGCGAACTCCTGAAAAAGAAGAACAGGTAAACTACTTTTTCACGGAGTAGAAAAACAGTTATAGCCGAAAAGCTTTGCTGGCTAAAAAAGAGGCATCCCATGGTTATCAACGTCGCTATAAACGGCTTCGGCCGCATCGGGAGAATGGTGTTCCGTGCCGGCTATAAAGACCGGAAGCTGAATATTGTTGCAGTAAATGACTTAACGGACAATAAGACCCTCGCTCATCTTCTCAAGTATGATTCCGTGCATGGCCTTCTTCCGGAAAAAGTGGGCTATACTGACAGCCAGCTGGCCGTCGGAAGAAACAAGGTCCACGTTCTCGCAGAGAAAGATCCTGCCAAACTGCCGTGGAAGAAGCTGAAGATTGATGTGGTGGTGGAAAGCACGGGGTTCTTCACCGATCCCGTGAAAGCCGCAGCGCATCTCGACGCCGGAGCCAAGCGGGTGATCATCTCTGCCCCCTGCAAATGCGAAGCCGAGAAAGTCTGCCCGACAAATACCGCGACGTTAATTATGGGCGTGAACGAACACTTGTATGATAAAAAGACCCATCGGGTTGTCTCCAATGGCTCCTGCACGACAAATTGCGTGGCGCCGGTGCTGAAAGTGGTGCAGGACCATATTGGCATCAAGAGATGCTTCTTTACGACCATCCATGCCTATACTTCCACGCAGAAGCTGGTTGACGGCCCCTATAAAGATTTACGGCGGGCTAGGGCAGCAGCGATTAATATCATCCCGACATCAACGGGAGCAGATATGGCAGCCGTCGAAGCCATCCCCGAACTGCAGGGAAAAGTGCGTGGGCTGGCGTTTCGGGTTCCTATCGTCAACGGCAGCGTGACGGATTTCACCATCGAAACAAACCGTGACGTGACGGCAGAAGAAGTCAATGCCCTCTTCAAGAAGATTGCTGCCAACAAGATGAAAAGCATCGTCGAATATTCGGAAGGCGAACTGGTCTCGACGGACATTATTCATAATCCGCACTCGGCGATTTTTGATGCGCAGCTTACTGCCGTGGTAGATAGAAGAATTCTCAAAGTAGTTGCATGGTACGACAATGAATGGGGCTATAGTTGTAGGATGGTAGATATGATAAAAATTATTGCATGATTTTTAGCATGCCAAATGCATCGCATTTGTGCATGATAAAAAATGATTACATGATTTTTAAGAAGGATAGAATAATTTAGCTAAGTCCTGTGTTTTCCAAACTTTAATTTTTCTTTGTTTCTCAAAGTGCTTATCATCTGACCAAATGTCTGCATCGATTGCTAAAGCTGCGGCAATAAATGGAGTATCTTTCCAGTCAATGGAATCCATCAGCTCTCTCGCTTCTTCCATTTTTGATTTGATAACTTCGTCCTCAATAATCGCCAGCCTCTTGACAATATTTTCAAGAATAAAGTTCAAGGCAACGTCACTGAAACCGCCTTTCTCCAGAAGCTCCCGGTTATGTTTTCCAATCTCCTCTTGAGTAAAGCGAATAGTGTATAAATCGGCATCAATATGGGTGATGATCCTTCGGGTAAGAGAATCTTTGAGAAGACTAGATATGATTATATTGGTATCAACAACAAGCTTCATCGGAACCGCTTCGCTATCTCCGCTTTGATCGTATGCCCGATTCTATCGACATCTTTCGTCGTCAAAGCGCTCTTCTCCAGTACTTTGTCCATCCAATGCAATTCGTCTACTTTCTTGGTGAAAGCCTGCCGGGCGACATCGCTCCAGCGAATTTCAGTGTGTATGGTCATCTCTTCATATAATTCTCTCGGAACAGATAAAGTCATGTTTACCATGGTGAACCTCCCAGGACGGTTTTTATGTGTTAACACATATTTAAACGTTGCGGTTATTTTTTGCGTTGCTGTGGCTGAAGCCCATTGGCACTTCTTTCCCCCCAACAAGTACGTTGCTACTACCATGTAAAAATTCTAGCAAAAAGCTTATAACTAAAGCCGGGAAAAACAGCCCATGCGACACGGCAAACCGAGCAGACACCAGCCTTGGGACTTCAGAAAAGCGGGGATCTTTATCGACAAACAGCCAGAAGGGGAGCCCTACTTCTGTTTAGGAAAAAGTAATAAGAATGGGCGCTATGGATTATTTAATGAACGCTATGGGATCTACACCCTCCAAGAGAACTGCACTCTCCTCGAAGGACGGGAAGACGTGGCAGTGATTGCCGTCAAACGGAGAGCCCACACCGGAGTGATATTTCCCCAGCAATTCTGTTATTCACGGCGAGGCGAAGAGCATCTCCTAACAGTTCATGTAGAAAATCGCCAGGCCATAAACGCTGCAGAAAGCGAGCTCGTGGTGAGCCAGAATCCCGATTTGTCAGAACCTCTCCCGCAGTATCAAGTTCTGCATGTTCCAAACCTAGATCACATCGTGGCGACCCATCTGGCCCGGCTTTCCGGTGCCAAGGAGGATATTACGCAGGAGATTGCTCAGCAAGCCTATGCGCAGCTTCTCCGAGAAGTTCCTGTGTACCGCTGGAATTTTGTACGGGGGATCATTTGCTGAGACCCCACCCCAAGAGGTTAACTGGGGGCATTTAGCAGCTCAATTATCAGTAGACAGAGACCCTCAAATCTTAAATATAAGTTCTGTTGTTGATAGTTTATGGAAGAAGTTGCGGTGAATGAACTATGAGTAGTGCAACAGTGGTTGTGGAGAAAGACGATGGATATCAAGCAACTTATTTCTATGATTTTTTTCAAACAAGACCGACTCCAGAAACAATTGATGATTACTGTAATAGATTTCCAAATGTAGCATATAGGTTTGAAGAGATATTGAATCATTGTATTTGTTTAGCTAATTTTTGACATTCTCAGTCAATCTATATTCTCCAGAAGCGAAAAGTATTTATTTTAGTTAGCTACTTTGTAGCTAATGAAAGAAACCAAGATTCAACTCACTGGTTTTGAAATGCTGGAAAAACAAGTAAACCAGAGCGGGAATAGCGGTCGTGTTTATGTTCCCATTGAATGGGTTGGCAAGAAAGTGAAAATAATTCTGCTTGAAAAATGAAACTTCAAACATTATCACGAGAGGAAATTATTCAAAAATATCTTCAATTAGAAAAAGAGAATGAGAAATTAAAGAAAGAAAAAGAAGCTCTTGAGAAAGAGCTTCGTAAATACAAGAACCCCAACACTCCTCCTTCCGCAAATCAGCATTTGAAACCAGCTTATTCAAAAAATGTGGAGGTTAAAACACATAAAAGAGGCGCACCATTCAATCACCAAGGAACGACCAAGCCAAAAATAGACACTCAAAATGTACGCCGTATATGCGGAACAGAATGCCCAAATTGCCAAAGCAAAAGTTTTGAAGTTGTTGGACAGAAGCTCCAACAACAGGAAGAAATACCGCCAGAAATTAAACCAGAAGCGGTGAATATCATCCGTGATATTTGCCTGTGTAGCAAATGCCATCTTAAATTTGTAGCACGAGATGGCCAAACTCCACTGCAAGGAAGATTTGGCATAAACCTGATGGTGCTAGTCATCTTCCTAAAATTCATAGTGCGAGGAGTCTTGCGAAAGACCGCAAGTTTCCTCGAAGCAAGCTTTGCCTTGAAGCTTGCTCCCGCCAGCGTGCAGGCTATCATTGAAAGAGCAGCCCAAGCTGGAGAAAAAGAATATGGGAATCTGAAGAACAAGATAAAATCAGCAAGGCTGTTATATATCGACGAAACCAGCTTTTCTGTTCTAGGAAAGAACTGGTGGGTATGGGTTTTTCGGTCAGATACTGATTTGCTCTTAGTCATACGAAATAGCAGAGGAAATAATGTACTCGAAGAGATACTTGGAAAGGGCTATGCCGGCATCGTCGTGTGTGACTGCTGGCGAGCCTACGATTTCCTGAGCAATGCAATATTACAGCGCTGCTGGGCGCATTTGCTCCGCAAATCAAAAATACTCGACAGCCTTGCTGGAAGACATTTCCACAAAAAGCTCTCTACGCTATTTGATGAGATTATTAAATTTAACAGCACGGAGAAAAATGAGAAGCAGAGGCATCGCAAGTATGCGCAGATGACAAAGAAGCTACAAAAAATCACGCAATATTATTCACAGTACGAAGAATGTAACGCCGTAGAGAAATACATTGATTTTCATATTAGGAGCTGGTTCACTTGCATTAAAATTGCAGGAGTTCAGCCCACCAATAATTATGCAGAGCAAGCAATTCGTGAAACGGTTTTAGTTCGCAAGATTATTGGAGCGTTCCGCTCCGTGGAAGGAACTAAAACATACGAAACTCTTGCTTCAATTATCGCTACGTGGCAAGTCCAGAAATTAGATATCAAAAAAGAATTAACCAGAATGCTATCAGCGAATCTATGCTAAAGAGCTAAACAAATACGAATCTTCTATTAGCAAAAACTCCTTTCTCGAACTGTCCTATTTTCGATTTTTTAATAACAACATCATTCATGATTGGTTTATACTCTCGGTCGATGCTTAATTTGGTCAGTCTTGTATAACGAGAATTTTCATTTTATCTCTTCAATGCCTCCTTCTCGCCAGCGTTTTCCCCAACAGAACTCGCCCTTTCAGCAATCGTAAGAGCCGCTGCCCCAGGCGCAAGGCTCGTACCAACGGCCGGGTTTCCCGCAGCAAGCGGACTTCTTTAGCCAGTTCCGCTTCCCGGATCAAGCTGGCTTCGCGGATGAGCAGCGCTTCATGTGCCGCCGTCTGGGCTTCGCGAATTTCGGAGCTGATGCGCAGCAGCGTTCCCAAGCGGGTATAAAGCCGGAAGATGAAATAGAATGGGAATACGGCCAGTATCTCAATCCAATAAAGTTTCAGGAAAGTAGAAAGCTTCTTGACTTTAAACCATTTGAAGATGAGGTCGGCAACGAAAAAAGTAACAATAGTGTAGTCAAAAATCGTGATCCACGGCTCGTATTCTTCCAAATGTACCAGCGTCCAGAGCGGATTTTCCAGAATCAGCACGATACCGAGTGCTACCAGAAGGATAGGAATTACTTTGTCCGTGAAATGCTCGAACCAGCGCAGCGCTTTGCGCAGCTGTTCCCTCTTTTTTTTCTTTTTTGTTGGTGGAGCCATTTGTTTTAGAGTGTCAGAAAATCTTGTGCACTTTTACCTCTTCTTTTTTACCTGTTCATATGCCAGCATGAAGAATAAGCTTGATAATCGATTCACGTATTTAAAGATGACCGGCCGGAGCGTTTTGTTGTGGAGCAGTTTCACCAGGTTCCGCTCCAGATTCCGGCAGCGTACTCGGCATTCATTTAAAACTATAGCTTCCATCGTCGTAAAGCGGATGAATTTCTGGGGCGGCTCCCCCAGAGCGTCGATGAACCGTTCCATCTCTCTCGCATCGCTTTCCGTCACCGGATCATTCACGCACTCCGGCGGGTTGCAGGCGATCTCTCCCGATATTTGCCAGAGCTTGGTCTGCACGTCTTGCAGCATCTTCTTATTTTTTCCTTTGGCTTGTAGAAGGGCTCCATCGACGGCTGCCTGCAGCTCATCAACTTTCCCCCAGCAGACGATGCGAGGGTCGTCTTTGGCAATTTTCTTTCCAGAATAATCATGGGTATACCCAAGATCCCCTCTTTTGGTGTAGGCTTTCATGAATAAGAGAAAGAAGGAAAGATGCGATATAAAGATTTTGGTTTTACCTGTTCTTACTCATTTCAGGATAATGTTTATATAGCGGTTTGGCTGTTCTTTTGTTGATGTCTTCAGCTATCATTTCCCTCTCCAAAAACGCCAAAACTGTTCTGGCCCTACGCTATTTGGAGAAAGATGAAAAAGGGCATCCCAAAGAAATGCCAGAAGACCTTTTCCGCCGCGTTGCCAAGAACATTGCTTTAGCAGATACGAAGTACCGCTATCGCCAACAGGTTTCTGCTTTGCTGCAGAAATACAATGAGCCTTTCTTTCAGGTCGTGAAGCGGAAAGAATTTCTGCAGCTCATTAAGGATGATGCCAAGATAAAAAAAACCGAGCAGGCTTTTTACGGCATGATGCGCTCTTCGGATTTCCTGCCGAACTCTCCGACGCTGTTCAATGCCGGCAGGACGTTGCAGCAATTGGCAGCGTGCTTTGTGCTTCCCGTCGAGGATGATCTGGATGCGATTTTTCAGGCCGTCCATCACACCGCGCTGATCCATCAAAGCGGTGGCGGCACCGGCTTTTCTTTCTCCCGCTTACGGCCGAAAGGCGATCTCGTCGAGAGCACCCAAGGGGCTGCTTCCGGGCCTATTTCTTTCATGAAGATATTTGATTGTGCGACAGAGCAGATCAAGCAAGGGGGCAAGCGTCGGGGGGCGAACATGGGCATTCTTCGCGTGGACCATCCAGACATTGAGGAGTTTATCACCTGCAAAAGCCGCGAGAACATCCTGCAGAACTTCAATATCTCGGTGGGAATTACAGATGGATTCATGAAAGCATATCGAGAGAATAAGACCTATGCGGTAATCAACCCGCGCACGGGAAAAGCAGTCGGCAGAAAAAATGCCCGGAAAATATTCCGCCTCATTGCCCAAGAAGCCTGGAAGACGGCTGATCCTGGCGTTATCTTTCTCGATACGATTAACAAAACGCAGCCCACGCCGCAGCTCGGCGAGATTGAGAGCACTAATCCGTGTGCGGAACTGCCATTGCTTCCGTACGAAGCCTGCAACTTAGGCAGCATCAATCTTGCCCACTTTGTCGAAAATGGAGCTGTCGACTACGAGCGTCTCCGCACTACGGTACGGGAGGCCGTGCATTTCCTTGATAATGTTATTGACATGTCCAACTATCCCCTGCCCAAAATCATGGAGATTGTCCACGGCAACCGCAAGATTGGCGTGGGCGTGATGGGATTTGCCGATATGCTGGTGCAGCTAGAGGTCAGCTATGTTTCGGAAGAGGCACTCTCGATTACAGAAAAGCTCATGCAGTTTATCAGCGAGGAAGCCAAGAAAGCAAGTGTGGCCTTAGCAAAAGTTCGTGGCGTTTTTCCCAACTTTCCCGGGAGCCGCTACGATACGGGCAGAGAAGACGATAGAGTAAGAAATGCCACCAGAACCTCCATCGCCCCAACGGGAACCATTGCCATCATCGCCGGCTGCAGCAGCGGCATTGAGCCGCTCTTTGCTTTGGCTTTCACGCATCGCATCGTGGAAACGAAACAGGTGACGGAGATTAACCGGTATTTCATCGCAGAAGCGAAGAAGCATAAGCTGCCCAGAAGCCTGGTCGAGAAAGCGATTCATCAGGGAACGCTGGAAGGGCTGCCCGCCTCTGCAGAGCTCAAGAAACTCTTTGTCGTTGCCCACCAAGTGCCTGCAGCACATCACGTGCGCATACAGGCCGCTTTCCAGAAGTATGTCGATAACGCCGTCAGCAAGACAGTCAATCTGCCGAGGAGCGCTACCCCCAAAGATATTGAAAAGATATATCTGCTTGCCTACAAGCTGGGCTGCAAAGGCATTTCTATTTATCGCTATGGCAGCAAGGAAGGGCAGATTTTGAGTTTTGGGAAGGGCTATGTGGAAGGCCGGTAAACGGGAGAAACTCATAATCTGAGATTAGTAGGCTTTAATGAGTTTTAAAATAGTCTCTCAATTTCTGATAATAGGAGTCATAGGCGTTGTCCGAGAATGATACTACTGGTGGTTCTCCGTAATAGAGAATTTCTCCAACCATTTGGCCATCTTTATACAACTCCATACGGACTGACCCCCAAGCGAGGTCTGATCCCCGGGAAAGTTTTGCTTCTAGGTCTCCTAAGCCTACTTCTTCAAGGGCATCCTTAATTTTCGTTTGCCGCTCTACAAACTCCTTACTAAATAATGTCATCTTTAAATACAAATGCAAACAAGATTAAAAATGTTTCTCTGCTCCCCGCCGTTCCTTCAAGAAATATTTATATAGCCAGTAACTATAAAATCAGATAATTCCACAAACGAGGTGATCTGCATGGACAATTGCACGTACAACAAATTTAAGCTGATTCATGAGTTGAGCAGGCTGACCGGCTTTATCGAGCGCTATGGCCGGAAAGATGCCCGGGCTGCCAAGCATGGGCGGTGCGAAAAAGCCCTGGAGGCGCTGCATCAGGACCTCCATAAGCACATGGAGCAGCTCCGGAAGCAGCTCGAAGGGAAGAGATTACGATAAAGTTTTTATTCTCTCTTTTTTCTTTGCTTGCGGAGAATCGATGAAACCAGAAACTAAAAAAAGGATCCTGCGGGGTTTTCTGCTACTGAGTGTCCTGGGATTTGCTTTTTCTGCTTATCTCGTCAAGAATCATTATGCGCTGCCGTCGGAAGGGGCGATCTGTGACGTGGGCAATATCGCTTCCTGCTCGCTCGTCAACACCAGCGTGTTCTCGGAACTGCTGAACGTGCCCGTGGCTCTTCTCGGGGCATTGTGGTTTGTGGTACTTTTTGCCCTTTCCTGGAAAGCGCTTCGAAAAGACGGGGTTCTGATAACACTCCTTTTTGGCTGGAATATTCTGGGCATACTTTTCGTTATTTATTTCATCATTGCAGAGCTCATCCTCCGGGCCATCTGCCCGTTCTGTACAGCCGTGCACGTGATCGTTGGTATCACTTTTGTTTTGTCCCTGCTCCTCTACCGTGCAGAGCGTGTTCATTTCAAAGATCCTTCTTTCCGCCGAAAAAGTGGCCCTTGGGCGCTGGGCATTCTCGTCCTGATGCTCCTGCCATTTCTTATTTTTAATTTCCCGACGGGAAAACCAGCGGATTATGATGCGCTGGCACGATGTGTCACAGAAAAAGGCGTGTCCATGTACAGTTCTTTCCGCTGTGCGTTTTGCGCGAGAACGAAAGAAGACTTCGGCAGCTCCTTCCAGTACCTTAACGAAATCGAATGCCATCCGCAGGGAAAAAATTCCCAGACTGAACTCTGCGTGGCAAAAAGGATCACCGGGACTCCCACGTGGATTATAGAACCTGAAGGCGTTGAACAGAAGCGCTTTGCAGGTTACCTTACCCCAGAAGAACTGGCAGATTTTGCCGGCTGTGAAAAGTCCTGATGATCCTCTTCGAGGTGATGATGTATGGTGCTTCCTGAAGGCTTAACGCTCCCCATCATTATTGGCGCTGCACTAGTCGACAGCATCAATCCCTGCGTGTTCGGCGTGCTGATCTTTCTGATCGCTTTCATGACGAAAGTGTACAAGAAGCCCAGCAGGATGCTGCTGGGTGGAGCCATTTATACTGCCGTGGTGTACGGTGCATATTTTTTGCTCGGCCTGGGCATCCTGAAATTCACCGTTTCCTTCGGCTTGTCGCTCATTGTGTACTGGATTGCAGCGCTCATCGCCATCGGCGCAGGCTTGCTGGAAATTAAAGATTTCTTCTGGTATGGCAAAGGGTTGACGTTGCAGCTTCTTCCCGGGGCTGCGGAGCGCTTGAGAGAGTACACGAGAAAAATTGAACGCTTGCAGGAGCATAATGGCTGGTTTACTTATGTGGCAGCCGGCCTCTTAGGGGTGTTTGTGGTTCTGGTCGAGCTACCCTGTACGGGAGCGCCTTATTTGGCAATATTGGCTATTATCGGGCAGGAAAATTATACGCATGGAATACCACTTTTGCTGCTGTACAATTTTATTTTTATCCTGCCGTTGCTGGCCATTATTGGCATCTCTTATTTTGGGAAATCGTCAAAAGCCTTGGAACAGTGGCGGAAAAAGCACCGGGGCGTGATGCGGCTGGTTATTGGCCTGTTCCTGATTGCCTTGGGTATCCTGATGATAACAACCATAAGCTGATGCACTGTCTTTAAAAAAGCGTGAGGTGAAAAACGATGGCAAAAAAAGTGGCAAAGAAAGGAAAGAAAACGGCAAAAAAAAGCAAGAAAAAGCTCAAAGTAATAAAGAGCAAGAACGTTTGTGAATTTTGTTAAGCAATGGTCATAGGAAAAGTAAATAAATCAATAGATAATAATAGATATTATTTCGCAAAAGAGGGTGAAGATGAAGAAGATTACACCGTTAAAAAGAATAGCCAATCTCCAGCAGCTCAAGCTGCTGGCAAATACGATCCGGCAGGATATTATCACTTCTCTGGTTGCAGCGGGCTCGGGGCATAGCGGGGGCCCACTGGGCATGGCGGATGTGTTTACAGCGCTGTATTTCACCGTGCTAAACCATGCGCCAAAATATCCCGACTGGGCAGATAGAGATTATCTTATCCTCAGCAATGGGCACATCTGCCCCGTTCGATATGCAGCTATGGCCAATAGCGGATATTTTTCACGGGCAGAACTGAAAACGCTGCGGAAGTTCGGCACGCGCCTGCAGGGGCATCCGCATCGTTCAGCGCTGCCGGGCATTGAAACAACTTCCGGCCCTTTGGGCTCGGGATTGAGCCAGGCGGCCGGGATGGCGTATGCCTTGCAGATGGACAAGAAGAAGAACCGCGTGTATTGCCTGATGAGCGATGGGGAGCAGGAATGCGGGCAGACCTGGGAAGCGGCGATGTTCGCCGGGAAGAACCAGCTGCATAATCTGACGGCCATCATGGACCGTAATAACATCCAGATTGACGGGCATACGGAAGACATCATGCCACTGGAACCCTTAGCGGATAAATATCGCGCGTTCAACTGGCAGGTTTTGGAAGTCGATGGGCATAATATCCAGGAGATCATCGACGCCTGCCACGAGGCACAGGCGATTTATGAAAAGCCGACGCTGATCATTGCGCACACCATTCCGGGGAAAGGCGTGTCGTTCATGGAAAATGATCCGGAATGGCATGGCAAGCCGCCGAAGAAAGAAGAAGCAAAAGTTGCTTTGCAGGAGCTGCAGGCCTGGCGGAAGAGAATTATGCAGGGGACGGATTCGGATGGATAAACAGAAACAGATGTAATGAGACTAAATCTCCGGAAAAACAGCATGGGAAGCATCAATCCAAAGGCATATCTGGTACAGAATCTCTACGCGAAGGACCTGCCTCGCGTGAAAACCAGAGATGGCTATGGCAAAGGCCTCGTCAAAGCCGGAGAAAAATATCCGAACGTGGTCGTGCTGTGTGCTGATTTAGCGGAATCGACGCGAAGCCATTGGTTCCAGAAAAAATTCCCGGAGCGCTTTGTGGAACTCGGAGTTGCTGAGCAGAACATGGCGTCCCTGGCAGCCGGCATGGCGTTAGTTGGGAAGATTCCATTTATCTCTTCGTATGCGGTCTTCAGTCCCGGCCGGAATAATGAGCAAATACGAACGACGATCAGCTATAATAGTTGGGCCTCTCGCCGGGGAAAGGAGATCAACGTGAAAATCGGCGGAGCGCATGCCGGCATTTCTGTTGGCCCCGATGGAGCGACGCATCAGGCGCTGGAAGATGTGGCGTTAATGCGCCTGCAGCCGGGCATGACCGTTCTCGTGCCTTGTGATGATAAAGAATGCGAGAAAGCGACGCTGGCTGCTGCCGGGCATCCGGGGCCGGTATATATCCGCTTTGGAAGAGCAGAATATCCTTCTCTGACGACGGAAAAGACGCCATTTCAGATCGGCCGGATGGAAGAATTTTGTTCTGGAAAAGATTGTACGATCATCGCGAATGGGCCTTTGCTGTATGAAGCGCTTCTTGCGGCGAGGAAGCTGGAGAAAGAGATTGACTGCCAGGTGCTGAATTGCCATACTGTAAAGCCGCTGGATGAGAAAACGCTGCTGGCGGCAGCGCGGAAAACTGGCTGTGTGGTAACGGCAGAAGAGCACCAATGGTTTGGGGGATTGGGAGGAGCGGTTGCGGAGTTCTTGTCGGCAAAGTATCCGGTGCCGGTGCAGCGCGTGGGCGTGCAGGATCGCTTTGGCGAGTCTGGGGAGCCCGTTGAATTAATGAAAGCGTTTGGATTGACGGCGAACGATATCGTGAAAGCGGTGCGGGTGGCAGTAGGGATGAAAAGGGAGTGACGGTTCAGGGCGAAAGCAACGACTACAACTTTAACTCATTCAACGCTTCTATTATCTTATTTTCGTATTCAAGTATTTTCTTCTTTATTACTGCTGGCTTCTCGTATTCGACTTCTTCGTATTCTATTTCTTTATACTTAGAAATGCTCAAATCATAATTATTCTGTTTAATCTCTGTAATTGGAACAAAAAAACATTTTCTTTTTCTATCTGCTGGCTTCTCTTTACTTCTATTCTTAAATTTCTCAATAATATCCGGAATATCATTCTTATCGGGCTGAGGTGTTCTTTTGTCATCTAAGCTAAAACCATCGCTCTCCATATCATAGAACCAAACTTCTTTCGTTGGCTCTCCTTTTGTGAAAAATAAAACCGCAGTAGAAACTCCTGCATAGGGCTTGAAAACTCCAGACGGCATAGAAATAACTGCATCAAGACGGCATTTTTCTAACAACAACTGCCTAATATTCTTGTGTGCTTTGGAATTGCCAAACAAAACACCATCGGGAACAATGACCGCACACCTTCCGCTATTGGTGAGGAGATTATACATTAATTCTAAGAATAATAACTCTGTCTTTTTTGTCTTCGTTCTAAAGTTCTCTCCTATCTCTGATTCATCGATGCTTCCTTTAAATGGCGGATTTGCAAGGATAACATCATAACAATTTGATTCATCATATCTTTTTGAAAGAGTATTCTTCTGCTCAATGTTGGGGTTATTAATTCCATGCATCATTAAGTTCATTAAAGAAATTCTTGTCATCGTTTGGTCAAAATCATATCCATAAAACGTTTCTTCTCTCAAGATTCGCCATTGGTTTTCATTTAAATGATCTCCAGCAAGATAGCCTGCTTTTACTAAATCTTTTGCGGTATTAAACTCTAGGATGTATTCATAGGCAACAATGAGAAAACCAGCGGTCCCACAAGCAGGATCACATATTTTCTCGCCATATCTTGGTTCAAGAATTTCAACCATCATTCTGATTATGTGTCTTGGGCTTCTAAACTGACCATTTTTGCCTGCGGTTTGTAATTGGCTGAGCAGATATTCGTATAAATCACCTTTAGTGTCTCTATTCTGCTCCTTAATGTGCATATCGTTAATTATTTTTACCGCTTCGGCTAATAGAGAAGCAGTGGGGATGGTGAATGAGGCATCTTTCATATATTTACTATAAACGGACTGTTCTCCACCGTTGAGCTTTCTGAGGAATGGAAAAACTTTATCTCTGACGTGTTCTAGCATCCTTTCGGCGGGCATTTCTGTCCATTTTGACCATTTACAATCCTCGTTGCCTTTGAAAATTGAAGTGAATTTTTCTCCCAGAAGTTTAGCGTTTTGGTCTCGTAATACTTCTTCATCTTCCAACCTCTTCATGAAGATTAGATACGACATTTGTTCTATTGCTTGGAGAGGATTGGAAATACCGCCACTCCAAAATTTATTCCATAACAAGTTAATTTTTGATTTTAGGGATGGGTCGAGCATGGTAGCACCTCAATGATATTTATTTTTGTATTCTGGATAAAGTTCAAATAGTTTTTTTTGTAATTGCGCATTCACTTTTTTTGCATTAGTAATATTCTTCTTCGCTTCATTTCCACACCAACACAGTAGCGGTATGATTAATATAGCAAGAGCAATAGAGATAGTGGTAGTGATTACATTAAATCCCGCAGAGGAAAATAAAGCTATGATTGACAAAATAATGGCAGTCACTGAGATGCCGAAACTAAGATAAAACAGCGAGATGTTATTTAAGAAGTCCCTATTAGCTTGGTAGTACTGAATCATAAATTGTTTTTCTTGCTTTGTTATTTTAATCATTTTAGTACATCTACCTCTTTGTCGAATTTCTCAATTAATGGTAAATAAACTGAATAATCAGTAAACATTGGTTTCTCTGAATTAAGAACCGATATGAGATTATTCAAAACAACCAATGCGTTTTTTTTCGCAGAATCCGCGTCATCAATTATATTAAGATGGACATATTTATTTCTTATTTTTCTAATAGCTTCTAAATCTTTCCAACTTTTTTCTTTAATCTTTCCTAATAATCTTAATAATGAAAGACGACCATATTGGTCTCTTAATTTTTTGGAATGTTCAATAATATTGTCTATCCCTTTATCTTTAATATATCTCTCAAGAAAGTAATAAGCCATAAATTCTGAGATTATACCGCAGACAGTTATTGTTGATAGCCAGAAGCCATTAACATAATGAACCGCTGCTTCTTTTAACCTATCCATTACCCATTCAGGAACAGTAATTTTAATGGTTTTTATGTCTTTAATATTTCTTAGTCTTTGATCTTTGTCTTGTACGTTTTTAGTCCAAACTGCCGCACCCCAATACTTTAAGTATTTCTTCTTTTCATCATCACTTAATTGAGAGATATCGGTTGGTATTTTCTCTGGTAAATCACTCCAATAGAAGTATTCTTTCTTTTCCATTCTAAACCACCAACTCCCCTTTAAACGCTTTCTGCATTAAAACATTGAATAAATTATCAATATTTTCTTTTGAATGTTTCTGTTGTTCTTTCATATGCTCAACTTCTTTGACAATTGAGAAGAATTGATTTTGGAGTTCTATTGGTGGTGTGATAAATTTAAATTGCTTAAAAGTAGGCATTGGTGGAAAATTAGGTATCCCACTACCCCTATCGTCACCAAAAAATGTATTTCTAAAATTTTCACTTCTGAAAACATAGGTAAAAAAGACATTGTTATACTTATTTTTGTCTAATGAAATTTTTAATAACGCCTGATTAATAATTCCTCTTTTTGCTTCTTTTGGAACTATTGCTAATTTTCCCAAATAAATACCAGAACAACTAATAATTATATCTTCTGGAAAAACTTCAAACGCTTTTAATTCTTGAAACTTTTTATCATCAATAAAATATCTCCCAAAATTGAAATCATTATTTAATGCATGAAACTGTTCATATACTAAATACCCTTTATTAACAAATATTTCTTTCTTTAAAGCACCACCAAACGGACCTCTTTTAATAGAATATTTTGTTTTTTTAACTAAGTTTTCAATAGTTTCTATATCCCATCGTTTAGTATTCTTAACAGGATCTCCAAACATCTCCATAAAAACACTTTTCAAGAAATCATTCGTCAGTTTATCTGCTTCTTTTCGCCACTCTTTGGCTTTCTCAGCTTTTTCTAGTATTGAAACAATTTGCTTTTGCGTCCCTAATGGAGGTACAACAATTCTAAATTTTCTTAGTTTTGTTTCACCGATCGCTTTTTGGGTAGCGCCAGTGCATTCTCTATTTTTCAGTTTTTGGAAATTTTCTGTCCTAAGCCAGAAATAAATATACTTTGAGATTAGCTTTGAATTATCTTTTATCCTCAATACTGCAAAACCAGTTGAATATAAATGGTTCGCATCCTCTTTAGAAACAAGATAAATTTTTTCAGTGTCTTTCATTTTAGCAAAGAGAACATCACCATCTTTAACTTCCATATTGGCTCTGCTCGGTCTATCCTTATAATTTACGTCAACAAAATCTTTTATCTTGCCAGTTTCTAATGAGCCGGTATCAACATATTTTTTGATACCAGAAAATCGTTTAACTCCAGAAGATGCAAGTTCCAAGTATCTAAAAAGTTCTACTTCTTTCCATCTTTCTGGCAGTTTATTTTTCATTTTTTAACACATTTTTCTCGATTGTATTTAATGTCGTAATTGACTGAATGAGTATATTCTCAAATGTTTTTGATAAACTTTTTTTTATCAAATTTTTTATAGGCTTTAGTATAATCATCTCCTTTCCTATGGGCACTGCCCCTTGTCCTTAAATTTTGCAAGTCTTTTAGAAACAGAATCATATCAGGAGAACTAAACTTATGTTTTTGCTCTAAATATTTTTTAAAGAGAGTAATAGATTTATCATCTTTCTCAAAACTTAAGTCCTTTTTCATCTCGGCGCCATTTAAAGAATCAATAATTATTTTATTTAGGGACAAAACAACCTCATCAAATTCTTTTTGTTCGTTATCAGGAGTCCTCAACGTTTTAATATGATGCTCATCTTTCCTATTCAGTGGCCTAAATAAATCCCAGCTAAATTTTTCTTTCCATTTTTCATTAAACAAAGCTAACTTTTCCTTAAGAAATAATGCTGGTTCGGTTGGAGAACAAAACTCGGCTTGAAAATCTCTCTTAAAAGAAACCGAGCTACTATTTCCATTTATTATATTATAAAGTTTCCAATGTTGTTGTTCTTCATGAGGTAATCCCTCCAGATCTCCTAAATAAACTATTACGCAATCTTTTGCATTATTATCAATATATATTCCCCATTTAATACCACGAGATAAGTAACCGTCGCTAACGGAAAATTCTGACGGCTTATTATAATACTTATCCAAAACTTCTTTTTTGAAGAAAACCGGTGTTAAAAAATGAGGTGCTTGTGGGTTTGCTCCAAAATAATTGGCTAGTTTAGACTCATCACATGTGAACCTCATTTTCTTCCCAGAGGAGTTTTTAAATTTAAATTTTTCAAATCTCATATCCTCTTCCTCACAACAGCCTCTTCACTTCTCTTTCCAATTCCTCTTTTGTCGGCAAATAGAGCTTATATTTTGAGACAAACATTTTGTTGCTCATGCCAGATAACGCAAACTCGGCCTGAACGTGGTCTTTTTCAGTACATAAAATAATCCCAATCGGCTCATTATCACCTTCTTTATTCAATTCTTTACGCACATAATTAAGATAGAAATTCAGTTGCCCCACATCTTCATGCTTGAATTTTGCAGTTTTGAGCTCAACCACAACATAGCATTTTAAGTAAATGTTATAAAACAATAAATCGATGTAAAAATGGTCATTGTCTATGGTTATTCTTTTTTGCCGTGCAACAAAGCTGAATCCTTGCCCTAACTCCAGCAGAAATTTTTGCAGCTTGTCAAGCATCCGTGTTTCAAGCTCGTTCTCCGTGTAGACTTTTTTCTCTTCTAATTCCAAAAACTCCAGAACATAGGGGTCTTTTATCAGCTCTTCACTTTTAGCAGGGATACTGCCTTTTCTCTCATAATCTAATAATGCTTTTTTGTCTTTACTCATCAGCAATCTTTCGTAATGAAGAGAATACATCTGCCTTTTTAAGTCTCTTACGCTCAAATTTTCAGTCGCGGCATATTTCTCAAAATATCTCCGTTTAGTTTCATCTTTTATCTTTATGAGTTCGCAATAATGAGTCCACGATAATCTGAAGAATTCGTCAGTCGGTGACTGACCAATCTTGTCTTTATAAGTGGTGTAGAATATCCTCATATTCTTTAGAGCAGTTGTGCTGAACCCTTTTCCAAACTCTTTGATTAATTCGCCAGATAAATGCTTAATTAACTGCTCACCATAGCCTGCTCTTTTCTCTCCTTTTTGCTCTTCTTCAATAATCTTCCTGCCAATCTCAAAATATGCTTTGAGCATTTCTATATTGATAGCAGTAAAAGCATTGTACCGAGCTTTAGAAATAATGCTCTTAATCTCTTTTAAAATAGGGGAATAATTATTTTTTATGATTATTTTTTTTGCCATTGTAACCACCTTTCATCCCCTCATTTTCCATATGCCTCTTTCCACATTTCGTTAGGTGTTTTTCCGGTATCGGTTTGCTTCCTTACATTATTGTACCAATACCTGAATTCATCCATCGGCTTTCTCATCTCTTTATCATTTTTTGACTTTGGTTTGTCTTTAAAATATTCTTCAAGCGCCATTCTATATTCTCTAATTGCTGGACTTTCATCCTTTTTCATATTCATGCCCCCATTTTTCCAAATCTTTTCTTAAGAACTTCTCCTGCAAGTCATACACTCCCATCCAGACATATTCATCGTCCCACTCTGAAAATAATGAGAGATCTTTACTAATGCTTTTAATGAGTAAAGCAGGGGCGAGCGATTTTGGAGTATGAAAGAATAAGAAAAATATAGTATCATAAATCTTAATAGTTGGATCAATAAGACCGTATCTCTTAGATATAGCTTCTAAATAATTTCTTAACCCAAGCTTATTTTCTATACTTTTACCTTGAAGAGTCTTGTGGATATAAGCATTTCCTCCTTTAGCCGTCGAATGGCTGAACTTATACAATGTCCTTCCATCTTTATCTATTCCTTTTTTCATTTTCTCTTGTAATTAAAAATGTATATGTATTCACGCTTATCTGCAGGCAATAGTTTATTTATTATCTCAAGCAGTTCTTTTTCAGTTTGACCCGAAGCTACAATAATATCATCAAAAATAGCAAAGTAACCGGAATGAGCACCCAGTTCTGAAAGCCTCTTGCTAAGCCTACGTACTTCTGATTTTCCCAATGATTGATAATATGTGCTCCACAATGAGGGATCCTTTTTAAGCAGACGATTGATCTCTTGCCTATAATTGAACGAAGTCTCCCTATTTTTAGCGTACGCTTTCATCAGTTCAATCTCGGCATCTTCTTTTTCTACAACTGGTTCGTCCAAAGAGATGATAACTCCATACTTGCTTTTTGATTCCCTAAAACTCATCTCAAATGATTCACGAATACTTTTTCCAAAATGAACATTATAAGAAATAAAAAGTCCGTTATAAACGATTTTTCCTTTAAATGGAAGTAATACCGTTTCAATCATAATCGGCAGATATTGTTTAGGAAAAATATCTTCTAAATCATCATATAACCCGAGAACTGCATAAGCTTTTGAAGCCTTACTTTGATCAAAGAAGATAGTGCCCTCTTCACTATGTTTCATCAGTAGAAATTTGCTATTAATCTTTTTTTTCCAACTCTCTACAATAATGAGGTTTTCTGGGCTCAATTTGAAGGGATTATCTTTAATAAACAAATCGATGAGCGAAAGATCTTGATATATTTTTTGATGAATTTTAACCACTTTGTCCACATTTTCCTTTTTAAAATTAGGTTCTGTCAATCCGGGAATGATATTAAACTTCTGATTAGCATAAAAAAGTAGCGACCAGTTCAGTTTGTAAAATAATTGAGTGTCTTCAGTAGTTAATTTCATATCCCTTTCCTCACCAATTTACTCGGCACAGCCACCGATTCCTTGCTCTCTTTCTTAATATAGGTATTCCTTTCATCAACCGCTTCTCTCACTGAAGCAAATAACTGCGAAACAAACTCCGCAGATAAATTATCTTCAACATCTACCCTTAAACCATTATCTAACATAACTCTCCAGCTAAAATTATCTTTAGACCGATTGTACACAAATACATTTTTTCCAGCAAGCGTGTGGGGAATTGCACTATCTACTTCGTTCATAATTGATTTTCTAATCACAGAATTCAAAGATTCACCTTTTAGTTCGCAATGCTTCTGTAATTTAATGAAATCCTCACGCGGTAACTTAGCGAGAACAACTTTATTTCCTACTGATTTATCAGCCACAAACACCTAAAATAAGCACCAATATATAAATTTTATTACTTTTGGGTTAACTTGTGGTTAACCTATCTTATTGAATTTTAGGAAGAAACTCTTATATATGCACACTTACGTACATACCTATTAACAACTAAGTCCTACTGAATGGATGACCACTCAGGGTTAGTAATGGGGGTTCGTTATAAACTTTATTAAAATGGCAAAACCAATTAGAGGAACACCAACGCTTCGGGGAGCGGATGCAGTACGATTTGTGAAAAATATGATTAAAGAAGAGAAAAGTCCAAACCCTCTTCGAATCGCTACCATCAAAAGAGCATTAAATACTAAATTTAATGTTGTTGGTTAAATCAAAATACATGGGTGTAGTGCCTTTTTTACGTTCTTTCAACTCTTTAAAACCCAGTTTCTTATAGAAATAAATAGGGTCATTCACAGGGTTTCTTTTAGCATCCAACACAATAAATCGACATCCCGAATACTTTTCAAAAATATGAACTGCCACCTTAACGGAAAAGTCAATCATTATTGTGCCAATTCCTCTCCGTAGAAAGCGGTCATCTACACAAAGCCGGCCAATCTTTAGTGCAGGAAGCGAATGGTATTGTATCCCTTTCATTCGGAAAAAATCCTTTAAGTTGCCTTCAAGGTTAATTCGATCATTCAAAAGAGTTACATATCCCACTAATTCGCCCGTGTTTAAAAACCAAAGATATGTCACAGAAATTTTATGGTTTTGATTGTTTAAAGCATCTTCTACCAAGAAATTAACGAGTTCCTGTTCAGAAGATTTGAATTCTTTTACATTATGAGTTTCGTTTATTCGTACGATTTTTACATCATTAGCGGCTATTTTTCCCATTTTTCACTTCATCTTGATCCTATTCACTTCAACCACAATCCTCTGCAACTCAGAAGTTTGGAATTTATCTAGGGGTCTTTCGTTAGATAATGGCGGAACGGTAAAGTCCTTCAACTCTAAGTGCTTGGTTCTGGCAAATACTTTCTTCAACACCTGCAAAAATTTAATCTGTTCAGAATTATAATGTTGGTTTCTGTCGAGAATATGCTTATCAAATTCACGTTCAATCATTACTTGCGGATAATATTCTTGCTTTAAGCCGAGTATCTTTCTTATAAAAAGTAAAAAATCAATTTTCTGGAATCTCTGCACGTTCTCAATAGTAATCTCTGGTCGCAATTCACGTAATTGTTCCTCAAGTTTAAGCAACTCGGTGGGCGTTATTCCCTCACCTTCTTTAATTTTTTTGATTAACTGATTTGTTTCTAAGAAGGTCTTCAATTCTTCATCTTCTTTAACTCCTTTTTTGAACTCTTCAATTTTTAGGATTATGTCCGGTGCATCAACTTGAAGCATTCTTTTTTGAAACTTTTCATAATACACCATAAGTGGAGCAATTTCCCTAATCATAAATTCCACGTCATCAAACGTCAATTCATCCCAGAATTGGTCTTGAAATACTTTCAGAATATCCTCTCTCTTTTCTTGAACGTGCTCTAAATTATCTTTTTGGAGAATATTCTCCATTTTTTCTTTAACATACTCTCTTACTTCGTAGATTTTATCCAGGTCTTCATCAAGAAGATATTTGAACAATTTCTCAACTTGAAGTATAAATGCAGAAACAAGAGGATTTTTTCCAGGATTTAGTGAGATTAATGGGGCAATTTCATTTTTTAATTCATTGACATAGTCTTTTAAATCAAACCTACGAGAAACAACTTTCCGAATTATTGGTAATTTCTCTCGAATAATAAAAGAATCTTTGTTTAAAGCGTCAACTTCATCAATAATTTTATTTTCAATAAACACTTTTTGTTTATCGTTTAATTTTTTCTTTAATAGGTCAACTCTATTTAGGAAAATCATTGTTAAAGTATCTGTTCCCGCTTTACTCTCTTTAGCTTCTTTGAGATGATGATACCTAATGTTTGAATGTCCGCCTATTGTAAAATCCAGTATTAAGAAGTCTTGCTTATCATTATTTGGAAGCCAATCCTTATGCTTGCAGGCTCTTAAGTTTCTTGTTCCCCTGCCTAACATTTGCCAGAACCTAATACCAGAGAATACAGGCTTAACAAAAACGAGATTACAAACTTCTGGAATATCTACTCCAGTATCTAGGACACCAACAGACAACGCAATTCGTGGCTCAGAATCTAATTTAAATCTGGAAATTTCATCTGTATATCTGTAAATTTCTGAAATAATTATTTGAACATCGTTACTTAATCTTGGATCAAGTCGGTTAAATATCCTCTTAATGTGTTTCGCATGAGCTACATTGGCGCAGAAAAATATAGTTTTTGCTGGTTTTCCTTCATCCGACTTATAACATCTATTCAAAAATTCTCTAACTACCAGCTCATTAGTTTTATCGTCCATGAAAACTTTGGCGAAAGAAGAGCCAGGAAGCATCATATACTTTGGGTCTTCTTCCTGTTTCATTAATTCAAGTTGCAACTGTTTTGTCAAGCTTGCACCTTCAATTCCTAGGGAGAGAACTTTAGTATCAATAATCTGTGCGTTATAGGGAACAAGAACCTCATCTCTAATCGCATCATCATAAGTATACTCAACCGTCGCTTTATTACCTTTGCAGCCAAACAATTTAAACGTATTTTTGGTTTCCTCTTTAGAGGGAGTTGCTGTTAAGCCTATTCTAATAGCATCAAAATATTTGTGAAGCAATCGGTTAGGGTCATAAATAGACCTATGTGCTTCATCAAAAATAATCAAATCGAAGAATCCAGGGCTAAACCTTTCAAAAACTTTCTTTTGTTTCCCGCTCCGTAATGTTTGAACGGTGGAAACATATAACCCGTTAGGGAAACTTTTGGGATTTTCTCTTAAATCCACGACAGCCTCTTGAAAAAATTCTTTGAAGCCAGCAGATTTTGCCTGATTAGCTAACGCAATCCTATCAGCAATGAATAAGACATTTCGCACAATATTTGCTTTTAAAAGAAGGTCAATCATACCCATAGCAACTCTGGTCTTTCCTGTTCCGGTTGCCATAGAAATAAGCCCTGTCCTGTTTCCGTTATGGACATGTTCCATCATCTGTTTAACAATAAGTATGCTTCTTGGGCGGTCAACGATATTACTAATGTTTATTTTGGTTGGATCCCTTCTTTTGCGATAGAGTTCCAATCTTCGTTTTAAGTCAGACTGTGAAAATACACCACTAGCGTGCCTTTCTATGCCGTCTTGGTCTATGAAAAGCCACTTGTTTCCATTTGTGAGAAAATAGGGAATCTTTTCTGAAGTTTGTTTCTGCACATCCCTAAGATATGTTCTTGCTTGAGCCCGCCCAACATCCTCCGATTTAGAAAAATTTTTTGCTTCAATAAATGCAACAGGGCTATTATCCTCTGCCAGCAGTAAGTAATCCATGAATCTTCCAGAATCGTCGTCTCGCCCTTCTGAAAGAACATATTCTTTAGTATTAAAATTAGACCTAATAGTGTTCACTTCTTCTTTAACATACTTCTTAAGCCAGCCAGCAGTAACTAACTGTTTGTCAATCAACTGCTCTCTCGTTTGCTTTTCATCCATTTATAAATGAAAATACCCATTGAATTATATAAATACTCTGATTTGACTTCCCAAGCCGCCAAGTCCAGCTTTACACATGTGTTATCCCGAAACTATTTCCCTACGATAAGTTTCTTGGGGTTATGAAACTAACCCGGACTAAACTTATCGAGACAATACGCAGGAAAAATGAAGGATGGACAACCTATCAGGCAC
>Ga0209542_10005808_pt1 | contig 24362 bp, 39 predicted proteins | sample RifCSPhighO2_01_FD_184028 | JGI IMG/M metagenome (GOLD analysis project Ga0209542, IMG submission 184028) | Soil microbial communities from Rifle, Colorado - Rifle CSP2_plank highO2_0.1 (SPAdes) (version 2) | ecosystem: Environmental > Terrestrial > Deep subsurface > Rock core/Sediment ...
ACGGTTAGACATCCTATCAATTTTTACGCCGTAATTTTTACAATGGAATAGCAATGCTCGCATGATATTGAAAATTAGATAGTAGTTTATTAAGTTTACTGGCGCTAAGGGCTGTGGGACAGTCTGATGTGCTAATCGCCAAAAATGACCAGACAAAATACTTCTGAGAATTAAAAAATAAATTACCTGCTTGAATCTGCCTGCCTCTCCAGCTCGAGTTTTTTGGAGATTGCCTGGGAGCCCTGATCTGTATTATAGGCTTTGATTATCTCTTCGGCCAGGACTTCCTCAATCCTAACCTTCTTGTTGAAGCATCTTGAATAGCTCCCCTGAACCATCTGCCTCAAGGCAATATCAACTCTTCTTAAAGGCGCGCATTCAACTGCCTGAGGGTATCTTGCTCCACCGTATTCTATCGTTGTGATCTCCTCCCTTGGAGCGGCATTTTCCAAAGCCTTTACAAAAACCTCAACTGGATTCTTCTTCAGCCTGCCTTCAATGATGTCAAATGTCTTTTGGACAATCTTGTAAACCATCAGACCCTTTCCAGTGCAGCTGCCCGAGGTCAGCTTGTGCTTCTTACCCTTGTGGCCCGGCACCATTAACTTATTCATCAGCCTTTCAACGATGTTATACTTGGCTTTCCAGAACCTGTTGCTCGTGTTTCTTCCGGTTGTCTTTGGAACCAGAAGAGGATCAAGATTTATGTATCCTTTAAGACCTGGATCATTAATCACAATCCCACTGAGGTCATACTTATTGAATAATTTCATCTTCTACCCTTCTCAATCTTTCCCCTTAATAGTGCATTTAAGCTCTGATCATTGACTTTTATAACCTGCCATCTGATTCCAGGTATATCTCCCTTTGCCCTTCCCTGCTTTCCGCCGATGCATTCAATTATAACTTCATCGTGCTCATTAAGCTGCTTGATTGCATTATAACCTGGAACAAAAGCGGCAACTTTCTTTCCATTCTTGATGAGCTGGCATACTATGCATTTACGCATCGCAGAATTCGGCTGTTTAGCCTCCCTCTGGGTCTTCTGAAGGACAATCGCCTTGGCCTGAGAGCTTCCTTTCAATGGGTCTGACTTCTCCTTTAACCTGAGGATTCTTGCCTTGTAATCATGAGAGCTCCACCTGGCTTTTTTTCTTCTCTTTCTCAATCTCTTTCCGGAACCAAGCCCCCTTGACTTATTAGCCATTTTTAACAATCAACTCGTAATTAAAGTATTTGCTAAAGACTCTTTGATAATCTTTTAAATTTTTCTGATTTTTTGCCATTAATAAACCTTTGGTTTTCCTGTCGGCTTCCATCTCGATTTTCTCGCCATTAACCTCAATCCTTTCCATTTTCAAGGGCATAACTAGATTTCTCAAGAACATCGTCGGCTCCTTGTTGAATTCAATTATCTTGGCTCTCTCCTTCGTCAATTCCGAGAATTTCTTTATATGAGCCCCTTTTTTTCCTACTGCTTTCCCCAATTCCCCAAAGTTGACGACAATCCATAAAATATCGAACCTGAAGACATCCTTCACTTTAGCTCGAGTCATCTTCTCAAAGAAATTTATCTTTTGAATCAAGTCGTTATCTAATATCATTCTAGTCCCAGGACAGAAACAGAAAAAGGCTTCCTGCACAGAACACCCAGTTCTTCATTGCTCTCTTTTAATTTCACCAAAGGAATATTGTAAAGCTTTGCGTAATGCTCTATGTCCTCAAGAACTTCTTCGGGAACATTGCTCGAGACGTAAATCCTCTTCAAGGATTTCATCTTGAGCTTCTTCAAAGCTCTCTGAGTTCCAAGGACCACGCCCTTATTCTCTTTGATGGCCTCTTTTAAGTCTTTCATTCTAAAACCCCTTTATTGCATGTTTTTAAAGTTAACTATTTGCTGGGCGTGTGTGCTCCCTATCGACATATGTCAGTAGGGTATACACTATTTGCTGTAATATAAAGTTGAGTGGATATAAAATCTTCAGAAGAATTAAATTAATAAACTATTCACCCAGTCAATTAATCCAAAAACAAAAGCAATATGGACACAATAACGAGCGATACAAAAATAATATTAAATATCTTCCTTATACCTACTTCCTCATGTTTTGCATATTCTGCCACAGGAATACTTATAACTATTGATAATGTGATTAAACAACATCATTAAAGCCATTTTGATCCCTCTCAGTTATTTTAAGTATCTAATCTTTTAACTTTGGGTTTTATTTCTTAAACTCCCTAAGCCTCTCATAAATCTTCGGCCACTCTTTCCTGAAGAACATTTTCTCCATTTTTATCATCTTGTCAAATCCTCGCAATGTCATTTCTTTTGTCACGACGCCTCCCTTGTGGGGGTGCCTGTATTTCTGCTTCAGCGGACTGTTGAACCCGTGCGCGTAATGGCTCAACTCATGCGCTATCGTCAAGTCAATTATATATTCAGGAACATCATCAAACCTGAAAAGCTCATTGATGACAATCTCAGTATCTCCCCCCTTTCTTGCAATGTGGCCGAACTTGCTCTTTGACTTTCCGCTGAACCTGATGGAAACATTGTTCAGTTTCGGAACATCGCCGAACAATAATTTCCATATACTCTCAAGCCTTTCACCGAGAAAACCATTATCCCTCATGAGAATAAAAATAAAACAGAAATTTAAAAACTAATCCTTTCTGTAAGGTGCTATTTCTTCATACATATCAACCTGACCTAAGAACATGCTTCTGCAACAGTATCTCTTCAGGCCCAATTCATCAAGAACTTTCTTTGGATCCTCTCCATTGGCTGTCCTCGACTTGAACTCCTCCCACTTGTGTGCTATCGGAGCACCACATGACATGCATCTTACTGGAATTATCATTTTAACGATACGACTTTGTCCTGTTAGCCCTCGCCTTGGAATCGTTGGGCTTTCTCTGCTCTTTGTGCCTTATGTCCGCAACCAATAACTGCCTATCGTAGTCTCCAAAAGTTTTTTCCAGGACCTTGCTTCCTGAATATTTCACCAATGCCCTTGACACAGCCAGCCTGACAGCGTCGCTCTGCGATCTCCATCCACCGCCATTGACCTTGATACTAATATCAACCTTGCCAGCCAGTTCGCCTGACAAAACCAAAGGCTCCCTTATCTTGTCCCTTGCAAAATCAGGCTTTACATTATCAAGCAAAAAACTATTGACCCTTATTACCCCCTTTCCACCTGTCAGTGTAGCTCTTGCTATGCTTCTCTTTCTCCTTCCTGAAACATGAACTACTTTTACCATTCTTTATATTTTAAAAATTTGCAAATCTCCCCTATAGTTATAAAATTAAGGGTTTTTAACCTTTCCCTTGACGCTTCCTTTATGGTCTCAATCTTTCCGCTCTTGAACTCATCAGGAACTGAAATATAACACATGATTCTCTTAAATGCATCCCTTCCTCTCCCGCGCTTATAATCCAGCATTCCCCTTATGGATCTTCTCACAAATCTGTCAGGCATCTTGGGATAAAAAGGTCCGTGAAATGGCCCTCCCCTGTTTGCTCTCTGCTTGAACTTCGCGAGAATGTCGTCCTTCTTTCCTGTTATTATCGCTTTTTCGCAGTTGACAATGTCTATCTTCTCCCCGTTCAGTGCTCTCTTGGCTATGTAAGTTGCCATCCTTCCAAGAATCAAGTCTTCTGCGTTAATTATCATCTTATGCCTTCTTTATTTTTCATTTTAACCCATTATTCTCACTTTTTTTCCTTTTGGATTTTCCTTTATCAGCTGATTTATTGAAATAGCCTTTGCACCTGCCTCTTTGATTTTCTCAAGAGCATTGTCTGAAAATGAATAAGCTGCAATCGTCAGCTTCCTGCTGAGATTCCCCAGGCTAAGAACCTTTCCCGGAACCAAGGCTGTCTCCCCATCGCGAACATGCTTTTCAATCTTATATAAGTTAACTTTCCTCCTGATTCTCGTCGGTCTTTCCAGCTCCCTCGCAATCCTCTTCCACAGGCTGATGTTCTCCCTGTCGCCAAGAATCTTCAGGTCTCTGATCAGATTCTGCAATTCCAATGTTTGTGGCCCTGTCCTTTTCACCATTTTATTTCAGTTTCTCGATTTTCTTTTCAAATTCACTTAACTTGTCATCCAATACATCCATTGCTACGCTGAACATCTCCTTGCAGCTCAATTGGCCGAAGCTTTCAATGAAGAAAATGAAACTATCATCCTTAATTTCATATGAATCATCCCTCAAATCATCCAAACTCTTGAACTTTACCGGCATGTTCCTGTAATAACATATTCCTGGTGAAAACTTCATGTGCTCTTTTCCATTGCTCAGTATCGCAGTTGCCTCCAAAACCATCTCTTTTCCTTCCAGCAGGTTGGCAATCGGAATGTTATCATAGACGGGAATGCACTTCGCATCCTTTGATTTCAAGTCTCCGGAATAAACCATCTTTGGCCCTTTTACCTTCAGCTTGAACTGCAGCTCAGTGGTTGCCTTTGTCTTGCCTTTTTCTTTTGTTGAATATGAATTCAGATCAGTCTTGATTGGAACCAGCCCAAATCTCAGGGCAACTATCTCATCGTAAAACGGCGTTTGATTCTTAACAAATGTAATCTCATCTATTGCAAGAGTCGGAACTTCCGCTATTATGACTCTTCTTATTGTATTCGCTATGGCGCTGCTTATGCCTTCAATGCTGAATGCGAGCTCATTGCCTTCATTTCTTAAAATTTCAACTTTCATCTTAAACACGACGACCTCTTCTAAATGATTTTTTACGGCAGCCATCTGTCGGCGTTGCAGTAACATCCTCTATGTTTCCTATTTTAAATCCATCCCTTGACAGCGTCCTTACAGCCGCCTGAGCTCCTGGCCCTGGATTATTTGGACCCTGATGCCCTCCCGGCGCCCTTATCCTGATGTGGAGCGCATTGATTCCATGCTCCTTAGCCATCTCTCCAGCTTTCTTTGCAGCTCCCATAGCTGCTGTCGGAGAACTCTCAAGCCTATGGGCCTTCACCATCTGGCCACCCGAGCTTATTCCAAGGGTTTCACTTCCTGTAATATCAGTGAGATGAATTATTGTATTGTTGTAACTTGAATAAATATGAGCTATACCCCACTTCAATTTTCTATACTCCTTATTGCTGCTTTCGCTTCTCATTTTCTAATCTTTTTGGCCTCTCTCTTCTTGGCTTTTCCTCTTTTTTGTCTTCCTTGGCTTTCTTGACCCCTTTCTTGCTTTCCAAGACAACCCTCTCCGGATGCTCATTGCTGTTCAGAGGCGATCTTTCTGAAAATGAAATCTTTGCCTCTTCGACCAATGGAACAATGTAAGATGGAGAATCAATTCTCTTATCGCCAATGAGTATGTGCCCGTGAATGATGAACTGCCTTGCCTGCTTCATCGTCCTGGCGAATTTCTGATTGCAGACCATTGACTGAAGCCTTCTGTTCAGTATGTCCTTCACATTAAGAGACAAAATATCGTCTATGGTTGCATTTGCCTTTGTCAGGCCCATCTTGTATAGCTTATTAGCGAGCTGCTCCTTCTCTTTTTTTCCGGATTCGGAATTATCATTAGCCAATCTCTTTGCTATGTCCTGGTATTTGGTGAGAACAGCCTGCATCCTCCATATTTCCTTTTTGTTCTTCAGTGAGTAATTGTAAAGTATCTCCTTTTCCTTTTCGAGCCTTTGAGACTGCCATGGATGCCTAGGAGTTGCGTACTTCTTCCTTTTTTTTCTTGGATCTCCCATGTTTACTTCTTGCCTCCAGACTGCGATCTCTGCTTCTTCTGCTGCGGAACTTTCTTCTTCTGGACTCCGACGGATCTTCCACGCCTGAAGTGGCTCCTTGTTCTCTGCCCTCTTACTGGCAATCCCACAGCATGCCTCAATCCCCTATAAGATTTGATTTTCTTCAGCCTCTTGAGGTCAAACTCCTTCCTTAATTTTAATTTTGATGTGACAAGATGAACATCCTCGCCGGTGTCATAATCTTTTCTCCTGTTTACAAGCCAAGATGGAATGTCCTTTGAATTTTGGATCAGCTCTTCAATGGAATTAACCTCCTTCTCGGTCAGGGTTCCAACCTTGCGATCTTTGTCGAACTCCAGCTTGTTGCATATGAAATTGCTCACCATGAAACCGACGCCCTTTATCTTCCTCAGGGAGTTGTAGATTTTTTTGTTTCCATCCAAATCAGTTTCCAATACCCTGACTATTACTCTTAGCTTCTCCATTTTTAAAAAATTCTAATATAAGTGTTTATAAATTTAACTAATGAAAATTAGGAATTAGAAAAATTAAACTCCAACGAACAGCCTGTGTTTGTCTTCTCCTTTCAATTCCAATATTATTCTTCTGATTACAACTTTTGTAGGATCCGGCAATAACTTCACCCTTTTCTTTATGTCTTCAAAGCTGTCAAAATCCTTCTCTTCCCTTCTCTCAAGAATTTCGTGCATGTGTTTTTTCCCGATGCCGGGCAGCAATTCCAGCTGGTGCCTTCTCATGTTGATCGGTCCTGCCCTGTTGAAGAACAACAAAAACCTGTCCGGATTCTTCTCGACCATCTCTCTTATTACCTGATCCAACTCATTCTTTGCGGTCTCAGTAAGGCGATCGTAATTTATCTTCCCAAAGATGTGGTGTATCTTGTCCCTCTTGCCTTCTCCGGTGTAAACCTTTTCATGAGGCTGCAGAAAAACGCCCTTCTTCGGAATCAGCTCTAACAGAATAAAATGTTCACTTCCCATAGCCTGAGCTATTGGAGTCTTCTTGTATGCCGGAATCATGTCGAACGGATGCCCGTTCATCAAAAAGTCCAGCACTATTGCATACTCTTCCTTTACAGTCTTTATCATCATTTCTCTCGTTTGGATTTAATTTATGCATTTTTTATCGCTTCAAGTATCTTATTCAAATCTTCCTGCTTCAAAGTTAAATTTTCCCCTGAAAGTATTGCCTTGATTTCATCAATATTTCTGGGCCTCACATCTATTATCTTGTTGATGTGCCTTTCCTTAAGCCTTCCCACATTAACTCCACTTAACTTCTCTTTTATGTCTTTTACTTTTTTATCGTCCTTCAAAAATTTCTTTATGTAATCGTATGTTTTCATGGATCTTGTATTGAACTCCGTGTCTCTCTTCTTTACTAATTCAAGTCTGTCCCTCAAATCCGCAAGGTTCAAAGTGCTTTCGTTTAATATTTCTATTCCTGACATTTTTTCAAGTGAACTGGGTGAACAATCAGCATTTTCTGCTTCTTACCGTCTTTTATCTGAACTTCATAGCATCTTCCCTTCTTTCCTTTTATTGTTCCGACCTTGTTGTGAAATCTTGGAAAGTAAATTCCTTCCTGAACAGCCGGCTCTGCATTCAAATAGACCCTGTCATTTTCACTGAAGGTCTGAAAGTACCTGCTGAAGCTTATCTTCCCCCTCTGCTTTATGTTCTTCTTCAGCTTGCTTCTAGTTTTCCTTCTTGATCCGCCTATTCTCTTGGCCATTTTAATGGAATTAAGAAATTCGGTTTTATAAATTTATCTGATTTCCCCCTCTAACTTGCTGAGAATGGAATTAATGGCAAAAAACAGATTGAAATCGGTGACTTCAGAATAATAGTCCTTCCTGTTAATCCTTAAGCTTCCCTTTATCTCATGCTTGCTCTCATGGATACTGCCCAAGTGCAGGTTAAGCTTTTCAAAATCTGAGTATTTTCCTTGAAGATTCTTGACAAAGTTGCCAACGATCTTTCGAATGACTAACAGCTTGTCCCTGTCCAAAGAATTAAAGTTGCTCAGCTCTATCTTATCTCCCAACTGCATCGATTCCATTGCATGTTGAATGATTTTGATTAATATAAAAGTTTCTATCTGGCTTCAAAATTGCATTATACGGTCTTGAAGAGAAAAAGTTTAACTTGTTCTTTTCAATGATTTTTTTCAAATGTTCTGCACGAGCAAATAAAAATCATAAATCAGAATGTAATATTATTCAACTCTATTTAACAACGTCGGCAATGCCTATCAGCCTCCATCTTGTCCCTATCCTTCTTGAGATTGTAACTCTGTCGGTGAACCTCGCTGCCACAGGAATCCTCAGGCTAACTTCAATCTCTCTCTTGCTAACGGCCGCAACATCACCTACTGATGTTGAAGAATTAATGTTGAGCATCAGAATTTCCCCTTTTCTTATTGGGTCAACTTCAAGATCCTCTTTGCTTCCGACGACTCTCTTCAGCAGCTCGGGCCTCAGCTTGAACCTGTAGAACACCTCTGGACTCCTGCCTTCGAGAGTGATCAAATTTCCTGATAGAGAATCTGACTTGACAACTGAAGGATCTAATCCTGTGAGAATTGCGACAGATCCTCCTGGAGTTGCCTCACTGATCTTGTCCTTCCCTGACATCAGCCCATGAATGACTGTATGAATCCGAATGTACTTCTCTCCCTTATTGAATCCCGGATTTATCTCTATCTTATCCCCAATTTTAAACCTGCCCTCCTTAACTGCCCCGCCAAGAACCCCCCCAATAATTTTATCGACACCAACTCCCGGTTTGTTGACATCAAAGCTCCTCGCGACGAAGAAGACCGGATCCTTTTCAAAATTCCGGACCGGTGTTTTTATATTTTCCTCAATTGACTCAATCAGCTCTGAAATGTTTGTCCCATGCTGGGCGCTTACAGGAATTACGGGTGCATTTTCCGCGATTGTCCCTTTTACAAATTCCTTTATCTTGGCGTAATTATCAAGTGCCTGCTTTTCATCAACCAAATCGATCTTATTCTGAACAATGACTATGTTCTTTATTCCAACGATCTCAAGCGCCATCAGATGCTCCCTTGTCTGAGGCTGAGGGCATTTCTCATTGGCTGCAATCAGCAGCAAGGCACCGTCGACTATTGCAGCCCCTGAAAGCATTGTCGCCATGAGAGTCTCATGCCCGGGAGCATCAACGAAGCTCACTGATCTCAGGAATTTGGCATCCTTTGAGCTCTTTGTCATATAACCTTTTTTATCTTTGTAGAAATTAACATTTGCATATCCGAGCTTTATTGTAATTCCCCTCTTCATCTCCTCCGAGTGAGTGTCAGTCCAGATTCCAGAAAGCTTTTCAAGTAGGGAGGTTTTGCCGTGATCAACGTGGCCAACCAGCAGTATGCTCGCTTCGGGTAAATCTGCCATATTAAGAAAGAAGGGACAGAGTTTATAAAATTATTTATGATGGTTCATTACCAAATCATCTAACTTCATTACATTTCCGTGAGCAGAGCCGGTTCTGAGGATTGTCTATGACAACTCCTTCAAATAACCTAATATAGAGTTTTGATGAACGACGTTTTGGGATTATTTCGGCAGGAACTAAAAGTTTATCATAAATTTTTCCTACCTGTCCAAGACCAAATTCTTCCAATGTGCATCAGAATCAAGTGCTACTCATGGAAAAACTATAACAACTATTTTTGTAAGCAGTTATCATGACTCCGATCCAGCAAAAGAGACTTCTCTTCCAACCCAACTATCAACCCTTTCATTGTGATAATGCATGATATCTCCTCTGCTCAAAGAAATTATTTATTTTCCTCAGAAGGCTTAGCCTCTTCCTTTGGAGGAAAAATTTCACCCATTTTTTTGTCCCCCTCTTTAATGACTTTTACATTGATCTGCTTTATATCCTCGGCGACAACATTTCCCCTAACCATTTTTCTTATTCTGGCCCCCTTTCTCTTGATCTTTACTCCAGGGCCCTTTGTCAGCAATAATTTTTTCCTTGAGGCTCCTTCGAGGCTGAATCTCATTGGAAATCCATCCTTGTCTGTTCCTCCTGTTATCTCAAACTCGTAATTCTTGAAGCCGAACGTATTCCCCAAAATCTTGTCACCTATCTTCTTGTTCAGGAAAACGGCGCATTCACTATCCTTAATCTCCCTGCTGTATGCCCTTTCCTTATGATTTATTCCTAGCTTAAATTCCATTCAAATACCCCACAATTCATTCTGTTTTCTCTTTATATCCAAAATCTCTTTCAACAAAGCAATTTCGTCTGAATTTAAAAGCTTTTTCATATCTTTCAGTTTCCTAAATTCCCTTTCATTGATCTCCGAAACATAAACATCACCCTCAATCAGCTGCCTCCCAACTATTGCCCCGCTGATGGCGACCGCAACCTGCTTCCCTTTCTCAGCCTCGCTGACGCCCTTTCCGTTCTCCTGAATGCTCTTGATTTCCCCAATCCTGCTTCCATCAGTCTTAATCAGATCCATCCCAACCTTTAAAGTTCCTGACAAGACCTCCATCCCAATAACGGCCGGATTGCTCTGCCTGAATATGTAATTCCTCAAGAAAGCCACTTTGGCCGGACGCTGAACGCTCTTTAGCTTATTCATCTCAATCTCTTTTTCCTTCTCTTTAACATACTCATCAAAATCCTCCACAATCTTGTAGATAACATCATTGACTACAATCCTAACATTCTTGCTGTCAACTTTCTTGACGTTAAATCCCAAGATGACCCTATTGAGCTCATTATCCTGAGATTCCGCATCAGAAACATCCTTCTTGTTTATCTGCCCTATTGAAGATTTGTGGATCTTGATGTTCCTTTCCTTCAGCATGAATATGAGCGCTTCCAGGCTTCCGACAGAGTCCGCCTTTATCACAATTCCATCCTTGTCAGTGTCAATTGTAACCTCGTTTATCTGCTTCTGTATCTCATCTTTTATTTCATCTTCATTTTTATTTGCAATCAACAAAGGCATGCCAGAGCTGACGTCCTTCAATTCAGGCCCGCACACTTCGAGGAATGAGGCTGCATAAGACTCTTTTACCGGCTTTCTATCTTCAAACAGCCCCCTAACCTTGCTCTTGATAACGCCGTTGGATCCTCCGACGAGAAAAACATCATTGCATTTTATGCATCCATCGTAAAGAATAGTGTTCAATACGCACCCCACGCCCTTTCTTTCATTGACTTCAAGAACAACGCCCTTCCCCTGCTTGTGGACATCTATTTTGAGATTTTTCTCGAGGAATTTCTGCGCAAGCCCCGTGATTATCATGAGCAACTCTGGAATCCCGCATCCTGTCAATGCCGAGACAGGGATTATTGCAATCTCTTTTGTGAAATCCCTGATTCTGTCAAACCTTTCTGAGTTGAAACCATAATCATACAACTTGCCGACGATCTCATAAATCTTTGCGTCAAGATTAACTTTCACATTTTCAGACTGGGTTGAAATGCTCTGGAGCAGGCTTACATCTTTTTTCTGCCATCCTGTAAGCAAATCGACCTTGTTCAGTGCAATGATGAAGGGAGTCTTGTAGTGCTTCAGGATCTCGATTGCTTCAATTGTCTGCTGCTTGAAGCCCTTACTTATGTCCACGACCAAGACTGCAATATCAGATATGTTCCCTCCTCTCTTCCTCAAAGAGGTGAATGCCGCATGACCAGGTGTGTCTATGAAAAGAATTCCAGGAAGGGTGAGCTCAACATTCAGCTTTTCAAGCAGGCCCCTTGAAATCCTCTTTATTCTCTTAAAATCAACTTTAGTGCACGATATTTTCTGGGTTATAGCACCGGCTTCTGACTTTACAACATTTGAGCCTTTAATCCTATCTAGTATAGAACTCTTTCCGTGGTCCACGTGGCCTACGAATACACAATTCGGACTCCTTATGTTTTCCATCTTCATTCATGTTTAATCATAAACTCTCCTGGTTATTTTATGAACTGACAATATCAAGCCGTTGGCAAGCTCGAGCGACATCCCCAGCTGCAAATCCCTGTTATTTTTGAATAGATCATTCAATCTGCTTATCATGACACTTTTATAATCTGCCAATTCAAAGGCTTTTTCCGAGTTCTTGCTGTAATATGCAGCCATGACATTTTCATAGTAATCTGATATCTCTCTTATGAAATTTAGCAGGGCGTTGGCGTGGTTTTTATTTTTTATCTTTAAAAGGCTGAAATACAAATTCTTCAGTTTGAAGCTGACCCTTTCAAAGTGATGCGACAGCTCCCACAGATTCAGAATCTCGCTCAGGCTCAATCCCAAGGACTCTGAATTATTATCTTCAAGCAGACCCCTGTAAACCCTTCTGAACAAAAGCATGTACCTATTTGTTGAATTATCATAGATCCTTATGTTTTTTTCTGTGTCCCTCCCGTTAAAATTCTTAAGCTCTGTGAATATGTTCCTCACTGCAAGATCCATCTTCCGCAGGGAGTTTTGCGCTGAAAATTTCTTCAGGTCAAAAATATCATTGGCAGTAATCAAGGTCTTTCCCTGGTCCAGGATTTCCGTGCCTATCAAATCCTGAAGAGTCTCCATTATTTCGCTCCTGTTCTCTCTCACATTGCCTATAATCTTTAACTGCTGAAAACCGCGGATATAGGCGGAGAGAATCTCCCTTCTTATCCTACTCATATTCTTCCTGTCAACATTTATCGTTTCCATCCTGTTCTGCCTCTGAATGGGTTTCTTGTCATTTATGGATAAAATCAAATCACTGTCCTTGTTCTCATAAAATCTCAGGACATCCCCCTTGCTCAAGTTATTTTTTTTAGCCCATGAGCTGGGAAGTGAAACTACATATGAAGACTTTCCCAAGTTGATTATTTTCCTGAAATGCATTTTAACCCCCAAAATATATACTTTCTATACTTTATAATAATCACTCATATAAAAACATTTCTATGATAAATTAAGGGGGTGGATATTATGGAGGATGAGTTTTATCCAGACAAGTACGAAGACGAAGAAAGTGAGTATGATCTAGATGAAGACGAGGACGATAAGGCGGAGAGCGGATTTTACGCTGGATATAATAAGGCATTTAATAACAGAGATTGAAAGAAGGTAATTTAAATTAAATATGTACCACTGTTGGGGTTCGTTCTATCTGGTGTTATCTAAAAGTTTTTAAATGGATTTTTTTGAATACTTGAATGAGTTGGCCTCTTATTGACAGGGTAAATGAAGCAGAAGATGGTGGATGCTTGCACGATAAGTTGAGTGGTCTTGTGCTTGTTCCCATGAATTGTGTTTTGCTTCCTTTTGGAATATGCAAAGATTGTGGGCAAAATGTCTTGATTACAAGGATATATGGCCCTAAGGGAGGTGAAAAAGATGATAATGTTGACCCATCTTGCTCCGGAGAGTATGAAAGATTACGTCCTCCTGAAAGATATCAGGATAATGCTGAGTAGCAAAAAAGAAAGATATTAAAGTTTTTCTATAAATACAATAGAATTCAGGAGGGGAAGTTAAGATGTCAAATCAAATTCAACCGATTTTTATATTGCCTGAGGGCTCAAACAGGACTACTGGGAAGGATGCCCAGAGAAATAACATAATGGCAGCAAAGGCGGTCGCCGAGTCTGTGAGAACAACATTGGGCCCAAAAGGGATGGATAAGATGCTTGTCGATTCGATGAATGAAGTTATAGTCACGAATGATGGAGTGACAATCCTTAAAGAGATGCAGGTGGAACATCCGGCAGCAAAAATGATTGTTGAAGTCGCCAAAACGCAGGAAGATGAAGTTGGAGACGGGACAACAACGGCAGTCATATTGACAGGGGAATTATTGAAGAATGCAGAAAAATTGCTTGACGACAATTTTCACCCTACCATAATATCAAAAGGATACAGGAAAGCTGCGGAAAAATCAATTGAAATTCTCAACAGCATGTCTACAAAGATAGATGGGGACAAGGAGATTCTCAGAAACATCGCGATCACTGCAATGACGGGCAAGGGCGCTGAAATAGCAAAGGAAAAGCTATCCAACATCACAGTTGAAGCAATACTTCAAATCTTTGACAACAATGAAATTGATCTTGACTTGGTTAAGATAGAAAAGAAAACTGGAGAGTCCGTCGACAATTCAGAACTGATAATGGGAATTGTTATTGACAAGGAGAGAGTTCACCCTGGGATGCCAAAGAGAGTTGAGAACGCCAGGATAGCATTGCTTGACGCCCAGCTGGAAATTAAAAATACAGAGATAGACGCCAAGATACAGATTACATCGCCCGACCAGCTTGACCTGTTCCTACAGCAGGAAGAAAAGATACTGAAGAATATGGCAAACAAGGTTATTGATTCAGGGGCAAATGTGCTGATCTGCCAAAAGGGAATTGATGACCTAGCACAGCATTATCTTGCAAAGGCTGGAGTCTATGCCGTAAGAAGAGTCAAGAAGTCTGACATGGAGAAGATTGCAAAAGCCACAAATGCAAAAATAGTCAATAATCTCAAGGAGTTGAGTTCAGATGATCTGGGGAATGCAGGCCTTGTTGAAGCAAAGAAAGTCGGTGATGAGGAAATGACTTACATCAGGGAATGCAAGGAAGCAAAGGCAGTAACTATACTTATTAGAGGCGGAACAAACCACGTCATTGACGAAGTTGAGAGGGCTGTCAAAGATGCGCTTGGAGATGTTTCAGTTGCAATCAAGGACAATAAAGTCCTGCCAGGTGCTGGCGCATGCGAGATTGAGCTGGCAAAAGAGTTGAGAAAATTTGCAGGCAATTTATCCGGAAGGGAGCAGATAGCCATATTATCATTTGCTGATGCAGTGGAGATAATCCCAAGAACACTGGCTGAAAATTCAGGGTTCGACCCCATTGATATTTTAACAGAATTGAAGGCTCAGCACGCAAGCAATATGAATATAGGGATAAATGTATTCACTGGGAGGCCGATAGACTCAATCAAGGAAGGAATAATAGAGCCATTGAGAATCAAGACTCAAGCAATCAAGTCGGCTGCAGAAGTTTCAGAGCTCATTTTAAGAATTGATGATGTTATAGCATCTGGAAGAGGAAACTCCAGCCCTCAATCTGGAATGCCCCATCAGGGAATGCCTGATATGTAGTTTATTCCACTGGCGTATAAATAGGATAATTTACGACTGGCTCAGGAGCTTCGAAAAATTCTTCCCGAAATTTATATTCCTCCAATTTGGTGGTTTCTCGAGTCACTGCATAAATCCCTGCGGTCAAAGCTATTGTTCCTGCCAAAAATAGAGCTAAAATTTTTCTTTTTAGGATGGGGAATTTATATCCCTCACTAAGTCCACTCCTACTATTCATGGCTTCTGATACTATATATTCTTCCAGCATTTCAAAAAATAATAAAAGCCCTTATTTAAACCTTTCCATTATGTAACTACTTTAGAGATAATACAAATAGAAAGATTTATAAAGGATTTCTTATTTAAGATTACAAGCTTAAGAGGGATGGGAGACAGAAAATGATAGTCAAAGAAGATTTTTTGAAAAAGCTGAAAGGAGCATTTGATTTAAACATTTATGAGGCCAAGATTTGGGCAGCATTATTGAGCAAGGGAGTTTCCTCAGCTGGAGAACTGGCTGACATAAGCGAAGTTCCAAGATCAAGAAGCTATGACGTTCTCGAGTCCCTGGAAAAAAAGGGATTCATCATAATGAAATTGGGCAAGCCGATAAAATACATTGCTGTCGAGCCAAAAGAAGTTCTTGAAAGAGTTAAAAGAAACGTTCAGACAAGAACAGATGAAAGAATCAAAAATTTGAATAAACTTTCAGGCACATCCACTTACAAAGACCTGGAAGGGTTGTACACCAATGGAATTGACAATGTGGACCCTTCAAATCTTAGCGGGATCATGAAAGGAAGAAACAACCTGAACAACCAGATTGAAGCAATGTTTAGGAATGCAAAGAAGAGCATCCTGATAAGCACAACTGAAAAAGGCTTTGCAAGGAAGATGGATGTTCTTGTCCCTCTAATGAAAAACCTGAAGGATGTCAGCGTCAAAGTTATCACGCCAAAGTTTGACAAAAGCTTAATTAAGAATACGCCAATAAAAGTAAAGCCAAGCGACATCAATTCAAGATTTGTTTTGGTTGACGGAAAGGAACTAATGTTTATGGTGACTGATGACGAGAAAACCCATGAAAGCTATGACTCAGGAATATGGGTGAAAAGCCCTTACTTCGTCGGTTCAATGGAAAGCCTATTTAATATGAGCTGGAAAGTGTTGTAAAAAATGCCAGATCATATCAAACGTCGTATCAATTATGCTATTAGAGCCACTTTTAATGGTTCTGGCCCCTCTGGAGGGGATCAGGGAAATTTTACTGATTCTTGGAATATTACTGAATCTGGGGATTGCTCCTTTGGGGAAAAAAATAAAGATGTATTGGAAAGAACTTTGAAAGAGTTGATTGAAAAACTTCGAACAGATGATGACCCTAATTTTTTAGAATTAAGATTTGGGGAACATAACCCTGAGTTGAACTCACCTATTGGTATTATTGGTCTCAATAGATCCCCTGAGGAGTCCCTTAGATGGGTAGGAATAATTACAGTGGGGGATCTTTTAAAATATTCTAAGAGGTATTTAAAGGAATTACCTAGAGTTGGAGTTAAAAGCATGGAAAAGATTGAAGATTATCTTAATGGAATTGGCTTAAATTTGTATTAAGACTTAAACAATAAACTTAAAAATTCCCGATTTCTTTTTATTACATGCATAAATTAGCCGAAAGCTTAAGCCCAATAGAGAGGACAGTTCTTCCCCTGATCAAGCGCAATCCATCGCTTAAAGAGCTGGTCAAATCCGGGCTCAAGGAGATTGAAATCATAAGGGCATTTCAATGGCTTGAAAACAAGGGGTTGATCAAGACAAAAAAAGAGGATAGGGAATTTGTTGATCTTGACAGCAATGGAAGGGAGGCATTAACAAAAGGACTTCCTGAAAAGAGATTCTTAAAATGCATACTGAATGAAGACCTTCCGCTGAAGGAAATAAAGAGTAGATGCAATCTTGATGATAATGAGGTCAATGTTGCCTTTGGGACACTCAAGAGAAACTCGTGCATAATTCTTGGTGAAAAAATAAAGATAACCCCATCAGGAAAGGAATATCTCAACAATAGCAGGATTGAGGATTTCCTAAAAGAACTGCCAGAAGAAAAAACCAAACTGAACAAAGATATCCTTCAAGAGCTGAAGAGCAGGAGACTCATGATTAAGGATAATCTAGTCAGGGATATAATCGTTAAACTTACTGACAGCGGCGAAAAGATTTCAAGGCTGAATCTCAACACTGACATGATAGAGTCTCTCAATATCAATGTGTTAAGAAACAAGGCATGGAAAAACAAGAAATTCAGGAGATACGACATTAAGATCAATGTCCCCAAGGTTTATCCGGGAAAGAAGCATTTTGTCAATGAAGCGCTGGATTATGCAAAGAGGATATGGCTTGAAATGGGATTCAAGGAAATGAAAGGCAACATCATCCAGCCTGCATTCTGGAACATGGATGCCCTTTTTGTTCCGCAGGATCATCCGGCGAGGGACGAACAGGACACTTTTTACCTTGATGGAAAATTAAAATCGCTCCCAAAGATAGCCTCAAAAATAAGGGAAGCTCATGAAAACGGTGGAAATACTGGAAGCAAAGGCTGGGGATACAATTGGAATGAAGATGAAGCCAAGAGACTGCTGCTAAGAACCCACACAAGCGTTTTATCCGCACAGACCTTGAGCATCCTGAAAAATTCCGACTTGCCCGGCAAATATTTCTCCGTCGGCAAATGCTTTAGAAATGAGACTCTGGATTATTCACACTTATTTGAATTCAACCAGACAGAAGGGATGGTAATTGATGAAAATGCGAACCTGAGGCACTTAATGGGATACCTTAGAGAATTCGCAAATAAAATGGGCTTTCCCAAAGTCAGGTTCAGACCTGCATATTTTCCTTACACGGAGCCAAGCATGGAAGGAGATGTGTATGATCCCGTCAGAGGAAAATGGATTGAGTTCATTGGGGCAGGAATCTTCAGGCCGGAAGTTGTAAAGCCCCTCCTTGGAAAAGATGTTCCCGTTTTGGCGTGGGGGCCTGGAATTGACAGAATAATCACATCTGCATATCAAATCAAAGACATAAGAGAGCTGTATAAAAATGATCTCAAACAATTAAGAGAAGCAAAATTATGGCTGAAATGAAATTAGGAGGTAAGAAATGAATAAAAAAGGAAGTTTTTCAAAACAAACTGCTATAGGGATTGCTCTCCTTTTTGCCGGATTAATTTTTGCGGTTCAAGATAACTTACTGATTGGGATTGGGATGATGGGGATTGGGGTGCTGTTGATAGCAACAGAAAAATGAATAAGAAAATGATAGAAAAGAACACTTTGGATTTGGAATACAAAAGAGAACTTCAAATAAATAATAGTATTTTATTGCTTGGCACTGCTAGTTTGTTGCCCTTAATAATCTCATTTATAGGATACCAAGAGAGATGGGGATTGGGATTAGCTTTAACTTTTTCCATAGCCATTGTTTCTTATTCTTGGTATAAGAAATCAGATAAAAAATTAAAACATATTTTAGGTAAAATAAAAAAATTATAAAATGCCAAAAATAAACATAAACAGAAATGAATTTGAGAAGAGCGTTGGAAAGCTTCCATTGGAGAGGCTGAAGGACAGGATTTCAATGCTTGGAACTGATCTCGACGAGGTGAACGATAAGGAGATAATTGTTGAGATTTTCCCGAACAGGCCTGACATGCTCTCCGCAGAGGGATTTGCAAGGGCCTTCAAGAGCTTCATAGGGAAGGAGAAAGGCCTTAAGGAATACAAAACCAAGAAATCCGACTACAAGGTAATTGTCGACAAATCCGTCAAGGGGATAAGGGATTTCACAGCATGCGCTACCGTGAAGGGCCTGAAGCTGAATGACAAGAATATAACAGACATAATCCAGCTGCAGGAGAAACTGCATGTCGGCTATGGAAGAAACAGGAGGAAATGCGCAATTGGGATTTACCCTATGGAAAAAATAAAATTTCCAATCAGGTATAAAGCCATGAATCCTGGGGACATAAAATTCAGGCCGCTGGAATACGATAAGGAGCTGAATGGAAATCAGATTTTAACAAAACTGTCCACTGGAAGAAATTACGCCCACCTGCTTGAAGGCAAAAAGAAATATCCTGTCTTCATTGATGCGGACGACAAAATACTCAGCATGCCTCCGATAATCAATTCCCATGAAACTGGAAAGATCACTGAGAAGACCAAGGATGTCTTCATAGAAGTGAGCGGTTTCGACTTTAACGTCCTGAGCAAGTGCCTCAATATCCTGGCCACGAGCCTTGCAGAAATTGGTGGAGAAATATATGAAATCGAAATAAATGACGAGAAGAGAATAATCAGCCCCAACCTAAAGCCTGAATCAATGAAGATTGATGGAGGGTATGTGAATAAACTTCTTGGATTGAAGTTGAAAGAAGCTGAAGTCAAGAAGTATCTTGAAATGATGGGATACGGCTACAAAAACGGAACGGTCGTCATCCCGTGCTACAGGGCTGACATTCTGCATCAGGTTGATCTCATTGAGGACATTGCAATCGGATACGGATATGAAAATTTCAAGGAAGAGATCCCTAATGTTTCAACAATAGGGCAGGAGGATCTGTTTGACAAATTCAAAAACAAAATAAAGGACATCCTGATTGGCTATGGATTTTTGGAGTGCAACAGCTACAACCTCATTTCAGAGGACATAATAGACAAGAGCAACTTTAATATAGGAAATATAAAAGTCCGAAACCCTGTCAACGTTGAATACAATGTCCTGAGAAACAACATGCTAAGCCCTCTTCTTAAAATACTAAAAGAGAACAAGCATAATGAATACCCTCAAAAGATATTCGAGATTGGAAATACATTCATCGGAGAGAAAGAGGATGAAAAGCTCGGGTTGCTAATCTGCGACAATGCCGCAAGTTTCACAAGCTCAAAACAGATTCTTGACTGCATAATCTCAGGCATAGGTTTGACATACACATTAAATGAGCACGAAAACAGGACATTCATACCTGGAAGATGCGGGGAGATAAATGTAAAAAATAAAAAATTAGGATTCATCGGTGAAATAAATCCTGAAGTGAATGAGAATTTTGAAATTGATGCCCCTATTTCCGGCTTTGAATTGAACTTGAAAGAATTATTTGAAATCATAAAACTTTTATAGTATAATTCTTGCTGAATCTCATGGTTTATCATAATATCAAAACGTACAAAAAAGGCTATCTGGATGTAGGTAATGGGCATTCCATTTATTATGAACTGAGCGGAAATCCAAAAGGCAAACCAGTTCTGTTCGTTCACGGAGGCCCTGGGGGAGGATTCAGCTGGCATGATAAAAGATTCTTCGACCCAAAATTATTCAATATAATAACATTTGATCAGAGGGGCTCCGGCAGAAGCAAACCATCAGGCTCAATAAAGAATAACGGGACGCAGAATTTAGTCGAGGACATAAAGAAGCTGCTTGATTTTCTCCGCATTAAAAAAACCTATCTGTTCGGAGGAAGCTGGGGCTCAACGTTGTCCTTAGTTTATGCAATCAAATATCCAGAGACTGTGATGGGGATGGTGATAAGAGGAATTTACCTTGGGACAAAAGAAGAAAATGACTACTTTGTCTACGACGCCAGGAGCTCATTCCCGGACAAGTGGGAGAATATGATCAAACTTGTTCCTGAAGGGAGAAATCCATTGAAACATTATTTCAATATGATGAGGTCAGGAGACAGAAAAACAAGCAGGAAGTACAAGCTGGCATGGTGTACATATGAATTCTCTGTTTCAAAATTGGTTTTTACTGAACAAAAATTGAAAGAAATTTTGAAAGAAATCAATTTTGAATCCTTCTCATTAATAGAACTTCACTATTTAACAAACAACTGCTTTTTGCCAAAAGATTATATCCTAAAAAATGCATACAGACTGGACAATATCCCAACAGTGATAATTCAGGGAAGATATGACAATGTATGCGACCCCTACATGGCTTATATATTGCATAAAAACATAAATAATTCCAAACTGCATTACACCCTATCAGGGCACAGCGCCTCTGATCCTGAAACGGAAAAGCTGCTGACTAGAGAGATTAACAAACTTGGAAGACTAAAATCTATATAAATATTTTTTTAAATCAATTTTGTTGTTCTTTATTTCTATTCCTTCTCTTCTTAACATTTCCGCTTTTTTTCTTATTCCTAGTGCAAATCCATGTAAGTGGCCTTTGGAATCTATTACTCGATGGCAGGGAACTGATTTGTGTAGATTTTTGTTTAATGCATTTCCCACAGCTCGATATGCCTTTGTTCCTAATTTATGAGAAACCTCGCGATATGTAGAAACTTTGCCTTTTGGTATTTTCTTACACAGCCCATATATCCTTTCTGAGAATTTCATATTAATTAAAGCATGGTAATCTTTAAATAATATACTCTTTTTTCTAGATTATGGAATATGATTTTGATCTTGATAAAGTTGTAGATAAGATAAAAAAAGAAAAAGCTAAATTGGCCTGCATTCAATTGGCCGATGGGATAAAGCCAAAAGCTGCCAACATACAGGAATATCTTGAAAAGAATACCGACGCCAAAGTCATTATATGGCTTGGAAGCTGCTGGGGGGCGTGCGACGTCCCTGTGGAGATTGAAAGGCTGAAAGTTGACCTGGTTATTCAGTTCGGGCACAATGATTTTATCTATGGGCGATATTATGGAGGTAATGTAGTATGAAGGTTGAAATTTCGGACGGGATTGCAAGAAGCATAAAGGACATCGTGAAGAAAACAAAATTGTTCAAAGACGAGAATGATTTTGTCGAACAGGCAATAATGAAGCAGATTTCAAAATTTAGAAATATATGACATTAAAAGTTTCTTATTCTTTCCTGAATTTTCTATAAAAGAACGCGGCTATAGGTAACGAGACTATTAGATAAGCCATACTTTCTGCAATGTTTCTTTTCTTGTCATTTACACAATATTCCTCTTGTGAGAAATCCATTGTTTCATTTGATTTTTCAATTGGGAATGACCTGTAGTATGCACAATCATCGTAGTTGAGAATCTCCTTAAATCCCTCTCCAATAAGCCTTGATGCATTGACTATTGAACGCCGAGACTGGGATTCGAACCCAGAAGCCCCGAAAGGCCTAGCTCTCAAGGCTAGTGCAATACCAAGTTATGCGATCTCGGCATGGATTTAGTCTATTTAGATGTTTTTTAAATACTTTTCTTTTGGCCAGTAGATAGGAAAGTGGGAACTGAATGAAATATATCCTCATTATTAAAATCGTTGTTAAAGGTTTCATTTAATAGTTCTATGGCTTTTTGTTTTATCATTCTAAAATTTCCCTTGTTTTATTTAAAAACTGGATTGTCTTATTTTTAAGGTCAATTGCTTCATTTTTATTGAATTCTTCACTTATTCCATAAGACGCCGTTTCTCTTTTTTCTTTTGCATAAACAAAATAGCTTACTTCTTCTTTTTCCAGTGAGGATATTGAAACCAATTTTATATCTTCTTTATTTAGCCTGCCATAATAAAATTTTATTAGAGCACAAAGAGTTGCCAAGTGGTTTTTTGAAGAATATCCTTTTTTTGAGATTAACGCTAGGGCGCAATGGTAAATAGTATAGTAGCATCCGACAATTATCCAATCATAAAAAGATTTATTTTCTTCTAAAAAATTAATAAATTTAAAGTTATATTCTGCTTTTTTAAGATGTGATTTTGATAGATAGTCTATCTCTTTTTCTGTTTTAATAATTTCTTTATCTACATAAAAATTAAAGCTTCTCTCTACTCTTTTTGAGTCTTCTAACCAAATTTCCCAATTAAATTTTTTCTGCTTCATTATAAAAATATTCTCCTCCCACAATAGGATACCCGGTTTTGATTATATGACTTAAAGCTTCGTTATCTTTTTGTAATTCATCTATTTGCATGAAAGTTATGTTTAGTTTAATGCCATACTTGCTGGAAATTTCGTTAATTCCCTTTTTTTCAACAGCATCAAAAAATACTAAATCAACGTCACTTTTTTTATTATAATTTTTTTTAGCGTAAGAACCAAACAATATTGCTATTCTTGGTTTAAAAGTAAATACAGCTTCCGTAATTCCTATTTTAACATCAAAAGGGAGACTCTCAAATTTAGTCTTGTTTATCAAATTTAGTAATGCTACTAGTACATTATTTTTAAAATTTAGCGAATAAAAAGTATTTGATCTATTTTCTTCTTTAATAAGAATTTTATTATTTGTTAATGAGTTGAGATTTTTTAAAAGGTTATTCTTGCTCTTGATCCCTGTTTTTTCATATATTTCATTAAGGTAAGCTCTTCCATCTGCCAATACTTCAATTATCTTGATAGCATTCCTGTTCACAGTTGAATAGTCCATTTTTAATACTGATTAGTATCATATTGATACTATTTAAACTTATCGTGTTGGAATATTATGTGCTCACACCACCAGTAAAAATACCCACAAAGGTATCTTTAAAATATTATCTTCTAAATCAAACTCGTCTTTTGTGATTATAATCCCAAAGGGGGAATCTTTTTCTTTAATAAATCCATTAATGGCCTCAATGCTTTCTCTCGGAATTTTCGTTCTATATTTTGATTCAATAGGGATAAGTTTTCTTTTAATTGGAAGAACAAAATCAATTTCCTTGCTATTTTTCCAATAGAATATCTCTGGTTCAGGTCCAGGTTCTATATTAAATTTTAATCTTATCAAGTGATCAAAAATAATGCTTTCAGCAACAATTCCCAATTCAGTAAAATCTTTTGATAAATTATCATCTAAATAATCAACAACAGCGTTTCTTATACCTGCATCAAGAACATAAATCTTATCTTGTTTCCTTATTCTTGCTTTTCTGCTTTGGGAATAAAATTCAGAGCTTTTAATTAGATATGCCTTGGTTAAATATTTAAGATAATCTTTTAGGGTTGGTCTTTGTATATCAAGCACTTTTGCAGTTTTATTAATATTAAAGTTAGTTCCTGAGCTCTTAGCCAATAATTTAAATAAATCTTCCAAAACCTTGGGATTTCTAATTTTAAAATATCTTACTATATCTTTAAAGAAAATTAACTTAACTTTATCTCTAATGCTTTCACTTATTCTGTTATAGTCGTTAACATCTAAAAATTCTGGATAGCCCCCAATTATCAAATATCTGTTTAATTCTATCTCTATTTTATTTCTGTTAGGAGTCATAGATCCAATTAGCTCTTTTAAGGCCTGATGGAATATTTTAACATCTTTCTCTTGAACAGCCTTAACTAAAGACTCTTTTAGATTCGCTTTAATCCCAGTATAATCATCACCTAATATAGCCCTATATCTCAAGACCTCTGAAAACTTCAAAGGCATCATAACAGAAGTTTTTATTCTACCAAGTAAAGATTCTTCTGTTCCTTTATTAATCCATATTGAAGAAGAACCAGATATGATAAACTTTAGATTATATCCAAGATCAT